>Ga0209342_10006679_pt1 | contig 11653 bp, 10 predicted proteins | sample RifCSP16_2_FD_184023 | JGI IMG/M metagenome (GOLD analysis project Ga0209342, IMG submission 184023) | Soil microbial communities from Rifle, Colorado - Rifle CSP2_sed 16_2 (SPAdes) (version 2) | ecosystem: Environmental > Terrestrial > Deep subsurface > Rock core/Sediment | place: Rifle... | reverse complement strand
TATAAAAAAGGTCTTCAGGGGGCGTTGCCCCCTCTCTGAAGCCAGTGCCACCAGGCTGGTGGAGTCCAGTCCGCCGCTGAGGAAGACCCCCACGGGGACGTCACTGCGGAGGTGGAGTTCCACTGCCTCTTTTAGAAGACCAAGCAGTCTCTCAACGGCCTCCTCTTCCGGTATGCGTAATTGAGCCTCCGGGGAGGGCAACTCCCAGTAGCGTCTCTCTGACACCTTTCCCCCTTTATAAATAAGATAGGCGGCGGGGGGTAGTTTCTTCACGCCGCTGAAGATGGTCTGTGGGGCGGGGACGTAACCGAGTCTCAGAAAATTCCTCATGGCGAGTGGGTTTACTTCCCTGGGCAGTTCCTTACACCTCAGCAGGGCCTTCAGTTCCGAGGCGAAGAGGAGTTTCCCACCTGTGAGGGCGTACAGGAGAGGCTTCATCCCCAATCTGTCCCTGGCGGCGAGAAGCCTCTTTTCCTTTTTATCCCATAGGGCGAAGGCAAACATGCCCCTGAGCTTCTTGAGGCAGTCCTCTCCGTATTCCTCATAGGCATGGACGATTGTCTCTGTGTCGCTGGAGGTGTAGAAGTCATGTCCAAGAGAGGTAAGCTCGGCGTGCAGTTCCTTGTAGTTGTAAATCCTTCCGTCATTGACTGCCCAAATGGTTTCGTCCTCGTTATGAACGGGCTGGTGTCCTGTCTTGAGGTCAATAATGTTCAGCCTCCTTATGCCGAGCCCTACGCTCCCTTCAATAAACGTACCTCCCTCGTCAGGGCCACGGTGATAGAGGGCCTGGCACATCTCCTCCAGTAGGGGCTGAATATTTTCAGCCCCTACGGGCCTTTTTTCGTCAAATCCTATGACACCACAGATTCCGCACATGGCTTGAGACCTCTGCAAAACTTCTGTCTATATTATAATGTAGGGGCGGGTTTTAAACCCACCCCTCCTCCCTCCCCCTTGATGGGGGGAGGGTAGGGTGGGGGTGATTATCAATATGATGCATATATACTTATCCCATACCGACTTAGCTGAGTCAGACAGTCACCCTCCCCCTTCCCCCTCCCCTCAAGGGAGGGAGAAATTTAGGGGTATTCTCAAACTTTTGCAGAGGTCTCTCTTTATATCATAAATTTGTTAGACAGCTGTTCGGTTTCTAAGAAATTTCCTGACTAGCTCCAGAAGGGAATAAAATTCCTGTACCTCCAGGAAGTAAATAAAGAGGGTGTAAAGTGCCATCCCTGTCAGGAGGATGGCCGAGAGTTGAACAAATGACTGTGTATGATTAAGATAACTGCCAATGAAGGCGGCCCCATAGGCGGCGGCCACGGAGGAAAAAAAGACCTTTAAAAAAGAGGCCAGTATCTCCCGCATCTCAGGCCCCTCCAGTACATCCCTCAGACACCATATCATGACTATAGTATAGATTATCAGAGTTAAGGAGGTGGCCAGGGCGAGGCCCATGTAGGCAAGAGGTTTTACCAAAAGGAACCTTAAAAGGATACCGGTTGACGTACACAAAATAACTATTCTTACGGCCAGCCAGTACCTCTGCAGGGCAAAGTAGCAATGCGAGGCCATGCTATAGGGGGCCAAGACCAACAACCCTATGGAATAGAAGGCCAGTGCCCTGGCAGTACCCTCTGTCATGGATGGAAGGAACTGCCCACGTTCAAAGAGTATCTGGATGATAAGATTACCGAAGAACAAGAGGAGCATGGCCGAAGGCACCAATACTAGATTCCCCATCCTCACCCCAGCTGAAAAATAGCGGCGAAATTCCTGCCAATTTTCTTGCGTAGCCTGCTGAGCAAGGGTGGGAAAAATGACCGTCCCAATGACCCCCATAAAGATCCCTGAAGGCAAAAGCATCAGGCTGTTGGCATAACCTAGGTAAGAGATGCTCCCCTCCGGAAGGTGGGAGGCAAGGGCCCTTTCCACTACGACGCCTAGTTGGGAAATACTACCCCCCAGGATGATAGGGACCATTGCTAAGGCAAATTTCTTTGTAGCAGGGGGTAGGGCAAGGTTTAGACTGTATTTTTTTATCTCCTTAAATGTGTAGGGCAGGTGGAGTAAGAGCCATCCCAGGGCCCCCAGGGCCATTCCCACGGCAAGGCTATATATACCCCATTTCTTGCTAAGAAAATATATGCAAGAGATAATAACAAGAAGGTTTACTACCCCGCCCAGGGCAGGGATGTTGAAGTTGTGATGTACCTGGAGAAAGCCCATCATCAGCCTGGCGAGTGCCATAGTCATGATAATGGGCACCATAATAACCATAAGTTGGGCCGAGAGCCTCTGTCCCCCCTCGTCCAGGCCCGGGGCTATTATCTTGACTACCCAGGGGGATAGGAGGACCAGGAGGAAGGATAATGAAAAGGTGATGAGAAAGGTCCAGTTAAGAAGACTGTTCAAGAAGTCACGGGCCTTTTCCGTACCCTCCTTGTTTGCACACTCAGAAAACAGGGGTATAAAGACCACACCCAGGGCGCTCACAACTACGTTACAGATTACATCGGGCAGGGTCAATGCCACCAGGAAGGCATCGTAAGAGCCCGTCGCCCCAAAGGTGCTGGTGGTAATGTACATCTTTAGATAACTCAACATGGAACTCAGACAGGAGAAAAAGAGGACAAGGAAGGCCGCGCTGGCTAACCGTTCTTTTTTTATAGAGGCAGGAGATGAGAGTCCTTCAGGGGTCATTTTACCTAAAATATCTATCAACGAATCGCTTGCCCGGAGGGATAGCACCTTCTCCAGCTTCCCAGTATGCCTCTGACACAGCCTCTTCCCCTTCCAACTCTTCTTCCTTAATGTTTTTAAGTGCTACTATCAGGGCAATCATGAACCAGAAAGGTCCCATGATACGTGGAGACTCCAGTAGCTCGCCAAAGAAGGAAGCAACCAGTACCCCTATTACCCCAGCCAGAAACCCAATGCTGAGGGCCCTGCAGAAGTAATCCTCAGAGGATAACCGGTAAAGTAGCAAGATTTGATGAATCACCCTCTTCATCAGCCAGCAGAAGATTACAAACCCTACAACCCCCATTTCAATAAGATAAGCCAGGTATTGATTATGGATGGTAGAAAAACCAAAGGCCCCATGGAAACGAGCCCCCCAGAAGCCTATCCCTATGAAGGGATTTGTAGGTCTCTCTACGAAGACCTTAGCGGCTAGTCGCCAAACGATCAACCTAGCATCGGCAGAGTCCTCAAACTTGAGTGCCCCTCCCTGCTCTATATGAAAGGTCATAGACATCCTTTGTACTACGAAAGGCAAGAAATATACCAGGGCACAAAGGGCTATTATTAAGAAGATAAAGGGGAGACGTACTCTTGCACCACCGCCTGAGATGGTGAGCACCAGTAAGATGGTAGCCATGCCCAGGTAGTTGGCCCTGCCATAGGTAAAAAACAGACCAATGGAGACGACTGCAGCAAAGGCTATTAAAAGCCCCTTGTGCCTGATTCCCATGGAGACCAGCAGGGATAGGATTATACCAAAAGATAGTAAATAGTAGGCCCCCAGGACGCTGTTGCTCTCCACTCCTGGGACGAATATCTTTGTCGCTATTCCTCCCAAATAGACCTCTCTTCCGTAGTGCCCTGTTGCCGTAAGGGCTAACTGAACCGCAACTATTGCGGCACAGCTTATAAGGGAGAGGACTACAAACCTCTTTGCCTGCTCCTCGGTGTTTACCACCCTGAGGACAATAAAATAGACTAGTGCGAACTCCACCCATTTAAACAGGTGGAGGCCGCATATTGCCAGTACTGACGCGCCTTTTGTCAACCCCAAAGGGATAAAAGAAAGACCTGCCCAGGTCACGAAGGCAACGATGGGCAAATTTAATGGACTGGCTGGAAAGGGTCCCACCTTCCCGGTGGCCATGTGTGCAAGCCACCCCAACATCATCCCAAAGAGTACGGCATCATCACTGCCTATCTTAAAGGGAGCGCCAGCTATTGTTGCTACTTTTATTTGTAGGGTCCAGGGGAGGGCAAAGACCAGGATAATGAGCCCATACTCCAGCCTCAGCATAGTAATGCAGAAGGCTATCAGACCACCCATTAGCACGAATACTACCTTGGGGGGGATTAGGGCAGTAAGGAGGGCAACTATATTAAATATGAGGAAGAGGGAAGCTACGGTTATTATTACTATACGGGACGACTTCAAGTGTAGACTCTATCTCTTTTGGCCATGCAATTGTAGGGGCGTATTGTCATGTCACGCCGTAGGCGGATCTGCCTTCGGCATGACCTTAGGCAGATTCGCCGTGGCGAACAATACGCCCCTACATAAATCGGGGCCGTCTCCTTCAAGACTATTTCCCAGCCTTCTTCACCGCATAACCGTATTTATAGTGATACTGGGAGGGGTAAATCGCCAGACTGGGTTTCATGTTATTTAGCACTATTCCCAGGAGGGTCCCCTTTCCCCTTTCCAGTTCCTCTTTTGCACGGAGGAGTATCTCCTTTGAGGTCTTGCCTACCTTGTACACCATTACGACAACGTCCACCTTTGAACTCAAAAGGACCGGGTCAGTAACCAACAGCACCGGTGGGCTATTCAGTATCACTATATCGTATCGGCTCCTGGCCTTTTGTAAGAATGCCTCTAAGTTGGTTGAAGTCAGGAGTTCTGCGGGGTTGCCTGAGTAGTAACCTGCAGTTATGATGTGCAGGTAGTCCAGGCCCTCGGCATCAGCTATATCCAGATCAAAATCCCCAATTGCCACATCAACAAAAGTTCTTAGACAATCTTCAAAATTGCAAGTTTCTGTTAATACGTCGCCGAGGCCTGGTGCCTTGGGAATGCCAAACACGGCGTGGATATCTGCCCTCCTGAAATCTGCATCTACCAGGAGGGTCTTCAACCGGTTCTTGGCCATGGTTATAGCCAGATTACATACGCTGATAGTCTTACCCTCCATAGGAAGAGAGCTTGTGATGAGGATGACCTTTTGATGGGGTTGTCTCTTGAGCTGTATATTGGTCCTCAGGGTGCGGTAGGCCTCCAGAATGGGGTCGTCTTCCTTCTGGAAGAGGATCAGTTGTTGTCGTATTTGCAAGATACCCTTACCTACCTTGGCATGGTGGTTCCTTGGCCTCTCCTTCCTTTTCGGAATCTTGATAAATGGAATAACCGCCAGGACGGGAAGCCCTGTTATGGCCTCCACCGACTCAATAGTAATTAGCGAGGTATCAAGGCTCTCTAGCAGAAAGGCTATGAGAAACCCCAGGACTAGCCCGGCCCCGGCCCCGGCCCCAGCGTTAGGGAGCATCTTTGGTTTTATAGGGCTTGTAGGGATGGAAGCACGGTCAAGTATCTGTACTTCTTCCACCTTCTCTGCCTCGGCAATACGGGCATCGGCCAACTTCGTCATAAGCTCTCCATATATCCTCCCCTGAACCTCTACCTCTCTCGCCGTCCTGGCTACCTGCATTTCTCCTTCTGGCAGTGTCTGCAACTGCCTCTTTATACCATTAATCTGGTCTTCTATGGCCGCCGCCTTAGGATGTTTCATGGTGTATTTTCCCAGGAGTTCGGACTTCTCCCTCTCCAGGGTAGAGAGTTTTGTTATGAGGATTTCCCCAATTCCAGTTACCTCTCCGCTTTCTTTGGCCTGTTTCAGTTCCTCCTCCATATGGTTAAGCCTCTCCCTCACTAATTTTACCTGTTCCTCTATGTATTCTCTAACGGCCGTGGCCTGTTTAATCTTTCTCTGGAAATCTTCTTTTACGTATACCTCTGCCGTGGCATTAGCTATCCTGGCGGCTAGGGTAGGACTCGGGTGGCGGACAACTATTTTTATCACGTCAGTTTCTTTCACTGACTTGACAAAGACAGTCCCCCGTACAGAGGCAGTTTGATTTTCTATCTCCTTTTGGGTGGCATTCTCCCTTAAAAGGCCCAATTTCCGGGCTACCTTTTCCATCACCGCCGCACTGGTTATCATCTCCACCTCACTCTCAATGGGATTCGCATACGTCCACATGGCGGTGGTAGGGATAGGCTCTACAGAGGTCTTACGTTCTGTAATCCTCACAGTAGCCACGGCCTGATAGATGGGGGTGATAGTGAAGGTGTAGAAGATACTTCCCCCTAGTACGCAAAAGAAGGTAATTAGAATCCACAACAGCCTCTTCCGGATTACCAGTAAGTAATCCCAAAGGCTAAGCTCTATGCGTGAAGGGGTCTTTTTCACCTTTATCGGCTCTGCACTCATGATTATATTACAGTTCCATTTTACTTGTAGCTCCACCTGATAGGGCAGGGGCAAGCCCTGCCCCTACTTAGGAGCGGTGAAAAGGTTCTTTCGGACGATATCGGCGGTTGAGGCCGCACTGAGCATACTATATGCCATGGGCGCAATCACACCTATAATAATTTCAGCAATGTTTGCACCTCGTGTTGGCACATAGACCAGGTCCATGTGGTCCACTACGGTGTTGTTCGCAATGGCGTCCTGGATGCTGACGGTAAAGATTTGAGGACCGTCCATTGTCTGGTGCACCAAAAAGATACTGTCACTCCTTGCCTTCTCGGTAAGTCCACCGGCCTTGGCCAGGACTTCTATCAACCTCTGTCCCCCAAAGACGTCGTACATCCCGGGTATCCTCACCTCCCCAAGGAGTACGGCCTGGGGTTTAGCAAATTGCTTCACCACCACTGACACCTTGGGGTCCTTTGTGTATTCCGATAATTCCTTCGTAAGGCGTTCGTTTAGTTCGCGGGGCGTAAGCCCCAGGCTCCATATGTCGCCTATCAGGGGGAAGGATATCCGGCCATCGGGTCTCACCGTTACTTCCTTTTTTAATTCATCATAACCCCAGACTGAAATATCCAGGACGTCGTTCATCCTTAGCTTATACTCCGGCAGGGTGGGGATTACCCCATCCGCATCCGAAGGGACGTTCATCACCAGCTCCTTCTGCCCCGTCTCAATCACACTCATATAGACCTTTGCCTCATTAGAAAGGGGGTCTAACTCCAATACCTTCTGTAGTTCAGCCTTTGCCTTCTCCGTGTTCCCTTCGTAGAAAAACCTCTTTGCCCTCTGCATATAGAACCCTTTGAGTCTTATTTTCTTGTCCTGCGCAAGCTTGCCTTGTATATCTGCCTCCAATGCCTCCAGGAACCTGGCCTCTTCCTCATCCTGGGGACTCACATTTACTGCAGGAGAACTCCCTTGTGGGGAATTATTTACTGTGGTCGGTGTGGGGTTTTTATTCAACATGGGGCTTGAACCAGTAGACAGGCATCCAATGTTGGAATATAAAAAGGCTATAGATACCATAATCCTTATAGTCTTCATAGTTTTCCCTGGCTTAAAAACATTGATGTTATATATTATTACAAGTCATAACCTTTTTCAACATGTATATCTAATCTTTTTGTGGAGACAAAATGGTGCGTTGCACGCACCCTACGTGACCTTATTCCCCAAAAAAAGCGACACGAAATGGAAAAAGGCCCTGAGTCCTGCAGTAATAGTGCGGTAAACCACTGCGGCCCCTCCCCGAATCGGTCGTATGAGAAAGTAAAGGGACCTGATGGGCGGAGGGAGCGGAAGGAACTGGTAGTCGGTCTGTGTCGGCCAGAAGAGGGTGTGGCACAGGCAATGAAGACGTTTTGGGCCCTTAAAGGGGTGGTCTCTGGAGGGAGAGGGGAAAAGCGCCACCCAGAAGGGCAGCTCATTAAGCCTAAGGGTCTTTGGTACCTCTGTCCCAAAGAGACGGTGGCAGACGGTCAGGGCCAATCGTATCGCCTCAGTCCAGCCGTACCGGCCTGCAACCTCCTCCACTACATCCCATGCGATTTCCCTCCGTAAAGAGAGTTCATTGAGGTCAGCCAGGTTATCGACCAGTGCAAAGCGGTGATGATAGGCATGGAGGGCCAGGAAGAGCAGTGTCCATTCTGGCCTTGTACTAAACACTTTTCTGCCAGACAGTAGGGGCGTATTGCAATACGCCCCTACAACCCCCTCCTCCCAAAAGACCTGGGGGAGAGGGGGGACTCCAAATGAAGGGAACACAAGCTCCCAGTGGAGGTCAACCGGAAACGAGCCCCCCTGTGATTCTCGTACCATACCAATTGCATGGTTACCGGGAAGAATGAACCGTTCAAAAAAGGCCTCATCCACCTTCCAGTTATACCCTAACTCCCTCAGGAGCCTTACAGCCCGAACCGCCTCCCCCCTGGGAACGAGGAGGTCTATGTCCCGTACAACCCGCAGGGTTGGTCCTCCATATAGCTCCTGGGACAGTATCACCCCCTTAAGTGGTAGCACCCGAAGCCCCTGTCCTTGAAGGAAATCTAGTAGCCCAAACAACTCCTTCTGCAAACCCAGGCACCTCTTTTCGTTACCCAACGTAAACGTCTTAAGTCCCCAGAGTACCTCATCCGGGATTTCCTTTGCGTCTAGTCGTGAAAGGTGCTGAAAGAGGCGGGGATAGATGTCGGCGTAATAAGCTATCTCTAGCACACGTTTCCATCCCGAACGTTGGTGGATCGCCTCAATGAGGGCCGCATAATATTCCATTGGAAACGTGGGCTGGAACGTCTTGCGTGCCAGTAAAAGGCAGAGCGACTCCTCGGGTGGGAGGCCCTCAGGGACGCCTCTGAAAGGTGTGCAGGAATCTAACTGTGGCATCCATTACCCTTAGCATATCGCCCCCTCAGGATGAGACCTTTCATCTCAGCCCCAGGAAGAGCTTTTCAATTGCCTCAGCGGCCTGAAAAGGCTCGTCCCAGAGGAGGCGGTAGGACGGGACTTCCTGGGCCAGCTGAGCAATTAAGCTAAGCCCTCCACCCATTATATATTCAGTCTTATTAAACGCAAGGCATGTCAGATAAAGGGCCGCTTCTCCCTTCTTTAGCTGGAGGAACTCAAGGCGGGAGGAATCCCACTCCGGAAAGAGCATTAGTGAGACTGGAACCTCGGAAGTGGCAAACCGCTGGACTGGCAGAAAGAAACGTATGGAATAGGATGGTAGCAAAAGGCACTGATTGGATGGTAAAGAGAAGGGCAAGGGTATCCACTCCCTCAGGCGGATAGCCCGTGGGAAAGGGGAAACATGGTATTTACCCTCTTCAGGGCTCATGGAAAGGGGTGACACATCATCCGAAAAATAGGAGAAATCCTCCGACCTCTCCAGTAAGGCAGTGGTAAGCAGGCTCTTTCCACTGCCCGAAGGCCCAAGCAATAAGAGGGCCTTTCCCCCTTTTGCTACCACGCCGGCATGGAGGATAAGCCTTTCATTCACCGAGGGGAGGAAGTGATAATATAGAAAGGTCTCAAAAAGATAGACAATCTCTAGTGGAGAGCCCCCACAGAACAGAGGGGCTTTCGCCTCCCCATTGCCCTCCAGCACCCAGAACTTTCCATCAAAAGCCCTAATTGTGTAGGCCAGGGAAGGCTTCCCCTGTCCGGGGGGAAAGGCCTGAAAGAAGGTCTCCAGGAGTCCCCCAACCTCCGGGACATCGGTCTCCACCTCAACGACCTCACTCAATAAGGCCTTTTTCACGGAGCTCCCCCAGTGTGCGCCCTACGTCCTTCCCTATGTCGTGGTCTCCAGGGGTGACGAGTTTCACTATCTCCTGTGCAATCTCCTCGGCCGTCCGTGTCCCATCACATAGCTCAAAGATTACCGAGGCCGAGACGTTAAGGAGATGCACATGGTCTTTACCGGAATCGTAGAGGAGTAAATCATCCTCTACCTCCTCGGTAGCTAAGGTACCTCTATGCCTGGGCTTCCAGGTGGCATCCATCACTAATTGTTATTATCCCCCTTTTTGTGCCCCTCAAGTCTATGTTCCGCCTCAACAAGCTTTTTACCATAATCCAATAAAGGCGTGAGCGCTTTCATTAAGTCACCATCCCTGTGAATACGGACACAGAGTTGACAGACGGAGGCGAGGTTGTCGTCCTTTGGTAAAAGGGGAAGCAGGTGGGGGAACTTCCATCGGGCGAGCCCATATATGGCATCAAACCCACGGTTAAACACAAGCTGTACATATGCGTCTGCCTGTATCCGCTCCAGAATGGTCTTAAGCGAGTCCCAAAAGAGAGCTTCCCCATGAAGTTTAGCTCACCCGCACAGCATGGGTAGACCTCTCCATCGGGGTAGATGTTGATGTCACGTCCGCCCAGGTTACAACCCCCCATCTGTGAGGGAGGTGGGATGTTATAGTCCCGCCATGTAACCTTACGCTGTCTTCCCCTCCCCATGGGGACAGCCAGATGCTGGGAAAAACGGAGACGAGGATGACGGAAACCATCCATAAAGTCCTCAATCTCTGAGGTAGTATCCCAGGATACGGAGACAACCTCACACACAAGCCCAAGTTCAAGACCTACCTCTACGGCGTTTTTAACGAAGGCGGCAGGTACAAAGGCCTGGTGGGTTGGGTCGGTAGAGCAGGAAAGCTCGTCAAGACCCCTTTCAACCAGGGGTCTTAGCTTTTCCAGTGCCTTCTCCCTCGTCTCCGCCCAGTAGCAGGAGGTCACAATCCTCGCAGACATGAGGCCCTTGCATGCCTCCAGGACCTCAACTAACTCTTCATGATAGAGGAATGGCTCACCGCCGGTGAAGGAAACCCTCTTTACAACCCCTAGACTGGCCGCCTCCTTTATATACCGGATTGCGTCTTCCTTCCTGATTTTTACCGGTTTATACCCATTCCCCGGACACCAGCAAAAGTCACACCTGAGTGGACATTCTACCGTATAAATTAGAACCAATAAGGGGGACTTCATTTAGCGTCAAATCTAAAATTCTACCTCTGAACCGGGACTAGCGGTTTACCTCCATACGCCTCGCCGGGCCACAATACGACCCACAAGGGATTAGCCCGCTGCAGCCTTGGATGTCTTTGCCTGTGCCCACGCCGCTCGGGAACTTAGGGTGAGGATTGCTGGCGGAATCCAGAGGGCTAGTTTTAAGAGCCTCCTCCTGGTACGGTCTGCATCGTTTATTTGATCATTACCAGGTCTTTCTTTTTCCATAAAAACCACCCTCCAATCTCTATGTCTCGGAGACGTTACCTGACCATAAATATCTCTAAAGTAACAAATTATCAAAAAATGACGCCTGTATCAATACTTTTTTCACTCTTTTTTCTCTTACCATACCACCGTTTGTGTAGGGGCAAGGTGAGATTTTTATGGAAGTGAAAAGGGATTTCTATTATAAGAGACCTCTGAAAAAGTTTGTGTGCTGACTGCTGACTACTGATTGCTGATTGCTGACTTATGAAAAATATCTTCGGGATAGAGGCCCTGGAAGGGGCAAAGAGCGGTATCAGAGAGGCCGTAGACTATGCCAGGTCTCTGAAGGACTGCAGGTATGCAGACCTCAGGGTCGGACTGGTGGAGAGCCGTACTGCCAGCTCCGAAAACGGCAACCCGAAGATCGCCAGGGAAGACGTCCACTCCTCCTTTGGCATAAGGGTAATAGCCGGGTCACCCCAAACAGAGGCCTGGGGATACTATGCCCAGCCACTGAGCAAGGCAGAACTGGGGGGGAGGGCCTTGTGGAAGACCCTCAGACAGGGGATAGACAGGGCCTACCAACGGGCGATGGTCAGTTCCCAGAGGAAGCAGGCCCTGAGGGAATTGGCCCCAGCCCTGTCCCCCGTGAG
>Ga0209342_10006677_pt1 | contig 11655 bp, 9 predicted proteins | sample RifCSP16_2_FD_184023 | JGI IMG/M metagenome (GOLD analysis project Ga0209342, IMG submission 184023) | Soil microbial communities from Rifle, Colorado - Rifle CSP2_sed 16_2 (SPAdes) (version 2) | ecosystem: Environmental > Terrestrial > Deep subsurface > Rock core/Sediment | place: Rifle... | reverse complement strand
CAAACCCCGCGATGCTGGACGACTTCAAGAAGCTGGTCGGCGATTATATGGCCCGCACTCAGCGGCCGATGAGCCACGTTCGCAACTTTTTAGACTGCGTCAAGTCGCGCCAGCAGACGGTCGCCAATGCGGAAATGATGCACCGCTCGATGACGACGGTGCACGCGGCCAATATCTGCATGTGGCTGAAGCGCGACCTGAAATACGACCCGGACAAGGAGAGGTTCGTCAACGATCCGCAGGCCGACCGATTCCTGTCGCGTGCGATGCGCGAGCCGTGGATTTACTGAAAGTGGCCCTCTAACCTAACTTGACTCAAACTGACCGCTTTTTGGGTCAGATTTTAATGTAAGTACAGTTGTGACAATAGGATAAGAGTATCTGTCATTCCTGCGAAAGCAGGAATCCAAATACCCGGAAACAGTGTTAATCTGTGTAAACTTGTCCTGAGCTTGTCGAATGGATCCGTGTCAAAAAATCAGAATCGGTCAGTTTGAGTAACTTGAGAAGGAATTGATACCATGCTTAAACATAGAGTAATCCTGATTCTACTTGCGGCGTTGTTGCTAACGCCGGTGATCTCTTATGGACAGACGGTTGTTCCGGCCTCGCAGCAGGATGAGCTGATTGCGGTGCTGAAGTCCGGCGATGCTACACGGAAAGCCAAGGCCGATGCGTGTCGGCTGCTCTCGTCGATTGCCACGAAGGATGCGGTGCCGGCCCTGGCTGCGCTTTTAGACGATGAAGAATTGAACCACATGGCCCGCTACGCTCTGGAGCCGATTGCGGATTCGTCCGTCGATGATGCGCTGCTTGCGGCGGTGGGCAGGCTCAAAGGCAAACCGCTCGTCGGCGTGATCGGCAGCATCGGCGTTCGCGGCGAGAGGCGAGGCGTCCAGCCGTTGGCGAAGATGCTCAAGAGCGACGATGCGATGGTCGCCCAGGCTGCCGCAAGGGCGCTCGGCAATATCGGCGATGCCGCCGCAGCCAAAGCGCTCAGCAGCGTGCTGGCAGATTCCGCCGGGGAAATGAAGCTGGCCGTTGGCGAGGGTCTGTTGCGCTGCGCGGAGAGCTTGGGCGGTAAGGAAGCGGCGGCAATATACGACCAGCTCCGGGAGCTTAAAGACCCTCATCAGGTCCGCGCAGGCGGCCTGCGCGGCGCGATTCTGACCCGCAAAGACGGTCTGGACCTGCTCAAGAAATATCTAACGAGCGAGGACTACATTATGTTCTCTGCGGCAGTCCAGGCCTCGGCGGAAATTCCCGGGGTGAAAGTCACGGGGGCGCTGGCTGATGCGCTGGACAAACTTCCGGCGGACAATCAGATACTGATTCTTGGAGCGCTGGCCAAGCGCGGCGACCCAGCCGCGATGCGAGCGATCTCTGCGGCAGCGCGCAAAGGCGACAAAGCCGTGCGAATTGCGGCTATCGCGGCTATGCCGCCGATCGGCGATGCGGCGGCTCTGGGTGTTCTCGCCGAGCTTATGAACGATGCTGATGCGGAAATCGCCCAAGCCGCCCGTGACAATCTGGCGGCCATATCGGGCAAGCAGGCCGACGAAGCGGTGATGGCGATGCTGGCAAGCAGTGAAACGAGCAGCCAGTTGAAGGCGCTGGAATTGATGGAGCGTCGGCGGATGACGAATGTGGCCGACGCCCTCCTCAAGGCTGCCAAGGACAACGACGAATCAGTGCGAACGGGCGCCATCAAGATGCTGGGGGATTTGCCGGGCGAAGTGAAATTCGGCGTTCTGGTCGATTTGCTTTTGGGCGCGGAAACCGCCGGGGAGATCCGGGCCGCCGAGCGTGCGCTCTCGACGACATGTAAGCGGGAGGCCAAGCCATCCGCCGGGAATGTGACTATCCGCAAGGCAGTCTATCGCGGCATCGAGGGCGGAGGCTCAGCCGACGTCACAAAGAAGGTCGCAGAAATGGTCGCGGCCGGTGCGGTTTCGATAGAGGCCTCCAATGCCAATTTCGGCGATGCGGCGTCCGGGGTCGTCAAGCAACTGGAAATCGAATTCACGGCCAACGGGGTCACTCAGACCGAAACGGTCCGGGAAGGCCAGAGCATAACGCTTTTGGCCGGTGCAACTCCCGATGCCCTTATTGATGAGCTCTGCTCCGCTATGGTTAAGGCGCGAACCGAGCAGAAGGTTGCGTTGCTTCGAGTTCTCCGCGCGGCCCAGGGCGGCAAGGCCCTTGAGGCTATTCGCGCGGCCACCAAGGACGCCGACTCCCGGATCAGCAGCGAAGCGGTTTCCATTCTGTGCGGCTGGCCGTCGGTCGAGGCCCTGCCCGACGTGCTGAAACTTGCAACAACGGCGAGCGAAAACAAGGTCAAGATTCTGGCGGTGCGCGGGGCGATTCGGCTGATTCCTTTGCAGGATGCGCCTGTCGATAAGAAACTTGCGGGATTCAAGGAGATCGTGCCTTTGATTCAGCGTGATGAAGAGAAGCTGCTGCTGCTCGGCTCTCTTGCGGCGGTGCCGACGAGCGATTCCCTGGCGATGGCGATGGGGTATCTGGCCAATCCGTCCACGAAGAACGAGGCTTGCTTCGCAGCGGTGGCGATTGCCGAGACAATAGGCGCAACGAACGCCGCTGAAGTAGCCGGCGCGATGGAAAAAGTTGTAGCGGCCGCCACGAACGACGACGTCAAGAAACGTGCGAAAGCGGTGCTTGATAAGGTTAGGTGAGCGGGCTGACGGTAATCGCACTTGCACAATTAGTACCGCGTTTCATAAATGGTGCGACTATAATGGAAACGGCCCCCTATATGGGGGGAATTCGCCTGTCTGAACAGATTTCTCCGCTCGCTTCGCTCGGTCGAAATGACAGTATAGTCGCGAAACTTGCGAAACGCGGTGCTGGACCGCCTTGTAGTTGTTAGTGAATTCTGACAAGCCTGGGGAGGTTGCCGGCGAGGCCGATGCGGTCGTCCTTGACGATTATTACGCCGTCAACGCCGGCGATAGCGGCGATGCGCTCCAGGGCGGGATCGACATCTTCGATGGTCCTGACCAGATTTGCCGCGGCGGTGGCGGCGGCATCGGCGAGGGCGGCATCGGCGGCGACCACTGTTGCAAGGTCGCATTTGCCGAGGCTCATGGAGTGACCCATCTTTCCGGACGAGGAGCATATTGATATTGGCGTCTCTTCGGGCTTGAGTGCGAGCGCAAGGCGCGCGGCCAGCTTAGCGGCGCCGGTGACCAAGGCTATGATTACGGGCTTAGCGGCCTTTAGATAGATGTCTCCGCCGTTCTCGACGATAGCCTCGGCGGCGCCGGCCTGGAGTCCGGCCTGTGCGGCAGACTGGGCCATCGCTCCGGCGACGGCGGCCATAGGCCCGACGCCGACGAGACGTGCGGCACGGGCCATGCGCTCTGCAACTTCGGGCGCGCCGGGGAGCAATTCGAGCGGTTCGAGCGAGCGGCGGAAATCGGCGTGGCGCTTGATGTAGTCCTCCAGTATCCCTCGCTGGCGCACAATCTCCGCAGTGACGGCGTCAAAATTCTCGCAACATATTCGTAAGACGGCCTCTTTGTGGGTGAAAGTCCGGTAGGTTCGTTTCTGACTCATTTACGCACACCGACCAAGTCCCATAAGCCTCCTCAAAAAGCCGAGGCGCATGCGCCGAAGGGGCAGACGCGAATACACGCCAGACATTCGATACAATCGGCGGCGTTGTAAACAACCTCCCTGGTGGCCTTATCGGCGATGCGCAAGGCGCCGGGGGGGCAGTGAGGAATACAGTGGCCGCAGTGGGTGCAGCCGTCTTCGTCGCGCACCACTCCCTTTCCGGTTTCGTTTATTGAGACGTTGAACGTCTTTACGAAGGCCATTGCCTGGGCGATGTTTTTTTCGGTCCCGGTGACATCCAGGACGAGGTAGCCTTCCTCTTCCGGCGTGACCTTTGCGCGATAGATGTTGACGATAAGATTGTGGTCTTTAACCAGATGGTAGATGATGGGTTTTTCGCACTCACACTTGGGAAAAAAGAGCATGAGTTTTTTTGTTATGGTGCGGCTCATGAGGGTTTGCCCCTTATCAGAAGCGGCTTCATTCTTTTGTCTTTGGCAAGATAGGCGACGGGCCGGGTGATGGTGAATTCTCCTCGTCTTATCTCATCGGCCAGCAGGTTGGCGATTTTCAATGCCATATAATAGGATGAGAGGGAGCCGACCGCGATTGTCTTTCCTTCGATCTCGATCTGGCCGCTTCGCAACTGTTCGTAGCTGACGTAGTCTATAACCTTGCCGGTATTCTGCGGATAGTCGCTGCTGTAGTCAACGACGGGGGCCAGGATGTCACGGTCGCGTATGCAGGTTCGTTTGAGGACATTTTCATTCAGTATCGGAATTGGTATTCCCACTCCGATCGCCAGGGATACTCCGTACCCCCTCAAGCTGACGCCTCTTACGAACTCCGGAATCATTTGCTTCATATCGGCGGTCAATGCGAGTGTTCCGGCCCCTCCCTTCGGTATTCCGTTTGGGGTTCTCTCGCCTCCTCCGGCGTGTTGCGTCCCCTCGGCATAGACGAGTCCCTGGGCGCCGGCGAGCCAGACCCTTGTTCCCACGCCGATCGTTTCGTAGAAAGGATCGTTGAGCAGCGGCGAGAGCTGGCCGGCCGAGCAGTAGTTGGCGTTCTTTCGATTGGGATCGAGTGTGCCCATATAGGTGTAGATTGCCTTATCGGAGTCGTTCACGGCGACGTTGTAGTTCTGGTAGCAGTTGCGGGGATTGAGCATTATGGCCTGATTGAGGTCGTTGATAGTGAAGTATGTTCTGATCTCGCGCAGCGGATAGCAGTCGGTCCCGTATGAAAGCGCAAAGAGCTGGAGCGTCTTTCCGGCGACGAGGTCTTCCATCACGTGCGCTCCGCCGTAGCGAAACTCGCCGGGATAGTACATATTGGCCGGGTCGCCGTGGCGGAGCTGCGTTGCGCCGAGATAGACATCAACGGCTGCAAGACCCGTATAGACAAGGACGTCCTGGACCCAAGCCTCGGACATTCTGATCTTTGGTTTTGAGTGCCCGAAGTTCAGCGTGCATCCGGAGGAGCACATCGGGCCGAAAGTCGCGGTGGTGACGACATCGACCTCCTCGGCGGCTGCCGCGAGACCTTTCTTATCGACATAATCCATAATCTCGTCGGCGGTGAGGACGACGGCTTTGCCTGACTCGATGCGTTTGTTGATCTGTTCGTAGGTTTTCATGATTCTGTCCGTCCGAGAATTCGCGCACCCGGCTCTTTCTCGGCTGTTGTATTGGCTTAACAGAAGTCGCTTAAATAGCGCATGACCAAAGCAGTGTACGGGATGAGAACAGTCTTGTCAACAGCGTTATTCAGACGTGCGGGATCGACGAACAGGGTGCAGTTGGAGAATTCAATCGGAAGGACGCCAAAGACAATCGCCGGGCGCCTTGAGCCAACGTCTCGGGGCAAGCGGCGATGTAGCTGCTGATCAGGTGGCTGTTCTTGCAGTCTTCCTGGCTTTTTTGACCTTCTTAGCGGTCTTTTTTGGGTTCTTTCTTTCGAGCAGCTCGTCGGCCTGCTCCCAGGTTTCCGGCGGCCACTTGCCTGCGGCTTGAAGCTCTTTTAGATGCTCGAGCTGCTTTATGCTAACAATAGTCCTGCACTTTGGGAACTTTGCGCAGCCCATGAACGGGCCTTTCTTGCCTTGGCGAATCACGAGCTGGCCGTCTTTGCACTTGTAGCACTTGATGCCCGTAGGCTCCGGCGGCGGCTTGGGCGCCAGGACGTTTCCATCTTTGTCCACCTTCAGCGTTGTCTTGCAATTGGGATAATCGCTGCACCCGAGGAAGGCGCCGAACCGCCCGTTTTTCTCGATCATCGGCTTTCCGCAAACGGGGCATTTGTGCTCGCTTATCTTCTGTTCGATCATTTTACCTTCCTTGTCACAGGGACATGCAAACTTGCAATCGGGATACGCCGAGCAGCTAAGGAATTTTCCATTCTTTCCGAACCTGTAAACGAGCGCCTTGCCGCAATCGGGGCAATGGTACTCGCTTGGCGTTGTCTCGGCCTTTGCGTGTTTCATCTCGGCCAGGGCAATTTCGAGGCTCTCTTTGAAAGGCCCGTAGAAATCTCTCAAGACGCCGAGCCAATCGAGGTGCTGCTCCTCGATCTTGTCGAGCTGCTCCTCCATATACCGCGTAAAGGCGATGTCCATTATCTTGGGGAAGTACTCGTCAAGCTTGTCGGTGACTATCTCGCCGACGTCCGTGGCGAAGAATCTCTTATCTCCGCCTCTGGCGGACTCGACGTAGCCGCGCTCTTGAATGGTGCTGATAATCGAGGCGTAGGTGCTCGGGCGTCCGATGCCTTCTTTTTCGAGCGCCTTTACGAGGGAGGCTTCGGTATATCTGGCGGGCGGCTTGGTGAAGTGCTGCTCGGATTTGATATCGACGGCTGCAAGGTTTTGCCCTGTATTGACCGGGGGCAGCTGCTGTCCGTTCGAGCCGGTCTGCCATATCGCCGTATATCCGTCGAAGACGAGCACTCGCCCGGAGGCCTTATACACGCACCGGCCCAGAGATGTTTCTGCCGCTATCTGCAGATTCGTAACGTCCCACTGAGCCGGCTTCATCGCCGACGCCACGAAACGACGCCAGACGAGGTCGTAGAGCTTGAATTGCTCGTCGTTAAGAAACGTCTTGATGTCGGCGGGCGTTAAATCAACGTCCGTGGGGCGGATTGCCTCGTGCGCCTGCTGGGCGTTCTTTTTGGAGGCATAGATGTTGGGCTTTTCAGGCAGATATTCGCCGCCGAGCCGCCTGCTGATATAGCTTCGAGCCTCTTTGACGGCCTCGGGCGAGACGTGGGTGCTGTCGGTCCTCATGTAGGTAATAAGGCCGAGGGACCCCATTGAACCCAGGTCGATGCCTTCATACAACTGCTGGGCGATTCGCATAGTCCTCTTGGTGGTGAAGCCCAGGCGGTTGGCCGCGGCCTGCTGAAGCGTCGAAGTTATGAAGGGCGGCGAGGGGCGGGAATGCGATTGCTTCGTTTCAATTGCGGCGATTTTGAACTTCGCGTCTTTCAGGGCCGCGAATATGCGCTCGGCCTGCTCGGCATTCGATGCCTCGAATTTTTTGCCGCCTACTGTCTGCAGCTCGGCCTCGAAGGCATTGTGGTCGGCCAGCCACTTGCACTGCTCGGCCTGGGCGGGCGGATTGTCCCCCTCCTTCGCGGGCGTGATAAAGGCGAGCCATTCGGCGCTGTATTCGCTTTGCAGATCGGTCGTAAACACGCCGGGTATCAGCCAGTACTCCTCCGGCTCGAAGGCCCGAATCTCTCTTTCCCTTTGGACGATGATCTTGACCGCCACCGACTGGACTCTGCCGGCGGACAGGCCTCGCGTGACCTTCTTCCAGAGCAGGGGACTAATCTGGTAGCCTACAATTCTATCGAGTATCCTGCGGGCCTGCTGGGCCATGACCTTGTCCATATCGAGCTTACCCGGTTGGGCAAAGGCCTGTTTTATGGTCGAGCCGGTAATGGCGTTGAATACTACACGGAAGGTCCTCTCGGGGGGGACGGCGAGAATCTCGGCCAGATGCCAGGCGATAGCCTCGCCTTCGCGGTCGAGGTCTGTGGCCAGATAGAGCTTGTCGCACTTCTTCGCCGATGCCTTCAGAGCGCTAATCGTCTTGCCCTTGCCCGGCATAATGTCGTAGGTCGGCTCAAAATCATTCTCTATATCGACGTTAAGGCCCTTGGCCGGGAGGTCGCGCACGTGGCCCATGGAGGCCTTGACTTCGAAAGCCGGGCCGAGATACCTGTTTATAGTCTTCGCCTTTGCAGGGGATTCAACTATCACCAGGGATTTGCCGCAAGAGCCTGATTTCGTCATAATATTGGAGTTTTCCATAAAACAGTCGCCCCCGGTCGCGGCCGGGGACGGATACGTCTTCAATACACGTTGTTGCTATCGGCCATTCAGCCGATAATATTTAGAATTGGCTAAATACAGACCGCTTGCGCCAATGTCAAGGGAAAACGGATCGCCCCTGGGAATAGGTGCTCAAAGCCCCAGGAATTGTATTGCCAGGCCGCAAAGGCATATCGTCGCGCCGGCAATAGCGTGCGTGAATCGCTCGATCCTCGCCAGCGGCAGAAAGCTAACGCCGGCCCTCGATAGCATGACGACGCTCAACATTGTGGCAATGGTTGCGGCGCCAAATACGCATGTAACCAGCAGCACTCCGAGAAGACTGCTCTGTGCAGCCGGGTACATCAAGACAGGGATCAGGACTTCGCACGGTCCGAAGACAAAGATCAGAAAAAGGGCCCAAGGGGTTATACTCGCCGCGGCGCCGGCCGCGTGAACGTGTGCGTGGTTTGCGAGATGCGTGTGAGTGTGCGAGTGTTCATCCGTGCGTATGTGAAAATGCTCGTGCGAGTGTGCCCGGCTTCGATATACTCTGCGCAGCCCCCAGACCATATAGGCCAGCCCGAATCCAATCAGGAGCCAGGCGGCGATGTTGCCGCGAAACGATTCTACAATCTCGAGCTTCTTGACCACCAGGCCCAACGATACGCCGGCCAAGCCGATGACGACCGAACTGGCTATGTGGCCAAGGCCGCAAAGAACGGTGATAACCACTGTTTTGGCGGCGGACCAGTTTCTCGCCCACGACATCATGATAAACGGAACATAATGGTCGGGGCCTAAAATCGTGTGGAGAAAACCCAGCCACGCCGCTGCAATAGTAAGAGCGCCCAGCCCTGTATCCATAACCAACTCCTTGACTCAAGAGAGCCGGCCTTAGTTACGCCGGCGCATAAGAATAGTGAATTGGTGCTATTGTGTCAAGAAGAAGCCTTAGAAAATAATTGACAGAGGAGGATTCAACTCGTAAAGACTTACCTATAAGCAGGTATTTGCATGATAAGGGATACTTATGTCATTTACAGAAAATGCTATAGTTGTTGAATTGAACGAGAAAGCGGAGTATCAGCGTTTACTTGAAGGCCCGCCGCAAACGGGGGGGATGAAGGTTGGCAGGGTGCATCTGGAGGCCGGAAAGGCCTGCGGCGAGCACAGCACGAAGGAGAAGGAGGAAATCCTCGTTTTCCTCTCAGGAGAGGGTGAGCTGCTTGTAGGCGACGAAAAAGAGGCCCTTGCGGTCGGGGCGGGGCGGGTCGCCTATATTCGGCCGCAGACCATCCACGACGTCAGAAACACCGGTTCAGAACCCTTAGTGTATGTCTTTTGCGTATCGCTGCCGGCTGGCTGAGAGGCAGCGAATAGGGGCGAATGCCCGCTTTTCCGCTCTGAAGGGCCGATTTCGAGGTTGGACCGGGCATTTCAGCAAGTCCGCCGGTGTCGAGAGGAACGATGGCTGTATCCGGCAAATTAAAAGGCTGCTGAAAAAAAATTTGAAATTCTGAAAAAAGTTCTTGCATTTGCCGCGGAGGCGTTGTAAAATACGGGTGTTGTTATATGTTCTTTTCTTCTAATTTAATCTTGGTTTCTGAGATAGCGATTAAATCATAAGTTTGCAGTATATCTTTTAAGTTGCAACGCTATCTCACAAGGGCTGGAATCCGCAAGAATTCCAGCCCTTTTTTTGCGCCTTAAAGAATTCCCCGGCTCAGCGTTAGCTTGACGTCCACCAGGCCCGTCCCGCCGCAAATCGCCCAAAGCGACCTTGAAATATGCACGATGAAATTACTCGACTCAGCAGGATTGATCTTTACACAAAATTAACAAAGAATCAACAAAACAGAAAGCTGCTGGGGCGCATACTAATAATGGAGGGCGAGGAAGGTAACGATCTGGAGCAAAGGAGGTGATTTTATGAACGGTCGCAAGGCTTTCACGCTCGTAGAGCTCCTGGTAGTAATCGCAATCATCGACCTGCTCTTTATCCAGAAGTCCTGCTGGTGGAAGCTGAACTACACGCCGCCTTATTCTCCGCCCTTCTAATAGCACAACCATCTCCTGCGTTTTTCTTGGACTAAGGGCACGCAGTAACAAATAAGGCCCCTCGTATCCTGTATCACCTGATTTGCCGGGTCGTCATTGCGAGAGCCGCCGGAGGCGGCTCGTGGCAATCTCATACTTTCGCGAAATTGAAATTGCTTCGTCGTCCCCAGCCCGCCTCGGGCGGGCGCGCAGTAACCCTCTGCATTTCACGTAATACTGACCCTTGGATTGAATTTGGGCGAGCCGCCGGGACGGCGCTATGAAGGCGGCCGACAACTGTTATCACTTTGCGTTTATCAGTGCGGCCAGGAGGATGTGTCTTAGCCTGTCTATGCTGAGGTTGTTGAGATAGTCGTCGGTGAAATCGAGCCTGAATCGGCCCCTGAAATTTCTGATCCGGCGCACCAGCTCTGCTCTGCCCAAGGCTGCCAGCGACGTAGCGGTGTTTTCAAAATATATTCTCGAAGCCATTGTCCGTGCCTGCGAGGAAAGCCTTTTCGTCTTGAAGGTCGAATTTACGTTTTCACTATCGTCCTTTGCCTTGTGGGACTTGGCCGGCAAATTCCGTATTAGCCCGTAATGGCGGAATTGCGACGGTTGGAAAAATCGACAGGTGACATCTTGAGATTGCCGTGCGATTCTTCGAACCGCTCGCAATGGCCTGAAAATGCACGTTGTGCACTGGTGTGGAGTAGAACGACAAAGGCATCCGATGTTGCTCAACACCTGCGAATTAACTCATTACCGGCCTAAATTTTTTTTGTCATTGCACCGGGCGTCTGATAACTTTTCACCATGAGAACAGCGAACCTGGATTACGACCTGCCTGTGGAGCTGATCGCGCAGCAGCCGGCGGCTGAACGCACACACTCGCGCCTGTTAGTGCTGGACAGAAGGAGCGGACGGACCATCGACAGCCGATTCGACAGGCTCGGGGATTTCCTCTCGCCCGGCGACTGTCTCGTATTGAACAATACGCGGGTCCTGCCCGCACGGTTCTTTGCCCGCCGGGCAAGCGGCGCCAAAATCGAAGGGCTATTCCTCGACGAGACCGCGCCGGGGACTTGGAGCGTTATGCTAAAAGGCGCTCGAAAACTAAAGCTGGGCGAGACTATCCACATCAAAGACAGAGACAAGAGCGATTTCTACAAGGCAATCCTGCTGGCAAAGCTTGAAGAAGGCAGGTGCCTGCTCAAAATAGAAGGCGACGCCCACGCCGTGGCCATCCTCGAAAGAGTAGGCTTCCCGCCGCTGCCCCCGTACATCAAACGGGACGACGACCCGACTGTCGCCCGTGAGGACATGTTGCGATACCAGACGGTCTATGCGCGTATCGACGGCGCCGTGGCGGCACCGACCGCAGGATTGCACTTTACCGATAGTCTGATAGAAAAGTTGCGACGCAGCGGCATCGACTTTGCATACATCACCCTCCACATTGGAGCGGGGACGTTCAAGCCCGTCGCCGCCGAGAATCTCGAAGATCACCTGATACACGCCGAGAGATTCAGCATCGACGCCGAGAATGCGCGAAGAATAAACGCTGCAAAAGACAAAGGCAGCCGCATAATCGCCATCGGCACGACGTCCGTCAGGACACTCGAATCGCTGCCGGGGCCTCGCCTCGAAGCGGCCACAGGCACGACGCACTTGTTCATAACGCCCGGCTACGAGTTCAAGTTCGTCGATGCGAT
>Ga0209342_10006676_pt1 | contig 11656 bp, 10 predicted proteins | sample RifCSP16_2_FD_184023 | JGI IMG/M metagenome (GOLD analysis project Ga0209342, IMG submission 184023) | Soil microbial communities from Rifle, Colorado - Rifle CSP2_sed 16_2 (SPAdes) (version 2) | ecosystem: Environmental > Terrestrial > Deep subsurface > Rock core/Sediment | place: Rifle... | reverse complement strand
CGTCGAGACGATGCCCAGGGCCAGGAGGGCGAGGCCGAGGATGGCAGTCACCACGGTCGTCGCGCTCTCCTGGTTACGCTGGGTCTGGCGCAGCGCGGTGTCCATCGCGGCCTGGCGTGCACCCGTCTCGGAGGCGAGGCCCACGCGCAGCCGGTTGTAGCGGCCGGACATCTCGTAGAGGGCGCTCTGTAGCGAGTCCCCGCGATCGCCTGCGATCATGCGGGCGCTGACGTCGCGGGCCAACGCGAAGTAGGCGCGAAAGTCCCGCTCGAAGGCCGGCAGCGCGCCGCTCGTGAGCGCCGGTTCGGTGTCGGCGCCGCTCAGGTTCCGCAGGGCCCGGTCGGAGATCGCGGCGGCCTCCGCCAGCTCGTCCAGGTCGGATGCGGCAACCGCATCCTCCAGCTTGTGCTGCACCTCGGCCAACCCCTGCTCGAGGCCGCGGCTCAGGTCGAGGGCCGGTCTGTACTCCCTCTGTATGGCGGCGATCAGGCGGGCGTTCCGGGTTCCGGCCCAGGCGTTCAGGAGCAGCACGCCGAGGAAGGCGAGCCCGGCTAGCGCCGGCATGAGGGCGACTCTGTGCCAGAACTTCACGGTTCGACCGCCAGGACGCGGACGCCCTGGGTGGACCCCGCTTGCGACACGTACCCGACGGCCCCGGGGTTCGCCCGGACGTAGGCGAGGACCTCCGCATCGCTCGCCCGCTCGGGAGGCGGGACCCCGCGGCCGGCGAACAGGATCTGCAGCCAATAACTGCGGACCGCCGCGGCGCTGCGGCCGTGGACGGTGTGAGAGAAGGCCTCGCGGGTACGGGAGGATTCGCCCTGGTCCACCGGGAGGCTCCTCGACCCATCAGGCCAGGCGGCTCGGCGCCCGAGGAAGAGCGTCGACAGCTCGCGGCGGGAGATCGCCGCCGGGCCTCCGGAGACGTTCACGATCACCTGGAATCCCTCTCCTGCCCGGAGCGGGGACGACGTGACGGCGAAGGCGACTGCGAGGAGCAGACCCTTCGTCGTCAGCGGGAAGAGGTTTGCCGGCAGCATCGGGCTCAGTCCGTGACGTCGAGCACCCTGACGGTGACGGGCAGGGGCGTCTCTTCCATGACGTACCCGATCGCGCCACGGTATTCCTGGACGAAGGCCAGCACGTAGTCGTCCGAGGTCCTCACCGGAGGCGGAGAGCCGCGCCCCGCGAAGATCTGCCGCTGCCAGAAGGTCTGGACGGCGAGCAGCGACTGGCCGAGCATCGTCCGCGTGAAGCTCTCACGGACGGGAGACTGCATGGACTGATCGACGGGCGCGGCCGCCTCGCCGCCGGGCCAGCGCCGGCTCTTGAGCAGGAAGATCCGGGCGATCGCGTCGTGGCTCATCGCTGCGGCCGGGTTTTCGCGGTTGACCACCAGCTTGAATCCGGCGGGCGGCTGTGCCGAGGCGGCCACCCCGCTCGTGCCGACGGCAAGCACCAGACCAGCGAGGAGTGCGTGGCACGAGCCGATGCCATTCTCTCGCCGCCGGCGGGCGGGCCGAAGCTGGTTGCGCCCCGGGTCCGGGTGCCTGTCGCGTCCTTCGCCCGGGGTCCCCGGCATATCGTCGTTCCTCAATTGACCGCCCCCTAGAACACTGCCGACAGGCTGACGATCACGTACCGGGCCTGGAGTGAAACGCTGAGAGGAGGAAGGCCCGTGTCCTCGAAGGTCCGCCCTCGGGTCCAATGGTGTTCCACCTTGACGAGGACGTCGGGACGGAACGCGTAATTCAGGCCCACCGCGTAGTCGCGGACGAGATCCGCGTCGAAGCCCAACGGCACGATCTCGAGGTGCGAGTAGGAGCCCAGGGCAGCGAGGGTCAGCTCTCGCTTCACGCGGAGGGCGGCGAGAGCGTAGCCGGCCTCGAACCTCCCCGAAGAGAAGTCATCCCGCTCGACCTCGGCGTTGACACGAAGCCTCCCGAAGTCGCCGTCCAGAGATGCCGCCCACTTGTGGTGGGTGTCCTTGGCCCCCGGGGGCGCACCGACGACGCTCTCCCAGGTGCTCCGGTGGCCACCGAGACCCAACCGCAGCCCCCGCAGGGGAGTGTTGAGCCAGATCTGACCTCCCAGGCCCTTCTTCGCCCGGGCGATGGTGGCATTGTCGCTCTGGAGCAGTCTCCATTCGCCGACGTAGGCGTCCGCGTCCAGACTGAACCGGTGGTCCGTGAAGAAACGCGTGGAGACCACGGCCCCATCGATGCTGTCGAAGGTGTAGCTGCCCTCACCGTAGAAGACGTCCGGCGCGCGGAAGAACGGAAGCACCGGACCCACGAAGCGCACCTCGTTGTAGATGCCGTAGGGGAGCCTGACCTTGCCCGCCCGAACGCTGAGGTCCTGGCTGAACTGGTGCTCGTAGAAGACCCAGTCGAGCTCAATCTCGTTCTGGGTCGCCATAGCCGGGCTTTCCCCCAGGCGCTGCTGGCTGACCTGGATGACGAAGTTGTCCTTCGAGGTGATCGCCGCCCGGAGCTGCAGGGCCGCCGTGCGGTAGTCCCAGGTGCCCTCGTCCGGGATGCCGAGCACCTGGTAGCCGTCGGAGGCGGCGAACGCCTGGTTCAGGAAGCCGTGGACGCTGAGTCTCTGGGCACCTTCGACCGGTGGCTCCTCCGTGAACGCCGGCACCGTGGCCATCGATCCGAGCAGGACCAGCAGGACAAAGCTACGCTTGCGTCTCATACGCCGTTCTCCATTCCGCCTCTGGCGCTCGGCAGCACGAAAACCCGCCTGCGCCCGGCAGTGCATCCCTCTGCACAGTCCTTGCCAGCTCCCCGCCAGTGGTGGTCCGCACCCGCAAATGACTGACGACAAACGTCGGGGCGACGCTTCCGCCCGGGTCCGCTCGAAGGCAGGCGATCGGGTGGTGTGCCCGGGGAGGCGGAAGGTCTCCCGCGATGCCACCCACCGCCGGTGACGTTGCCAAGCTGGAAGCCGCGCACGGTGCGACATGGACCGCGATAGGCCAAGCGCGTCGACGTGCAATCGACACACGTGATGAGCTGGGCCGCCTCGTGCGGGCGGCGCGGGTCGTTCCGCAGGACACGGCTTTCGTCGTTTTCGGATCTCTCGCTCGCGAGGAGGTGACCGAGGGCAGCGATGTCGATTGGGCGCTCTTGGTCGATGGCCCTGCCGACGACGAACACTCGTCTGCCGTCCACCGCTTGCGAGCGCTGCTGCGTGAACGAAAGTACAAGGACCCAGGAACGGGTGGACTCTTCGGCGGCCTGGCGATCAGCCACGAACTTGTCCACAGGATCGGCGGCGACTCCGATTCGAACCGGAACATCACGCAGCGCATCCTGCTGTTGCTGGAATCGCGGGCGCCCATGACCACGGACCTCGTACGAACCCGGGTTCTGCGCGTGCTGCTGACGCGCTATCTGGTGGATGACTTCGGGTACCCGATGCCTCCGAAGCATGCCGCGCGCGTCCCTCGGTTCTTGTTGAACGACGTCGTCCGATACTGGCGAACCGTGGCGGTGGACTTCGCGGCCAAGAGGCGCGAGCAAGAGGGCGCCAAGTGGGGCCTCCGCAACTTCAAACTGCGGATGTCGCGCAAGTTGATCTTCGCGGCAGGGCTTATCGCCTGCGTGAGCTGCGAACTGCGTCCCCCGGAGTCGCTGGCCGCAGTGCCGGCGGAGGAGACGGAGGGGGACTACGCAGCCAAGATGTCGGAGCAAGTTCGAAGACCGTGGCTGACATCTTCGCGTCCTACGACGCCTTTCTCGGCATGTTGAGCGATGCGGAAGTACGCAACCGGCTCGACAGTCTGCACCCAGAACAGGCCCTGGCTGATGCATCGTTCCAGGAGACTCGCAAGATCGGAAACCGGTTTCAAGACGGACTGTCGGCTCTGTTCTTCGACAGCGACGAGAAGCTGAAGGACGCAGTTCAGCGCTACGGGGTCTTTTGATGCGCCTGATCGGTTTCTCTACGGGAGCGCTCGCCCTTGGCGAGTATCTCCGCGGGCTGGAAATGATGAGGGGTTCCTCGGCCAACGCGGTCGAGCTCTCGGCACTGAGAGAGCACGAGCTCGCCGGCCTCATGGCCGGCCTCGAACGACTCCAGCTCGAGCAGTTCCAGTACGTGTCCGTCCATGCGCCAAGCCGGCTGGCTGCGCTCAGCGAACCCGCCGTTGCGGAGGCCCTGCTTCCGTGTCTCGATCGCGGCTGGAACGTCGTTCTGCATCCCGACGTCATCCGTGACGCGAGTTGCTGGAAGCCTTTCGGACGGCTCCTTTGCTTGGAGAACATGGACAAGCGAAAGACGACCGGGCGGACGCCTGATGAACTTGCGGTTTTCGCGGAGCTACTGCCGGACGCATCGGTTTGCCTGGATCTCGCTCACGCCCGGCAGGTCGACAGCACGTTCTCGCTGGCTCGGTTCATCATCGCTCGGTTCGGTCCGGAGAGAATCGCCCAGGTGCACCTGAGCGAGCTGGATTCGACGTCTCATCACGCCCCGCTGAGCATGTCGATGGTCGCCGCGGTTCAGGAAATCTCCCACTGGATCCCTGAGGTCCCGGTCATCCTGGAATCATGTGTGTCTGCCGGAGAGGTTGAGGAGGAACTGCGGCTTGCCGCGCGCTGCTTTGACGTGCAGGCGCGGCGTGTGGCGCCAGCGTGGGAGCCCTCGAGCAGCGCTGACGCCATGCACGGTATCTAGCCCCCACGGCTAGACTTGGCGGGACGTCGACCCGGGAACCCCGCTCCCGGGGCATGCCCAGTCGTCGACGCTCACGGGCCTGCCAGGTTGTCGAGGCGCAGCGTCAAGGTGAGCCCCTCGTCGAGCGTGCCCGAGAAGGTCGCAGCGGCGGCGGCGTTCTCCTCCCACCACGCGCGAGCGTGCTCATCGGTCCACCCGCCGAACGCCGCGCAGGCCTCGAGCCGATGCCGCAGCTCGCGGGCGCCCGCCGGCCGTCGGGCGGGGTCCTTCTCGAGGCAATCGAGCACCAGCGCCTCGAGGTCGGCGGGCACGGGTTCGTGGAGGCGGCTCGAGGGCGGCTCCGGCTTCGTGTGGAGGTGGTGCGAGCAGACCTCGACCAGGCTGCGACCCTGGAAGACGTTCTGCCCGGTGAGCGCGAAGTAGCCGACCGCGCCCAGCGAGTACAGATCGGACAGGGAGCTCACCGACTCGGGCGACGTGATCGCCTCCGGGGCGATGTAGAGCGGTGTCCCCGCGATGAGGTCGGCCCGGGTCAGCGCCGCGTCGCCGCCGGGGTCGAGGTCCTTGAGCAGCCCGAAGTCCACCACCTTCGGGAAGTCGTAGAGGCCTCCCTGGCGGCAGAGCATGATGTTCGCGGGCTTGGCGTCGCGGTGGATGAGGCCGATGTCGTGGGCCTCGACCAGGGCGCCGGCCACCTCGTAGAGCACGTGGACCACTCTCGCCGGCTCGAGCCGTCCGGCCACGGCCACCACTCTCTCGAGCGAGGCCCCCTCCCGCCCCCCATCCCTCCCTCGCCGATCTTCGCCTCGAGCGTGTACTGCCCCAGGCGGTGGGCGCGCCGCATCTCGGCGCGGAGCCCGAACACGACGTGCGAGATGACGGTGGCTCCCACCGCGACGATCGCCCACCAGACCGAGTAGGTGACGGCGCCCACCACCGGGAAATCCGCGGTCCGGAGGGCGGGGGCGCCGACGGAGGCCGGGGCAAAGAAGAAGGGCACCGCGACAAAGGGAAGGCCCAGCAAGAAGGTCAGAACGAGCGTCCGCGAGGGCGGCGAGAGGACGAGCGCCGCTCGAAGCACGAAGAGCAGGCCCCCGGCCAGGACGCACGTGATCGAGACGTAGGCGTCGGCCGCCTCGGAAAGGGCGAGCGAGCCCGGATCGGTCCCCGGGGCGGCGGCCACGAAGTGGGCGATGACCTCCGCCGTCAGATAGCGACCCATCAGGGTGATCACCGCGACCACCATCGCGAGTCCCACCCACTCGACGGCCAGCAGCATCCTCCAGGAGCGGTGCCCGCGGCGGCAGAAGAGCCAGAGCAGGCCGAAGGAGAGAGTCGAGACCCGGTCCAGGATGGGGCCGGTCCGCATGAATGAGGCCGGGTCCACCAGGAGCTCGACGACATCGGTGCCGAGGGCGATGAAGAAGACCGCCCTCCACAAGAGTGCCACCCGCTGCTGGAGGAATGCCCGCTCCTCTTCGTTGTGGCTCGACCCTCGAATCGGCTCCGCGCCCTCCGCCTCCATCGGAGGCTCGTTATACCATCGCCGCACCTTGGGGCCCGCGAGGCGTCTATCCGCGCGAGTGCGCGGCAAGGCTCCCCGTCGAAGCTTCTGCCCACGAGAGGATCGCCCTGGTACAGCCGCGGACGCTCGTGAGGAGCGGCTCAGCGAGGGTGACCGCCAGAGGCCCGGGCTCGAGCCGGCGGACGAGCTCTCCGATGAGCCGGATCGACTTTCACGAGAGGCGACTCGCGCGGCCGCCGCGGCTTGTAGACCCGGCAACTGACCTCCACGCCCAGCCCGAAGCCGGGGGGAGAGGCGCCGGCACAAAAGGAGGCGGGCCTTCGCGGTCAAGCCATGCCCGCTGTTATTGACGCTTCTCCGTCACCGGTGGGTCGAGGATCTTCCGCACCGTGCGCAGCAGCGCCTCGGCGGTGAAGGGTTTCTCGAGGTAGTTCGCCCCGGCGTCTATGAGCCCGTGGTGTCCGATGCCCTCGAACGAATAGCCGGAGATGTAGAGGACGCGGACCTGCGGCCGAGTCACGAGCACACGCCTCGCCAGTTCCTGCCCCCCGATCCGAGGCATGACCACGTCCGTCATGAAGAGGTGGATCGGCCCTGCGTGCGATTCCGACGCGGCGAGCGCCGCTTCAGGGCTCGCCCCCTCGAGCACCAGGTATCCGGCGCCCTCGAGCAGCTCGCGGAACATGAGGCGCAAGGACTCTTCGTCTTCCGCGAGAAGGATGGTCTCGGTGCCACGAGGCGTCTCCCCCACGGCGGCTTGGCCGGGGCGAGGCTCCAGGGGCTCGTCCACCCGCGGCAGGTAGACCTTGAAGGTCGTGCCGTGGCCGGGCTCGCTGTAGGCGGTGACATGACCGCCGCTCTGCTTGACGACGCCGTAGACGGTAGACAACCCGAGCCCTGTGCCCTTGTCCGGGCCCTTCGTCGTGAAGAAAGGCTCGAAGACGCGCGAGAGCGTTCGGGCATCCATACCGTGACCGGTATCGCTCACCGACAGAACGACGTGGGGTCCGGGTCGCGCGTCGGCGTGGGCGCGAACGTAGCCCTCGTCGAGGTCCGTGTTCGCGGTTTCGATGACGAGCTTCCCGCCTCCGGGCATGGCATCACGGGCGTTGACCGCCAGGTTCACGAGCACCTGCTCGATCTGCCCGGGATCCGCCTTGACGGTGCCCAGGTCCTCGGAGAGCACGGTCACGAGCTGGATGTGCTCCCCGATCAGCCGCCGCAGCATCTTCTCCACGTCGGCCACCACGGCGTTGAGGGCGAGGACCCTGGGCTGGAGGACCTGCTTGCGGCTGAAGGCGAGGAGTTGCCGCGTCAGGGCGGCAGCCCGCTCCGCCGCCTTCCGGATCTGCTCCACCCGCCGATGGGCCCGGTGCTCGGGATCGATCTCACGGAGCGCCAGGTCGCTGTAGCCGGTGATGACGCCGAGGAGGTTGTTGAAGTCGTGGGCCACGCCGCCCGCGAGCTGGCCGACGGCTTCCAGCTTCTGGGACTGCCGGAGCTGGTCTTCCAGGTGGCGTCGCTCCGTCACGTCGATCATGATCCCCACCAGCTCCCGGACCTCGTCCCCTTCGACGACCACCCGGACGAGATCCTGAAACCACACGGCGTGGCCGTCAGCCGCGACCAGCCGGTACTCGAACTGGTGGTCACGTTTCTCTTCGGTGTTCCTCCGGTAGAGGGCCGTCGCCCAGGCCCGGTCGTCCGGGTGGATGTGGTCGCTCCAGAAGGACGGCTCTTCCAGCCACATCCGCATCGGATATCCGAGGATCTTCTCGGCCTCCGGGCTGACGAACGTGAACTGGAACGTCCGCGCATCAGCCCTCCAGACGACGGCCCGCACCGACTCGACGATCTGCCGGTACTGCGCTTCCTTTTCCAGCAGGGCGCTCTCGGCGCGCCTGCGTTCGGCGCGGCCGAACGCCTCACGCAGCTCCCGGTCGATGGCGGGCAGCAGACGGGAGAGCCTGTCCTTGGTCATGAAGTCGTGCGCGCCCGCCCGCAGGGCCTCCACCGCGGTCTCCTCGCCGACGGTCCCCGAGACGACGATGAAGGGAAGGTCGACCTTCCTCTCCTTGACCAACGCCAGCGCCGCCGGCGCGTCGAAGCGCGGCATCTGGTAATCGCACAGGATGATGTCCCAGCCCTGACGTTCCAGGGCCGCGCCAAAGGCCTCAGGAGTATCGACGCGCTCCTGAACCAGGTCGTAACCCCCACGTCGCAGCTCGAGCACGAGCAGCTCGACGTCCTTCTCCCGGTCCTCGACGAAGAGGACGCGCAGGGGCTTCGCCAACGCTCACCTCTCCGCGGGGGGCGGCCCTTCGTTCAGGATGAGCCAATAGAGGCCGAGCTGCCGCACCGCCTCGGCGAACTCCGCGAAATCAATCGGCTTGCGCACGTAGCTGTTGGCGCCGGAGGCGTAGCCCGCGAGCCGGTCCTTGTCCTCCTTCGAGGACGTCAGGATGACCACGGGGAGCAGCTTGGTCCGCTCGTCGGCACGGAGACGGCGCAGCACCTCCAGGCCGTCGATCTTCGGGAGCTTGATGTCCAGCAGCACGACCGTTGGAAGCTCGGCGGTGTTCCGGCCGGCGTGCGCTCCAGTGGCGAACAGGTAGTCGAGCGCCTCGGCGCCGTCCCGCGCGACGACCATCTCGTTCTTGATGTTGTTCTTGCGCAACGCGCGGATCGCCAGCTCCTCGTCGCGCTGGCTGTCCTCAACGAGCAGGATGACCTTCTCTTTCACGTGCGCTCCTCCTCGAGAGTGAAATAGAACGTCGCGCCTCTGTCCACCTCTGCCTCGGCCCAGACCCGGCCGCCATGCCGGCGGACGATCCGCTGCACCGTGGCCAGGCCGATGCCTGTGCCCTCGAACTCGTGCGCGGCGTGCAGGCGCTGAAACACGCCGAAGAGCTTGTCCGCGAACTTGCCGTCGAAGCCGGCGCCGTTGTCGCGAACGAGGTAGACAGGCGGATGTTCGCCGGCCTTGACCGCGAACTCGATCCGCACGGCCTCGCGCTTGCCCGTGAACTTCCAGGCGTTGCCGAGCAGGTTCATGAGGGCGACCTCGAGGAGCCGCGGGTCGGCCTGTGCCAGCAGGCCGTCCTGGACGACCAGCTCGACCTGACGGTCCGGCTGCGATTCCCGCAGCCTCTCGAGCACCGACCGCACCAGCTCGCTCACGTCCACACGCTCGCGGCGGAGCTCGGCGCGGGTCACGCGGGACAGGTTCAGGAGGTCGTCGATGAGCTCGCCCATCTCCTGCGCCGCTTCGCGGATGTGCTTCAGGTACTTCTTGCCGTCGGCATCGAGACGATCCACGCAGTCCTCGAGGAGGGCCTGGCTGAAGCCATCGATGCCGCGCAGGGGAGCGCGCAGGTCGTGCGCGACTGAGTAGCTGAAGGCCTCGAGCTCCTTGCTCGCTCCCTCGGCCGCGGCCTTGGCAAGACGAAGAGCTTCCTCCGCTCGCGCGTGCTCGGCGATCTCGTTGCGAAGCTTGACGTTGACCTGCTCGACCTTCTTCTTCTCGATGTCGAAGTCCTCGAGGATGTTGAGGGCCGCGCGCTGGGTGTCGGCCAGGCGGGCCTTTTCCTCCGCGGAGTCAGCCAGGATGTTCAGGACCGCCTTCTGCGTGGCCTCGAGTCGGGTCTTCTCGCCCGAGGCGTCCTCGAGAATGTTGAGGATGGCGCGCTGGGTGTCGGCCAGTCGTGCTCTCTCCTGGCCGGAGTCCTCGAGGATGTTGAGGATGGCGTTGGCGTAGCTCCGCGCGTCGACCGGCCCGCTGGCGCTCGCCACGCCGTGGCTGTCGACCTGCCTCGCGCTCATTCCTTCCCCGGCCTCTGCTTCAGATCTTCGATCTCCTTCTTGAGCTCGATCATCTTGAGCTCGCGACCGACGGTCAGCTTTTGGAACCGCTCGAGCTCCGCCAGGCGCTCGAGTTCCTTGCTCCGCTGCTCGGCGATCTCGGCCTCGGCCCGCTTCTGCGCGGTCACGTCGCGGGCGGCCGCGAAGACGCCGAGCACGCCGCCGCGGGCGTCCCTGTAGACGGAGGCGTTGTACAAGACCTCGGTCAGGTGGCGGTTTCCGTGCCGGATCGTCAGCGGGTAGTCGGTGACGGAACCCTGGGCGAAGACCTGCTGGTAGCCCTCGCGCGCCCGCTCGGGCTCGGTGAAGTAGTTGGAGAAGTCCGTCCCGATGAGCTCCTCGCGAAGCACGCCCGTCACCTTGATGGTCGCCTCGTTGACGTCCGTGATCTTGCCCTCGGGGCTGATGGTGACCAGGGGGTCCAAGCTGGCCTCGATGAGGCTTCTCGCGTACTGCGATGCGGACCGCAGCTGCTCCTCGGCCTGCTTCTTCTCCGAGATGTCGCTCGACATGAGCAGGTAGCCGATGGGGTTGCCCGAAGCATCGTTGCGGCGGGTGACGACGACGCTCGCTGCGAAGCGGGCACCGTCCTTGCGAACGCGCTCGAACTCGCCCTCGGCCAGTCCCTTTTCGTAAGCGCTATCCAGGAGCTTCTTGACGGCGCCGGACTTCACGTCCTCCGGCACGTGAAGGATCTCGGAGTTCTTTCCGAGGATCTCCTCCGCCGCGTACCCGTAGTTCCGCTGCGCGCCCTCGTTCCACGAGAGGATTCGGTGGTCGAGGTCCTTCCCGATGATGGAGTACTTGATGGAGCTCTGCAGGATGTTGTCGAGGAGGTTCTTCGTCTCCGCGAACTCCTTCATGACGCGCTTGGATTCGGTGACGTCGCGGGCAGCCGCAAAGACGCCGAGCACGTTGCCGCGTGCGTCCTTGTAGACCGACGCGTTGTAGAGAACGTCAGTGACGCGCCCGTCCTTGTGCCGGATGGTCAGCGGGTAGTCGGTGACGAAGCCCTTCGCAAAGACCTGCTGGTATCCGTCGCGCGCCTTGTCGGGTTCGGTGAAGTAGTCGGAGAAGTCCGTCCCGACCAGCTTCCCGCGAGACACGCCCGTCACCTTGATGGTGGCCTCGTTGACGTCGGTGATCTTGCCCTCGGGGCTGATCGTGACCAGCGGGTCCAGGCTGGCCTCGATGAGGCTTCGGGCGTACTGCGACGCTTGCTTCTGCTCGGTCACGTCGCGGGCGGCCGCGAACACACCCAGCACCTTGCCGCGCGCGTCCTTGTAGACCGACGCGTTGTAGAGGACGTCGGTGAGGCGGCCGTCCTTGTGTCGGATGGTCAGTGGGTAGTCGGTGACGAAGCCCTTCGCGAAGACCTGCTGGTATCCTTCGCGCGCCTTCTGGGGCTCGGTGAAGTAGTCGGAGAAGTCGGTCCCGATGAGCTTTTCCCGAGGCACGCCGGTCACCTTGATCGAGCCCTCGTTGACGTCCGTCACCTTGCCCTCCGGGCTGATCGTGACCAGGGGGTCGAGGCTGGCCTCGATGAGGCTGCGGGCGTACTGGGAGGCCTGCTTCTGCGCGGTC
>Ga0209342_10006672_pt1 | contig 11661 bp, 9 predicted proteins | sample RifCSP16_2_FD_184023 | JGI IMG/M metagenome (GOLD analysis project Ga0209342, IMG submission 184023) | Soil microbial communities from Rifle, Colorado - Rifle CSP2_sed 16_2 (SPAdes) (version 2) | ecosystem: Environmental > Terrestrial > Deep subsurface > Rock core/Sediment | place: Rifle... | reverse complement strand
CGATCATCGACTCTGCGTTCAATCATATCGAATTCGCATGTTTATTCGGCCGCACGTGCAAGGGTTCTTCTATCTGCGTGCGGAAGATCTCTTTGCCGTTCTGGCCGTAGGCGATCACGGTGTCGTTGTACAGGGTTACTTTGCGGCCGCGCAGCATCGCTTCGTAAACCTTCGGCCCCTCCTTGACCTCGTAACGGAAGATGATCCGGTTGGAGCGACGGAAAAGTTGTAGGACCGCGAGCAATTCCCGATCCGGGTAAGCGTAACGTTCGATCGCGTCGTCGACGCCGGGGCCGAACATCTGGCGTAGGTAATCGCGCGGTACCCAGCGTGGCGGAATGTAGTAGCCATTGGGCTCGGTGCCGAACTGGGGATAGAGCGGCAAGGCCACTTTGGCGACATGGACCATATAGTATAGCGGGTTATAACGGTCCTCGGCCCAGGTGCCGTCGTTGTTCATCTTCACTAAACCTTGCATGCGCATCTGGCCGATACAGGCGGCCATGCAGCGGGTCTCCATTGGCTGCCCACCGCTCTCCGGATCCTTTCCTTCGATGCGTGGATAGCAGGCGACGCACTTCTCGGAAACCCGGCTGTTGCCGCGGTACATGCTCTTCTTGTAGGGGCAGGCCTCGACGCATTTGCGATAGCCACGGCATTCCTTCTGATCGATCAAGACAATGCCGTCTTCGGGTCTTTTGTAAATCGCCTTGCGCGGGCAGGCGGCGAGGCAGGCCGGGTAGCTGCAATGGTTGCAGATGCGCGCGAGATAGAAAAACCAGGTCTTGTGCACCGGCAACTCGGTTCCCTCTTTGTCGAGTTCGTTGCGTACGCCTTTTTTGCCGACCGGATTGTCTTCGTAAATGTTCGGCAAGTTCCACTCTTCGTCCGTCGGCAGATAGCCGAGCACGCGGGCGCTGTCCGGGGTCAGCATGTTTTGCGCTTCGAAAATGGTTTTGCCGTCGAACTGGCCGTAGGGTTTTTTCTTGTCCGTCGACGGCTTTCCCGACCATTGTTGGTTTCCGGGGTTGGCTTTCTCCAAAAGGTCGAGGATTCTTGCATCCCAGAATTGCGGGTAGCCGCCATAGGGCTTGGTCTCGACGTTGGCCCACCACATATGCTCCTGGCCCTTGCTGAAAGTCCAGGTCGATTTGCACGCCATGGTGCAGCTCTGGCAGGCGATGCAGCGGTTGATGTTGAATACGAAGGCGAACTGCTGGCGCGGAAAGGCTTGCGTGTAGGGATAATTCATCTCCCGGCCGATTTGCCAGTTGTGGACCTTTGCCATAACTACTCCCCCCTGCCGCCATTTTGGATTTTTGTCCGCGGGGCCGCTTTTGGATTTTGGATTGGGGAAGGATCCGGATTTTGAATTTCGTCTTTTTGTCCGTCAATCGAAAATCCAAAATCTAAAATCGAAAATTTAGCCTGTCCCCAGGCGTTCAGGCACTCGTCGATGATCGAGAGAATCTTCATTTCACCCAGCTGTTGATAAGCTCCGTGGGCGCCGCCGTAAAAAGGATTCTTGAAAAGCCAAAGCAATTGCTCGGGCGTGTAGCCGAGGCGGGCGAATTCTTCGGCGAACACATAAGCCATGTCACGGCTCGCCTCGGCGTCGGCCGGCAACATCACGCCGACGGGCATATTCGGATCGGTGGGGTCGGGATCTTGGTAGGGCATGTTTTTGCACCTACCCTCACCCTGACCCTCTCCCAGAGGGAGAGGGAATTGCTCCCTCGCCCGCTTTGCGGGAGAGGGCAGGGGTGAGGGTCTTATCCTTTCACCTTCGTTAAATCTCCCGCGAGATAGCGCTTCATCAAATCATTCTCGTTATCGGGCGTGAAACCCGTGGTCGCCGGTTTCCAGATTCCCTTGCCGCCCATGCCGCCGTCCTCAGCTTTGGTGACGCGGACCAGCGTTTCCTTCGGAACCGTATTGATCGCGTGATTATCGGCTTCCCCGCCAAAGATGAAAGTCATGGAAACCTTGGCCTTGTGAAATAGCGTATCGGTCTGGTGCATCGGCATATGCCAGTTGCGCGTCACCGACTGCTGCGAGCCGTAGCGCAGGTTGGCCTGGTAGCCGGTGTTCTCCGATAGCGCGCGACCATCGGTCCGGGTCTCGTGCGCTTTCACGCTTTTCTCCGTGGCGATGAACGGCGCGTGTTTCATCATGATAATGTTGTATGGATAAGCGTGGTTGTATTTGACCCGCAGCATGCAGCGCGACACGCGGTAGAAAGGATCGTCGGGCTTGGCGCCGAGATACGGCCGGTCGGCGGGATTGGCGTCGATGTAGACATAGTCGCCGTCGTTGATGTTGAGATCGCGGGCCGCCTGCGGATTCATGTGCAACTGGTGCTCGCCGACGCAAGGCGCGCGCTTATCGAGACGGTAGGGGTCGCCGAAATTGGAATCGTAGAGCATGTGCCAATCGACATTGGACCAGCCGCTGTGCACGCGGTGGCGCGTCTTGGGTGTCAGGCAGTAGAACTGGAAGCCCTTTTCCCACAGGAAATTCTTGGTCTGCTTGACCTTGCTCCACGGCATTTTGATGTTGCGGATTGTGCGCTCGTCCCAGTGCTCGGCGTTGGCGGGGATGCCGTAGTCCTCGGGGCGCACCAGCGGATTGGAGCTGACAATGACGTTGGGCAGGTAAGGCGTCGCTTCCGGCCCTTCGCGGTGGACGATGAAATTTTCGCCGTACTCGATCGCTTCGGGCACGTCGGCATAGGCGTGCATGCGTCCCGTGTCGGTGTGGAACGGCTCGCTGTCGTGCACTTGCTCGTAGAAGGGGATGCGCGGATAGGTGCGGAAGTTCAACAGGCAGCCGCCCGGAGGTCCGTACTTGCCCGCCATGATGTCGGCGAGCTTATAGCCCGCAGTGGTCGTGCAGGTGTCGAGCAGCCTTTGAATATAGATGTGGCGCTTTTCTGGCGTGGCAAACGCGAAGCAATCGCTGAAGCGTTTGTCGCCGGTGACTTTCGCGAGCGCGTTGGCCATGCCGGCGAGGATGTCGAGGTCATCCTTGCTGTCGAAGACCGGGGGAATTCCCCCTTTCCAGATTTGGAGGAAGGGATTGGAGCAACTGGCGGTGATTTCCAGTCCTTCGAACTCGAGCCATGAGTTGGCCGGCAACGCCAGATCGGCGTATTCGATGGAAGCGGTCATCTGAATATCCATCGAGACGATCATCTCGACGTTTGGGTTCACGTTTTTGATCATGCCGTAGGCCCACTTGGCATTGTTGATGAGGTTGACGTTATTGAAGATCAGGGCTTTGGTGGGCGTCGGCATGTGGGTTTTGCCGGTAAAGTTTTTGCGGCCGAACTTCGGCGTGTTGACGATCAAAGCCAGATCGCCGTGGTTCCAGTAGGCGGGTTCTTCGTCCTTGGTATAGGCGTGAGCATGGATTTCCTTGCCATGGGCGTTGGGATTCAGATTGATCTCGAACGGATCTTCCGCGACCCACCCCTTGAAGCCCGGACCCGACCAAGCGGATCCCTGGAAGAGCGCGGCCTTGTAGTTTCCCGCCCAGGTGTGGCAGCCCGCTCCGGGCTGGCCGATATTGCCGGTGAGCATCAGCGGCAAGTAGGCCGCGCGGTTCATCTCAGTGGCGTGGAACCAGTGGTTGATGCCTTCGCCCTGGTGGATCGCGACGGGCTTCATCGTCGCGATGTCCTGCGCAAGTTGCTCGATCATCGCTTTGGGCGCGCTCGTGATGTCGGCGACGGTGTCAAGGTCGTAATCTTTCAAGTGCGTCTGATAGAGCGTCCACAGCGTGGCAACTTCGACTTCCTTGCCGTCGACGAGCTTGATCTTGTAAGTACCGGTGAGCGCCGGGTCCAAGCCCTTTTTCGTCAGGGCATCGCCCACATCGTCGCGGGTGATGGCAATAGGTCCATTTTTTTTCGCATCCCAGATCACGAAATCGCCGAGCTGCGCGTGCTGTTCCGCCGTTAATCCCTGGATCTTCATCGACGGTCCGTCGGCGGCGATGGCGGTTTTATAGTTCGCGAAAACTTCATGGGCGCGCAGCCGTTTTAAATTGTCGGTGCGCACAAGCAATGGAAAGTCGGTGAAGTGCTTGACGAAGCTTTCATCGTACCACTTCTTATCAATCATCAGCTTGGTGATGCCCAACCAGAGCGCGGCGTCGGTTGTCGGACGAATCGGAATCCAGTAATCCGCTTTGGTCGAGGGCGGTCCGTACTCCGGCGCGATCACGACGATCTTGGCGCCCCGCTCCATGCACTCGATGAACCAGTGGGAGTCGGTGAGCTTGTTCTCGACTAGATTCTTGCCGTCCATGATGATGAGTTTGGAAAAGCGCAGGTCGTTGAAATCACAGTCGGACGCCTGCAGGCCGTGAACCCACGGATGTCCCGGCGCCTGGTCGCCATGCCAGGTGTAGTTCGAGAAATTGCGCCCGGCGCGCGCTTTGTCCGGGCCGACGCCGCGGATTTTCGCGTCGAGCAGCGCTAGGGAATTGTTGAGTCGATACATGCCGTATTTGCCGATGACGCCGAGCAGCCCCATGCCGCCGCGCATTTTCACGGCCCGCGTGCCGGCGCCGCCCATCTCCTCGACCATCTCGGGCTGGTAGCCCTGGGCGAGCAGCCGCTTTTTCCCCTCCTCGCCGCTGTAACGGGTGGAGATCGCCACCAAGGCTTTGGCGATATTGTCAAACGCGTCCTGCCAGGAAATTTGCACGAACTCGTCCTGGCCACGGCTGTCGAACATGAACCTGGTTTTGTTCTCAGGCGTCAATTCGGGAAAGCCGGCATCGGCCCACGCCTTCCAGCCTTTGCGCACGATCGGATGGCGCAGACGGTAGGGGCCGTAGAGTACCCGGTGGAAAGTGTAGCCTTTGGCGCACTGGCGCGGATTCCAGTTGGCCGTCGCTTTGTTGCCGTACAGATCGGCGTAGGTTTGGTAGTCGTACGTGGCGCCGAGACGTGTGACGATGCCGTTGCGCACGTAGGCGCGCACCCGACAGGCGTGAGTATCGTTGGGCGAGCAGACCCAGTCGAAGGCTCTGTCGTACTTATATTGGTCCCGATAAATTTTTTCCCAATTTCGGTTTACCGAACCGGCGAGCGGATTGCCGTCAGGACTTGCCGCCGCGAGAAGATTCAGCGGCAGCGTGCCGCTCAAAGCCGCGGTGCCGCTGCCGACGCCGAGCCACTTCAAGAAATTGCGGCGACTCAAATTTAAGGTTTCATTTGTTGTTTGATCAGACATCGGCGTGTCTCCTCTGTTCTCGTTCAAACCGTTCCAGCCGTTCCAGTCGTTCCAACCCCCACCTTCCCTCGATGGGACTCGGGACAGGCATTCCTCCCCCGCGTCGCGGGATGAAGGAAGGGGTTGACCGGCTTGAACGATTTGAACGATTTGAACGATTCATTTTCCGATTCTTAGTTCTTGCCAGATCGTCACCGACTTTTTGCCATCGCGATCCCCGGCGCTGCCGTTCCAAACCGCAAACCCGATCGGTATGCTCGTTCCCGGCCTTAATGCTGCCGCATCCTTGCCGGTCGGCACTAAAGTCCGGCGAAACATGACTCGATAGGACCCTTCATTATAGACCCCTTTGGCATCGACTCTTTGGTCGACCCGAGGACGGCCCGTCAGGGTGCCGAAACCTTGCGCCGTCAGATCTTCGGCGGGGCTCTTGCGCTGCGGGTCGGACACAATGTTGCCCGCGCCCCAACCCGTGACAAACGTCTTATCGGACCCAAGAGTGAGGGCGCTGCGCAGGGGCTGCTCCAACGGCGAGCGCGCTAAATTAGGATAGGAATCGATGCCGATGTTGGGATAGATCTTATCCAACTCTTGAAACGCCGGCTCCAGGTCGGCTTGCCGCTCGGATTTCCACATCCAGATGTTTACCGGTTGACCCTTCGCTCCCATGGCGAAAAACGGCGGGTTCGGCGTCAGCGCAAGCTCAATTGCGGCAGCATCACGAAAATCCTGCGGCCGGATCGCGGTGTGGTCGTTGGTATCGTCCTGCCAAACCATCAGGACGGCCAGCTCCTTGCCATCATGAACCGCCCGGACGGTCACTTCCTCGGGGCGGTTGGTGCGCCACCATAGCGGCATCAGATGAAGATTGACCGGTGCGGCAAGGCGCCATACGCCGGAATCAGGATGATCCGGAAGGGATTTAACGCGCGCCGCTTCGATAGCGAACTTTTTCATCTCCACGCGCTCGCGCTGGGTGTCGCTGGAAAGCGAGCGCACGTAGTTGACCAAATGCCAGGCGTCGTCGCCCCAAGCCCAATCGCTCATCGGCATCGGACTTCCCGGAATGCCGGCGACGATATGGCGGTAGAGTGAAACGGGATCGGGGCTTCCCTTGAACACGCCGGCAGTCAGGTCGCGCGGCCTTGTGGGGTAACCTTCTTCGTCAATCTGCTTTTCTGCGCCGTCGCCTCGACCGTTGGCTCCGTGACATGAGGCGCAAGCATCTTTGTAAAGCTCCAGCGCGCGCGCTTTCGCGGCGGCGTCGAAGGGAGGAGGTTTGGGGGGTTGAATCACTCCCTGGCCGCCGCCGCCGTCGGGATTGGGATTTTTTTGCGGCTTTACATCGAGCGGTTTTTCGGCAAGGGATTTGACGTAGAAAACCAAAGCCCGGCGTTGCTCCGCAGGTAGATGCCCCCAAGAGGGCATGGCCGAACCCGGCATGCCGCGCGTGATCGTGTCGAACAAATCCTGGTCCGTCGGCACTCGTTCCCAAGTCGAAACCATGCGATACCTGGCGGCAACGAAATCGCGCGGTTTGGGATAAAGGAGATAAGCTGCTTCCCCGTCTCCGCGGCCCCCTACGCCGTGACAGGCGCTGCATTGCTGGCCGTAAATTAGTTTACCAAGCGCTAGCAACCGAGCGGACCCCGCTGGAGGTTTGGTATCGGCGGACCTGAGAGCCGCCGCGCAGCTGAGAACAACGATCGCCGCGAGCGCCGATGAAAAAAGCATTTTCATCTCTTGTCTCCTTCTCGAAGCCTCGATGGGGTCGTTGTTTATGAGTGTGACGCCCCAACCGTACCGTGATCTGGTTTCTTAAAATTAAATCTAATGTCTGGTGTTTCATCGGTATCCGATGGATTAAACCTTATTCTCGCATGGGTATGTCTAGCCAGGTTCGCCACCGTCGTGCGCTCCATCAATCCGGCGATGGTTTGCCGTACTCGTTTCCAATGGATATGCATCGGGCAGGGAGCCGCCTCGGCGCAGCGATCACTCCAAAAAACACAGCGGTCAAAAGTGTCGCTTCCCTCCACCGCCAGTAAAATATCTTTAACGTTGATCGCTTTTGCACGGCGGGCGAGGGCGTAACCACGAACGGCGCCATGGGAAGAGGCGACGATATTCGCCCTTTTAAGCTTTTGAAATATTTTCGCAAGAAAATTTTGCGGTACCCCTCCCCCGTCCGCAATATCACGCAACTGCATCGTCGTGCCGAAGGGGGTTCTCGCCAACACAACCAATCCCTCAATAGCGTATCGACTTTCCTTACCGAGTTTCATGACGATTGGATGGAGTCAACGGATGATTTAAGTCCGTTAGCGACGCGATACGCAATCGTTGTACCATCATCAATCTTGAGCTTTTTCAGAGTTTTGTTCAGTGGGCCGCGCATAACTTTTTTGGAAATAGGAAAATCCGACCTGACGTTTCCAACTTTCGCAACAGAGCCTCTTGGTCTACCGCACAAGAACTGGGGCGGCCGGCAGCAAGTTTGTAGAGTCTCCAACCCGTGGCGCATCATCGTTGACGTTGTGATATGGATGGACGCACATCGCATCGGCACAGCCGTCGTCGATGTTGAAGATGGTCATCGATGGCGCCCCGGGAAAACGATGTTTGCGATTGCGGTGACTTGGAGAGCTGAGCGGGAGGGTCGGGGAACGCAAGGACAGCCATGCTTAACCGGTTCAAATTGCGATTCGTCCTATTGGCCCTTGCCGCTGTTTCACTCATAGCGGGTCTCTGGGCTGGCGCTGCCCGGATGGGGTTCGATTTGCCGGCGCTTAACCAAGATCTGCCGTCGAACCACGGCCCCTTGATGGCCGTTGGTTTTCTCGGAACATTGATCGCCCTGGAAAGAGCGGTGGCGCTGGACCGTCTCTGGCCCTATGGCGCGGCGCTGCTCGCGGGTGTCAGCGTCCTGACCGTTCTCTTGGGTTTCCCGCCTGAGTTCGGCGCCGCGCTGGCGCTCGGCGCAAGCTGTTTATCGATTTTGGTTTTTGTCTCCCTTTACCGCCTGGCGCCGGCGGCTCATTTTATCGTGATGATTTTGAGCGCCGTCCTTTGGGCGGTGGGCAACACGCTTTGGCTGGTGTCCCAACCCTTCAACGTCGCTGCGCCCTGGTGGGTCGGGTTCCTCGTGCTTATGATCGCCGGGGAAAGGCTGCAGCTCTCGCGCGTCATGCAACGGCCGGAGCACGCGTCCTGGCTCTTTGACGCGAGCGTCGCGGTCTTTCTGATCGGCCTCGCGCTATCTCTGCCCGCCTTTGACGCCGGAATTCGCGTTGCCGGAGCGGCGCTATTGGCGCTTGCCCTATGGCTATTCCGTTACGATATCGCCGGGCGGACGGTCCGCGAGCATGGCTTAACGCGCTATATGGCTGTCTGCCTGCTATCCGGTTATTTCTGGCTTGCCGCCGCGGGCATGCTCTGGATCACATTCGCGGATGATTTCGTCGCCGGGCCGAAGTATGACGCGATGTTGCATGCGGTTTTCTTGGGATTTGTCTTTTCGATGATCTTCGCCCATGCGCCGGTGATTTTTCCGTCGGTCACCGGATTTGCGCTGCCGTTCCGCCGGAGTTTTTATCTTCATCTCGCGCTCCTGCACGGAGCGCTGCTGCTCAGGGTCGGCGGCGATCTCGCGTTGTCAACGGCGGTTCAACAATGGGGCGGAGTTGGAAACATCGCGGCAGTGCTCTTGTTTCTATTCAACAATCTCCGCTCGGTGGTGACGGCGCGTTCGTAGGGCCGATTCTCAGCTCCGCTATTTAACCTTTTGGAATCACAATTGTTCTTTTTCCCAGGGACGAAAAATCACGGACTGAGATCTTCGGCACAAGGATCGCATTGTTCAAGGGAACCGTCTTGCCAAGTGAAATTCATTTGTACCTGTCTGGAACTCGTGGCATGCTCCATGCTAAAGAATGGATTTTGTTCTAACCGGCGGTGACTTTGCAAGACGCCGCGCCAGGTTGAGGACGATCGGACAACGACGGAGGTTAAACATGGAAGACGCTCATGCGCACGGGGTTTGGGGGTATCATCAGTTCGAGAAGCCCACGGAAGTCTTGGGCGATGAACATCGAGTGATCGAAAGAGTCCTCGCCGCGGTGGAGAAACTCCTGGCCGCAGCGCCGGCGCCATCGTTGAGCCACTGGAAAAAAGTGCTGGATTTCATTAGTAACTTCGCCGATCAATGCCATCATCTCAAAGAAGAAAAACTTCTCTTCCCCGCGATGGAGGCGCAAGGCATACCGCGAGACGGCGGGCCTATTGGGGTGATGTTGATGGAGCATGAAGAGGGGCGGAGTCACGTGCGCGCCATGAGAGCCGCAGTCGAAGGTTTGGAGCGGGGCGAGACCGGCGGCGTGGAATCTTTGTTGAATCATGCGCGGGGCTATCTCCGTCTTTTGAAGGAGCATATCCAGAAAGAGGACGAGATTTTGTTCAGGATCGCGGACGATTGCATTCCTGCTGGGGAACAAGCGGCGCTGCTCAAATCCTTCGAGGAGCATGAAACACGCGAGATGGGCGCCGGCGTTCACGAGAAATATCTCGCCATTGCCCAAGAGCTCGAAGCGGCGCTCAACAATAAGTAACGAGTCGTGAGTGCTGAGTAATGAGTAGGGAGTAAGAAAAAACCTCCGGCCTCATCACTCGTTACTCAGCACTCATGACTTTGTCTTGCAAGGCTCATTTTGAAGCTCGGCATTGCTTTACCACACTTCGGGCCTTATGCCAGTCCGCAGGCGATCGTTGCGGTTGCCCGCCGGGCCGAGTCCTTGGGGTTTTCCTCGCTCTGGGTTCTTGAGCGCCTGCTCTGGCCGGTGGCGCCGGCGTCGAAATATCCGGGCAATCCCCGCGGGGAGATGCCCGGCCCCATGCGCAACACCTACGATCCGTTGACGGTGTTGAGCTTCGTCGCCGCGCATACGGAAAAAATCTCGCTGGGCACGAGCGTGCTGGTCGCCGGTTACCGCAGCCCAGCGGTGACCGCCAAGATGATCGCAACTCTGGATGTGCTTTGCGGCGGGCGGGTGATCGTCGGCCTCGGCGCCGGCTGGAGCGCGGATGAATTTGTCGCGGTGGGCCACGGAATCGAGGAACGCAATCAACAGGCCGATGAATTCATCGAGCTTCTTAGAGAGCTCTGGAAGGCGGAAGAGGTCCAATTTGACGGCAAATATTACCGCGTGCCCCGCTCGGTTTTGTTGCCAAAGCCCGTGCAGAGACCCGGGCCGCCGATTTGGATAGGCGGCAACTCGGAGCGGGCGCTAAGGCGTGTCGCGGCCTACGGCGACGGCTGGCATCCGACCAGCCGCATGCCGATTGCGGAAATGGCGAAAAAATTTGCCTTCGTGTCGCAGCTCGCTCAAGAGCAAGGGCGGGATGGCAAAAAAATCGATCTTACGCTGCGCTGGAATGCGTTTCCGGACTTACGCGATCCCGCCAACCGTTTGGCCGTGCGGCAGAGACTTCTTGAATACCGCGAGGCCGGCGTAAAGCACATCTGTATCGACCTTAATATTCCCAGTCCGATCTCGATCGAATCGATGATCGAGAAGATGGAACGGCTCATGGGAGAGATTGTTCCGACGCTTTGATTGAACTCGGATTCCGCAGTTGAAAGTTAATGCACGGAGCGAGGCGCGAGCCTTCCGTAGCGAAGGCAATGAGGTTTTGCCTCTAAGAGCGTTGAGACCAGCAGTGCCGTGAGTGGAATCCGTAACCTGCTTGCAGTAGATTGCCAAGCACCAAAAAGGACTTTGATCCTGCACAGCTGGGAGCCTTCGCTACTCCAGTCTCACACCTCGCTCAGTGGAGTTTGTAACTTCAACTACGGAATCCGGGTTGAAAGAAGCGCGGCCGCGCCGATTCGCTATAGAACCGCCATGCCTTCGATCTCGACCATGGCGCCATCTTCATAGAGGCTTTTGACCTCCACCAGGGTCATCGCCGGGAAATGTTTGCCCATATATTTTCGGTAAGCTTGCCCCGCTTCTTTCATGCCGGCGAGATAGGCTGCTTTGTCCGTGACAAAGACGTTGAGCTTGACGATGTTCTCCGCCGTTCCACCACCGTCGCGAACCACGGCTAGGAGATTCTCCAGCGCCTTGTCGAATTGGGCGACGATGTCGCCTCCTCCGACCAGCCGGCCTTCCTGATCCCATGCCACCTGGCCGCCGAGAAATAGCAGCGCCGAAGCGCCCGAGGTCTTCACGCCGTGAGTGTAGCCCCTGGGCTTGGCCAGCGAGAGGGGATTTATCAGTTTGGTTTCCATAGGCTGCCTCCTGTTTGGTCAAGACGCGCGGTGACTAAAACCGCGGCCACTCGAACCGCTATTACCAATTAAATTGAAACGGAAACGATCCAGAAAGGCGCGAGCAGAGACCTTTCCCTTTTGCTCGTG
>Ga0209342_10006670_pt1 | contig 11663 bp, 9 predicted proteins | sample RifCSP16_2_FD_184023 | JGI IMG/M metagenome (GOLD analysis project Ga0209342, IMG submission 184023) | Soil microbial communities from Rifle, Colorado - Rifle CSP2_sed 16_2 (SPAdes) (version 2) | ecosystem: Environmental > Terrestrial > Deep subsurface > Rock core/Sediment | place: Rifle... | reverse complement strand
TCGCATCCCGGATGGCCTGATTGTAAAGGGCGGAGGACCTGTCCTCTCCGACAAGGACCAGGGCAAGCCCCGCCTTGACGCCGTGTTTCGCGAGCCGGCCGGTCTCTTCCCTGACGATAGCGACGATCTTCGAAGATATCTCGCGCCCTTTCAGCAACTGCGTCATAAATCCTCCATCGCACATCCCGCGTCGGTCTTGTCCCGGTTACGGCTTTCGTAAGTTTTTGTCCTTGTATATATGGTCTTTAAATTCATCGACGCGATGTTTCACTTCATCCGCGCTCCACCCGAGCCCCTTTCCCGCGAGCCTGGCGATCGCGCCCGCGCTGCGCACGCCCCGGGAAGCGGTAATGCCGAGATGCATCCTGCGGAGAAGAACGTCGGAGACGGTCTTCGCGCCTTCTTCCTTCACGCTGTAGGAAACCTGTGCGTAAATATCGTTGCTCTCGGGAGATATTCGTTTTTTGAGCGACAGATCGTCTCCCGCAAGCTCGAGCACCTTTTCCGCGCGCGCACCGTAGAGCTGGATAAGATGACGGACCGTTCCGGCGTACATCTTGTACTTCGCCGACAGCTCCCGGACTGCATCCTTCATATATTCAGCGTACCCCGCGGGCAGCGCGCCGGGGAACGGCGCCGCATCGGTCACACACCTCAGCCTTACGCCCAGGACCCTGCACACCGCGTCCACCGTGTCTTTTGCCATACTGCGATAGGTCGTGAACTTTCCGCCTGCGATCGTGATCAGCCGTCCGTACCTTCCCTCACTGATCACCCGATGTTTGCGCGAGATCTTCGATTCACTCGTACCCGAGAACGCGAGCGGCCGCACCCCGGCATAGGTGTACAGGACCGCTTTTTTCGTGATTGTCAGGCCGGGAAGGATGCGCCTGCATTCGCTCAGCAGGTAGTTCATATCATCCTCATCGGCATGCACCTCGTCGAGGTCCCCGTCATATTTCGTGTCCGTGGTCCCGATGAGAGAGTAGTCATCAAGGGGGATGATAAAAAACATCCTCCCGTCCCGTGAGCTCACGAACAGCGCCTGTTCCGAAAGTTTCGGCAGAACAAGATGGATCCCTTTGGTAGGGTAAATTATGTTTTTTTGATCTATGCCCCCCGCGCGCCTCACACGGTCCACCCAGGGCCCCGCGGCGTTGACCAGTACCCGGGAACGGAACGTGAACGTTGATCCGGAGAGCGTGTCCCGGGCCCTCACCATCACGCCGCTGTCCGTCTCTTCGATCTTCTCAGCGCAGCAGTAGTTCAGCACCGCGGCGCCGGATTCGCGCGCCGAGATGATGTTCTCGATCACAAGCCGCTCAGGCATCATGATCTGGTGGTCATAGAACAGGGCGCTTCCTTTCAGGCCTTCCCGGTTGAGGCGCGGCTCAAACTCGAGCGTTCTGGCGCTCCCGGACGTGAAATAGTGCGGGATGTCCTTTTCGTGGGAAAGAAGGTCGTAGAGATGGATGCCGACGGAAACCACCGCCCTGCCGTGCGCGTCATGCTTGTAGATCGGGATGAGGATGGGGACGGGATGGATGAGGTGCGGCGCCAGACTGCGCAGTATGGCGCGTTCCCTGAGCGACTCGGCAACAAGGTCCATTTCGAAATTGGCGAGGTACCGGAGACCGCCGTGGATCAGACGGGTGGATTTTGAGCTGACGCCGGAACAGAAATCCCCTTTTTCCAGCAGGAGACATGAGAGCCCGCGCAGCGCAGCGTCCCGCGCAACACCCGCACCGGTCACGCCCCCGCCGATGACGATGAGGTCGAACAGACGATCAGTTTCCATGCCGTTTCCGTTGGACATCAATATCCCCTTTCATAATTAGTGTTTTGAATGCGACTCCACCAGCCGTTTCAACACAGCCGGCCTGTTCGAGTATATCCCATCGACGCCCCAGGTGATGAACTTTTTTATCTCATCTTCTTCATCCACGGTCCAGACGTAGACCCTGATCTTCCGCTCGTGGCATGCGGCAATCAGCTCCTCGTTCACGGTATTTTTCTTCAAGCTGATCACACTGTAGCCCTTGTCGGCATACACGGGGAGGTCGTGCGCAGAGAAGGTATCAAAGATGACGGAAATAGGGAGGTCGAGCATCACCCCCCGGGCTGAACGGACTTCTGATTCGCTGAACGACGAAACGAGAATATATCCCGAGTATCGGTAGTGGAAAAGATGTCGTGAGAGCACCGCTCCGGCCCCGTCGCTCTTGATCTCGATGTTGAGGCCGACCCTGCCGGCGACAAGTCTGAGCACGTCATCGAGGCTGGAGATGGGCTCGCCGTTCTTGAGCCGTACAAGGGCAATTTCGTCTGAGGTTGATTGTTCGATATTGATATTCCGATCGGAGGTCCTGCCCGTGTCCTTGTCGTGCATCACATAGAGCACGTTGTCCCTGCTCTTCCGGATATCGATCTCTATCATATCCGCAGGCAGGGAGAGGGCGAGCCTGACAGCTTCGGTTGAATTTTCGAGCGCTCGGGATGAATCTCCCCGGTGGGCGATGACGAGGGGCGCGTGCATTGGTTAATTATAGCTGAATTTGAAAAATCCGCAACCGCGGCGAAACAGGGAGAAATGCGGGGACAGAGAGACGGTATCCCGCCCGTCTATTTCCCTCCCACAACCTTTTCCATGATCTTGTCCTTGATCGTCTTGATATGTTCGACGAGGGTCTTCTGGGGAACAACGACCTTATGGATGGCCGCGCGAATGGCCAGGAGCTTTTCGAGCGTCGCTTTCTCACCTTCGTTGAACAGATCCCGGGGTTCGCTGAAATCAGCCCAGTTCCACATGCCCACGTTCGGGTGGATGAGCACATCCGCCTCGGCAAGCAGAATATCGTTCAGATAAATCCTCGTGACGGCGTCGGCGCGCAGAACAATATCCAGCCCCGAACCGTCCACAAACCTCGGTATCTCGCTCGACACGTCCACGCCGATCACCACATCGGCGCCCATCTCCCGTGCTGAGCGCGCCGGAACGCGCTCCACCCACCCTCCGTCCACAAGCAGCAGGTCTTGAACCCGCACCGGAGGGAATATCCCGGGCAGCGCGCAGCTTGCGCTGATGGCCTTGCGAAGGGAACCGCTCGTAAAGAGAACGCGGCCGGCGTTCTGGATGTCCGTGGCCACGCAGCCGAACGGGATCTTTGTATCCTCAATGGCGATATCGGGGATCAGCGGGTAAAGGAATTCTTCATACTCCTTTTCTGAGATGAACGCGGGTTTGGTGGCGGTAACACCCCAGAAATAACCCTTACGGATCAGGTTCGCCATATCGGCAAAAAATCCGTGGCGGTTGTTCTCAGGCTGTTCCAGCCTGCGAAGGAACTCCATGCGCGTCTTTCGCGAGCGGAAACTGCGAAGAAACTGTTCCACCCGACCCATCCAGTAGGACGCATCCGGCTGCGAGGCGTAGAGCCCTCCGATCAGGGCGCCCAGGCTCGTGCCGGTTATCATATGGATGGGGACCGTCGAATCTTCCAATACTTTCAGCACGCCGAGATGGGCAAGGCCCCGTGCAGCGCCGCCGCCCAATGCTACGCATACTTTCGGTTCCATCAGTGCTCCTTATCGGCGAATCATTGCCGGTGCGTGCATCATCGTGCATCATCGCATATAATAGCAATGATAGCATCACGGCCCGCGGCTGTAAAGATTTTTTTCTCCTGCACGACCTGCGGCGTGCGGATAGACCGGAGACATTCAAAGAAACGGCCCGGGAAAACGCTAAGGCTTCTGAATCTTCCGAAACCGGGTCGCGGCCCAATAAAACAGAAAATAGGAGGCGACCGAAGCTGCAACACCAAGCACGAGCGTACCTGCTATGAAAGGCCAGAGGAAGGGCTTCAAGATGAGGTACGCATTCGAAAACCCTATCTCGTTCCATACAATATGAGGCAAGGCTACGCTGCTGCCCGTTATCTTGATGCCGAACCAGAGGCAAAAACCGTACAGGGGAACAATGGTCCACGGATTATTGATAAATGATCCCGTGAGGGTGACCATCTTGCTCACGCGGAAGGTCCAGGCAAAGAAAAGACAGCTCAGCGTGTGCAGGCCGATCGTCGGCGTGAAAGCCACAAAAATGCCGAGGGAAAATGCAAGGGCAAGTTTGTCCGGTGGATCATCGAGCGCCAGGATGGCACGAATTCTGTCTCTGATATATTTCATGTATGAAAAGAATTGCCGCCTTTAGATTCTGCGCTTCGCACGCCCCCTGGTCGGACGGAAATGGTCATACCCCCGGGGCCTGAGCGGCGTTCTTTTGCCCGCACCATCGATGAGGGAGATATCCTTTCCCCGGATGATTTTTCCGATCTCGATAATGGAGAACCTCAATGACCGGAGTTTTTGTATTTTCGCCGGCGATGCCGTAAACAGGAGCTCATAATCCTCTCCGCCGGAAAGGGCGTATTCGAGGGGCGTTTTCCTGAGCTTTCCCGCTTCCCGGAGGATGTCGCGGGAGAAAGGAATGGCATCGGGATATATCTCAGCCCCGACCCTGCTCTGTTCGCAGATATGGGCGAGGTCTGATGAAAGGCCGTCGCTGATGTCGATCATCGCGCTCGCACAACCCGACAGCGCAAGCTTCCGTCCCGCTGCAACACGCGGCATCGGCCGCAAGTGCTTTTGCACAAGTTTTTTTTCTCCCTCTCCTGCCTTTGCCCCCTGACCCTTGACTCTTGACCCTTGCCCCCTGCCCCTTTTTTTTAATATTTCCAGCCCCGCCGCAGAGTCGCCGAGCGGGCCGGTAACGAACACCCGGTCTCCCGGGCGCGCGCCGGAGCGCGTTATCAGGGCGGTCTTTTCAATTTCACCAAGCATGGTAATACTGATGACCAATCCTTTTCGGGAAAGACAGGTGTCTCCTCCGACAAGGACCGCCTTATGGGCGCCGGTGAGCGCATGGAAACCCTTGTAGAATTCCGTGATCCGTTCCACCGCGATAGAGGCAGGAATGCCGAGCGAGACGAGACAAAACCGCGGAACGCCGCCCATGGCGGCTATATCGCTCAGATTTACCGCCGCCGATTTCCATCCGAGGGAATAGAAATCGGTCAAAGATAGGTCAAAGTGCACATCCTCAAGGAGCATGTCCGTTGTAGCAAGGAGAATGGAGGCGGGTGAAAGCCGGAGCGCGGCGGCATCATCACCGATGCCGATAAGCGTAGAAGGGGCTTTCCGGGAGAAGCGCTTTTGAATATGCCGTATCAGACCGAATTCGCCAAGGGCTGATATTTTCATTGTTCATTCTGCCACAGAGGCACGGTGAAAAGCATGTCAAAAATACCCCGCGCCCCGGGAAAAGACGGCCGCCAAGTGAGGTGTCTTCTGTCTTCTCAGTGCGTCGCCCGCGACCTGCCGGAAATTTTCGTCCTGACGAGATGTCCGCTCGACTTTTTTTTGAGAGCAGAAGTGATCACCTCGTCCATGGTTTCCACGAATATGAATTTCATGTCCCGTCTGACGTTCTTCGGAATGTCGTCCAGGTCCTTTTCGTTCTGTTTCGGGAGGATGATGGTCTTGATCCCGGCCCTCCTTGCCGCGAGTGTCTTTTCCTTGAGACCTCCGATGGGAAGCACCCTCCCCCGGAGCGTGACCTCGCCGGTCATGGCAAGGTCTTTCCTGACCGGAACATTCGTGAAAACCGACGCGAGGGCAGTTGCCATCGTGACGCCGGCGGACGGGCCGTCCTTGGGTATGGCCCCTGCCGGCACATGGATATGCACGTCCGTCTTTCCGAACATATCGTCCTTGATGCCAAGCGACCGCGCCCGGGAGCGCACGTAGGTGAGCGCCGCGTGGGCCGACTCTTTCATCACGTCGCCGAGGTGCCCCGTGAGCTGGAGCGTCCCCTTGCCGCGCATAGTCGTCGCTTCAACATAGAGAATGTCGCCGCCGGTCTCGGTCCATGCCAGCCCGGTCACAACGCCGATCTCGTCCTTCTCCCGCTCGACCTCCGGCAGATGCTTCGGCACACCGAGATACTTGTGCAGGTTCGCCGTCGTGATGGTAAACAGTCCGCTTTCCCCTTCCGCCACCTTGCGCGCCACCTTGCGGCAGAGATGACCGATCTCCCGTTCCAGGTTTCTTACGCCGGCCTCGCGCGTATACTGGGCGATGATCTCAAGAAGGGTCTTGTCGGGGATGTCTATCTGTTTCTCCGTGATCCCGTGCTCCTTCAACTGCCGGGGGATGAGGTAGCTCTTCGCGATCCCGAGCTTCTCCTGCTCGGTGTATCCCGACAGGTGGAGGATCTCCATCCTGTCCTTGAGCGGGGACGGGATCGGATCGGTCATGTTCGCCGTGGTGATGAACATCACGTTCGAGAGATCGAAGGGCATCGCGATGTAGTGGTCGCTGAAGGAGTTGTTCTGCTCCGGATCGAGCACCTCGAGGAGGGCCGCCGCCGGATCGCCGCGGAAATCGGCGCCGATCTTGTCGATCTCGTCGAGCATGAACACCGGATTATTGTAGCCCGCGGTCTTGATGCCCTGGATGATCCTGCCGGGGAGCGCGCCCACGTACGTCCTGCGGTGGCCGCGGATCTCGGCCTCGTCGCGGATGCCGCCGAGCGAAATGCGCACGAACTCGCGCCCGAGCGAGCGGGCAATGGACTTGCCGAGGGACGTCTTGCCGACTCCCGGAGGCCCGACAAAACAGAGTATGGGGCCCTTCATCTTCTCTTTCAGCTTCCGCACCGAAAGGTACTCGATGATCCTTTCCTTTATCTTTTCGAGATCGTAGTGGTCCTCTTCCAGCACCTTGTACGCAGCCTTGAGGTCGAGGTTGTCCTTGGTCGTCTTGCTCCAGGGAAGTTCCGCGAGCCATTCGATATACGTCCTCGTCATGGACGCCTCGGCCGCATCGGGGTGCATCCGTTCGAGCCTCCGGAGCTGCTTGTCCGCCTCTTTGGAGGCCTTGTCCGGCATCTTGGCCTCTTTGAGCTTATCACGAAGCTCACGGATGTCCTCGGAACGGTCGTCTGTCTCGCCGAGCTCCCGCTGGATCGCCTTGAGCTGTTCGCGGAGAAAGTATTCACGCTGGGTCTTGTCGATCTCGCCGCGCACATCAGCCTGGATCTTCTGCTGCATGGAGAGCAGCTCAATCTCCTTGCTGAGGGCATCGTTGATGCGCTTGATCCGCTGCACCGGATCGGTGATCTCGAGGATGTCCTGGGCCTGCTCCACCTTGAGCCCCATATTGGCAACAGCGAGATCGGCGAGCTTGCCCGGGTCGTCCACGTTCTCGATGACCACCATGATATCGGGCAGGATCACCTTGCCGAACGAGACGAGCCGTTCGAGCTGCTCCTTCACGTTCCGCATGAGCGCTTCCGTCTCAAGGTTGACCGGCGCGGGGGCCTCGGGGAATGTTTTGATCTCTACCTGATAGAACGGCTCTTTCTGAAAGAACTTGACGGTCTTGGCACGCGCAACGCCCTGGACAAGAATCTTGATGCGACCGTCCGGGAGTTTCAGCATCCTCATGATCACACCGACGGTGCCCATGGAATAGAGGTCCGACGGGGTCGGGTTCTCGACGCTGATGTCTTTCTGCGAGGTCAGGAATATCATGCGGTTCCCCTCAAGCGCGACCTCGATCGCCTTGATGGACATCTCCCTGCCCACGAAGAGCGGAAGCACCATATACGGGAAGACAACGATATCCCTGATCGGGAGCAGCGGCAATTTTTTGGGGATCTCTACGGACTGCTGGATATCTGCGTTCTTCGTTTCTGTTTTAGACAAGCCATCCTCCTCGCACTCGCACCAGATAGTCGATTATACCTTTTTCCCATCCGATAATCAACGAACAAAACCTTTTCGAAAAATACACATCCGCCCGGGTGGACACTGCGAACAGACAGCCCTTTGTCAACCGACAACGTACAGCTTATGACCTTAAGACAGTTAACAGTTGTTTGTTATCAGTTATTAGTCAGTTTATCCCGGCGCGCTGCGTGGCGGAGCGAGGGGCCGTCCGCAAGCTTCCCGTCTCTGGTGCTACTCTTACAGCTTCAATGTCCTCAAATACGCCCTGAACGCATCTCCGAATTCCCCGTTCTTCAGCCCGAATTCCACTGTGGCCTTCAGAAATCCGAGCTTGTCCCCCGCGTCGTACCGGACCCCCTGGAACTTGTACGCATAGATCGGCTGCTTTTCCATGAGCAGCTTCAGCCCGTCCGTAAGTTGTATCTCCCCGCCCTTGCCGGGCTTCGTCTGTTCGAGGGCGGTGAATATCTCGGGAGCGAGGATATAGCGTCCGATGATCGCCAGGCTGGACGGGGCCGCGGCCGGCGACGGTTTCTCCACGAGATCGTTCACAAGATAGACTCCGTCTTCTACCTTCTTCGCGTCGACGATCCCGTACTGCTGGGTCTCGGAACGCGGCACCTCCTGTATTGCAAGGATCGTGGCCGGATATTTTTTATGGACATCCATCATCTGGCGAAGCACGGGGACGCCTGAATCGATGATGTCATCCCCGAGCAGCACCGCAAACGGCTCATTTCCCACCACCCGCTTGGCGGTCAGCACCGCGTGGCCGAGCCCGAGGGCCTTTTTCTGACGGATATAGCAGAACGTCACGAGATCCGCGATCCGCTGCACCTCGGACAGGAGCTCGTGCTTGCCTTTGGACTTGAGGTCTTCTTCCAGTTCAAACGCGACATCAAAGTGGTCCTCGATGGCCCGTTTGCCCCGGCCGGTGATCATCACCACCTCTTCGATGCCTGACGATACCGCCTCTTCCACGACATACTGGATGAGCGGCTTGTCGACGAGCGCGAGCATCTCTTTGGGAGACGCTTTGGTCGCAGGCAAAAACCTCGTACCAAGGCCGGCGGCGGGGAATACCGCCTTGGTGATCTCTTTCGGCATTCCGAACTCCTTTTGGTCATTGTAGGGGACTGTGCCTGAAAAGTCAAGCGGACAGCAGAGAGAGGCCCGCCTACTTTGGAATGGGCACGCTCCCGAGGAGGTACTTCAGGTCGTCGTCGTCGAATCTGATGCCGATGCCGACGAACGCGGCTTTCCTCTCGGCATTGAGCATGTTATCGTATCCGGCGTTCAGAAAGATCACCTTATTGATATTGTAACTCGCCGTTGCCTTCACGTGGGTGTCCTCGTTCTGGAGCTCTTTACTGTTAAAATTAAAAGCTTCGACGCCGAACTTCACCTTATCGTCAAACAGGTAATAATCGGCGCCGACCCCGCCCGTGGACTCTATCAGCCCTGCGCGGACAGCCAGATTTCCCCAGCGCTTGGCGTACATGATGCTGAACTTGTATTTGTCCTCGTAGGTCTCGGACACGACATCGCCCCCGGGCGGAGTGGTGGTATAAACCGTTCTCGTATACTTGCCGTAGGGGTCGTTGTTGATCTCGAAGATGTAAGACTTGTCCGCCGTGGGCTTGATCTCGAGGGTGAAGTAATTCTTCGTATCCGGGAACAGGTATTCGCTGCGGAACCCCACGATCGTCCTCATGCGCTCCACGCGCGAGGTATAGTCGCTGATCCCCTTCGCGGCAGTGTCGATGTTCTTGTACATGCTGTCGTCGGTGATCAGTTTGCCGAGAGTGCCCTCTCCGCGCTCGATCTTCCTCGTCATGCTCTCGATGGAGGCAAGGGCCAGCTCCGCGTTCTTTGTCGCCCCGCGGACGCTCTCCATGGACACCTTGAGGTTGTCCCGGTTCTCATTCACAACCCCGTTGAGACTGGCGACAAGCTCGTTCATCCGCATGACAAGCTCGCTCCCGTTGCTCCGGAGGGTATGGGAGAAGTCACTGATGTTGGACATGGTCCCGCGCAAATCCGCGAGAATGTCCTCCATCGAACGCGCGCCCCGTTCGGTGCCGAAGACCTGGCGAAGGGACCCCGTCACCTGCTTGATGTCGTCCGAGATCGCGCTCAACTGGGCGACAAGATGGTCCATGTCGCTCGGGGAGATGGTTACCGATATTTGCTCCTCGTCCCGTAGATACGCCGAACGCTCGGAAGGACCGCCTTTCGCAGAACGCTCGTCGTACACGGAGATTTTGGGCGGCATGATGTCAACGTACCGCTCTCCCATAAGCCCCATGGTCTTGACCGCGGCCTCGGCTCCCCGCGGAATATTCACCTCGGGCTGGATCCTCATGAACACATTCGCGCGGCTGTCAAGGAGCTCCACCTTCTCGACCGTCCCGATCTTGACTCCCGCCATCCGGACCATGGCCTTCTCGTCGAGGCCCGCCACCGAGGTGAACACCGCCGTAATAGTGTACCCTTTTTGCTCTCCGAACTGGTATTTTCCAACGGCAAAGGTCATGTAGAGCAGAATGACCGAACCACCCAGCACCAGCAGCCCCACCTTTGCCTCTGCGCTCAGCTTGAACATACGGACCCCGTCCTGGTTAAATTCAAAATGCAGAATGCAAATTGCAAAATGCAAAATGACGAGGTGTGTTTCACTCTCCTTTTTGCATTTTTCATTTTGCCCTTTGCCTTATTCCGCCGTTATCGGCCCCACCGCGCTCCCCGTGATGAACTGGTGCACGATGGGGTTATCGGTCTTCCTGATCTCGTCGGGCGTTCCCACTTCGAGTATTTCCCCTTTATACAGCATGGCGATCCGGTCCGATATCTTGTAGGCGCTGTGCATATCATGCGTGATCGTCACCGACGTCACGCCGAGTTTTTTTCTGAGATCGATGATCAGGTCGTTTATCGCGTCGGCCATGATGGGGTCGAGCCCCGTCGTCGGCTCGTCGTAGAGGATGATGGCGGGACCCATGGCGATCGCCCGGGCAAGCCCCACCCTCTTTTTCATCCCGCCCGAAAGCTCAGCGGGCATCTTGTCTTCCACGCCCTTGAGACCGACGAGGGCAAGCTTCTCCGTCGCGATCGCCCTGATCTCTTTCGCGGAATGCTTGGAATGCTGCTTCAGCGCGAACCCCACATTTTCCCATACCGTGAGGGAATCGAAGAGCGCCGCGCCCTGAAACAGCATGCCGAACTTTTTCCGCAGCTCGTTCAAACCCTGCTCATCGAGCTTGTTCACCAGCTGACCGTCCACGACGACCTGCCCCCGGTCCGGGAACAGGAGACCGATGATATGTTTGATCAGCACGCTCTTGCCGCTGCCGCTGCCGCCGATCACCGTCATGCTCTCGCCCTGCTCGATGGCGAGGTTCACGCCGCGGAGCACGTGCTGGCTGCCGAAGTGCTTGTGGACGTTGATGATCTCGATCATGCTCATGCCGCTCACCACAACAACGCAGAGAGGAAATAATCAAGAACAAGGATGAGCATGCACGATACCACCACAGCGCCGGTCGTGGCCTTGCCCACTCCCTCGGCGCCGCCCTCGGTGGTGAAACCCTTGTAACAGCCGATGAGGCCCACCACTGCCCCGAACACAAGGGACTTGATGAGCCCGTACCAGATATCGGAGACCTTGGTATTGTCGATGCTCTGGTTGATATAGACCACCGGGTTCGTGTCAAGCACCTTCACGCCCACAAAATATCCGCCGACGATCCCGATGAACACGCCGAGCGCAGTAAGAAAGAACATCATGATAATGCTCGCCAGGAAACGCGGCACCACGAGGTACTTGATCGGGTTCGTGGCAAGCGTCGCGAGCGCGTCGATCTGCTCGGT
>Ga0209342_10006668_pt1 | contig 11664 bp, 10 predicted proteins | sample RifCSP16_2_FD_184023 | JGI IMG/M metagenome (GOLD analysis project Ga0209342, IMG submission 184023) | Soil microbial communities from Rifle, Colorado - Rifle CSP2_sed 16_2 (SPAdes) (version 2) | ecosystem: Environmental > Terrestrial > Deep subsurface > Rock core/Sediment | place: Rifle... | reverse complement strand
CCCAACCCTCCATGGTCATATGCACATTGGCCACGCAGACGTATTTCGACTGCCGGGTCTGGGCCCAGGCCAGGCAGGCCGCCACCGCCTCGGAATATGAGGTCGGGTTGACGCGCAGACCGAGAATGGAGGTGACGGTGACAGACTGCGCGGTTTCTTCCATTTCAGGCACGCCCGCGGTTCGTCTCGATGGCCTGCCGGTAGATATCCATCAGGATTTCGTAATTGCGCTGCGGGGTGTATTTCTCCTCGTACACCCGCCGTGCGTTATCGCCCATGCGCCGGCACGCCTCGGGACGATCGGCAAGCCACTTGGCTTTGGCCGCAAGATCATCTGAATTGCCCGCCTCAAAATGCATTCCCGTTACGCCATCCTCAACAAGCTCCGCCATGCTCCCCAAGCGCGAAGCAATAACCGGCAGACCGTTGCTATAGGCCTCAATGACGACCAAACCGAACATCTCGTAGCATTCCGATGGCATTACCAGGAATCTTGCCTTCCGCATTTCAATTCCCACTTCACCCGACGGTAACTGGCCCAGTGGCGTCACCAGACCGTTTCCACCCCGTTCCACGATCCCGCGCAGGGGGCCGTCGCCGACGATACGCAGCGGAATATCCAGTTTTTCCCATGCCTGTAATAACGTGGCTACCCCTTTTTCCGCGCTTAACCGCCCGACGAAAAGCGCCCCTGCTCGCTCTTGCCCACCATTTTCTTTTTCTTCCACCGAATCATCGGTGACGAAATTCGGCTTCACCACAATCTTCTCTTCCGGAAAGCCCGCTTCGATATATTTGCTCCTGGCAAATTCGGTCAGAGCAATGAATCTATCCACCTTCTCATGCCAGGTGCGGCGCTTGCGATGGAACTCCACCATGCGCGCCACCGCGAGCGTGCCCAGGCGCGAACCGCGGTAACAGCCGTGCATAACCGATTGGTATGCCGAGCCGGTGACACAATCCTCGCATATCCTGCCGCCGCGCATCAGCAGGGCGCCGGGGCAAATCAGGCGATAATTGTGCAGTGTTTGTACTACAGGCACACCCGCTTCCCGGCAGGCATCGTAAATAGATGGGGTCAACAAAGGAAAGAAGTTATGGACATGTACGACATCCGGCCTGTGTCGCGCCAATTCTCGTGCCAACCTGTCCTTTGCGGCCACCGAGTACGGCGCTTGCCACGCGGCCATCAACTTCGCCAGGAGACTTGCGATCTCATCATTGGTTATCGAAAACAGGCCAACCTCATGGCCTTGCCTCCGAAGTAACGCCTGCTCCGCCGCGACCACCGCGTCCTCCCCCCCTGTCTGTTGATAGTAATTGTGGGCAAGAAGAACTCTCACTGCCAAGCACTCTGAATGAGCAAAGGCGAGCCATGCACTTCAAGTCTGCCGCTTGCCGGAATCGGGTAATTATTTCCTAGAACGTCCACGTACCGCCCGGCCCTCCACTCCACCGGCAATCTAAAGGTAGTATTTTTATCCGGATTCCATACGATCCAGCTACTTGGGGAACCGTCGCGTTGCACGGTGCATACCCACGCACCCTCCGAATTCGTCGTGCACCTTGGGCGTGTTGCCCCTACTATCCATTGCTGTACAACAGCGTATGCCGTGGCGATGCTCTTCGGCCGCTTACCATCATACTCCGTCATCCCCATACTGCGATGTCCCCATGCGTACCAATAAAACCTTTCGACACCAAACGCGGCCGAGATGATATACGAACGGGCCAGATAGGCTGGTGCGTCACTGTCGGAAAGTGGTGGGCCGGCCCATTTCTCCGTTGCCCAATCATTTCGATCGTGATTCGATACGTTCCATCCTGTCTCGGTATTCCACAACGGCTTATTGACCCCGTGCTGAGCCATTACGGCTCGCACATCCCCTATCATTTTGACCATCGCTTCCGGCGCGTGGGGGGCAACGTAAAAGTGGTAACCAATCACGTCTGCATATTGACCCCCGCCTTTAACAAAGTATTCATCCAAATATGGGAAAGAATTACAGCACGGAGATAGAGCGGGTGAAATCACCGTTATGCTCGGATCCACCTCCTTCAACACCTGATATGCTGCGCGGCTCAGCTCCACGAGGCGATCAACCGCTCCTGAATAGAACCGTCCTACATTTGCCTCGTTCCAAAGCTCGTACAGATGAACACGGCCTTTATAGCGCATCGCAACCGTGCGCACATAATTCCGCCAATCCTCAATATCAGCCGGCTCAATCTTCGTCTGGCTTGGCCTCGCCCAATTCGGAACCGACCCTAATATCAGCATCACGTCTACTCCACGCTGGGTTGCCAACTGTATATCCCTGTCCAAGAGATCGAATCGCCAAACCCGTCTCTCCGGTTCCAGTTTCGCCCATTCCGCGTGTGAATTTCGCCAACTCTTAAAGGGAATTGACGGCCAGGGCACGCCATGCTCAAGATTCAAAATGTTCAACGAAAAAAGATCTGCGCGAACAGAAATTGCCTGGTCTACAGCCCGCGACGCCAGGAGTGCGGCCCCACCTGCCATCCATAAACCTAGCACCATGACGGTAGAAAGAATAAGGCGAGCCCGTCTGGCCATCATCGTAAACCGGGTAAACGCATAGTCGCGCGACTGAATACGGTTCGTTCAGATACGTTTGTTATCCAACCGAGACGAGGCATATTTGGCGAACGGCATGACGTCATCTTGCTTAACGGCCCGACACAACCAGGCGCTGATCAACAACACCAGTGGCAGGGGGAACACCAGGCCCGTTACGTGTGCCTCAGTAACGCCCCGAACCAGCGCATAAATCCCCAGTGAAAGGCCAAACACACTTTGTGAACTCAGTCGCGTCGTTTTTAAAGAACTACGGCGAACCTCTCCAAAATAACTTACGTAAATTAACCCTGCGACCAACGAACCAATTCCACCTACAGTGAACCACAGGTGCAACCACTCGTTATGCGCATGCACGAGACGTACCTCTGCGATCTGTGGACCTACATCTCTAAACGACATGAAGCCATAGCCGAATAACCAGTTTTCAACAATCATGTCCCATGTTTCCGTCCAGATAACTGTTCTGCCAGACAACGTTAAGAGGTTTTCGCCGCCCGCCGCATACGCGTACTCCTCCATGTAACTAACCAATGGTCCATAGGTCACTGCGACTACCGCCGCAACTAAACCTACAAGTGCGACTTTTCCTATAAGTCCATACCTACCGACAACTAAGTTCACGCCTATAGCCATAAGGAACGCAAATATGGCTGTCTTGCTGAGGCTCGCCATAAGGATAAAGAACGACAGCACAGCCATCCATAGCAGACGTTGGTATTCCTTTGTGTGTCGCGCTAAATAAATCGAGCCGATACCCGCAATCGCGGCAATGTTTCCAACGGTATTTGGATGCAAAAATTCCTCATCCCCTAAGCGGCCGTAGGCGCCCGTCCCGCCAAAAAGTAGTGTCACAATACCAAGCACAGTTGCACCGCATACAAGCCCTTTAAGCGATCTGACCGTTACGCGTTCGATCTCCCCTATGCGGAGGAGCATAAACACGAACAAGACATCGAACGCCATCGTTAACCAATAAGCGAAAGCTATGAATCTAGACTCGGCATGTGTCCATGAGAGCGTAACGCCAACCCATATTATGTAAATGGCGATCCATTTTGCCGCAGGAGGCCACTCGCGCCTCGCTGGCGACCGTACCTGACCAGCCAGCATCAGCGCAGACAGCAGGATGACGAATGTCGTGGTCATCGCTCCTGAAGCTAACGTGCCTAGTTTGGGATCGTTCCGGAAGAAAAGAAAAATCAGAAAGGGCTTTGTCCCCGCCAGAAACCAGTACCAGAACGCGATCGTATCCGCTCCTGGCATCAGACCTCCGCTGCCGCGCTTTGAAGTAAATCCAATGGGCGCGATATCGTGGCTGGTCATCATTTCTTCCCCGTTCCTACAATCCCTTCAAGCGCGCGATACATTTCCGCGACCACCTTGGGCCACGCAAATCCCTGAGCACGTACACGTGCGCCCTTAGAGCTTGCTTGCCACAAATCCACGTCATTCAGCAACTCTGTCAATGCCTTGGCAAGATCTTCGATCACCTCGTCTTCTGTTTTGCCCCTTGTCTTCACTAGCCGTCCGCAGTTGTCATCCACAATCTCACCCGGCCCACCCAAAGCCAGACACACAACCGGCAACCCATTAGCCATAGCCTCCAACACCGCCATCCCACCAGAATCATGCAGACTAGGGAAAAGAAAAATATCATGCTGGCGATACAGTTGCATCGTTTCCGAATGTGGCATCCATTGAATCCAATCAACAGCGTGGCCAATATTGAGCTGCGCTGCCAAGCCTTTCAACCACGATTCATCGGGCCCACTACCAACAACAGTAAAACGGGCGCGCGGCTGCCTTTGCAGAAACTCAGCAAAGGCACGTAACGCAAGATGTACACCTTTCCAATATAACAATTGCCCGACGAAGAGAACCTTACATGCACTCGTGCCTTTTCCCGAGAGAGAATGATCTTGCGGAACATTTTCAATACCGACGGCCAATTGCACGGCGGTTTTTGTCAGATAACGCACCGGCAGCAATCGCCGTGTTTGCTCGGAAGTCACGTATATCCGCTTTGCGGTTGCGAAGGTTAGATGCATGAGCGGGGAGAATTTGACCCACATATTGACCACATCGCGCAACAGGTCGAGCAGCCATCCACGCAAAGGGTAGCTTTTGCGCAACGCCATCGGCGCACGTTCACCTCCAGCAACCGGGCCAAAAATAAACGGAATACCGAGTAAACCCAGAAAGCTGGGCTGCCTGACGCTGACGAAGGTCACATGATGAACCACATCGAATTTAACTTTTTTTGCAAGCGACCGCGCCACCAGGAATATGCCAATCTGCCAGAACAAGTAATATAAATGCACACCACGCCTGCCCTTCTTCCACCACTTCAGCCACCCCGGAAGGTCATGGTACGCAAAACGCAGATTCTCGATTGGCGCTTTTGCCAATGCTTCTGAAATGACTGGCTCGTTGTTCGCCCGCGTAATAACCCACACGTCGTGCCCCAAACTGGCGAGTTCCACTGCCCAATGCCAACCCACGCCGGGCTCGGACCCTTTATCCGGTTCGCAGGCATAAGCGGATAGGAGAATCTTCACGACCTTTCCATATAGCGCCTGTAACCAAGCGGATAACACCCTGTTAACAATCTCCACGCTAGCCGCACCGCTTGGGCGATAAACCGCTTCGCGCGGTATAGGGGCTGCCCCGAGTCTACTCCATAGCGCTGTCGTATCCTCATATCCTCCGCATCGCTCTTTTCGCGCAGTCTGCGATTCTTTTGTTCGGGATAAAACCGCATGCAGGACCACACACTGCGCACATGCGCAATCCGCCCTACCTCGGCAAAACGAATCCATAAATCAGCGTCCATGGCCAGATCGAATTCCTGGTCCAGTCCACCAACCTTGTCATAAATGGGCTTGCGCCAGAACATGGACATGCAGGGGATATAGTTGTATGTGTACAGCCAAACAAAGCGGCTAAACGGAATTTCTCGCTGTTCTCGCAGCAGCTGCCCGGCCACATCAATCCATAGAGCATTGCCGTAAACCGCATCAACACGTGGGTGATCCAGAAAATAAGCTGCAACTTCCGACAAGGTGCCGGGTTGGAGCAAATCGTCGCTGTTCAACCAGCACTGAATTTCCCCCGTGGCGCGCCGGAACCCCTTAATCAATCCTTTCGTCTGGCCGCCATCGGGCTCGCTGACCCAGTAAGCTAAACGATGCTCATATTTTTTGATGATCTCGATGCTCTCATCAGCAGAGCCGCCGTCAACCACTATATATTCCAAATTAGGATAATTTTGATTCAGAACACTCAACAGCGTGGCCTCAATGAAACGACCCTGGTTGTAGGATGGGGTCACGACGCTGATTTTTGGCCAACTCATGCCGGTGTCTCCAACAAAGCACGGTCGAGTTCTCGCCCTAACCAGCCGAGGACTCGGTCTTCGCCTACTTCAGGCGCCAGCAGGCGCGCCTCCAAATAAAAAAGGCTTTGATCCGCCAAATAGCTCAAGTACAGGTGCGCCAGGAATTCCTCGCTGTTCGGCCAGATCTTTTCTAGAAGCCGAACCGCACTTGGGTCAAATACCGGCGTTCTCGCGCCGCGTAACGCCGCTTGGATGCAGAGATAGTGAAAGAAATCATACAGAGGCGGATACCCTTCCTTAGCCATCTCCCAGTCAAACACGTAAAGGCCTCTTCCACCTTGTCGCGCATTCCACGGCGCGAAGTCTCGATGCGCAACGTAAAAAGGAAGCACATAACCGGCAAGTCGGGACATCAGCCGATCCCTCGCTTGTTCATAACGCTGCTGCCACTGGAGCGGGATTTGAGCCTTGAGCCTATTCAGGGTCGCACACAAATTCTTCCAGAATGGGCTTTCTTCCCAACGGTGCTCCTGCTTGGTTTGCGACGCCAGCAAGAGCAGGAAGGTCTCCTGCAATGCTCCGAAACGATAGCCCACGCGCTTCGTCGGTCCCGCAGAAATCAGCAGGACGGGCTTATGCTCCCATTCCGCCCAATGCAGCACTTTCGGAACACGATCATCCAACGCCGGGACAACCCGTAATCTCTCCAAGAACCGACGCTCGGTTTCCAATGCTTCCGGTGCCCGTGGGGATACAGCGATTTTCGCATAGGCGATGATCTGCCCTTGGGCATTAATCATCTGGATCGTTGCCTTCTGGTACGCGCCGGGTGTACCCAGAGAAAATGCGAGCGCTGCGCCATCTGCGGCATGCAAAATGTTCTTTAGATTATCGATCGCATCGCGCCTGAGCCAGACCTTTCCCCCCGCCCGCAAACCGAGCCATAGTGCTACGCGGCGGGCTTTTCCCAAGATCCGTTGCGGGGACAGAAGACGCGAACCGGAGCGCAGAAACCGCGGCTCCCTCGGGAAAAGCCAACGGGGGTGCGTTGCGTTTGGGACAGCGATATATGGCAACGCCCCCTCCTTCTCCGCCGACGCCAGCCGATGAAAAAGATCTGTCATGCCAACTTCAGTCGTCGCCGAGTCCGTTCTACCAAAGAATTCAGAATAACCTTTTCCACCTCGGCCACCACCTGATCCAGTGACCGCGAAGCATCAATTACCACGCCGTTTTTCATTCCTCGCACAAGTTGCAAATATGCTGCACGCTGACGCGACGTTTCTTCGAATGGGACCTCTTTCTTGCGCGACTGAAGCACTTCCGGCGGTGCATCGAGCAAGACAAAGAGATCTGGCTTTGGGATCAGTTTCCCAACCCAGCGCGCAAGCCACATTGGGCCGCCATAGCGGTAGCGTTTGGGGTCTACCAAAAGATCGTGGTAGTAGCGGTCAAACACCACAAAAGTGGAGCGAACCAATTTTGGACGGATTACGAAAAAGTAACCCAAGACATAGTCGAAGAAGAAATAGCCGATTTTTGCAATGGAGGAGAAAATATTCCGCGGCGGCCTTCCGTGTGGATCAATAACCGGTTTCGCCTCGCCATCTTTTCGCCTTCCCAGGGCGGGGCGCAAATGAAATGTTTCTTGCGCGCTTGAAGCCAGTATTCCCCTAACCGCCGGCAGCAGCCTTCCTATCACGCTGCTCTTCCCACAGCCGTCTGGCCCAAGCAACGCCACGAACAGCCCGGATGGAAACAGTGCTCTCTTCAGTGATCTCGATAAATTCCACCAATACTTCGACAGTCTTTTCGCATTTCGAATGTAAAGCTCCGCTCTCAGGGTTTCCAATAGCTCCACGTTGTTATCTTTGTTATGCATTACCTCTCCGGCGATCAAGGAGGCCAACGATGGGCCAAGCACCTCATGCAGGCGTTTCTCCACCGCCTCCGACGCGTGCTGGTACAAATTGGCGAGATATTGCTTCTCGGCTAAGCCGAGCCGGCCTTTCTCGATGGACTTTACTGCGTATAAAAGGAATGCATCCTCCTCTTTCAGTACCCTTTTCCCATCGGCATCCTTCTTGGCTCTCTTCACCGCATCTTGAATTCTAAATGCGATGTTCCCCTTCATGGTTGGGAAGATCACTAAATCCGGACCTGGAAATAACGCATATTCGCTATTTTTATTCCTACACAACAGACTAAACCGCCTTCCAGTTGCGTGATCCTTGCCCCATATTGCGTCTATATCAGCTTCTTTTTTGACAAACGACTTTAATGCCTTGGTGGATTGCGAGATATCCGCAACGTACACATCGAGATCATTGTGTAGCAGCAGGGCGGCACTTGTCCGTGCCGGCATGAACGCGTAGTCCACGCCGTGCGCATCAAGAACCGGAATAAGCTTTCCCAGCGCCGCTTCAAATAGATTTATTTTCTCACCGTCCTCCATTGTCTGCCCCACGATCCCTGCCGATATGCAAAATCACCGCTACCGTTGAGTCTATCTGCCCAGGTCTGCGGGCGATCTGTATTCGAATCGGCCGGATGCGGCCAAGAGCGAGCGCCAGGTGATGGTCATAAGAAGCATATACGTGACCAGTATTCCAGCGAGAACGCCGTGCAGGCCAAGGTATGTGGCTGCCGGTAGCGCGCAGACCACGGAAAAGATCGACATGGCAAGGTAGGCCTGGAAAATCGGCCGCGTGTTCTCCTGTGCGCGCAGTGCGATTCGCAACGGCATAACGATAAGCATTACTACATAGATTACTGCGTACCATTGCAGTACAAAAGCATACTCTGCGTACTCGGCACCGTATACCAACTCAAGCCAGAACGCCGGAAAAACGAGCGCCAGCACAAGCAGCGGGATAACGAATATGGCCGCCGCTATCGTGACCTTCCTGAGGTAGCGGGTCAGCGATGCCATCCCGCCGCTCGAAAAATGTCTGGACGCCTGTATCGGCACAATATTTTCCAGCCCCTGAAACAGGATGTGGGTGACGCCCACAATATTCTGGGCTGCCTTCATGGCGCCGACGGCGGCGGCACCCAGCACACTGCCGGCCGCCACGATGAACAGGTTCCCGGAAGCCCATTGCAGCAGCGCCGAGGCGGTGAGCCATTTCGAGAAAACCCAATGCCGTTGCAGCGTCTGCCGAAAGATCGTGCGGTCTACGCGTAGGGATTCAAAGCTTGAGAACCCGAGAATGATCGCAAGGACCGAAGTGGCGGCTATCGTCCACAGGGCGATGGCGCTCGTCAGCGTAGTTTCAAAAACCAGCCAGGCCAGAACGGCGATCTGGCCCAGGTAACTAACGGCATCGTTGATAAACGCGACAGTGCTGCGACCACAGGTAAAAAAGTAGCGACGGATGAAGTCCTGCACTTGGAACGCCAGCGAGGCCGCCACGAGAGGCCAGATCAGCGGCTCGACACCCCACTCTGGAAACAGCCGTGCGCTCGCCGCGATGCCCATCAACATCAGCGCCGCACTGAACATGGAAAAGATCAACTGTTGCAACAGCACGGCGCCGTAATAGGCGGGCTGCTTGTCCTCGGCCTGTTTGGGGCCGATGCTCATCATCGGCGATGAGATCAACGAAAACTGGATGCTGTTGACAAACAGCACAGCCATCCACGCCAAGGTGAATACACCGAACGCTTCGAGTCCCAGATAGCGCGCCAGAAGGATGCCCGTTAAGAAGTTCGATCCGCTGACCATGACTTGATCGGCCAGGGCCCAGTTAACGTGGCTATGCCGCCTAAGCCAATCAACCACCATTCTTAGCATTGAGCGCTACCGCTTTCTTTAAAGTACGCAACCTGCCGCGGCGATGTGAACGATCGCGCGCACCCCGGTTGCCCCGCCGTATTATTTATGAACACATATTGAGCTTTGCATGATCGGCTGACAAGTTTGCTTGACCGGCGGCAAATTTTGGCCATGCGAGCAGGCATCAATGAAAACCTGCCGGCATTCTGCTTTACCGGAATCATGGAAAAATTCCGGTTACATATTGCTTACAAATCATGCATTAAATCTGATGCTTTTTTTCTATCCGATTGTTTTTAATATGCATTTGAACCGGGCGACTATCCGTAGAACTAGCTATTGCGCGGCGTTGCGCGACGGGTCCAGAATGATTCCAGATTTGGGGTGATATGAACCGTTGTATTCGTGTGCTTTAAACTACAACACAACAATGGAGGGGACCATGAAAGCTCGGACATCCTTAATAACAGGCATCATCGCATTCGCATCCGCTTTGCTTTTCCACGCGACCCCGGCCCGGGCCGACTTCGCCCGCGATGCCGCGCTGGTGCAGCGCGGCGAGATCAGCCTGGAAGAAGCGGTGGGCAAGGCGATCGCCGCGGGCGAGGACATCAATAGCATACTCGTCGTGGCCACGGGCGTCGGCCTTGATCTGTCGCGGCTGGCCAGCGCCCTGCTCAACTCCGGTGTGGACGCCAACACCATCAGGGCGGCGATGCTCAACGCCGGCGTCGAACCGGCAAGGGTCGGCAGCGTTCTCGCCGTCGCGCAGGCGCAATTCGCCGCAACCACCGCGGCCGCCGCCACCGTGCCGATCACGGCTCCCGTCGTGGGGGCCACCGGGGCGGGCGCCGGAGGCGGCGGAGGGGCAAGCCCGTTCTAGTCCTTCAGTAACACGGCAACGTGGGGTGGGGGCATCCGGCGTTGTTTTTATTTTTACGGATGGCTGCCGGACGGCGGTGCGTACGCGCTATAACATGACATCGAAACGCGGCGACCGGCGGATGGCGAGGAGAGGAAAAAATGAACAACATGGAATACGCGACGAAGTTCGCGTCGCGGTCCTTTGTGCTTGCAGTCCTTGCATACGCCTCCCTGGCCGGCGCCGCGCCGCCGGAGCGCGCCGCGGATCTCCGGGCGGCCGGGGTCCAGATGGGTCCCGCGGTGCTCTACCCGTCGCTCGGGCTCCACTTCGGGCGCGACGACAACATCTTCCTCCAGCCCAGCGGCGAAAAGAGCTCCAACATCATCGTGCTGATTCCCACGCTCGACTTCGTCGCCGTCAACAACGGGCAACGCTACGGCCTGCTGTATCAGGCGGAGGCCGGGCGCTACGGTGACAGCAGCGCGGACGACTACACCGACCAGCGCCTGCTGGCGGAAGCGGACGTGGGATTGGGGCAGAGGGGCCGGCTCGACTTGCAGGCCGAGTATCTCGACGAGCACGACCCCCGCGGCACCGGCGCCAGCGAGGGCAACCCCCTGCTCAGCGACAACCCCGACGTGTGGCACTCCACGCGCCTCGGCGCGACGTTCAAGTACGGCGCGCCCGGCGCGCGCGGGCGCCTCGATCTGGCGCTGGGCGCACGGGAAAAACGCTACGACAACAATCGCGCCACCACCGCGGCGCGCGACCTCGATCAGGGCGACGTCGGCGTGACCTTCCTCTACCGCGTCGCGCCGCTCACCTCCCTGCTGCTCCAGGCCACGGACGCCGACATTGATTACAAGACCGCGACCCTCGACAGCACCGAGCGCCGCTACCTGGCCGGCGTGACCTGGGAGGCGACGGCCAAGACCAGCGGCACGGTGAAGGTCGGGCGGCAGAAAAAGGATTTCGACGACACCGCCCGCACCGACTTCTCCGGCGGCAGCTGGGCGGCGGCGGTCGTCTGGTCGCCGCTGACCTACTCGTTCTTCGAGCTCTCCACCAACCGCCGGACGGAG
>Ga0209342_10006667_pt1 | contig 11665 bp, 8 predicted proteins | sample RifCSP16_2_FD_184023 | JGI IMG/M metagenome (GOLD analysis project Ga0209342, IMG submission 184023) | Soil microbial communities from Rifle, Colorado - Rifle CSP2_sed 16_2 (SPAdes) (version 2) | ecosystem: Environmental > Terrestrial > Deep subsurface > Rock core/Sediment | place: Rifle... | reverse complement strand
CGAGGGAATCATCGTACAGCTCGAACCGGAGGCGGGCTAATCTTCGACTTTCAGGCCTCTTCGCAGCGTTCGCCTGATTGTGGCTATGTCGGGAGGTGTTCCTGTGAAGGACGGCAGGGTCGGTGGTCCGTCGGCGGAGCGAGGATGGCTGTCGGATCATAACCCGGAATCCGGTGGCCAACGGATCAGCCACGTCGCAAGGCACGAAACCTGAGGACAGTCCACCGATCCGATCCTGCGGCCTACACGGAGGTTGAATTTGGCCCATCGCCGGGTGACGCCGCGGGCTTCCCAGAAGCTTGCTGGGGTAAGGCGCGCAGGGATCCCATCCGCCTCGACGGCGCTGCTCCACGCCGGCGACCTTCGGACTCGCTTCTCCACGCGGAAAGGTGAGTGGCTATCGGTGTGGGCCCCAGGCCTGGGCGCGCGCCTTCGATCGACCGGACGGCCCACCCCGATCCAGGTGGCCCTCAAGAGTAGGGGCTGGCTCTCTCCGGCGTGGCCGCCGTCCTTTGTTCGACATTCGAGCTCCGAGGTCGATATGGCCTGGCGCGTGGGACCGCTCGTCCTAACCGAGGCTTACACCGCGCATCCGTACGGACTCGAGCGACGCGTCCGAGTGGCGAACGCTTCCTCCAGGGAAGTCCAACTGACCGGGGTGCGACTGCTCGTGCCGGGATTGAGCCTCGGCGCCCTGCGCGATGGCCGGCTCGAAGCGCCCGCCACCTACCTTCGACCGCGGCTGCCCCTCGCAGCGTTCGTCGAGCGGGGTATCGTCGATCCCTGGCCGCCCAGCCTGGCGCCGGCTGCGCGTGACCGCTGGGGGCGCGCCCTGGAGGATGCCCCGGACGTCACTCCGGGCCTGCTCGCCATCCACAACGAACGCCGGCGCGCGAGTTTCATGGTTTGGTACCACAGCGAGATCGAAGCCGCCACACCGATCGTCTTCGGCGACGGTGAGCGCGTTTCACTCGCCCATGAGATCGGATTGGCAGGCTGGCTGGCCCCGGGCGCCAGCCTGAGCGGTGGCACGCAGTACCTGGCTTTGGTCGCGGGCGATTGGAGCCACGCCCTGGAGAGCTTTCGACAACACTATCGACGCGTTGGGCTTGTCCCTCCACTCTTCGGCGCGCCCCCGGCATGGGTCTCGACTTGCTCCGTCTACGAGGTGCACCCAGGGCAATTTGGCGGATTCGAAGGGCTGCGCACCCAACTCCCTCGCCTGCGCCACCTCGGATTCGATGTGCTCTACCTCTTGCCGGTGATGAAGTACGACAACCGATCCGGCATGCCGTGGGACGAGAACTGGCTGGGCTCGGGATCGCCCTACGCCATGAAGGACTTCGAGGCCTTCGAACCGACCCTCGGTAGAGAGGAGGCCTTTCGCCGACTGATCGCCGAGGCCCACCAGCTGGGGATGCGCGTGTTGATGGACTTCGTGCCGCAGGGCTGCGCCGTCGACGCCCGCTACGTCCACGAGCATCCGGAATGGTTCTGCCGTGACGAGCACGGACGCCTGGTCAGCTCGCATGGGTGGATGGACACCTACTCTCTGGACTGGGCCAACCCGAGTTATCAGAACTACATGCTCGGCTGGGCCCTGCGCATCGCCCGGGAGTACCACCTCGACGGGTACCGGATCGACGCGCCCCATGCCAAAGAGCCCAATTGGGACCGCGCCATTCCGTATCACGCCTCGTTCACCAGCCTGGGCGTGCTGCCCTTGCTGGAGCGACTGCGGGCCGGGCTGTTGGAACTTGGCCCCGACCGAGCCATGCTTTGCGAGCTCTTCGGCCCGGTCTATGCTCGCTCCCACGATTTCCAGTATGACTATGGTGCGTGCGTCAACCTGCATGCATTGATACGCGGCGAGCTGACGGTGTTGGAGATCGGAGAATGGCTCAAAGATTACTGGGCCGTCCAACCTCCCGGAGCGATTCGGCTGACCTTCACCGAGACGCATGACACCCGCACCCAGATGAGCGCCTACGCCTGGCGCGGCTCGGCGGCCGAGCGGGCGATGTTCGCCGTCCTGATTCTCGCCGGATTCGTGCCGATGGTCTGGTGTGGTCAGGAGAAGGGACTCGAGGATGGGTACGGGAAGATCCTGCACGCGCGTTCAGGTTCGCCCGCACTGCTGCACGGGGAGCGTTTGTTCAACGCCGTCCGCTGTTCGCATGCGGACGTCCTTTCGATCGTGCGCCGCCATGGGGGCGAGACAGTCTGGGGCCTGGTGAGCCTGCATGCTGAACGGACCCCGATCCACTTTGGTTTGCCCGATGAGATCGGATTGTCGACCGGTTCCTCCTACCGGCTCCGCGATTTGATCCTCGACCGGCCGTGGTCCGAATATGGGACGCGGCAGTGGCGAGGTGACGCGCTTGGCGAAGTGACGCTCTCCCCCGAACCCTACATGCCCTACTTCTTTCGCATCGAGGAGCGCGACGCGACGCTGGCCGAGTAAGTCAGTGGTCAGTGGTCCGTGGTCAGAAGGGCCAGGAAGACCGTCGACGAATCGCTTCCGATCGGACACCACTCATCTGTGGCCGGCTGCAATGTGGGGACTGGTCATGGATCACTCGCCACGCATCTCTGACCACTGACCACTAGGGCTGAATGATCCCTTTACGGATGGCGTACTTGACCAGCTCGGTGCGCGAGTGCAGGTTGAGTTTGCGCATGATGTTCTCGCGGTGCCGGGCGACGGTCTTGGGGCTGATCGAGAGCGTCTCGGCGATCTCGGCGTTGCTGGCTCCGTCGGCCAGGTGCGCCAGCACTTCCTGCTCGCGCTCCGTCAGCGGGTCCATCGCCTCCCGCGGCCGATCCGCCGGACCCTCGGCCAAATAGTCTTTGACCAGCAGCTTGGCCAGCGACGGATACAGGTAGACCTCGCCCGCCGCCGCCGCGCGCAGCGCCGTCAGCAGTTCCTCGGGCGCCGCCCGCTTGGGGACGTACCCGCTGGCGCCGGCCGCCAGCATCTTGAAGAAGTACTCCTCGTCTTCGTGAATCGTCAGCGCCACGATGGCCGTTTCCGGGTACAGCCGCTTGATCTCGCTCGCCGCCTCGATTCCTGAGACATCCGGCAAGCCGATGTCCATCAGGACGATGTCCGGGTGGGCGGCGGCGACGGCGGCGAGCGCCTCCCGTCCGCTTCCGGCCTCCCCGATGATTTCGAAATCGGGTTCGGACTCGAGGAGCATGCGCAACCCCGAGCGCACAACGGCGTGATCATCCACCAGAAGCAATCGGCTCGTCATTTGAAACCTGTGACTCCTCGACATACGGCACCGACACGTCGACCTGCGTCCCTTCGCCCGGTCGAGAGCGGATGCGGGCGGTCCCGCCGAGCAGCGTCGCCCGCTCCTCGATGCCGAGCAGGCCCCACGACGGCCGTTCCCGGCCCGGGATTGGCCGCGGGTCGAAGCCTCGGCCGTCATCCGTGACTTGCAGCTCGAGCCCCGTCTCACCGAATCGCAGACGCACGCGTGCGTTGTCGGCTCCGGCATGGCGGACCACGTTGGTCAGTGCTTCCTGTGCGATCCGAAACAGGGCCGTGTTGACCGCGCCCGGCAGCGGGCGCGGTTCCCCAAAGACCTCGACCGCGATCTTGAGCGTCGTGCGGCTTTGCACCTCCCCGGCGTACCAGCGCAGCGCGGCCGGCAGACCGAGATCGTCGAGGTGCGACGGGCGCAAATCGGCGATCAGCCGCTGCAATTCATTGAGCGATCGGTCGACCAGGTTCTCGAGTTCGCGCAGTCGCTGGGTGGCTTTCTCCGGATCCGTGCGCAGCGTCCCCCCGACGGCGCGCATCCCCATCCCGATGGCGGTCAGCGACTGGCCGGTCTCATCGTGCAGCTCGCGGGCAATGCGCTGCCGCTCAGTCTCCTGCGCGCCGACGACCCGGCGGTAGAGCTCTCCCCGCAGGGCTTCGCGGCGCTCGGCCTCGCGCACTCGATTGGCCTGCAGCTCAGCGATCTGCCGTCGCGTCTCCACCTCGAACGACCGCAGGAAGCGGATGACGAAGACCGACGCCACCACGGCCGCCGCCGCGCGCAGGAGCTGCACGGGAAAGCCGAACAACTCGAGGAACAGGTCCTGATGGACCACATTCGACGGCGGTAACGGGCTGGGCAGGGCAAACAACTGCCCGATCAGGCCGTACCAGGCGAAGGCGATCGCCGCCCACAGGCAATCGCGGCCGAATTGCGCCATCCCGGCCTGGCGAAAGCGCCGTTGCTGCGCCATCAGGCCGGCGCTCGCCAGCAGCGACGAGGGGATGGCCAGGCTGTAGCGCGTCCAGACATCGGCCGCGGCCATCAGTCCAGTCTCCAGGCCGTAGCGGCCACGCATTGCCATCAGTCCGAATCCCCAGACCGCCGCCAGCACCAGCGGCACCAATAGACTCAGCCGCCGCCGGCGCTCATCCGGCGCCAGGAGGGAGGCGCCAAAAGCCGCCAAGGAGAGGAAAGAGAAGGCCAGCAGGGCCAGCCGGAAGGCCTGCCATCCCGCTATCGCCTCTTGCTGGAATGGGAGCAGCTCCAGAATGACGAACATTTCGAGCCACTCGTTGAATCCGTGCAGCAGACCGAAAGCGGCCAACGGGCGCAGGGCGTGGCGAAGCCGCGGATCCGTTCCGCGTCCGCCCTCCAGAAGGATGGCCAGGCCCATGCTGTAGAAGGCCAGGCCGTAAAAGAAAAAGACCAGCGCGATCGTTGGATGGCTCACGTCGCCTGTCCCGAGCGGAGCGAGGCATGCTCTGCTTCCAGTGTAGAACCGCTCCCGGCCTCCGCCAAGGACGCGGCGCGGCCGAATCCGGACAGATGTCACCTAGATTGAAGGGGGGCGTGGGCAAGGACGGACTCGGGCAGGCGAGGAAACCCAATCTCCAATCTCTAATCTCCATAGGAGACATGAGATTAGAGATTAGAGATTAGAGATTTGAGATTAGGGGTTGCACCGGGGGCGATGAGGCTTCCTACGTCCGCAGGGCTGTCCCGCAGCGCCGACAGAAGCGATCGCTGGCACTGGCCTGCGTGCCGCAATTGTGGCAGAAGACGGGCGAAGCGTCGATTTCGTTCGGACCGTCTTCCGGCCGCGTCACCGGCCGATGTCGAGGTCGCGACGGGCGCTCGTCAACTCGCGTGCGGAGGTAGTAGATCACGCCGCCCCCAATCAGCGCCAACCCCCCGACCAGCACCGCCCATGGCAGTGCAGCTTGCACATCGACCGACGCTCCCCGAGCCGGCGCGGGCGTCGCCAGCGGGCCGGCGGCCCCGGTGGTGTCCACCGACAGTCCGGCCGTGGCTTTGCGGTAGCTGAACCGAACCTCGGGGCGCGCCGCGTCCGTCAGTGGCCCCAGGTCGAGTCGATGGTAGGTCAGCCCGGCGTTGTCGGTCGTCTGGGAGGTCGGCGCCGGTGACATTTCCATCCCCCGGGCGCCCACCGGTTGCTGCACTTCGAACTGGAACGAGTCGGTCGAGAGACCGCCGGGCCAGGTGAAATCGAATTGGCGCTGGTCGCCGTCGATTTGGAGTGGCAGATAGAACTCGAGCTGCACCTCGCTCCCCGCCGCCTGGATTTCCACCACATCCGCCTGCTCGCCATCGATGCGCTCGTTGACCGCATTCACCAGCTTGCCGGTCGAATCGCGATAGGCGGCCGCCGTCAGCTCCGGCGCGTCGGCCGGTATGAGTAACCGCACCTTCCCCGGTAATCCAGCAGAATCCGGCAGGAGCACGCGGTAGATGACGAGCACCTCGGCCCGGTCGTATTCGGGCCACAGAGCCACGGTGACGGCCTTGGCTTCGCTGGAAGATTGCTGGAAGGGGGCGGCCTCCAGCCAAGCGGAGCCCCTGACCCCCCGATCGACACACGCGCCGGACGGTAGGCAGCGCCTTGTTTGCGCCGAGGCGGCCGTGGGGAAAGCCAGCAGAATGGCCGCAACAGCCATGGACCAGCGTGAGATCGTCAGCCTCGGATGGAGGATCATGTCCGGCGTTCCGCTTCCCAACCTCGGCCGCCATCGCAGGCCGCAGGGCGCCGCGGCCAGGTCGGGAGGTCGCCTGGTAATGGAGTCTACTTGCCTGGGGCGCGGTAGAAGTAGACGACGAGAACCACCGCGACCACGGCCGCCGCGACCGCCAGCAGGATCAGGGTGGTCGTAGCCCCCAGCGGCCCGGCAGGCTGAGGGACCGCCGTCGGCGACGATCCCGGCTTGAGGGTAAGCACAAAGGCGGCAACGTCGGAGATATTCTCATCGGTCAGCGGGCCGCCGCCCGCCTTCCCCCACGTCGGCATGACGCTGCCTTGAATTCCTTCGCTGACCACCTGTCGGATGTACGTCGCAGGGTCGTTCGACGGCCAGGCCTTGGCCAGCGCTGCGCCGAACCGGCCCTCGCCTTGAGCGCCGTGGCACATCACGCAGTTTTCCTGATACACCACGGCCCCGGCCGATGGATCCCCTTCCACCTCCGGCAGAGCGGCGATCGACGGAGCCATGTAGGTTGGGAGCGGCGTGATCGGTTGCGTCCCTCCGAAGGCTTCCACAATGTACGCCGCGAGGTCGTGGATATCTTCCCCGGTGAGCGGGCCGCCGTTCGCCAGGCTCCAGGCCGGCATGACCGAGCCGGCCACACCTTCGGCGACGGTCGCTTCGATCGCCGCCGAAGGATCGATTCCGGGGAATTCCTCCAGGCTGGCGCCGACGCGTCCTTGCCCGCTGACCCCGTGACAGACGGCGCAGTTTTCCACGAATAGCTCGCCGCCTCGAACCGGGTCGCCAGGGCCCTGTTGCGCAAAGGCGGCCTGCGCGGAGGCAGACAGGAGCACGAGGGTCAAGAACGGGATGAAGTGTCGGGCGCGCATCTTCTTCTAGTGGTCCGTGGTCCGTGGTCGGTGGTCGGTGCAAGACCACGGAACGCACACTCGGTCCCTTGCTCGTGCGCTGCCATCCCGAATACCAAGTCGCCAATCGCCAATGGCCACTACTGACCACTCACCACTGACCACTGACCACTGACCACTACTTGAACGACAGCATGTAAGCGATTACGTCGGCGGCGTCCTGTGGAGTCATCCGTGTGCCATAGGTGCCGGGCATGATGCTCGGTTGGAAACCGGAGACCACCAGGGCGTTCGGATCAACGATCGACTCGAGCAGATACTGCTCCGGCGTCTTGGCCCCGCCGAGGTAACCTGCCTCGTCGATGCGCGCCGCCGCCCTCGTCCCGATCCCGGTTGTCGTCCCATCCCCCGCCCACGCCGGACCGGTGGCCGTCAGAACGTGGCAGGCGGAGCAGCCGAGCGAACCCTCGGCGAGCGTCTTGCCACGTGCGCCCGCCGGTAGGGTTTGGGCGATGTCGTTGCCAACGGATTCCGCGAGCGGCACCTCGGGCGTGGCGGCGGCCTCCGCCAGGGCGCGGTCCTCCCAGTTCATGATGAAGGCCGTCAGGCTGTCGACCGAGTCGTCGCGCAGCGGCCCGCCGAATTTCTCGCCCCACGTGGGCATCCGGTTGGGGTAGTTGGTGCCGGCGCTGGGGATCGGGCGGCCGGCGGCGATCGTCCCGCGCACGAAGTCTTCCACCGTGCCGGCATACCCGGCGGCCTGCAACCGCGTCCCGTCGAACAAGGACGCCGTGTTGAGGGCCGGCGCCAGCGGCGTGCCTCTCCCCTGTGGTCCGTGGCAGGGACGGCAACGGCTTTCGAACTCCAGAGCGCCGGTTTCGACGGCGCGCGCATCATAGGCCGACTCGGCGGTCTGCATCCGATTGAGCTCGTTCAGCGACACGAAGAGCACCGCTCCGATCAGCCCGAGCATGGCGAGGGTTCCCAGGACGATGTTCCCCTTCATGCCTCAGCCTCCGCCGTATTCGCTGTCGCGGTGGAGGTAGACCGACTGGCTGAACTCGTACGGCGAACCGTCGGGGTTGGTCCACACCACGCGCAAGGTGACCTTCTTGAGATCGGTCTGCCAGTCCTCGACGACCATGATCGCTTCAGCATCCCGTTGTTCAGGGCCCACGGCGCCGATCAATTCTTCGTCGAAGATCCGAAGCAGCTTCTGCAGCGCGGGGGTCGGCGCGGCGGCCCACTCGCTGGCGCTGTACGTGCCGAAGGCCAGTTGATCCCAAGGGGCCTCCCGCAGCGGCCCGGGATGAGTCTGCGGCGCGAGCGCCGCCACCGCTTCCTGATCGGGCGAGCTGGTGACCTTGTACCAGGGCGAGCCCATGAAGGACAACACCGCCAGCGTCGCCACCGACATCGCCGCCGCCGACAGGCCGATGCGGCGGGCGCCGTAACGCCGGCTCGGACCGACTTCGAAGTAGGGCAGCAGCAGGATCATGCCGATCAGCCCGGTGGGGAGGATCACGCCCCACAGCACCTTGTCGCCGATCTTGAGCATTCCCTGCAGCCACAGGAAGTACCAGGGCGAAGTGATGTGGAGCGGGGTGACCAAGGGGTCGGCGTGGGCTTCGAGCGGCGGGGCGTTATAGATGAAGGCCGACAGCAGGATCATCAGCCCGGTCAGTCCGGTGGCGTAGAAGAGCTCGCGCGTGATGATCTTGGGCATGAAGTAGACCCGGTTTTCCATCGGCACGCGCTTGGCCGTGTCTTCCCCGACGGCCTCCGATTCGGGCGGAAGGCTGTGACCGTGGATCACGACTTTGTAGTAGTGGACGCTCAGCGCGATCACACCGACCGCCGGCAACAGCACCACGTGCAATAAGTAGAAACGCAGCAAGCCACCGGCGCCGAACTCGGGCGCCCCCCGGACCAACAGATTGAGAGTCGTCCCGACGATCTGCGGCGGGAACGCTTCGACCATCGAGGCGCCGATCGTCACCGCCCACAGGCTGAGCTGATCCCAGGGCAAGAGATATCCGGAGAAGGACAGGAACAGGGTGACGCCGAGCAGGATGATCCCGGTCAGCCAGATGAACTGGCGCGGCTTCTTATAGGAGCCGGTAACGAAGGTGCGCAGCATGTGTAAGGCCACGACCGCCACCATCGCTTCGGCGCCGAGCTTGTGCAGGTCGCGCATCAAGTCGCCGTAGGGCACGTTGCTCAGGATGTTGCGCATGTTCTCGTAGGCGACGACCGGCGACGGGGTATAGAAGATCATCAGGTAGATGCCGGTGATGATCTCGAAGACGAAGAAGTAGGTCGACAGCCAGCCGAGGCGGAACGTCGGGTAGAAACCGTCCATCAGCTGGTTGTAGTAGGTCGGTTTGATGTGGAACCAGAAGCTCTCGGTGTGCGGCTTGAGGCGTGGATTCGGACGCCCGACCGGGTCGTCGCGCAGCAACATACGCACGTCGTTCGAGTTCATCCCGGTGGTGACTCGGGTAACGACGTCTTCGTACTTGTTCTTGACGGCGGTCTTCAGGCCTTTGGCTTTGACGTCGTCGAGGAAGGGTAGATAGAGTCGGAAGATGGCCATGGCGCCCCCGTTAGATTCCGCCGCCGGGTTTGGTGTTGGGTGCACCGACGATCTTGCGCCCGGTGTCGATCCGCAGGGTCACCACCTCCGGTGAGATCGGCAGCGAGCTTCCCTCGGTCGACCCCAATTGAGGTTCGGTGCGGGCCACGACGTTTCCCGAAGCATCAAGCGCTTCGATCACAAACGTGTCCAGGTTGCGGCGGGCCGGGCCGTCGATGCGGGCGTCCGACTTGAGGTACTTCGACCCATGGCAAGGGCACTCGTAGCGGTCTTGCGTCTCGACCCACTTGTACAGGCAGCCCAGATGGACGCAGACCATGTAGAGCGCCTTCACACCTTGCGTCAGCGGATACACCGGCGGCTGGCGCGGATCGTCAACGGTCCCGGATCCGATATTCACCAGCCAGAAACGGCCTTCGGAGTAGGGCTGCGGGCTGCTGTCCGGCGGCGGCAACTGCCCGACCGGGATGGAGACCACCCCGCCGAATTCCCCCTCCTTGAACCGCGGTAAGGCAAACCAGATCGTGGCGCCCGTTCCGCCGGCGATCGCCACCGCCATCGAGATTCCCCAGAGGTAGTAAAGGAACTCCCGGCGCGAAAGCGGCATGGGAGCACTGGCCCCAGCCGGGATCGGGGCTGCCGCTTCGGTCATCGAGGCATTCCTCCAGCGCGGCCCTGGGTCCCGTTCCGCAAGTTGGCTACCAAATCGCCACGGGCCCTTGGCAGGGTGGGCCAGATGTGGGGGTCCCGAATGAAGGAATCCAAGGGGCGTGGCTCCAGCGGGTGCGTAAGCGCGACGGCCGCGGTCTCAAGTAAGTCAGACGCAGTAAGTCCGGGTATTTCCTGCACGGGACTCTAGGTAGCGAATGCCCCCCGGGGTCACCGAGCCTCAGGAGGCCGGGTATTCGTACCATATTCCGCAAGCGGAGTCAAACCCGCGGTGCTCGTCCGAATCCCTGCTTCCACGGATTCATGTACTCCGCCTTCTCTATTGCCGCGCTTCCGCGCGAGTCCCAGGTCGTTGTTGTTGGCTTCGACGATTCCCATTTGCGCCGCGCGGTAGGTCCCGAGGCGGTCTTGGGCAAGGCGACGGGACACCAACGACCTGGATCTAGCCGCCGATGCACACCAGAACGCGAAGGCGGAGTACATGAGATTGCCGCCTGTGGGATCGCCGCCATGCCCGCGGAATGCCGCGGAGCGGGACACAGACGTCGGACCACTCGTATAATCGACGGCATGGTGCCCGACCTCCCGCCTCCGCTGGTGGTGACCACGACCGATCAACTGCGGCAGGTGGTCGAGCGCTTGCGTCGCGTCGACCGGGTTGCGGTCGACACCGAATCCAACAGCCTGTACGCCTATCGCGAGCGAGTCTGCCTGATCCAACTCTCGACGGCCGACTCCGACATCCTGGTCGACCCGCTGGCCGTCGAGGATGTGAGCGGGCTGTCGCCCGTGCTGGCCGATCCGGCCGTCGAAAAAGTGTTCCACGCCGCCGAATACGACTTGATCTGCCTGCGCCGAGACTTTGACTTCCACGTTTCCCCGCTTTTCGACACCCGCGTCGCAGCACGCACGCTCGGTCAACCGCGCACCGGACTCGGCGACCTGCTGCAAGACGCCTATGGCGTGAGCATCGACAAGCGCCACCAGCGGGCCAACTGGGGCAAGCGGCCGCTGCCGCCGGCGCTGCTCGACTACGCTCGCCTCGACACCCACTACCTCCTGCCCTTGCGCGACCGCCTGGCGGGCGAGCTCGCCGCGGCCGGGCGCACGGCGGAGGCCCTCGAAGAATGCGATCGGATGACGACCACGGTCGATATTTCCACGCCGGAAAACGACCAACCACCCTTCTGGCGCATCACCCATGCCCGGAGGTTGACTGGCTCCCAGGCCGCGGTGTTGCGCGAGCTGTACGCCATGCGCGAAGACGAAGCTCGCCGGCGGGATTGCCCGCCCTTCAAGGTGCTGAGCGACGCGTCGCTTTTGGCGATCGCCCAGGCCTCCCCGCGCAGCCGGCGCGCCCTCGAGCGCGTCGAGGGCCTCCCGACGAGCGCCCAGACGCGCTACGGAGAGACCTTGCTTTCGGCCGTGCGTCGGGGCCTGGAAACGCCTCCGCCGCCCCGGCCGATGGCGCGCGGCCCCGACGAAGCCGCCCAGACCCGCTTCCAGCGTCTACGCGAGTGGCGTCGCCAAGCGGCTGCTGCCCATGGGGTCGAGTCG
>Ga0209342_10006663_pt1 | contig 11668 bp, 9 predicted proteins | sample RifCSP16_2_FD_184023 | JGI IMG/M metagenome (GOLD analysis project Ga0209342, IMG submission 184023) | Soil microbial communities from Rifle, Colorado - Rifle CSP2_sed 16_2 (SPAdes) (version 2) | ecosystem: Environmental > Terrestrial > Deep subsurface > Rock core/Sediment | place: Rifle... | reverse complement strand
CGCGCTCTTTCGAGAGGGCTTACACCAGGATCAACAACACAGGCAGTTGCGAACTCTTCGCGCGAAAATGGCGTCAGACCAATGGCTTCAACCAATTTCTCCTTTTCATCGCGTAGCTCACGAAAGAAATTGGCGACTTCACCGTCTATATCGTTATAAGTCTCAACTGGTGACGGCGCGCGATTAAGCAATACAGCACCTGATCCAGCAAAAGGTTCACAGTAATGATGGCATGGCGGCAATAGTGGCAAAAGCCAATCCAAGTGTGAGAACTTTCCACCGTACCAACCAAAGGCGATTAGCTTTTTTGATCGCAGTCTACTGACTTGTGGTGGGGAAGCCTTTTTCTTCTTTGGATAAGTAACACTGAGTGGCAAGGGCAAAGGCTCACTGTGGGTGGTCTCCGCCACAGCGCGAGCACCGTTACTTTTTTTAGGAATACTTTTCTTTTGGCTCGCTTTTGCCTTGTGTGTTTTCATCGTCTCATTTGTCCCACCACCCTCGTCACCACCTCCACCGCCCTCTCCACTTCTTCTTCCGTCGTTGGTCGCCCAACCGTCAGCCTCAATGAGCCGAGCGCCCAACTGTGGTCGTAGCCCAGGGCGGTGATCACGTCCGAGGGTTCGGGGTTGCCGGTTTTGCAGGCCGAGCCGGAGGAGGCGGCGATGCCTTCGAGGTCGAGCCGCATGAGCAGTTCGTTGCCGTCAATGTTGCGGAAGACGAACGAGGCATTGTTGGGCAGCCGGTGTTCGGGATGCCCTGTGAGGCGCGAGTCGGGGATTTGAGTGATGCCTGCGATCAGCCGGTCGCGCAGTTGCCGGTAGCGGGCGTTGTCGGCGTCGTGGCGTTCGGCCACCAGTTTGAGCGCGGCGGCCATGCCGACGATGTAGGGCACGTTCGACGTGCCAGCGCGGCGTCCGCGCTCGTGGCCGCCGCCGGTCTGGGCGGGGATGAGCGGTGTGCCTTTACGAACGTACAATGCGCCCACACCTTTCGGGCCGTAAAACTTGTGTGCGCCGATGGCGAGCATGTCCACGCCGAGTTTCTTCACGTCCACGTCGAGTTGGCTGGCAGCCTGCACCGCGTCGGTGTGGGTGAGGATGTTGCGAGCGCGTACGAGTTCGGCGAGTTCGGCGATGGGCTGAATCGTTCCGATCTCGTTGTTGGCGTGCATCACCGAGATCAGGATCGTGCCGGGACGGATGGCGGCTTCCGCGTCGGGGAGGCGGACGCGGCCACGCTCGTCCACAGGCAGAATCGTCAGGTCGAAGCCGTAATGGTCGCGCAGTTGTTCGGCGGTGTGCAGTACGGCGTGATGTTCAATCGCGGTAGTGATGAGGTGGCTGCCGCGGCCGGCTTCGCGCATCGCCAGCGCCGCGCCGCGCAGGGCGAAGTTGTCCGATTCGGTGCCGCCGGAAGTGAAGGTGATCTCGTTGGGTTCGCAGTTGAGGATGGCGGCGATGTCGCGCCGGGCCTGCTCGATGGCCTTCTCGGCGCTGCGCCCCCAGCGGTGAACGGACGACGGGTTACCAAACTCCTCGCGGAAGTGAGGCAGCATCGCCTCGAGCACGGCGGCGTCCACCGGAGTCGTGGCGGCGTAATCGAGGTAGATCGGATCGGACATGAGTCGATTGTATCATGGCGAAATGAACAATGATAAGTGATGGCAGTCTCGTCATGGGCGGGGTTATAATTGGCGAAAATCTGTGATTCCAATTTCCTGAAACACGGAGAATGCCAAATGGATACGACAATCGTTTCGGTTCACGGGCGCGAAATTTTGGACTCGCGCGGAAACCCTACCGTTGAGGTGGACGTCATACTGGCCGATGGCGCGATGGGGCGGGCAGCGGTTCCGTCCGGCGCGTCCACCGGCGTGCACGAGGCGCTCGAAATGCGCGACGGCGACAAGGGCCGCTACCTCGGCAAGGGTGTGACAAAAGCGGTGGCGAACGTCAACGACGAGATCGCGCCCGAAGTGGTGGGCATGGATGCGGCCGATCAGCGCGGCATCGACAGGTTGATGCTTGAACTCGATGGGACGCCGAATAAATCGAAATTGGGGGCGAACGCGATTCTGGGTGTGAGCCTTGCGGTTGCGAAGGCCGCCGCCACCGCGCTCGGCCTGCCGCTCTACCGCTACCTCGGCGGCACGCACGCGCACGTGCTGCCGGTTCCGATGTTGAACATTCTCAACGGGGGAGCGCACACGGCGTGGCAGTCCACTGACTTTCAGGAGTTCATGGTGATGCCGGTCGGCGCGCCGTCGTTTGCCGAGGGCCTGCGCTGGGGCGCGGAGGTGTACCACGCGCTGAAGAAGGTTCTGAAGGACAAAGGCTATACCACGCTCGTCGGCGACGAGGGCGGTTACGCGCCCGCGCTGAAGACGAACGAGGAAGCGATTGAAGTGATCCTCAAGGCTATCGAGTCCGCCGGATACAAACCCGGCGAGCAGTTGTGCATCGCGCTCGACCCGGCAGCGTCGGAGTTCTACGAAGAAGAGACCAAGACCTACAACCTTCGCAAAGAAGGCAAGAAACTTTCCGGTGCGGAGATGGTGGCCTTCTGGGGCGAGTGGCTCAAGAAGTATCCGATCATCTCGCTCGAAGACGGACTGGCCCAGGATGATTGGGCGAGTTGGAAGCTGATGACCGAGCAGTGGGGCAGCAAGATTCAACTCGTCGGCGATGATCTGCTCGTCACCAACCCCGAACGGGTGAAGAAGGCGATCAAAGACGGCGTCGCCAACTCACTGCTGGTGAAGGTGAATCAGATCGGCTCGCTGACTGAGACGATTGAAGCGGTGACGATTTGCCAGAACGCCGGCTGGACGGCGGTGACCTCGCACCGCTCCGGCGAGACCGAAGACTCCACCATCGCCGATCTCTCGGTGGCCCTGAATATGGGGCAGATCAAGACCGGTGCTCCGGCCCGCTCTGACCGTGTGGCGAAGTACAACCAGTTGCTGCGTATTGAGGAAGAGTTGGGCGACGAAGCGGCCTATTTAGGCCGGGCGGCACTGAAGAGGTAGAGAACGGGGATTAGAGACTGGAAAGGCGAGGGCGCGTGTGTTGCCGCTCGCCTTTTTTGTTATACAATGACAGGTGAAACGGAGGCTATATGACTGCGCTGCCCAATGTTTCAACCGAAACGTCTCCTGCCGGGCCCAAAGCCGAAAGCCGGCCAAAGATGACCTACGAGGAATTTCTCGCATGGGCGGGTGAAGACACGCATGCTGAGTGGGTGAACGGGGAGGTGATTGAGTATATGACCGCCTACACCATCCATCAGAGGATCGTGATTTTTCTGATCCGATTGCTTCAGGGTTTTGCGGATCGGGGCGATGTGGGAGAGGTGTTTGCTGCGCCCATGCAGGTCAAACTACCTCGATCTGGCCGTGAGCCCGACGTTTTTTTCGTCAAGCGAGAAAATCTGGATCGCGTGACTGAAAAGTATCTCGACGGCCCGCCCGATCTGATCATTGAGGTGGTGTCAGACGACAGTGTGAGCCGCGACCGGGTGGACAAGTTTGAGGAGTACGAAGAGGCCGGTGTGCGCGAATACTGGATCATCGACCCGCGCCCGCGCCGCCGCCGCGCTGATTTTTACATACACGGAGCGGACAGCAAATATCAGCCCGTGCCGCTGGACACCGAGGGGATTTATCGCTCGACGGTGCTTCCGGGCTTCTGGCTCAAGGCCAGTTGGCTGTGGGAGGAACCGTTGCCCAAGTTAATGCCAACGCTGAAAGAGATTGCCGGGTAAAAGAACATCCCGAAGGTTTTGAACCTTCGGGATGTTCTTAGTCTTCCAACTCCACCTTCGCCTCTTTGCCCGGCGCGGGCGTGCCGCAGACGGCGCACACGTTCCAGTTGAGTTCGATCTGCGCGCCGCATTGGGTGCAGGTCTTCTTCAGTTTCGTCTGGCAGAAGGGGCACACGCGCCATTCGGGGCGGGTGGCGCGGGTACAGCCGGGGCACGTGGTCCGTTCCTCAATCTCTTGCAGCAGCGCTTCTTCTTCCAGCGAGCGCGCATAAGCCTGGGCCAGAGTCTCCGGAGGACGGAGGATGAGGTATACGATTAGGCCAGGGATGTTGAGCACGGCCACCACCAGCGCGGCGAGGAACTGGGCGAAGATGTCGCGCGAACGCGAGCGCATGTCGCGGAAGGCCCAGATGATGAGCGAGAGCCAGAGCGCCGCCGTGAACGCGCCGAGAATGGCGACGCCGACGCGCACATAGTTGAGAAGGCTTGTAAGATCAAAAGGCATGATGTTCAGAAGCCAGTAGCCAGTAATCAGGAGTCAGACGAAGAGTTGCAAGTTGCGCACCAGCACATGTTCTGACTCCTGGAATCTGGCTGCCAACCCCCGCGATTATACAGCGAAACTCATTTGACCTCTCTCGCTCTCCGAAGTATTATCCTCTGCATCCACCATGACCGACGAACCTGAAACCGATCTCACCTTCACCCCGCGCATCGGCGATATGGCCTCGGAAGACCGCCCGCGCGAACGGCTGGCGCTGACTGGAGCCGAAGCGCTGAACAATGCCGAACTTCTGGCAATCTTGTTGAGCACTGGCCTCAAGGGTGAAAATGCGGTGCGGCTCGGCGAGCGACTGCTGGCCCAGCACGGCGGGCTGGTGGGACTGCTGAAAATGTCGTACGCCGATCTGTGCAAGGTCAAAGGCATCGGCCCGGCGAAGGCGGCCCAACTCAAGGCGGCGGTGGAACTGGGGAGGCGGATCGCGGCGGCGTCGCCGGCAGAGAAGCCGACGATCAATTCTCCCGCCGACGCGGCCAATGTGATCATGTACGAAATGCGTGCGCTCGATCAAGAAGTAGTCAAAGTCCTCCTGCTCGACACACGCAACCGGTTGATCGCCGTCGTTGAGGTGTACCGCGGTTCGCTCAACACCTCGATGATCCGCGTGGGCGAATTGTTCCGCGAAGCCGTGAAGCAGAGTGCGGCTTCAATCATCGTCGCCCACAACCACCCCAGCGGCGACCCCTCGCCCTCGCCCGACGACGTGGCCGTGACGCGGATGATGGTCGAAGCCGGTCGCCTGCTCGACATCCCCGTCCACGATCACATCGTCATCGGCCAGAACCGGTTTGTGTCGTTGAAGGAAAGAGGTTTGGGGTTCAGTTGAACGCGGAACGATGAACGCGGAACGATGAATCTGCACATGCATTCATCGTTCATCATTCATCGTTCATCATTCGTCAGTGCCTTATCCACGCATCGAGCAGCTCTTCCTCGTGCCCGGCAGGACGAAAGCCGACGTGGCCCAGTGGGGCGCGGCGGTGATCGAATACGCCGTTCTGTTTCCGGGTGTCTATATCTCGCACGACTTCACCGACGCCGCCAATCCGCAGTTCGAGCGGGTCACCATTGTCAACCCCGATTACTGGCCCGAAGAACTTTCGGTGCTGATCAAGCAGAACCCGCGCCCGCTGGTCATCGAGCGCCTCACCGCGCCCACGCCGGAAGTGCTCGCCGAGATTTTGCACGTGCGCGTCTACTACGGGCTGCGATTCGGTTTCCAAACTGAATACGATTGGAGCCAGCAGTGGCCGCTGGGAATGAGCCTGATCGGTCTGCATGGCCGGGCCGATGGCGAATTACTCGGCCCCGACTTCGACATCATGCGCCGGGCGCGGGTCGAAGCGGTGAAACTCACCAGCCACGCGACCGACGCATCGGTAAAGGAACTGAAAGCCATCAACTCCGGCCTGTTCATCATGGTCAGGCCGATTATGTCTTTCATCGACGGTGAACGCCCGCGACGTATCTCGCCAGAGGATTTTGTGAGTGACACTGCCAACGATCTGCAGCGGATGTTCGAGGCCGACCCGACGATTCAATATGTCGAAGTCCACAACGAGCCGAATCTCGTTATCGAAGGTTTGACCGGCAGTTGGGGAAACGGGCGCGAATTCAGCACCTGGTTTGATCGCGTCGTGCAGCTCTATCGCGAGCGCTGGCCGGATAAGAAGTACGGCTTCCCCGGCCTCTCGCCCGGAATCACGATGCACAACGTCCGGCAGGATATGAGGCAGTTCCTGGGCGAGGCCGCATTGTCGATGGCCCGCGCCGACTGGATCGCCGTGCACGGCTACTGGATCAACGAGCGCGAGATGACCGACATCACCGGCGGGTTCACGTGGAAAGTGTTCCGTCAGCTCTTCCCCGACAAACTGCTCATCATCACCGAATTCGGCAATCCCCTGCAACCGAAGCAATCGGTAGCGGAGCAGTACGCTCGCTATTATGGTATCCTTCGCCACATTCCCGGCCTGGGCGGTGCGTTCGCTTACATTTCCTCTACGTCTGACCGAGTCGAGTCCGCACGTTGGGCGTGGCGCGACGAAACCGGGCAGGATGTGGGTATCGCGAGTGAGATCGGATTGAGACGGTTCATTCGCTGACGAAGGACGAAAGACGGCGGACGACGGTTGTAGTACATCACAGGAGCATCATCTATGCCCGAAAATCAAATCATCCTTCTCCCGAAGCAAAACTACTACGAGTGGGTTGCCGCCGCACGAGACTACGTGCTGCGCTTTGGCCCGAATGTGACGCCCGACCCGCAGACGGCGGCCAACTATTACGCACCCAATCAAGTGATCACCGTTGCCAACGCGCCCGACGGTTATGGCCGCGACATCGTGCAGTGGTTCAAAGACAACTACCCCAACATCCGGCTCGACGTGATCAACGTCAACTCGTCGAACGATCTTAAGAACGCCCTCGCGGCGCGCATCGCCAACAACGCACAGTTCGCGCAGGACAGCGCGCCGTTCACCCTGCGCTGGCCCACCGACTATCCGAAAATCACCCAGCCTTTTGGCGTCAATGCCGACATCTACCGCCGCTTCGGCCTCCCCGGCCACGAGGGCCTCGACATCCGCGCGCCGATGGGGGCCAACGCGTACGCCGCCGCCGACGGAACCGTGTTTCAAACAAACGACGGTGTGCTGGCGGGCGGCGGCGCCCACGCCTACGGTATTCACGTCCGCATCCAGCACCGCGACGGCTATCAAACAATCTACGCCCATTTGACGAAGTACGTCGTCACCGCCGGGCAGCAGGTGAAAGCGGGTGACCGGATCGGCCTCGCGGACTCGACCGGCAACTCGACGGGAAGCCATCTCCATTTGACGCTGAAGAAACAGGGGGCGACCGCCGCCGGAACCACCAACTACCCGAACGACATCATCGACCCGACGCCGTATTTGCAGGATGCGCCTGCGCCGCCGCCGGACGTTTTCGGGTGGCAGTATCGCCGCTGCCTCGTCGGCGTCAATGGCCGCGCCGACGGCCCGCTCAGCGACGCCGATTACCCGGCGCTGCAGGCGGCGCGCGTGGAAGCGATCAAACTGATGTCGTCGGGCCGACCGGAGAACGTGGATCGGTTGAAACAAATCAACCCGGAAATGTTCGTCATGGTCCGGCTGTTTGCAGATTTCCGCAACCGCCGCGTGCGCTCGGACGAATTTGCCGCGTGGGTTGAAAACGACATGGGGCAGTTCTATAACAAAGGCGTGCGCTACTTTGAAGTGCACAATGAGCCGAACCTGCAGATCGAAGGCTGGAAATTTTCGTGGCAGGACGGCAGAGAGTTTGGCCGTTGGCTTATGGACATCATCAACCGGCTCAAGCCCAAGTATCCCGAAGCGAAGTTCGGTTACCCGGGCCTCTCGCCGGGCGCGAGCATCAGCGGCCAGCGCGTGGACTCGTGGGCGTTCCTCGGGCAGAGCGACGAGGCCGCCCGCGCCGCCGACTTCATGTGCTGCCACTGCTATTGGGTGAACGACGCTGATCAACTGGCGGCGACTGGTGGCTTGGTGTACGAAGAATACCGCCGCCGTTACCCGAACAAACTGCTGTTCATCACCGAATTCTCGAACCCGACCGACAACGCAGACACGCGCACCAAAGGCCAGCAGTACGTGAACTACTACAAGCGCCTGCGCAGCCTGCCGGGCATGGGCGCGGCATTCTCGTTCGTGCTCTCGGCCTCAGCCTACTTTCCCAACGAGGTGTGGCGACTCGAAGATGGCACGCTGACGGATATTCCGAAGATTGTGGGGGCGAGGAGCTTCTGATTAACGAAGGCCGCGTGTTGCGGGTGGTAGTGAACTCGAATGTTGACCCGCAACGCGAGGGAGTTCAACCCGGCGTGATTTTGGATTTTGATAAGGATGGCCAAGTGATCGGTGTCGAGATTCTGGATTTGAGCAAACGCACTACCCCGGAAACGCTGCGCGTCTCATCCTCACCACCTCAAACACCGGCGCGCCATCTCTCCGCGAAATAATAACCAATGGCTCAACTTGCCATCCGCGTTCCTTCACCAATGCGTCGAACTGCTCGCGGCGGGGGAAGATGGTTTCCTGCGGGAAGTGGAAGATGAATAGTGTGCCGGGTGTGTCGAGCGCGGGGTTGAGCCTGTCGGCAAAACCTTCGTCGGGCTCCCACGTGTAGCCGAAGACTTCTTGCGGCACGATCCCGCCGCCGGTCAGCATCTTCACCTGCGGCGCGAAACCCCAATCCATGGCCACGACAGGCGCTCCTTCGGGGGCGTTTTCTTTCAGCCAATCGGCCAAACGATACACTGCGTCTGAGTGCGGGCCGAGGCCGCCGCTGTTGTCGAGAGCAGCGTGATACTGCGCCGTCACGATCACGTCGCGCGCGAACAGCGATGCAACCCCGACCGCCAGCACGATCATCCCCATGTTCAAAAATCCCAAAATCCCAGGCACAGCCCGCCCAAAAACGGCGAAATTCCAACCTCCAAAAATGTTGCTCAAGTTTGGGCCGGTGAGGTGGATGAAGATCGGTTCATGAAACGGATCGAAGATCGTCTCGCAGACGAGGGCGACGACGATGGGCCAGAGCGGGGTGAAGATGGCGAAGTGGGTAGGGAAGAGTCCGGAGACGGTGAAAGACGATTGCGCGATGCCGAAGATCAGCAGCAAAAGGATAGCGAGGGGAAGGCGGGATCGTTGGCGGCGAAAAAGCCAACGTCCCAGAATCACGATAGCCGAGAGGTTCAAGGCCGGTTCCCACATCCCATTCCCAAATGAACCGCCGAGATACCACAGGTGATCGCTTCCGGCGATGACGGCGCGAAAGTGATCGATGCGCGCGCGCAGGTTCTCGGCGAAGTTGAGGTTGTTCACGCCGTAGTATGAGGTGGTGAGGTTCGCACCGACGGAGAGAAACGTGCCGCCGGTTTGCAGGTTGTAGGCGAACAGCGGCGTGAGGGCGATGAGGAGAGCGAGGGTGAAGGCGAGGAGGTCTGGGAGTGTGGGGGTGCGGGGGAAAAGGGTTAGGCTTCGCTCCTCTTCCCGAAGGGGAGAGGGTGATTGGGCTAAGTCTCCCCTCTCCCGGAGGGAGAGGGGTCGGAGGTGAGGGCGAGATCTGAGCGAGTAACGAATCACAGCAGGCAAGTTGATGATAGCCAACGCCGCCACTGCCCCGCCGATCACCCACACGAACAGGAGTTTCGCATACAGACCCGCGCCGCAGAGGAGGCCGAGCAGGGCTGCCCATTTCCAGCCGCCGCGTTTAGCCCAGGCTGTGCCCGCCCACAGTGCGGCGACGGTGAACGTGGCGGTGAGCGAGGCGACGAACACGCCCTGCCGCTGCCAGAAGATAAACGACGGCGACGCGGCCAGCAGCATCGCGGCGATAAACGCAGCGCGCCTGCTCATTGCTTCGGCGACGAAGCCGAAGGTGACGGTGATAGTGATCGCGCCGACGAGGACCGTGTACAGCCGGAGCGCAGTGACGGTGGGGCCGAGTGCGGCGAAGAAGGGCAGGGCGAAGTAAACGTTGAACGCGCCGATGTAGTCCTGCACCATCAACGGGAAGATGCGCCCGCCGATATCAATGCCAGCCTCGCGAAAAGCGGCGATGGGCTGGCCCGAAAGAATCTGCATGGCCTGTAAGCCCGCTTCCACAGCTTCGTCGTTGTGCAGGCCGGGCAGGTTCAGTTGGGGCAGGGCGAGGGCGAGGTAGAGGGCAAGGGGAATGAAAATGACCCCTTCGGGCGATGAGCGATGAACGATGAAGAAGGAGCGCCGGTCGGCGGAGTTTCGCTTAGGTTCGGGATTCATCATTCATCGTTCCGCCTTCATCGTTGATCAATCTCCCGCGAGCAGCTCTATTTCGGAGACGAGGCTCTCGAACGTGTGGCCCTCGGCATAGATGGAAATGGTGTTGATGACGGCGGGCGTGCGATTGGCGCTTTTGAAGAGGGCGAGCAAGTCAATGTCGTAGGCATACCACACGCTGTGCTGGACGCGGATGTGGTTACTCTTGGGCGAGGAGCAGGCGACACACAGCGGTGGAAGGTTGCTGCCCGAGTCGTTGTAGTAGTAGAAACCTTGCACCCATTCATTTTTGTTCCCGGCTAGGTCGGTGTATTCAATCTTCACCATCAGCGGGCATTCCGAACCCATCGAGCCGCACATCGAAAGGTTCTGGCGTATCAGCCGCACTGCCAGATGCAGTTTGAGGCTTTGATAGTCGCGCACGTCTCGGTTGATTTTCTGCTGAATGCCGACCCGCCCCCAGTTGCTGCCGGGCCGGATGAAATGGACCGCTTTGCGACCGGCGTCCACCGTCATCTCGATCTGCCCCTCGACGTCAGTGGGATCGTACCGGTCTTTATACGGGCTCCAATCGGCGGGCGAGAGCGGCGAAGCGAAATCGCCGTTGACGACGAGATTCCGTTCGCCAGTGAGCACGCCTGCTGGTTTGCATCCGGCGCATACCGTAGTGCGCTCGCCGGCGGCGAGAATGACGCTTTCTCCAGCGCCAGTGACGGTAGCGGCGTCGTCGCGCACCACCACCTCGGTCGTATGCGGGGTGACTTCAATCGAATAACTTCCGGAGCGCTCCAGCAGCACTTCGCCGTGCGGCGTCTTCAGCAGAATAACGATCGGTCGTTTGACGTCGACGGCCAGACTCACCCGTGCCCGCCCTCGCTGCATGTTGATTACCATCCGGTGCGGGCGGTCGCTCCACTCGAATCGCGGCGAGCGCATCAGACTCAGATCGATGCTGCTTCCGCTGTAAATTTGCAGCGAGCCGAGCGCGGTGGTTTTGTCGGGTGCGTAAAACGACACGGCGGCCTGCGATCCGGCTTCGGTGTCGATCTGCGCGCTCTCGACGAGGCCGGAGACGGTTTCGACGATGGCCTGTGGCAGAGTGTCACCGGGCTGGGTGAGAAGTACCGTGCCGGAGATCAGCGTCACCGAGGTCTCCTGTGTCGTCTCGCTGTTGTGCAGAAACCAGTTGATGCCAAGCGGGATCGAGATGACCAGCACGCAGAAAGTGACCAGCGCAGCGATCATGATGGTCCACGCGCGCCGTTGGATCTGCTGGTAATTTAAGGATTCAGCCATTGATGGAGGGAAGCAAGCGCCCGCCGTCACCAGCGGAATTCGAATGAGGTGAATTCGCTAGTGGCGGTCTTCCACTCGGCGTCCACACGTTCCACGCGGGCGTGGCTCGGGCCTTTATGCAAAAAGGTGAGCAGGGAGTCGAGTGCGGGCCGCGGGCCTTCGGCGACGACTTCTACCGAGCCGTCAGCCGCGTTGCGCACCCATCCCTTCACGCCGAGTGACGCCGCCTCTTGGCGGGTTGTGTCAC
>Ga0209342_10006659_pt1 | contig 11674 bp, 12 predicted proteins | sample RifCSP16_2_FD_184023 | JGI IMG/M metagenome (GOLD analysis project Ga0209342, IMG submission 184023) | Soil microbial communities from Rifle, Colorado - Rifle CSP2_sed 16_2 (SPAdes) (version 2) | ecosystem: Environmental > Terrestrial > Deep subsurface > Rock core/Sediment | place: Rifle... | reverse complement strand
CAGTACTGGCGCTCGATGAAGACACCCGAGTGCAGCAGCACGTTCAGCAGGAATCGCGCCTGGCGTTCGGTGAAGCCAAACGCTGCGATGGCTTCCATGCGTTCCGTGTTCGCCAGCTCGATGGTCCAGCGGTCTGGTTCGGGCGGCAGCGTCATCGGATCAACTCCTCCATGATCCGCGGATGTGCGGTCCGCCGGCCGCCACCGCCTCGTCCCCCGACCATCCCTCCGACCACGACATAGCAGGTGAATCCTGACTTGACGGCACTGCCGGCGTGGGCGCCACGGTAATGGGCGGTGACAACCTCGATGTCCTCATGCCGCGAGCGGCCGTCCCGGTCTTCGTACTCGATACGGGCGTCCGGAAACCGGACGTGCCCATCGTCGTAGGGGAGCTCGTGTTCCCGCGCCCAACGTGCAATCTCTTGCGGCGCACGGTCCGGCCGGCCGTCACAGTCCTTCTTACCTCGATTCCGCTCCTGGAGGAACCGCTGATAGTCGCGCTTGAGTTCGTAGTCGAGAACGACGCGCCGAACCCGGCCGCCCTGGCCTCGCAGGCGTTCGTCGGCGCGCTGGTAGGCGCGATAGACCTTGGTATCGTGCGTCAGCTCGCGGGGCTTCCTGACGCCGGCGTAGAAGGCCTGGCGCGGCTCGTGGCTGCGGTCATCGCGCTCGTAGCGGTTGGCCTCGAGGAGGTCGCGCCCGCGGTCGGTCAGCGTAACGGCGCGGTCGTCGGAACTGAGCGGCGAGGTGCGAATCAGTCCTTCGTTCTCCAGATGCTTGAGGCTGCGTCGTGAGCCGTTCGAGTCGTCGCGGAGATCGTGCAGGTCGCTCTCCGACACGATCCGAAACGCGCCGATGGTTCCCAGTATGCGGCTGTCACTGCCGTCGATCTCGTAGACGCGCTCGCGCTCGCGAACAGGCCGGCGCTCGCGTCCGCGCGGCAGGTCGAGATCCTTCGTGAACACGTCGCGCGAACGTTCTTCTCGGTCTCGCTCGCTTGAACTACCGCGACTGCCGCAATTCCGATCCCAGGAATCGCCTCGCTCTCTGCCGTCGTCCCGAGGATCGTATCGATCGAGCATGATCCGCTCCCTCGCATCGAACGTGCACTGACAGAGCGAGTGCAACCGCTCTTGACCGATTGAGTATGCGAGGGATGAACGCGCTTCTCAATCGATCGTCGGCACGTGTTGGGCGGTGACGGATGGTATCGGGTGTTTTGGACGAGAGATCCTCACGTGGGCCGACTACGACTCATGCCGCCAAGACAGCATAGAATAGCCGCGTCCCGATGCGCCCGCTCGACTTGGGGCGTTGAGTTTCCCGAGGAGCAGGACAAGTTCATCGCGAGGGTCACTTGATGCGCCCTTCCGCCGCGAGCAGACACAATGAAGGGCTCAGGGCCGCGCGCCTGCTGATGGTCCTGAGCAGCATCTCACCGCTGTTCATCCTCTGGGCCATCCGGGGCAACAGCCTCATCCCCGACCGCTGGTTCGCCGGGTTCTGCGCGCTGATGGTAATCGTGCCCAACGCGTTTCTCTGGCTGCGCATCCGTACGGCCAGACAGCAGTCGGACAAGCGCGAGCTGACAGTCGGCGCGGCCGACGATCACCGCGACGACATCCTCGTCTACCTCTTCGCGATGCTGCTACCGTTCTACTCCGAGGACATCGGAACATGGCGCGACCTTGGCGCGACTCTCGCCGCCTTGGCCTTCATCGTGTTCCTGTTTTGGCACCTCAACCTGCACTACATGAACCTTCTATTCGCGGTTCGTGGCTTGCGGGTTTTCACGGTGTATCCGCCGGCTGACGGCAACCCGCTCACGGGCCAGACGCGCCACGCGGTGGTTACGCGCCGGGTCAGCCTTTCGCCTGGCGACAGGATTGTCGCCTACCGCTTGAGCGACACGGTCTACTTGGAGGCGGACGAATGAAACTGGAGTTCGGCCTCGGCAATGTGTCAGTGACCGAGTTCGGGGTCGGTCGGGACGACGGCAACGGGCAGACGTTTGTCGCGGTGCCTGTGGACGCCGACGTGCAGGCTGCACTGCGCGAGATGGCGCAGACGACCTGGGACGCCATGCAGAAGGACGAAGGCGGTCCGACGAAGTACGAGCCGTCGGAGAAGCACGCAAACACGGAGTACCTTTACCTTCCACTCGACGACGGCTTGGTTGGGCCGATCCGCGCACTGCACGAGTCAGCACAACTCGCGGTCGATACGGCGGCGCTGTCCGAACCAGGCGACGTCTTTTGCTACTTCGCTCGCCTGACCGACACGAAAGGCCGACGGCTGACAGCGCTGCGTCGCGCGACCCAGTTCAAGGGGGTTCTCAAGAGCAAGAACCGCCTCGTGCGGATGCTGGACGACACGTTGAGAATCATCGAGGATACGGTGTTCAAGCTGGACAACGACTGACCTGCTGGTTGATGGCGCCAACGTCCACATCCTGCGTCCGAGCGGCTTTGAGTTCGCCGGCCACCTCCAGCAGGCGATCCTCGACGCCGTGCCCGAGAACATCAAGGCGATCCGGAAGGATCTCGCCTTCGTGCAGTTCGACGGCATTGAGACATACGCCGGCAACCACCCGCGGGCAGCGCGATATCTCGCCTCGATTCGGGCGCAGGAGGAGACCAGCAGCATCGACAAGTCCCTGCTCAAGAAACTCTGTAAGCAGACTGGCGTCCAACTCTTTGAGTCGAAGGGTAAGCTCACGGTCGCAGAAGGCCACGAGATGGGGTTCCTCGAGGTCCTCGATCGGCGGCGGTACGAGGTCAGCCTCGTTCAGGAGAAACCCGAGCGCTACCGGGCAGGCAGCCGGAAGAAGATCACCGGCTGAGGCGTGTCAACGGTCGTCGGGGAGCCCGCCATTGGATCGCCGGCAGCCCATCCGCTGAGCAGGTCGAAATGTAAGCAGGTTCAGTACGGCCCTTCCGTTCCCCATTCTCTACCTGGTACTACTGCGTGGTTGAGCATACCGGCCGGAAGCTGCCGTGAATCGTATAGCGGCCCGAGACGGTGACAGGTTACGGAATGTGCTCGATCTCGACATCGCCCCAGTGTTGCTGGAGGTATTCAGCTACAAGTCGTCGGTGGCAGTGATGCGGCTTTTCTTCACTACAAAGTAAGCAGGCTCCATCAAGGAGATCCCGGGCGATCGTGCTTTGGATCCGACGTTCGCGCATCAGATCCAAAAACCGCTGTTCGTAAACCGACCAGTCTCCTTTTTCCTTCTTGTATGCGGTCAGGATGTCCTGAGTCGGTGCGAGCTCTGGCACGTGGACGTAGTCAATGTGGCAGATTGCCTTGGTGAAGTAGCGAAGGTCGTCGCGCTTCGTGAACCCGGCAAGCTGCGACACGTTGTTCAGGCGGACATCAACGAGCCGCGTGACACCTGCGCGTTGCAGGCGTGTGAAGAACGTCTCCGCAGACTTCTTGGTGAATCCAATTGTAAAGACCTTCATCAGGATACGTTTGGACCGACCGCGGCATCCGCGTGGGCGCCGGCAATCGGAGCGGTGTAGGCAATACGTTCCTCTTGCTTCTTGTAGGCGTGCTCCACAATCTCGTCGCGCGAATGAAACATATCTTCCTGCGGCATTTTGAGCATTCGAATCAACCGACTGATCGCATCACCCTGCGATTCAACTCCGCCGTCGCTGTGGATATGCTGAACATCAAAGCCCTGCGCGGCGAGGTGTTTAGCTACTAAGATCGTGCGGTGACAGTCGAGCGGCTCGCGCTCGGCGCACATCAAGGCCAGGCGGAACTTTTCCGAGCCCTCCCGAACGCGCTCCACACCTTTCCTAAAGAGGTCGGTGCGGGCGAGCCGATCGTATCGGACCTTCCCATCTTCATAGCAGGCTGGGTCTTCGCTTCGGGCCCCAAGCTCCTTGCCGAGGAACACATACGCGATTTCGACGCCCCGGAGCGCTTCCCTGAGGTCCTCGCGGTTGAATTGAGGATTCGTGCGGCTGTAAGGCATGGAGCGTACATCAGCGAGGGCGGTAATGCCGTGACGTCGGAGCAACCCGATGAAGTGCTCTAACGGATGATTCGAATGACCGACTGTGAAGACAGAGCCCTGCATGGACGTGCTCATAACAACGGGTTCCTGATGACAGCGGCCACCAGCTTGTGGCACCGACCGTCCTGTTCATAAGGTTCTGTAAGGCTCACGCAAATGTAAACGTCCGTCAACGGATGACCACCTGGAGAATTGCCATAGAGTTCGCGGACTCTCGGGTCTGTGACGCTCAGGTTGTAGTGGACTCCCTTGTACCGAAAGTCCCCGCGATAGGTCCGTCGTCCCTGCCAGGGATTTGTGCCGATCTCAACAGTGAAACCCTCGGGTCTCAGAAGCAAGAGGGAATGCGTGAATTCTGCCGCTTCCTCTTGGCTGATGCAGTCGTTGTGGCCCAAGGCCGTGCTTTGACTGTTTACCCACAAAGCCGGTGGGTCGTCACAGAGTGCCGCCAGGTCCCCAAACTGCAACGTCCCCGCTTTGACCCACTGCTCGCCTGCTTGAATGACGTGGTTCTCCGCCTGATGAAAGTGAGGTGCCGGCTCGCTGAGCGGCACGCTGATGATGTCGAGAAGCTGCGGAAGAGTGCTGTCCGCGTAGCGGCACTCGTTCAACGCCACCTCGTGCGTAGACCGCGGGCTGACTGGCCGGATCCAGTCACCTGCGGGCGTCTCCATGCCGGCGATGCATCGGCCGTTTGGGTACTTGTAGGAGTTCGCGAGGCAGACAATCGGCTTCGTGTACGCCATCCACGATCCTTCTTCGTTGAGGCAGAATAGCTCATCAGGAGACTGCCATCCAGTGCGCCCGAATAGCGGACCGCGGCCGGAGCGGAGCTGACGGGACCACCCGTTCGAGAATGGCCGGTGTCGATGAACGAGCGGTATCACTATGATACCATCAAGTGACCGAGGACTTTACCATGGCGAACGTACTGGTTCGTGATCTTGACGATGACGTGCTGAAGCAGCTCAAGGCGGCTGCAAAGGCCCACGGCCGCTCGCTCCAGGCCGAAATCCACGACGTCCTGCTAAGGGCCAGCACCCGCAATCTTGCCGAAACGCGCCGCTTGTCCGCACAGTGGCTGAAGAGACTGCGGCATTCGACACAGTCGGACAGCGTCGCGTCGATTCGAGAGGATCGCGACGCGCGGTGAGCGTCTTCGTCGTCGACGCAAGCGTCGTCATCAAGTGGTTCGTGCCAGAGATCCACAGCGAGGCAGCGCGTCGCCTACTGGCGAAAGCGCATCAGTATTTGTCGCCGGACCTCCTATTCCCTGAGGTCGGAAACGTAATCTGGAAGAAGGTGCGGCGGGGCGAATTGACGGCCGACGACGGCGAGCGATTGGCGGCCGACATTTCCAGCATCGCCGTGGAGACTGTCCCGACCCGTGGTTTGATGATCGACGCGCATGCCGTGGCCATCACGACCGGGGTGACCGTGTACGACGCGATGTATCTGGCACTCGCGGTCAGGTTGAAGACAGAGCTGATCACTGCAGATGACAGACTGGGTCGGCTGGTCGCTGCACATCCCATGACGGCCGCGCACGTCCGACTGATCAAGACGTTCGAATGATTCGGCGGAACGAACGACGGGGGCTCGTTGCTTCAAATCCGCGCGCCCGCAGTTCTGAATGGGTCGACGCCCGTCAGGCGGATATCAAATCCGAGCCGCTGCCGGACTAAACCTTTCGACGCTTGCGCATAGATGACAAAAGAACAACTCAAACGGCTCGAAGCCGAACTCTGGAGCGCCGCGGACAACCTCCGCGCCAATTCGGACCTCAAATCCAGCGAGTACGCGACGCCGGTGCTGGGACTGATCTTCCTAAAATTCGCCGATAATAACTATCGTCGGCACGAGGCCGACATTGTCTCGGAGTATCAGAAGCTCAAAGGTACGCGCCGGGAGAAGAGGATCGCGGATATCGCGATCGAGCAGTGCGGGTTTTATCTTCCTGACCACGCGCGCTACGACTACCTCCTGAACCTCCCCGAGGAGAAGAACATCGCGAAGGCGCTCAAGGAGGCGATGAAGGCGATCGAAGAGTACAAGCCTGAACTCGACGGAGTCCTGCCAAAAGACGATTACTTCCGCCTCACCCGCGATGAAAAGACCAAGAGCATCCCCAACCAACTGCTGAAGAATTTTGCGAACATCCCGGCTGATTTCAGCGGCGACCTGTTTGGTCAGATTTACGAATATTTCCTCGCTGAGTTTGCCCGCAGCGAGGGATCTAAAGGTGGTGAGTTCTTCACGCCGCGTTCGGTGGTTCGGCTTATGGTCGAGATAATCGAGCCACACGGTGGCAAAGTGTATGACCCCGCATGCGGCTCAGGTGGCATGTTCGTACAGTCTGCACAGTTCATCGAGGGTCATCGCAAGGAGCTCAAGGGCGAGGACAGCAGCGTGTTCGTTTACGGGCAGGAAAAGACGCTCGAGACCGTCAACCTCGCCAAGATGAACCTCGCGGTGAACGGCCTGCGCGGCGAGATCAAAAAGGCCAACACCTACTATGACGACGCCTTCGGCAGCTTCGGCGCCTTCGATTACGTTCTCGCTAATCCGCCGTTCAATGTGGACGACGTAAGCCTCAGCAGCGTGGAGAAGGACAAACGCTTCAGCACCTACGGCATCCCGCGCAAGAAATCCAAAGCCAAGAAGAAAGACCAGGGCAAGGAAACCGTCCCAAATGGCAACTATCTTTGGATCAATCTGTTCGCCACCTCGCTAAAACCGAAGGGCCGCGCCGCGCTCGTCATGGCCAACTCGGCGGCCGATGCTCGCCACTCCGAGGCCGGCATCCGCCGGACTCTGATCGATAAGAATCTTATCTACGCGACGTTGACGCTGCCCCCGAACATGTTTTACACCGTGACGCTTCCGGCTACACTCTGGTTCTTCGACAAGGCCAAGACCGACAACCGCATTCTGTTCATCGATGCCCGGAATATCTTCACGCAAATTGACCGTGCCCACCGTGAGTTCTCCGAGGAACACATCCAGAATATCGCCATCATCAGCCAACTCCACAAAGGCCGGCGCGAGAAATTCGTGCAACTCATAGACCACTACTTCTCGGCGGGGATGGAAAGGCTCATCGAGAGCCAGACGCGCGTCGAGCCCGTCTCCACGCAACTGCTTGAAGTGTTGGACGACGACGCCGGTAAACAGGCTGTAGTCGACCTAGTGAAGCGATGGGCACGTCTTACCAAACTCCAGAACCTCTATGAGCAATACCGAGACAAACACTCCCGCAAAGAGGCAGTGGACCACAAGAACAAAGCCCAGCACCAGTTACGCGGAGTCTTCGATCCCTTCTTTGCGCTTCTGCACGATGGTTTGAAGAAACTGGATAAGATCGTGCGCCAGCACGAGAAGGAACAGACCGAGCAGGCTCAGGCCGAAGGAAAACGTGCTGCCCCTGACCGCAAGACAAAGGCGCTCAGGACTGCGTTGGAAGCACTGCACAAGGAAGTCAAAACAGCCGAGATGTTCTACCGGTACATCCACTGGTTGCAGGAGCGTTTTCCCCGCGCGGAATACGAAGACGTGACCGGCCTTTGTAAACTCGCCAGCCCGGCGGACGTGAAGGAGCAGGACTATTCACTGAATCCTGGCAGGTATGTCGGCGTGGTGATTGAGGAAGATGGGAGGACCGAGGAGGAGTTCATCTCGGCCTTGGTATCGCTGCAGACTGAATTGACTGCCTTGGCCGGCCCTCAAGCAACGCTTCAGCTAGTTATTTCTAGGAATGTTAAACACCTGGTTGGCGACGCATGACAGAATTCCACCGACTCACACTCGGCGATATTCTTACGTTCCAACGTGGATTTGACATTACCAAGAACGAACAATCCGAGGGCGCAGTGCCCATTGTGTCATCGTCAGGAATTTCGAGCTACCACAATAAATGGAAGGTAAGAGGGCCTGGCTTAGTGATTGGGCGAAAGGGCACGCTAGGCACTGTCCACTATATCCGCCCTGATTTCTGGCCGCACGACACGACGTTGTGGGTTAAAGACTTCAAAGGTAACAGCCCGATATTCCTGAGCTATTTTCTTCGAACGCTGAAGCTTGAGAACTTTGACGTCGGCGCGTCCAATCCGACCGTGAACAGAAATCATCTCCACAAAATAAGGGTCATCTTTCCGCGAACCACAGCTTTGCAAAGTCGAATTGCTGCGGTCTTGTCCGCGTACGACGACCTGATCGATATCAACAAGCGACGCATCGAGTTGCTGGAACAAGTAGCGGAAGAAATCTACCGCGAATGGTTCGTCCGCCTCCGCTTTCCTGGTCACGAAAGGACAGGAATTACAAAGGGGGTGCCGGACGGATGGGATGTCATTCCTTTCTCCCAACTGGTGATGGTTAATCCGCCGGAGCGCGTTGATAGACGCGAGGAGCTTCCGTTCGTTGGAATGGAGGACCTGTCTGTGAACACGATGTTCTTTACCCCTACAGAGGTCCGAAAGGGTGGACAGGGAGCGAAGTTCAGAAATCGTGACGTGCTATTTCCCCGTATTACACCTTCGGTGGAGAACGGCAAGCGGGGCTTTGTGATGACTTTGGAAGATGGCCAGGTCGGATTCGGTTCAACTGAATTCATTGTCCTGCGCGAGAAAACCCTCGGGCCGGAGCACATTTACTTCCTGACGTGCTCTGCCGATTTTCGGAAGCACGCTGAGCTCAGTATGACCGGCGCATCCGGGCGGCAGCGTGTTCAAGAAGAGTGCTTTTCCTTTTTTCTGGTGAAAACTCCTCCTCCTGAGATTCGGGAGCAGTTTAGGGAAATCGTTCGGCCGCACTTCCTACAGATTCATCTGCTCTCCCGCCAGATTGATTGTCTGACGAGAGCTCGGGACCTCCTGCTTCCCTGGCTCATCTCTGGCAGACTTTCCGTGGAGAATCTCGACATCCAGCTTCCGCCAGCCATGTCCGCAGAATTCAACGCGAAGCCTGCCATCGCTGCCCATGCCTAACTTCATTTCCGAGGACCAGATCGAGCGAGCGCTGGTGCAGAAGCTGGTGAGTTTGCATGGCTACGATTCGCTCAAGTGCCACACGCAGGACCCGGAGGATCTGGACGATGGCTCGGGCCGCCCCAACAAGCGCGACGTTATCCTGGTGGATCGCGTACGCGAGGCTGCCACTCGCCTGAACCCGACGGTCCCGGCCGACGCCATAGAGGACGCGCTGGAGAACCTGCTCGACCGGCGTCAGGCCATGACGCTCATCGCCGCCAACCAGGAAATCTACAACTTGCTGCGGGACGGCATACCAGTGGAGTTCGACGACCCCCAAGGTCAGCCGCAAAAGGAGCGCGTTTGCCTGATCGATTTCAATGAGCCGGAAAAGAACCGCTATCTGGCCGTGACCCAGCTTTGGGTGAAGGGCGAGCGCGGCTTTCGCCGGCCGGACGTACTGCTTTACGTCAACGGCCTGCCTTTGGTGTTCATCGAGTTGAAGAACTCGAACGTGAAGCTCAAAACCGCGTTCGTCGACAACGTTGAGAATTACAGGCGGGAAATCCCACAACTTTTCCTGACGAACGTATTCTGCGTGCTCACGAACGGCATCGAAACGAGGGTGGGCAGTATTACGGCGCCGTGGGAACATTTCTTCAACTGGCTGCGGGCTAACGACGAGAAGGAGAAGATTGACCGGGAGGCCATCAGGCAGAAAGGCACGAGCCTCGAAGGTGTGATTGCAGGGTTGTTCCCTGCGCAGCGGCTCTTAGATTACGTCGAGAACTTCGTCCTTTACTACAAGGACAAAGAGAAGATTATCGCCCAGAACCACCAATTCATTGGCGTGAACCGCGCATACGAGAACTTTCGCCGACGCGACGAACTGAAGGGCAAGCTCGGCGTGTTCTGGCACACGCAGGGCTCCGGCAAGAGCTTCTCGATGATTTTCTATGCTCGCAAAATCTTTCGCAAACAAGCTGGCAACTTCACCTTCGTAATCGTAACCGACCGTGACGACTTGGACGGCCAGATCTACCGCAACTTCTTGCATACGAGCGCAGTTACCAAGGCCGAGGCCGCGCAGCCCAAGAACAGCGAGGAGATGCGAAAGTTTCTGGGCCAAAACAAGCGGCTGGTGTTCACGCTCATCCAGAAATTCCGTTGGGATAAGGGCAAGGACTACCCGCTGCTGTCAGATCGCAACGACATCATCGTCATGGTGGACGAGGCCCACCGTACTCAGTACAAAGACCTGGCCGAGAATATGCGGGCCGGTCTTGAGAACGCTCAGTTTATTGCCTTCACCGGCACGCCGTTGCTTGGGAGGGAGCGCAAGACAAACCAATGGTTCGGTGATTATGTCTCGGAATATAACTTCCAACAATCCGTGGATGATGGGGCCACGGTGCCGCTCTTCTATAAGAAGCGGGTCCCGCAGGTGCTCATTCAAAACGACGATCTGACCGAGGACTTGGCTGAGATTTACGAGGATGGGAATCTGGATGCCCCGCAGCAGGCCAAGCTCGAAGACAGATTCGCGCAGGAGATCGAGATTATCAAACGGGACGACCGGTTGGACACCATCGCTGAGGACATCGTTTATCACTTCCCGCGGCGAGGGTACTTGGGCAAGGGCATGGTGGTGTCTCTGGACAAGTTCACAGCCGTGAAGATGTACGACAAGGTCCAGCGGCTTTGGAAAAAGGAGATCCAGGAACTGCGGGGCAAGATCAAGAGGTCAGCCGTCGAAGACGAAAAGAGACAACTACAGAAGCAACTAGATCACATGCGCTCCGTTGAGATGGCCGTCATTGTGAGCGAGGAAGCCGAGGAGGACAAGAAATTCGCTTTGCAGAAGCTCGATATCAAGTCGCACCGTGACCGGATGGCCAAGTTGGATGCGCACGGGCACGATGTGGAATACAACTTCAAGGATCCAGAAGACGCACTGCAGATGGTCTTCGTATGCGCCATGTGGCTTACCGGTTTCGACGCTCCGACCCTCTCGACGCTGTACCTCGACAAGCCAATGAAGGATCACACGTTGATGCAGACCATCGCACGCGCCAACCGGGTGACGTCTTGGAAGATCAACGGAAAGGAAAAGAAGAACGGCGAGATCGTCGATTACTACAACGTCTTTCGGAACATGCGGAAAGCGCTGAAGGACTACGCGCAGGGTCAAGATGGACAGGAAGGCCTGCCGGTACGCGACAAAGACGAGCTGTTCAGATTGCTCGATGACGCGATCGAGCAAGGCAAGTCGTTCTGCGGCGGGCTGGGGATTGACCTCGCGACATTGTTTGAAAGCAGGGACGTATTCAAAAATGTGTCGATATTCGAAGACTACGCGAACACGATGTTGACGAAGGATGAATGGTGGAAGGGCTTCGCGGTATACGAGAACACGATCAGCGGGCTCTATGAAGCCTGCAAGCCCGACATCCTCGGTCGCCCCGTTGTTCGCGTTGTCGCCGTGTTTCAGTATCTGCGTGGCGTGCTTGAGGCCATCATCGAGCGGACTGACATCTCTACAGTGGCGCTGCTCGTCAGCGAGCTGCTCGATGAAAGCCTTGTGGTCGACGACGGCATGCTCGAAGACAGCAAGCCGGAGTTCCGTATCACGCAATCCGGTAAGACTTGGGACTTGAGCACAATCAACTTTGATA
>Ga0209342_10006656_pt1 | contig 11675 bp, 13 predicted proteins | sample RifCSP16_2_FD_184023 | JGI IMG/M metagenome (GOLD analysis project Ga0209342, IMG submission 184023) | Soil microbial communities from Rifle, Colorado - Rifle CSP2_sed 16_2 (SPAdes) (version 2) | ecosystem: Environmental > Terrestrial > Deep subsurface > Rock core/Sediment | place: Rifle... | reverse complement strand
AGGCCGGGCCTCCCTTCAGCGATGCCTGTCAGGAGAAAAGCGGCCAACATGGGTCCATATGCGGTTAGATCGTGGAGGGCGAAAGGGACCCGAGCTTGGGTCCACCCCTGAGCCGAGGTGATCAATGAAGAACCTCACAAGCGACTGCTTTCAAACCCAGACAACCTTGACATCACCTCCGATGGGACTGATGTCGTTCGGCGCCAATGTGCGGACTCTGGAGAAAGCTGCCATGTGGTGAAGTACGTGTTCGCGGGTTATTGTGCCGCGCCTACGGCCGAGCCCGGCGAAGTCGCCGTTCCCAGTCGCGCAGCATCCCTCCGTCGCCTCCTGAACAAAGGACATCGATCGAGGGCGTGTAAGGGTCTCCGGAAAGGAGGGAGAACCTTACACGCCGTCTTCGATTCCGGTCAAGGGGCATGGGAGTTAAGGACTTTGCCCAGTCAGCGCCAGGCAACGCCCGGCAATGGCAGAAATGGACTCACTACCATGAGAGGCAAGAGACTCTCTGAGAGGCCCATGAGCCACGCGGGGTCAGGCGCGGTCACGCCCTCAGCTTGCGGGCGCCGCCTGGCCCAAGAGCGACTCGAGCGCCGCCACCCGGCCGGAGACCTCGTCCAACCCGGTGGCGACCCGCTGCAAACGACCTTCTTCTTCGAGTACGAAGCGCCGGTACGGCGCCATCGCCTGCCGCAGCCGCGCAAGCCCGCGGCCAAGCTCGCTGCGGAAACTCTCCTCCAGCGTCGCCGCCAGCCGCTGGCGCAACGCCTCCATCTTGCTGCGGAACTCGCGCTTGGCGATGCCGCGCCGCCAAGGGATGACCGCCAGCCCGAGCACGCCCAATACGCTGGCCGCCACCAGCCCGGTGGCATCGGCCGCGGCCGTCGTAAGCAAGGCCTTGAGGACCAACCCCAAGCCGATCGCACCGACCTCGACCAGCCCGACCATGGCGATCGATTCCTGGACTGCCGCCGTCAGCCGCTCGCCCTCAGCCGCCCGGTCGTAGCCGCCGATGACGCCCTCCGCCTGCGCCCCGAGACTCTCCAGAAGCTGCCGCCGGTTGTAGGCGAACCCGCCGGCCACCTCCTGCGCCACGTCGCGCAGCGCCGAGGTCTCCCGCCGACGGCCCAGCTCAGCGGCCGTCCGCCGCCACACGCCCAGCTCGCGCTCGACCAGCCAGTCGATGACCTCCTGGACGTGCGCCGCGACCTTCTCGGGCGTGTCGGCCACGACCTCCTTCTCGAAAGCGGCGCGCATGCGCCGCCCATGCAGCATGTCGCCGATCTTCAGCAGCCGCATGCGGTCGTCCAGGAAAGCCTCGCCGCGCAGGCTCATCTGCAAGAGATCGTTTTCGATGCGGGCCCGGTGCCGCTCGAACTCGGCCCGCGTCTCGGCCTCGTACGCCTCCCACTGCTTCTCGGCCAGCCGCAGCGCCTGCGCGTCCTCGCCCAGCACCTGCAGCCGCCCGGCGGCCGTGGCCCGATAGTCGGCCGCCAGCTTGCCGGCCACGCCCAGCGGGCTGCGCAGCTTCAACGCCACCAGATGCTCCTGCGTCAGCTTGTCGCGCAGATGATCCCGGAAGCGGCGAAAGCCCTCCGCCGCTGGCGAGTCCGGCGCCCGCAGCCCAGCCCGGGCCGAGACCAGGAACAGCTCCGGTTCGAAGTCGAGCAGACGCCGCACCTGCGACCGCACGAACGTTTCGACCTCGCGCCGGGCCGCCTCGCCATCGAGCACGTCGTCCTTGTTGATGACAACGACCACCTTCTTGCCCCACTGGCGGATCATTTCCAGGAAGGCCCGCTCGCTCTCGGTGAACGGCCGGTCGGCCGAGGTGACGAACAGGACTAGATCGCTGCGCGGGACGAAGTCACGGGCGATGGCCTCGTGCTGCCGCAGGACCGCGTTCGTGCCGGGGGTGTCGACGATACGGACCTGCCGCAGGAGCTCGGCCGGATAGCGCAGCAATCGCACGTCGTCCTGGGCGAACTCGGGAGCGCCCGCTTGGCCGTACGCCAGGATGTAGACGCGATCAGTCGTCGGCGTCGGCCCCTCCGGCAGGAACGCCTCGCCTAGCAGCGCGTTAATCAACGCCGATTTGCCGCTGTTGAACTCGCCGACGACGACCAGCAGGAATAGCTCGTCGAGCTGCTGCAGGGCACGGCGCAAGTGCTCGAGATCAGCCGGCGCCGCTTCCCAGCCCGACAACACGTCGAGGGCCCGCTGCAAGACCGCCCGCTCCTCGGTCCAGATGCGCTTCTGCGCTTCGTTCAGCCACGCTGCGAAGGTCATCGCCGGAGATTGTACCGGATGCATCCCGCTTCGACCAACCCCGCGGCGCTGCCCGCACAGGCTGCGCAGGGGGTGATCGAGGTCCCCTACGAGGAGCCGCCGGACATCCCGGGCAAGTTCGGCGACCTGCTCGATCGCTAGGTCGAGCCGAGCACCTGGACGCTCCAGGACGGCCTCCTTCGCCTCCCGCCCAACCTGGCCGGCGAGGGAACCGGCGTCCTGATCGCAAGGTGCCAGGCGACCGTCCCCAGATGCAGCGAGGCGAATGGAGGACGCGTGGACCCCAGGGTCGCCCGGGCCGACTCTCCACCCCGGGGCCCACGCACTCGAACCGCTAGAGGTCCTTGACGAGTGTCGCCACCGCCAGAAGAACGAGCCCGGCTGCGACGAGCCAGAACGCGTACTGGCTCAGACCAGCTACTGTGCCCAAGTAACCGAGGAGCCCAAGCGCACCAAGGATGACGGCGATCCACCAAGTGATGACCTTCGGGGGGGTGAGTTTCATCGTCACATCTCCTTTGCCATCGACGTCTCTCTAAGCGGGGTCCGACGTTCGGCCCGGGTGTGGCAGGGTCGGACAACCTGCAGGCGGAGTCATGTGAAGCGAGCACTCTTGGATGCCTGGCGGACGGCGGTCTGATAGGTCCGCTCGGCACTTTGCCGAGGCGGCGGCTGGTGGGTCCGCGGTCGAAGGGCTCCTGATGTGAGATCCATCGGGCGCGAGATCGGCCGGCTAGCGACGAGGCGGTCGCCAGGTGAAAGAACATCCGCCGTCAACCAAATCGGCAAGCCCTATTCGAGAAAGCGCTGTCTGACTTTCGCGGCAATCTGACCGTCTGTCATCTTGTCAACTGTTTCAACACCCACGATCCGACTGCCGAGTCCTTTGTCCTGAAGACGCTTTTCGAGCTCGCCCTTTGCCTCACCAGGGCCAAACACCAGAATCGCCTCGGCCTCACGGAACTGTGAGATCACCTCATCATAGTAGGCATTCAGATGGTCCGCGAATCGCCTATCTCGCTGGTCCTCCGCCGTGACTTCCAGGGATTGGTGTGCAGCCTTCGATCGTGAACCCCCAGCGAAACGGACATGAGGCTCCATGTGGGACTTCATTGTCAGGATGATTTCCTTACCCTCCCCCACGATGGCCACGATTACTGCCTTGCGATGGTCGATCCACAAACCCACCACTCTCTTCATCAGTCTTCTCCTGCGATGGAGCCGCCGAGCCGGCCTCGACCTGCACCCACATCCTCCCAGCGGTCTTCTGGGAACGCCCCTACGGGGTCGCGCCCATCGTTCCAGAGTTCTTCTGGGGGCGCCGGCAGCTTCCGAGGGGAAGCCCAAGCCCAGCGCCCCCTGGCACCGCCCGTCACCGTGTTCTGGCGATTCCCCCGGGCTGCCCCGAAGCTCAGGCAACGCTTCTTCCATTCTCGCGCATTCTGGCCAGGATGGGCGAAGCGCATTGCCTGTCAACCGGCCGGCGCGAGAATAGGGGCAAGCCCGACTACCAATCGGCTTCCCCTCCCAAGCTCGGGGTGCTCCCACCTGAGCGCCGGGACGGATCTGGGCGACGCTCGAGGCCGTTGGGCGACATCGTACGGTAGGCCTCGCTCATACTCGCCGCGACCGGCGTTTCTCGTGGCGATGTACGGGCGGAAATCGAATCACTTCAAGCATTTGGGCTCAGCAAGAGGCCGCTTTCATGAACCCTAGCCGGAACCGTCCGTCGCCTGAAGAAAGGGAGGGGGAGTATCGGAGCATCTTCGATGCCGCCACCGACGGTTTGATCATTGCCGATTTGGAAACCGGGTTCGTGGTCGAGGCCAACCCTGCGGCATGGGCGATGCACGGTTACACGCGCGAGGAATTCATCGAGCTCCTCCCGAAGGCATTCATCCACCCCGACAGCCAGCAAGTATTCGGGAACTACATCCGGGCGTCTCGATCCGGCGCCGTGTTGGACAGGCGGGTGCTCCACGTACGACGCGACGGCTCGTCGTTTCACGCCGAGTGGCGCGGGACGCCATTCACCTTTCGGGGCCGGCCATGCCTTCTGGGCGTCGTCCGGGACGTCAGCCGGCGCGTCCAGGAGGAGCAGCGCCTCCACCAACGTGTCGAAGCCCGCACGCGCGAGCAGTCCGCGTTGCTGGAGGTTTCGCGCGCCCTGGCCTCCACACTCGAACTCCAGCCGGGCCTGATCCTGGAGCAGTTGCGGGGGATCATCGAATACACGCACGCCGGGCTTTTTGGCCTGACTGGCTCGACGCTGACTGCCCTGGCCGTGCGAGTTAGTCCCGGTTTCAGCACGGGGCGCGGTCCGCAGCAACCGGAATGGGCCGCGCCCTTCCCGGTCCGTCTGGAGGGTCCCGGGACTCTGGCAGCCTTGTTCCACGATCATCGGCCGATCCGCATCGCCGACGTGAGCAGTGCCGGCCCGGCGGCGGAGTTTCTCCGCTCGCTCCTGAACGGGGACGCGGCCGTGCTCTTGGAAGGAGTGCGTGCGTGGATGTGGGTGCCCCTGGCCGTCAAAGGCCGGATCATCGGCGGCCTCGGCGTCGCGCATGCCCGGCGGAACTACTTCACGGCTCGCCACGCCGCCCTGGCCCTTTCGATGGCCAACCAGGTCGCGATCACGATGGTCAATGCCGAGCGGTACGAACATGCCCTGGCGCTCGCCGCGCTGCAGGAACGCCAGCGCCTGGCGCAGAACCTTCACGATGCCGTCAACCAATCGCTCTTCTCCGCCGGCCTGATCGCCGAAGTCCTGCCGCGCCTGTGGGACCGCGACCCGGTCGAGGCGCGGCAGTCGCTGGAAGACTTGCGCCGGCTGACGCGCGGGGCCCGCGCCGAGATGCGTGGGCTGCTGGCCGAACTGCGGCCATCGACCCTGACCGACAGCAGCCTGGGCGACCTGCTGCGCCAGTTGGCCAACGCGTTCACGGGCCGGACGAACATTCCGGCCAGGGTGACCATTGCCGGGGAACATGTTCTAGGCGCAGGAATCCAGGTGGCGCTCTACCGGATCTGCCAGGAAGCGCTCAACAACATCGCCAAACATGCCGGAGCCAGGCGCGTGGAGATCGACCTGCAATATGAGACCGCTGCAGCCCAGGTGTCTTCGTCCCGTGCCCACGCCGGTGCGCTGCAGGAGATTGCGTTCAGCTCAGTGGAAATGCGGATCCGCGATGATGGACACGGCTTCGACCCCGGCCAGCCCGCGGCCTCCGGTCACTATGGGCTGGACATGATGCGCGAGCGCGCCGAAACCGTGGGCGCGCAGCTGACGGTCATCAGCTGGCCGGGGCACGGCACCGAAATCACCGTCCGCTGGCAGGCAATTCCGGAACAGGAGGCCCGATGACGTCCCCCTCCCCACGTATCCGCGTCCTGGTCGTTGACGATCATGCGATGGTCCGCCGTGGGTTGGCGACCTTCCTCAAGGTCTTCGATGACCTGGAACTGGCGGGGGAAGCCGCCAGTGGGCAGGCAGCCATTCAGCTCTGTGTCCAACTCCAGCCGGATGTAGTTCTGATGGATATGGTCATGCCGGACATGGATGGGGCCACCGCGACGCGCCTCATCCGCAACCAGTCCGAATCGATCCAGGTGATTGCGTTGACGAGCTTCACGGAAGAGATCCTGGTCCAAAGCGCGCTCCAGGCCGGAGCCATCAGTTATCTGCTCAAGGACGTGTCGGCCGACGAGCTGGCCCAGGCCATTCGCGCCGCGCATGCCGGCCGGGCCACCCTCTCTCCCCAAGCTGCCCAGGCGCTGGTCCATGCCGCCGGCCAACCGCCGAAGCCCGGCCTCGACCTGACGGAGCGCGAGCGCGTAGTGCTGGCCTTGATGGTCGAGGGGTTGAACAACACGCAGATCGCCGCGAGGCTGACCGTCAGCCCCTCCACCGTCAAGTCCCATGTCAGCAACATCCTTTCCAAGCTGGGTGTTGCCAGCCGCACGGAAGCCGTCACCTTGGCGCTGCGCAAGCGACTGGTCGACTGAGCCTCTGCTGTCCCTCCCCCAAGTGGCGGAGGCAAACACTCCCCACTAGTTGGATGTAGCCGGGGAGTGTTTGGTGCAGTATGAATTCATGACCCGCGTGTTTCTAGCCGATGCCCAGCCCGATGAGCGCAAAGCTCTGCGTGTGATGTTGCGGGACCTGAAGATGGAAATCGTCGGTGAAACCGCCGACTGGTCGACAACATTGGCGCAGGCTCCAACGGCCGGGTTGGACATGTTGCTGGTGGATTGGGCCATACTCCCGACCGATTTGGGAGTGCAGGCCCTGGCTGAACTGCGCCTGGCCTGTCCGATTGCGATCATTGTTGTCCTCATCAGCCATCTGGATGCCCGTCAGCAGGCCGCCATATCCGCCGGAGCCGACGCATTTATCAGCAAGGGTGAGACGCCCGAGCGCGTGGCCGAGCGTCTGCAATCCGCTGCAGAGAGCCTGCGCACGTAGGTTCATGCGGCCCTCCGGTCAGGTACGCGGTTCGAAAGCCGGCACATCAGGCTGCCCCGAGCGTCGGCGCCAACTGGGGTAGCATCCCCAAAGGCTCAGGAGGATGAGACTATCGGAAGCAGATCCGAGGCGAGGCCAAAGCCTGAGGGGCGCTGTGCCTGCTTCTCGGCTGAGAGAGAGTCTGACACCAGGAAGACCGGGATTCTGTGCAATTCGCACACACACATAGGAGATTGAGATGAACCTGCTAATCTATTTGGTCGCTGCGGCAGTGATCGGCTGGGTGGCGAGTGAGATCATGAAGGACCGAGCGAGCCTGTTGATCAACATCCTCGTGGGCGTCGTGGGCGCGTTCCTGGCCGGCTACTTTCTCAGCCCCATATTCGGGGTCGGGACGATCAACGATGCGGTCAACCTCCCCACCATGCTGGTGACACTACTGGGCGCCGTCATCGTGATTGCGCTTGTCCATCTAGTCCGCCGCAGAGTCTAGCCCAGCCCACTTTCGTCTCGCATACGAGCCGTCGTGCGGGGGTGCGTCACAGCACCCCTGCCAACTATAGAGAGGACTTCTCCAACTTTCGCCAGGGGGCCTGTTCAAGGAGGTCTGAATGTCAGAGCAGAGAGTATCAGAGGTTCGGACGACACAGAAGGAACCGGAACGAGAACGACGTATCTTCACTTTCAAAGCTACCCAGTTGGTCTGGCTGCTATTCGGCATACTCGAAGCCCTGATCGCGCTGCGAATCGGGTTGAAGCTGATCGGGGCCAACCCGGCTAGCCCGATTGCCGAATTCATCTATGGTTTCACCAGCCTCTTCTTGTTGCCCTTTGCGGGGTTGACGGCGACACCGTCGGCGGGTGGCATGGTGCTGGAAATCTCATCCGTGATCGCCATGCTGGTGTATGCCTTGATCGCGTGGGCGCTTGAAAGAACCATCTGGGTGATCTTCTATCGCCCGCGTGGACCCGTGGACACTCGAACCACAACCACTGATTAGCACACTCGTGGATAAGAAGGGAACGGAGAGGCTGCCCGAGATCGGATGATCCGCATCCTGCCTGGCGGCTGACCACGGTCGCTGGACCCGACGCCCGCCACCCGCTTGATTCTAGAAAGGACAGCCACCATGAGATTCACCAGAAACATCGGCATGCTCTTACTGGCCATCTTTCTCATCGCCTGGGGCCTGGCGCAGCTTCTCGGGATTGGCGGCCTCGGCGCGATCCTGGCGATCCTCGCCATCGCGGCCGGCATCTTCATCTTGCTGGGCCGTTAGGTCAACTGCCGCTCGGTCAAGCGACCGGGTGGCTTCGAACCGATCCTTCAACTAGGAGGACTCTCATGTTGTGGACGGTCATCGTAATTCTCGCAGTGCTGTGGCTGCTCGGCTTTCTTGGCCCGAGATACATCCCCAGCCTCCCCCGCACCGGTAACGTGGTTCACGCACTGCTCGTGATTGTGGTCATCCTGGTTGTGTTGAACCTGCTGGGGATGATCTAGCCAGTAACCTCACCCCGGCAGCGCCAGAGCAACGTGCGCGTTTGATTGTCGCTGCGGCTTTCTGCCGCCCAAATAGCCATGGATTCCCAAGACAAGACCCACCGCGCCATTCTGGAGCGGATCGCCCACCGAGCCATGCTTGAGCGAGGGCTGCTCCCTGATTTTTCCGCCGCAGCCATCGCCGAGCTTGGACAGCTTCAGTTGCCAGGGGCAGCAGATCGCGAGCCGGCCGAAGGTTCCCTTGGGATTCGTGATCTGCGGAACCTTCTGTGGGCTTCCATTGACAATGACGACTCGCGCGACCTGGATCAGCTCACCGTGGCCGAGGCGATGCCTAAAGGCAGTGTCAAGCTTCTTGTAGCCGTGGCCGACGTGGTCTCACTGGTAACGAACGGCTCAGCCATCGACGAACATGCTCGTCACAATACCACCTCAATCTACACCGCCGGCGGGATCTTTCCAATGCTTCCGGAGAGACTCTCGACCGATCTCACCTCCCTGAATCTCGGCCAGGAACGTCTTTCGCATGTTGTTGAAATGGTGATTGATGCCAATGGAACGCTTCAGGGTTCCGATATCTACCGGGCGCGGGTCACCAATCATGCCAAGCTCGCTTACAGCGGCGTGGCTGCCTGGTTGGATGGGCGCGGCGGCCCGCCGGATGCAATCGCGGCCGTGAATGGGCTGGATGAGACCCTGCGACTTCAGGATAGGACAGCCCAAAGCATGAAGGCTCTCCGGCACATTCATGGGGCGCTCAGCCTGGAGACCATTGAAGCCAAACCCGTTTTCGACGGCGATCAACTCCGCGCTCTGGACATTGAAGAGAAGAACCGGGCCAGAGAGATCATTGAGGATTTCATGATTGCGGCTAACGGGGTGACCGCCCGCTATCTCTCAGCCAGCGGATTCCCTTCGATCCGCCGCGTCGTGCGCACGCCCAAACGATGGGACCGGATTGTCGCCATCGCCGTGGAACACGGCTTCCGACTCCCGGACACTCCAGATTCGACCGCGCTGGAGGAGTTTCTCGTCAAGGAGAGGGCTGCGGATCCAGTGCGATTCCCCGACCTCTCTTTGGCTGTGATCAAGCTTCTAGGCTCTGGCGAATACATCGCCGAGATTCCTGAAGGCAGCGCCCCGGGGCACTTCGGTCTCGCAGTCAAGGACTATGCCCACTCCACGGCTCCCAATCGCCGCTATCCCGACCTGCTTACCCAACGCTTGTTGAAGGCGGCTATTGCCGGCCAGCCTGCGCCCTATCGTAAGGATGAGCTTGACGTCCTGGCCGCTCACTGCACTGACGCAGAAGATACAGCCACCAAGGTCGAACGTCAGGTGGCCAAGTCGGCGGCTGCGCTTCTGCTTGAATCCAGAATCGGAGAGCAATTCGATTCGATTGTCACAGGCGCTTCCGAGAAAGGCACGTGGGTTCGGCTTCTCAGCGTTCCGGCTGAAGGGAAGCTGCTTCAGGGGTTTGAGGGGGTTGATGTCGGCGACCGGATTCGCGTGCAGTTGACGTCCTTGGACGTTCAGCGAGGATTTGTTGATTTCAGGAAGATCGCTTCATCAACGCACTGATCCAGATGGGAAAGAGGTCAACGCTGGTCAAGCACCGCCAGGAAGTTTGGCTAGAATGAGGTTATAGAAAGAAGGGGATAGCGCCGCTCTTCAGGCGAGTTAGACGGAGTGGCAAGAATGCCCGGCCCCCACCTGGGTGCCGCTCAGACGAGAGGTCCACATGAGTTCACCGCCGTTCCGCTGGGGCGTCCTAGCACCGGGGAGGATCGCCCACCGCTTTGCGCAGGCCCTGGATAGCGTCGAGGGCGCCAGACTGCATGCGGTTGCGAGCCGATCCCCGGAGCGCAGCCAGGCCTTTGCGCAAAGGTACCGGGCGCCCGTCCACTACGATTCGTATGAGGCGCTGGCTGGCGATCCGGAGGTCGACGCGGTCTACATCGCCAGCCCGCACAGGTTCCATCACGGCCAGGCTCGCCTGTGCCTGGAAGCCGGCAAGCCGGTCCTGGTGGAGAAGCCGTTCACGGTCAATGCCCTCCAGGCTACGGATCTGATCGCGCTGGCGCAGACGAAGGACCTGTTCCTGATGGAAGCGCTCTGGTCGCGCTTTCTGCCCGTGTACCGGAGAGTGCGGGAGTGGTTGGACGACGGAGCGATCGGCACCATCCAACTCATCTCTTCGACGTTCTGCTTCCGGGCCGAGCCGGACCCGTCCGACCGGAAGTTTAACCACGAGCTCGCCGGAGGCGCCCTGCTGGACCTGGGCGTCTACAACATCTCCCTCTCGCAATGGGTGACTGGGGAGAACCCTTCCGCGGTCGGCGCCCTGGCCCGCCTCGGGGCCACCGGCGTGGACGAGCTCACGGCGGCCACGCTGGTTTACCCGCAGAACGTCGTATCGCAGTTCACCTGCAGCTTTCTTTTCGATGGCATCAATGATTTCCTCATCTACGGCACGAGGGGGCACGTCCGCGTGCAGGCGAAGTTCTGGGAATCCACGCGCGCCACGCTGGTCGCCGACGGCAAGGAAACCGTCGCCGCGCTCCCCTTCCGCCAGAACGGATTCGAGTACCAGATCGAGGAGGCCATGCGCTGCATTCGGGAAGGGAGATGGGAAAGCGAGGGCATGCCGCTGGCCTCCACGATCTCGAACATGGAAACGATGGACGAAATCCGCAGGCAGATCGGCTTGAGGTACTCGTTTGAGTAGGGCATTCCACCGACACTCTCTCTTGCCCGAGGGCTTCGATCCGGATCACGCAATAACGAGGAGGAAGGATCACGGGGTGGCAACCCAGCGGCCGCAAGTCAAGTGACAACGCGTTGCAGAACACCTGTCCGGCGCGGCGGCGAGCCGGGCCACGCAGACGCGCCCTACGTCTGCTCAAGCGGGTCTAGCTGTGCAGGATCTGCGAGAGGAAGAGCTTGGTTCGCTCGTGTCGGGGATTGTTGAAGAACTCATTGGGTGGACCAATCTCGACCAACAAACCGAAATCGAAAAAGCAGATACGGTCGGCGACCTCGCGGGCGAAGCCCATCTCGTGCGTGATGACGACCATCGTGATGCCGGTATGGGCAAGCTCCTTCATCACATCGAGCACCTCCTGGATCATCTCAGGGTCGAGTGCCGAGGTCGGCTCATCGAAGAGCATGATGCGGGGTTCCATGGCAAGCGCGCGGGCGATGGCGACACGTTGCTGCTGGCCGCCTGAGAGTTGCCCCGGATACTTCTGCGCTTGCTCGGGAATCCCCACCCTCTCCAGAAGCTCCAGGGCCTTGGCTTCGGCCCTGGCCTGCGGCCAGCGGCGTGCCCAGATCGGAGCCAGGGTCAGGTTTTGCATCACGGTCAGGTGAGGGAATAGGTTGAATTGCTGGAAGACCATGCCGATCTCACTGCGG
>Ga0209342_10006655_pt1 | contig 11676 bp, 9 predicted proteins | sample RifCSP16_2_FD_184023 | JGI IMG/M metagenome (GOLD analysis project Ga0209342, IMG submission 184023) | Soil microbial communities from Rifle, Colorado - Rifle CSP2_sed 16_2 (SPAdes) (version 2) | ecosystem: Environmental > Terrestrial > Deep subsurface > Rock core/Sediment | place: Rifle... | reverse complement strand
CGATGAATACCATCGAAACCTTGCATTAGGCGGGCTATCTCATGGTGATTTACTTGGTCAGGACATTCATTAGTACGCCACTCATATAAAACATTTTGAGCATCCTCGCCAATAATTCTCCAGAAGACATTGGGGCATCTTTTTATCATGAGAGTCTGTGCTTGCTTCATGATGGAGTGAGGAGTTTGCTCGACCGCTCCTAGGTACTGAATAGTAAGCTTTTCAGTCCAATTTTCAGGTTTTTGGTCTTTAGGGATATATTCAACTAGCCCTGGGGTATTTGGGGCTGGTAAATCCATCAGGAGGCTTGGCACTATAATAGGCGGCAGCATGAATGCGACAAAGGCTGGAACATCAGGGCCCGTACTGTAGCCTTGGATATGGGATACTTGCCATGTAGTGTCAACAGGCATGATTACCGCTTCAGGAATTGATTGGCAGCCATACAGTAGTGTTATGCCGCAAAAGTAGAGTATGTGTTTCCTCATTCCGCCCCCGGATTATACTTGGTCGCTTTTAATTTCGTATTAAACACATAGATATTCAGCCCTGTTGCTGCCTTGACAAACTACGTCATTCCCATAATGTTGTAGCCGCTATCCACATAGACGATTTCGCCGGTAATGCCCGCTGCTAAGTCGGAGCATAAGAAGGCAGCGGCGTTACCCACGTCTTCGATGCTGACATTGCGGCGCAGCGGCGCATTCTTTTCAACATGATCCAGTATCTGCCGAAAGCCACTGATACCGCTGGCGGCGAGGGTCTTGATCGGCCCGGCGGAGACGGCGTTCACGCGGATACCTTCCGGTCCGAGACTTTGCGCCATGTAACGCACGTTCGCTTCCAGGCTGGCCTTGGCCAGGCCCATGACATTGTAATTGGGCATGGCCCGCTCGGCGCCTAAATAGCTCAAGGTCAGCAATGCGCCGTTGCGGCCTTGCATCATATTGCGTCCGGCCTTGGCCAACGCCGTGAAGCTATAGGAGCTGATGTCGTGGGCAATTCTGAAGCCTTCGCGCGTCACCGCATCGAGATAGGAGCCCTCCAGTTGCTCGCGCGGGGCGAAGGCCACCGAGTGGATGATGATATCGACGTGATCCCAGAAGTCATCCAGGCGCTCAAACACGGTCTCAATCTGGGCATCGTCGCTTACGTCACAGGGTATGGTGATAGTTGATCCGCATTTGGCGGCCATCTCCTCAACCCGGTCTTGCAGCTTGTCATTTTGATAGGTGAAGGCGAGCTCCGCGCCTTCGCGCTGCATGGCCTGCGCAATGCCCCAGGCGATGGAGCGGGTGCTGGCTAGGCCGACGATGAGGGCGCGCTTGTCACTTAAAAATCCCATCTTGTTGTCCTTGTATGATGCCGGCGGCATGCCGGTGGAAGTTGTTAGGCGCTACAGTATCTAAAACCGGCTCCCCTGCAAAGAGTTTTGGGTGCTATAATTCTAAATATTAACGGTATTGCGGCTCTTCGCGCTGTCAGCCAAGATTACGCGGGCGAGGCTGTTCCATCATTTGCTGGGCGGTGTGTTCCTGACATTGTCTACTCTTTCCATCCTTAGAGTCATCCGCTATGCATTATTGTGCATGCTCTGCGTGCCGCTTAGCGGCTGTGACCAGCCTTGGAATAACCCCTATCCGGCGGCGGAAGAGGGAAAGAATATTCTTTACTCCTCATTCGATCAGCGGCCCAAGCACCTTGATCCGGCGCAGTCCTATTCCGAGAACGAGTATCTCTTCATCGCGCAAATTTATGAACCGCCTTTTCAGTATCATTATCTAACGCGGCCTTATACGCTGATACCGTCTGCTGCTACGGAGGTGCCGAAGGCGGTTTATCAGGATGCAAACGGGCAAGCGCTGCCCGACAATGCCTCGGTTAAGGATATTGCCTACAGTATCTATACCATTCACATTAAGCCCGGCATTCGCTACCAGCCGCACCCGGCCTTTGCCCAAGATGAGGCCGGGCGTTACCGCTATCAGGCACTGACCGCCAATGATTTGCGCAAGATCGATACACTGGCCGACTTCACTTACACCGGCACCCGCGAGCTTACCGCAGACGATTACGTGTATCAAATAAAGCGCCTGGCGCACCCGCGTCTGCAATCACCCATATTAGGGATTATGACGGAATACATCGTCGGCCTCAAAGACTACGCGGCCACTTTAGCGAAGGCCTACAATGACCTTGCCAAGCAGGGCAGGCGCGGGGCCTATCTCGATCTTGGCCAGCATCCTTTAGAGGGCGCCGCTGTTATTGATCGCTACACCTACCAGATTAAGGTGCGCGGCAAGTACCCGCAATTACTCTATTGGCTGGCCATGCCGTTTTTCGCGCCGGTGCCGCCCGAGGCGGACCGCTTCTATTCTCAGCCCGGCATGGAGGAAAAGAATCTCACCTTGGATTGGTATCCGGTGGGCACCGGCCCGTATATGCTCACCGTGAATAACCCCAACCGTCAGATGGTCTTGGAGCGCAATCCCTATTTTCACGGTGAACTTTACCCGATTGATGGCGAGTCCGGTGACGACAAGCTCGGCTTGTTGAAGGACGCAGACAAGCCTATGCCGTTTATCGACAAGGCGGTGTATAGCCTGGAGAAAGAAGGCATTCCCTATTGGAATAAATTTCTGCAGGGCTATTACGATGCCTCCGGCATCAGTTCGGACAGTTTCGATCAGGCGATCCGCATGGGCACGCAAGGCGATGCAACGCTCAGCGAGGATATGCAGGACAAGGGTATCCGGCTGATCACCAGCGTGGCCACCTCCACCTCCTACTTCGGGTTTAACATGCTCGATCCGGTGGTCGGCGGCTATGACGAGCGGGCGCGCAAGCTAAGACTGGCCATCGCCATCGTCATCGATTTCGAAGAGATGATCTCCATTTTCCGCAACGGACGCGGCATTGCCGCGCATGGGCCGATCCCGCCCGGCATCTTCGGCACCGTGGAAGGGCGCGCGGGCATCAATCCCTACGCCTATGACTGGGTAAACGGCAAGCCGCAACGCAAATCTATTGAAGAGGCACGCCGCTTGCTCGCCGAGGCGGGTTATCCGAATGGCCGCGATGAAAAGACCGGCGCCCCCTTGCTGCTTAACTACGATGTGCCTGCCGGTGGGCCGGATGACAAATCCTATCTTGATTGGATGCGCAAGCAATTCCAGAAACTAGATTTACAATTAGTGGTGCGCAATACCGACTACAATCGTTTTCAGGATAAGATGCAAAAAGGTACGGCGCAGATATTCCAGTGGGGCTGGAATGCCGACTACCCCGATCCTGAGAATTTCTTGTTTCTGCTCTACGGCCCCAATAGCAAGGTGGGCATGAACGGCGAGAACGCGGCGAATTACGATAATCCGGAATTTAATCGCTTGTTTGAGCAAATGAAAAATATGGAAAACGGGCCGCAGCGGCAAAGCATTATTAATAAAATGATTGATATTGCCCGGCACGACAGCCCGTGGCTATGGGGTTTTCATCCCAAGAATTTCAGCCTTGTCCATGGCTGGTATTACAATGCCAAGCCTAACCAGATGGCCAATAATAAACTCAAATACATCCGCATCGACCCGTCGCTGCGGTCCCAAATGCGCAAGACCTGGAATGACCCTATCCTGTGGCCTTTTGCGCTGCTGTTAGGTTTGCTGACCCTAAGTGCGATACCTGCCGTGATAACCTATGTGCGACGCGAGCGCGCAGCGGTGAGTCCATGATGCAAGTCCCTTCATAACGCATGTCCTTGCTATAAATGTTCGCTTACATTATCCGCCGCGTGCTATACGCCATCCCGATCTTGATCGGGGTGAACCTGATTACCTTCGTGCTGTTCTTTGTGGTCAACAGCCCGGATGACATGGCGCGCCTGCATCTGGGCGTGAAGCATGTTACCCAAGAGGCGATCCAGAAATGGAAGGTCGAGCGCGGCTATGACAAGCCCTTGATAATCAACCCGTCGGGGCCGGGCCTTGAAAAATTTACCGGCACGATTTTTTACGAAAAATCCGTGGCCCTGTTCGCCTTCAAATTCGGCCGCGCCGATGACGGACGTGATATTGGCCTGGATATCAGCCAACGCATGTGGCCGAGTCTGGCTATTGCATTGCCGACATTTCTCATCGGTATGCTCGTTAATATCACCTTTGCCATGCTGATGGCCTTTTTCCGCGCCACTTATATTGACGTGTGGGGCGTGGTGTTATGTGTGGTGCTCATGTCGGTTTCCGGCTTGTTCTACATCATCGGCGGGCAATACTTAATCAGCAAACTCTGGCATCTTGTGCCGATCTCAGGTTATGACCTGGGTGCCAATGCATTCAAGTTTATTTTATTGCCGGTAGTTATCGGCGTGATCAGCGGCATAGGTGCGGGGGGGCGCTGGTATCGCACCATTTTTCTGGAAGAGATCGGCAAGGACTACGTGCGCACCGCGCGCGCCAAGGGGCTCTCCGAATTGCGCGTGTTATTTGGACACGTGCTCAAAAACGGCATGATACCCATCCTCACCGGCGCGGTGGCGGTGTTTCCCCTGCTCTTTATGGGCAGCCTAATCCTGGAATCCTTCTTCGGCATTCCGGGCCTGGGCAGTTACACCATCGACGCCATTAACAGCCAGGATTTCGCCATCGTGCGCGCCATGGTGTTCCTCGGTTCGGTGCTCTACATCGTCGGCCTGATCCTGACCGATATTTCCTATACCATAGTTGACCCACGGGTGAGGCTGGCCTGATGCCCTTCAAGCCAGTCATGCTGTGGACCGATGCGCTGATCTTTGTGCTGCTTGCGGTAGTGCTGATTTTTATCTATCGGGCGCGCAGCAGAGAACATTTGCGTGCCCCATGGCGCGAGGTGGCGCGTAGCCGCACGGGCATGGTTACGCTGGTGATTTTGTTGACGTATGTGTTTATCGGTCTGCTGGATTCCCTGCACTTCCGCTTGCCCCTATCCAATACCAGCAATCAACCGGTTGAGGTGCAGTATTCAATCGAGGTCTTAAGCCTGTTGGATATTATCGTCACACCGCTCAGAACGCAGGATGAAAAGACCTACTCCGCACCTTTTGCCACCCAGCTCTATGTTAAAGAAACCATAGAACGGCCCGATGGTGGGCAAGAGCGCGTTTATCCACGCCTGAAATACGGCGGCGCGCACCTAAAAAATCCTCAGCAGGAACAAACCGGCGATATTATTGCCATCTCTGTAAAGGCCATCCTGGAAGGTCTGCTTGCATGGTTGATACTGGCGGGGGCAATCATCGCCTCATTGGTCAGGTGCAAAAATAGTTCTTTCAAGGCTATGTTTAATAAGGTGAGACATGGTGCTACAGAGCTGCCGTGGCGCGCGATTCTTGTTACAGCAGGCATCATTGTTTTGTTCATTGCGCTAGCTGCGGAGTTGAGCGTGAAGTATCACGTGCTCGGCACCGACAAGGTGGGGCAGGACGTATTCTATCAAGCCATCAAGAGCATACGCACCGGGCTGGTGATCGGCACGCTGACTACGCTGGTCATGCTACCGTTCGCCGTGCTATTGGGCATCATGGCCGGTTATTTCCGCGGTTGGGTGGACGACGTAGTGCAATACCTGTATACCACGCTTAGTTCAATTCCGGGCGTGCTGTTAATCGCCGCCGCCATTCTCATGCTGCAAGTGTATATCGCCAATCACCCGGAGCAATTTGATACGGTCGCGTTGCGTGCTGATGTGCGCTTATTATTTTTGTGCATTATCCTGGGCATTACCAGTTGGACGGGCCTATGCCGCTTGTTGCGCGGCGAGACCTTAAAGCTGCGCGAGATGGATTACATCCAGGCTGCCACCGCCTTCGGCGTGGGTCACTTCAAGATCATCGCACGCCATATCCTGCCCAATGTGATGCACATTGTATTAATCACCATCGTGCTCGATTTCAGTGGCCTGGTGCTGGCCGAGGCGGTGCTGTCGTATGTCGGCGTGGGTGTCGATCCGTCCACGCTGAGTTGGGGCAATATGATCAATAGTGCGCGCATGGAGATGGCGCGCGACCCGATGGTGTGGTGGCCGCTGTTGGCGGCCTTCGTGTTTATGTTTGCACTGGTGCTGTCGGCCAATCTATTTTCCGACACCGTGCGCGACGCCTTCGACCCGCGCCTGAGAAAACTCTAATGGAACAACCATCCTTGTTGCGCGTAGCCAACCTGCGCACCTGGTTTAACACCCAGGCTGGCCCGTTGCGCGCGGTGGACGGCATCAGCTTTGAAATTAACAAGGGCGAGACATTCGCATTGCTCGGCGAGTCCGGCAGCGGCAAATCGCTCACCGCGCTTTCTATTATGCGTTTATTGCCCGCCGCAGGAAATGTGTCAGGCAGCGTTTATCTCGATGGCCAAGATCTTATGCGCTTGCCGGAGATGGAGATGCGTACTATACGCGGCGGGCGCATCGCCATGATCTTCCAAGAACCGATGACCAGCCTCAATCCGGTGTTGAGCGTCGGTGAACAAATCGGCGAGGCATTGCTGCGCCATCGCGGCCTCAAGGGCGGTATCGCCTTTGCCAAGGCCGTCGAATTGCTGGATGCCGTGGGTATCGTCGATCCAAGGCGCCGCTATACGGAATATCCGCATCAACTCTCCGGTGGCATGAAGCAGCGCGTGATGATCGCTATTGCGCTCGCCGGCGAGCCGGAATTGCTGATCGCAGACGAACCTACCACTGCCTTGGATGTTACCATCCAGGCGCAAATCCTCGATCTCATGCGCAAGCTGCAGCGTGACCTTGGCATGGCCATCCTGCTAATCACCCATGACCTTGGCGTGGTATCCGAGATGGCGGATCGGGTGGCAGTGATGTATGCCGGGCAGATCGTCGAGTTGGCCGAGCGCGAACACTTTTTTTCTAATCCGCAACATCCCTACACCAAAAAACTATTCGACTCACTCCCCGGCATGGGCAAGCGCGGCGAACGCTTGGCCGTGATACGCGGCAGCGTGCCGCCGCTCACCGAAATCTTTACCGGCTGTCGCTTCACTCCACGCTGTGATTATGCCTGGCAGACGTGTAAAGACAGGGTGCCAGCCTGGATTACCTCTGACCAAACCGGCGCTGCCTTGTCGCCGGGCGTGCTCTGCCACTTGTACGACCCGGAAGTCGCCGCTACCAAATCTGCCGTGCAGACAACTATTAATTTGCCTAATACATCAGTAGGGATAGAACAATCGGTGGGTGCTAAGGCTGCCGAAAAAGCCGATGCGTTATTGCAGGTGCGCGACCTCAAGGTATATTTCCCGATTCAGAAGGGCTTGTTCAAACGCACCGTAGGTTATGTGCGCGCCGTCGATGGTGTAACGCTGGATATTCCCAAGGGCCGTACCTTGGCCCTGGTCGGCGAGTCCGGCTCCGGCAAGACCACGGTAGGCAAAGGCATATTGCAGCTCGTCCGCCCCACGTCGGGCAGCGTGCAGTTTGGCAATACCGATTTGCGTAAACTGCAAGGCGAGGCTCTGCGCGCACGCCGCGCCGATTTTCAGATCATCTTTCAGGACCCGTACTCCTCGCTCAATCCGCGCATGATTGTGTCCGACATCATTGAAGAAGGCATGATCGTGCAGGGCGTGGGCGGCACGCCCGGCGAACGCGCGGCACGTGTGGACAAACTGCTGGAGCAGGTCGGACTCAATGCGCAAATGAAATACCGTTACCCGCATGAATTCTCCGGTGGCCAGCGCCAGCGCATCTGCATTGCCCGCGCGTTGGCGGTAACTCCCAAGCTGATTATCTGCGACGAGCCCACCAGCGCGCTGGATGTGTCCGTGCAGGCGCAAATACTGAATTTATTGAAGGGTCTGCAAGAAGATCTAGGATTGGCATATTTATTTATCACCCACAATCTGGCCGTAGTGGAGTACCTGGCGCATGAAGTGGCGGTGATGTATCAAGGCAAGATTGTGGAGCACGGCAGCGTTGAGCAGGTGCTCAATCATCCGCAACATGCTTACACAAAAACTTTGCTAAATGCCGTGCCGATTATTAAAACCCATGTCTAATCGTAGGTCGGGATGAGGCACGAGGCCCAACTTCGGTATTGACCGAGTAATAGCTTCAAGTAACGTGGAGACTAAGTGAGATAGTATTTGCTCAATATGTATAAATAAAGTTTGCCGGTTTCAGTAAGTCTTTGCAACATTTAGCGCCTGATTAATCCAGAGTCTTTCTATATAGTTTCAGCGCCAGCGCCATCCCGGCCAGCATGAACAGGGCGATAGGCCACACGCTCGGCAGCATATCCACGGCGGTATTTCCTTTTAATAATATTCCTCTTACCAGGCGCAAGAAATGCGTCAAGGGTAATACCTCGCCGATATTCTGTGCCCAATTTGGCATGCCGCGGAACGGGAACATGAAGCCGGACAATAGCAGTGAGGGCAGGAAAAAGAAGAAGGTTAATTGCATGGCCTGCAACTGGTTTCTGGCGAAGGTGGAGAAGGTGATGCCGAGCGATAGGTTGGCGGCAATAAATAGTAATACTGCCGCATAGAGCAGCGCTACGTTGCCTAGTATCGGCACGCTAAATAAAAAGTGTGCGAGTAGTAGTATTAAGGTGACTTGAATGAGGCCGATCATGATGTAAGGCACAATCTTGCCGGTGATGACTTCCGCGGGCCGGGCCGGCGTGGCGAGCAGGTTTTCCATGGTGCCGCGCTCGCGCTCGCGGGTTACAGCGAGGGCCGTCATCATGATCATGGTCATGGTGAGGATGACGCCCATCAGGCCGGGCACGATGTTGTACTGGGTAATACCCTCGGGGTTGTAGCGCCGGTGTATGCGCACCTCGAACGGCGGCGATTTGCCTTGTAGAAAGTGCAGTCCTGCTAACAGGTCGCGGTTGAGCGCGGTTTGCACCAGCGAGTTGATGGCGCTGAGGGCGTTGCCGGTGGCAACCGGATCGGTGGCGTCGGCCTCCAGCAATATCACCGGGTTCTCGCCGCGCAATAATTTGCGCGAAAAGTTTTCCGGGATGGTGAGCACGAATTGCACTTCACCGATAGCCAGCAGCCGTTCGGCTTCTGCCTCGTTGCGAATATTTTTTACCAGGCGAAAATAGTTGGTATTTTCCATGCTGCGCAGGAAGCTGCGCGCAAACGGGCTATTGTCGGCAGATAGCACGGCGGTCGGCAGGTATTTCGGGTCGGAATTGATGGCGTAGCCGAATAACACCAGCTGTATGATGGGGATCATGACAATCATGCCGAAGGTCAGGCGGTCGCGGCGCAGTTGGATGAATTCCTTGACAACGATGCCCCACCAGCGTGACCAGGAAAAATAGCGGCTAGTCACGGTGAGCTACCCACCGCATCCATCAAGTTGATAAATACATCCTCCAAGCTGGGTTCCGTTAGTTCCCAGTGGTAATCCGATTGCCGGCGCAAAGAGGCCGTGCTGTGTAACAATTGCTCGGCATCGGTGCCGGTAACATGCAAGGTGTTGCCGAAGGCCGAGACCTGGGCAACGCCGGGCAGCCCGCGTAATTGCTCCGCCAGTTGTATGATGTTGGCGCCGCTGACGGACCAGGTGGTGAGCCGTTGGGTTGCAATGACTTCCTGTGCGGTGCCTTGTGCTAAGAGTTTGCCGTTGGCGATGTAGGCCAGCCGGTGGCAGCGCTCGGCCTCGTCCATATAGTGGGTGCTCACTAATACTGCGATGCCGCGCGCGGCCAGTCCATGAATTTCATCCCAAAACTCGCGCCGCGCCTTGGGATCGACGCCTGCCGTGGGCTCGTCTAGCAGCAACAATTGCGGGTCGTGCAGCATGCAGGCGGCGAGCGCCAGGCGCTGTTTCCACCCGCCCGACAAGGTGCCTGCCAGTTGATCTTGGCGTTCCAGCAGGCCGAGTTTGCTAAGACTTTGCTGCACGGCCTGTTTGCGCTTGTGCATGCCATACATGCGCGCGATGAAGTCGAGGTTTTCACGGATGCTTAAATCTTCGTAGAGCGAAAAACGCTGCGTCATGTAGCCGACGTGCAGTTTGATCTGGTCGCTTTGCTTGATAATGTCGAAACCTAAGCAGGTGCCGCTACCGCTGTCGGGCGTGAGCAGGCCGCACAGCATGCGTATCGAGGTGGTCTTGCCGCTGCCGTTGGGTCCGAGGAAGCCGAAGATTTCGCCTTGTTTTACTTGCAGGCTGAGGTCGCGCACGACGTGCTTGGCGCCGAAACGCTTATTGAGATTTTGTACATCAATAACAAGTTGACCGGTGCTCATGCGGGCTTGAGCTGTACATCGACGGGCTGTCCGGGGCGCAGTTTTATGGCGTCGGCGGGCGAGGGCCAGGCCTCGACGAGATACACGAGTTTGCTGCGGCTCTCCTTGCTATAGATCACCGGCGGGGTGTATTCGGCCTGACTGGCGATAAAGCGAATGTGCGCAGGGAAACCGGCGGGGCAGCCATCACAACTCAGCGTTACGGTTTGGCCTATATGCAGCGAACCTAGCTGGGTTTCGGGAATAAAAAAGCGTACCTTGATATTTTGCGGCGGCAGCATCGATACCACCGGATTGCCGGCGGGTACCCACTCGCCAGGGGTATAAAACGTATCGTCTACCTTACCATCAACGGTAGCATATACAATTTTTTGCGCGAGTCTCCACTGCGCTTGCGCCAGCACGGCGCGTGCCGTTTCAACCTGGGCAACCGCGGCATTGATTTCATCCGGGCGTGCGGGGAGCTGGGCCGTTTCAAGCTGGGCGGTCAGTTCGGCAACGCGTGCCTTGTCGCGGTTATGGGAGGTGCGCGCCTCATCTAATTTGTCTTGGGTAACGGCGCCGCTACCGATCAGTTTCTCAAAGCGCTTTAACTGAAGTTCCGATAAGCGCAATGCGGATTTGGCTTGTGCCAATTGCGCGCGCGCGGTCTCAAGCTCGGAGGGGCGCTTGCCCTTTTTAAGGTTTTCCAACGCCGCCTCGGCCTGCCTCAGTCTTTGTGCCGCTTCATCGCGCCCCGCTACTTCGTTCTGATGCTCCAGGGTGAATAGCAATGCCCCGGCTGTTACTTCATCGCCGCGCTTTACTGCTAGTGATTCAAGCGCGCCGGCAAAGGGCGATGCAATTCTTACATACTCACCCTCGGCATAACCCTGTAATGAATGGGTTTCAGTTTGCGTGCAAGCACTCAGGGAAAACGCGAAGAATAGGCAGCTTAGGACGGGGCGGAAAAACGGGTAGTCTGAATCAAGATAAGCAGAGACGGGCGCGGGAATAATGTCAGGGAGTCTTTTGATGTTAGTATTCCGATTAGCTTTAGGGCGGGCCATTCCGGGCTTCGTTTGGGTGCAGGCGGTTGAGTAATAGCCGCCGCTTAGGATTACTGTGACTGCACGGCCTCGTCGAGCTTTTTGCGCCGCTCTTGCTCTTGCTGGTCCAGCGTTTGCTGCACGCCGTTCGCATCGTCGAGCGCCTGGCGTTGTTCGGTAAACAGCGCAGAAGACTGGTCTTCGACCTTGGGCGGCTTGGGAGTGGGCTCACAAGCTGTTACTGTTGCGGCCGCAATTAAAGCAATTAATACAGGGTATGTTTGCATGGTGTTCTCCTACTGATCGTTCAATGCCTGATGTTTATACATAGCGCCATAAATCTACTGATACAACGACTAGCCATCCGACTAGGTTGGCAAACTACGCCAACCAAGTCG
>Ga0209342_10006654_pt1 | contig 11677 bp, 13 predicted proteins | sample RifCSP16_2_FD_184023 | JGI IMG/M metagenome (GOLD analysis project Ga0209342, IMG submission 184023) | Soil microbial communities from Rifle, Colorado - Rifle CSP2_sed 16_2 (SPAdes) (version 2) | ecosystem: Environmental > Terrestrial > Deep subsurface > Rock core/Sediment | place: Rifle... | reverse complement strand
TGCAGGTTCCCCTCCATCGCGGAGTAGTCCTGCCCCAGGTCGAACAACCGCTGCTGCCACTCGCCGAAGCTCTCGTCCACCGCCGGCAGCACGTCGCTCAGGCCCTCCTGGATGCCATCGGTGAAGTCCTTGAACAGTTCGCTCGTCTTGCCCAGCTCATCGCCGACATCGCCCAGCCCCTCCACGGCCACGTGGGCACTCTGATCCCAGCTATCCGACGTAGACTTCGCCCAGAGCGCTATGTTCTTCTTGGACGCCTCCAGCGAAAGCTCTACGTCTCCGCCGCCACCGAGTACCGATTTGGCGACGCCGCCCAGCACGCCGAACTCGTCGTCGAGCTGACGGATAGCCCCCCGCACGTCGCCGGACGCCAGCTCCATGATGGCGTCCTTTCCCGTCCTGGCCGGGCCGCCCAGCATCGTCATCTTCAATCCGAGGTTGAGCAGTTCGTCGCCGAAGTGACGCACGTCGGCGTTGAAGCCGCTGAAGTCGCCCCGCGCTGCCCGCGCCACCGCCGCGAACGCCGCGATGGCGTCCGAGGCCGTGGTCGCCGCGCTCGCCACCAGCGGCAGCGTCAGCGCCCCCAGCTCCTCAAGCTGCACGTTCAGGTCGTTCATCGCCATCTTCATCTTGAACTGGGTCGTCTTGGAGACCTCCTCGAAGCCGCGATCCAGGTTGCCCGTGGCGGTGTCCATGTTGCCCAGGATCTCCGTGTAGGCCTCACCCTGGACGCCCGCTGTGGCCAGCACGTTCGTCAGGCCGCGCACGTCGGGGAACAGCGTGGAGATCGCCTCCTCGTTCCCCTTGAACTTCGTCATCAACATGTCGAGCACCGACAGCAGCCCCTTCTCACGCACCTGGTCACGGACTTCCTGCATCGACAGGCCCACGCCCGCCAGGAGCGCCTTCGCCTCCTCCGTGGGCTTCAGGAGCTGCGTCATCACGCCGCGCAGGCCGGTGGCCGCCTCCTCCGCAGAGACGCCCAGGCGGGTGAAGGTGGCCATGTTGGCGGCGACCTCCTCAAAGGAGATGCCCATCTGCGCGGCGATGGGCACGACGCGCCCCAGGACGCCGCTGAAGGCGTCCGCCTCCGCCTTGCCGTCCTTGACCGCCTGCATAAGGACGTCGGTCACGCGCCCGGCCTGCCCGGCCTCCATCTGGTAGGCGTTGAGGACCGTCGTCAGGGCGTCGGCGACGACGGCCGTCTCGCCCAGGCCAACGGTGGAGGCCTTAGCCGCGATCTCCAGCACGTCGGCGGCGTCGCTGGCGTCCGTGATGCCGGAGGACAGGATGAAGTAGGCGCCGGCCCCGAGCTCCTTCGAGGACTTGGGCAGGCTCTTCTGCATCTCCCGGATCGAGCCCTTCAGGAGATCCGTATCCTCGCTCGTGGCTCCCGTCAGGGCGCGTATCTGAGCCATCTGCGCCTCGTAGGCAGCGGCGGCGCCGATGGAGTTGACGATGACTTCCTTGGCGCCGAGCATCGCCCCCGCCATGCCGCCGAAGCCCAACGCAGCAGCCGCCCCCGTCTTGACCATCGAGCCCAGGCTCACCTGCGCCTTGCCCAAGGGGCCCGACATCTCGTCGCGCCCCCGGAGGATGATCTCCAGTACCGCCGGCATCTACCGCTCCCGCTGCTGTTCCTGCTCTTTGGCCAAACCGGCTCGCTCATCCTTCGTCGCCGGTGCCGGTCCATAGCGCCGAAGCGAGCGCTCCACGCAGTTCTCCACGATCCCCGCCGGCACCTTCCCCTTGATCACAGCCGCGTCCAGCAGTGACCGCTCGAATCTGCGCGCGGCCACGGTAACAGCCTTCCAGGCGATCTCGGACAGCCGCTCCTCCAGCTTCGCCACATCGAGCCGCTCCGATAGCACCCGCGCCAGCACCAGGCCGCTCTCGCCATCCAGGAAGCGGTATGGCTGCCCCTTGCCAGCCAGCCCGTCGGCGATGCCGTGGAAGCTGTCCCACAGCGCGCTCTCCTCCCGCGACAGCGCTTCCTTCGCCGCCTTCAGTTCGACCAGCTGCGCCACGATGCCGTTGATCGCCCGCTCGGCTTTTGTCATCTACCCCGCTCCTGCTCGCTTTCCCTGATCTGCTTCACGATCTCGTCCTCTACCTCCAGCATCTCGGCCTCTTCCGCCAGCTCGTCTTCAGGCACGTCAATCAGCGTCCACGGCGGCACGTTGTACGCCTTGGCACACCGCCTGACCGCCCAGAGCGTGTAGCCTACGCCCGGGCCTCCTCCGTCTCCTCCTCCGGCGTCGTCGGGGAAGCCGTGGAATCGGGCGATCCCGTCGTCGATGAGCCGCTCCCTAAAGGGGTTGGCATGGCTCCCTCCTGGATCACCCGCGTCCGCACCCTGAGCATCGCCGCCACCAGGTCGCCGGGGATGGACTCGAACCCCGCCGCGCTGTGCGGGATGCGCTTGCCCTCATCGTCGTACAGCCGCCAACCCGGGAAGAGCTGCAGCAGTATCTCCTCCGCCTCACTGTCCGGCGACTTCTTGTTCAGCCCGAAGTAGCGCTTTATCAGCCGCGGCGGCGCGTTCGTACGCACGTCGATCTCGAAGCCGGGGTAGCCCTCGTCGTCCAACCTCGCCGTGACCGTCTTGACCGGCATCTTCGGAGCCTTCGCCGCCGTCATAAAGCCTCGCACATGGCAGGGCAACCCTCCGAACTACGTCCGTACTGACTGCCCGAAGGGTCATCCATACGCTGGCCAGAACCTCATAAGGGCACGCGGTCGCCGCATCTGCCGAGTCTGCAAGAACGCGCGCTGGCGGCGATGGCGTGGCGTGCCAATCACGATCACACGCTGGCGGCGATGGCGTGGCGTGCCAATCACGATCACACCTCTGTGACGGCGCCAGTCGTCTGCAGGACTACCTCCACCATGTGGAGGGCGCCCTTGCTGGGCTTCCGGCCGTAGCGCGTCAGGAACGTCTCCACGCTGCTCGTCTTGCCGGACTTCCAGGTGATCAGCAGGGTGCTGCTGGTCGCCAGCCCGACCAAGGCTTGACATATCCCGTTCAGGCTGGTCGCGGTGTCGTCGTACGGCCCCCGCAGCGTGACCTGGCCGGCCCGCTTCAAGCCGACGGGCGCGTGCGCCTCATCGTCGTCCCCGGCCGCCGTCACGTCCTGGGTGACGACCTCACGCTCCAGGCCGTCGATCTCGGTGACGTACGCGCTGATATCCGTCGGCGTGCCGCCGGAGTTGTCCAGGCTCACCGCCAGGACATCCCACCCAACTCTCGCCACTTCTTCTTACCTCCTCCTGAAATGCCGAGCCCCCCGACCGTCTGGCCAGGGGGCTCGTTTCTACCCGTTACCGTGTAGGCTTATCCGCGCGCGAACCCAACGACGAACGTTACCGATTGGCCCGCTCCCGCACCGCCGTACGCCCATGACGAAGCGAGATGCCTGTTGACAGTTCCCGCCACCGTCTTCCGCTCCCCCGTCGGTGCCGCTGTGATCGCTGTGAACGCGATCAGGTCGGCGTAGGTGATGTCGTCTGCGGAGTGCCGGACCTTCAGGGCAACGTTCGTGTAGCCGCCCAGCGTGAGCTGCGAGACCTCGGCGTAGCCGGCGCCACCGTTGGCGCTGGACGCGAGGTTGTCCACGGAGCTGGCGCCCTCGGTGTTGCCGGCCGCCGTCTCCTGCGTGTGCGCGTGCAGGATAATCCCTTCCTCGACTGGGCCCGTCACCGTGTAGTCCGCCTCCGCTTTGTGCAGCGTCCCCTTGCTGGCGATCCGGCGGTACTTCGTGGTGATCGCCCCGGCCCAGCCGATGAACTTCTTGCCAATCGTGTTGCCCTCCAGCGCGATGGCGGCCGTCCGCTGGACCAAGGCGACGAGGTGGTCATGCACGGAGTTTGCCGCGTCGTCGAAGAAGCCGCGCTGGCTCAGCGTCCCGCGCTTCAGGCCGACCGGGGCCCACGCCTCATCGGCGTCCCCCAGGACGGTGTTGTCCTCCAGCACGACCTCCCTGCCGATGTCCACCTCCGTCAGCGTGCTGAGGATGCTCCGGCCGTCGAACAGCGCGAAGCCGACGTCGGGACTACCCTTCCTGGCCATCCGCCACCTCCTCGATCAGCCCCTGCTCCAGGAGCCAGGGCACGCTAACGGCCGGCACGTCGTCCAGGACGGCGCCCGCCAGCACCTCCTTCAGTCCCCGCTCCTCCTGGGGGATGCTCTCGCCCGCCAGGATGCGACTGATGATCTCCGGGTCGGTCGGGTAGGAGATGCCGACCAGCGCCCGATAGCTGATCGTCTCCTGGCTGAATCGCTTCTTCGTCATCTCTACCTCCTACGGCGCGATCACGTGGAACCCGATCAGGAAGTCCTGGCCGGTGAAGTCGCGGCCTCCGTAGCCGAAATCCTTCGGCTCCTCCCATCGGAACGAGAAGACTATGGCGGTGGCGGCCAGGCCAGCCTCCGTCTTGAACGCCTCGATTGTCGCCGCCCGGAACGCCCGCACCAGCCGCGCCGCGCGGTCCAGGTCTGAGTCGTGAACCAGCAGCCGGCAGCGCTCCGTGTGGTCTTCCTCAGTCGCATCTCCGCCCACCATCCACTCCACCTGACCCGTGGAGCCGTACAGGATAAAGCAGGGGTGGTCCTCAACCGTGCTCGGCGGGTCGTCGTAGACCTTTTTTATCCCCAGGCGCTCCGGCGACGTGATCCTCACGTCCTCCAGCACCGTCTTGATGCGTGCCCGCGCGTCTTCATAGCTCATCTACGCTGCCCGCCGCCCCCACTTACTCTCGATCTCGCGCTCCACCTGCCGCATCAGCTCCGGCAACCTCTTGAGCAGCGCCTCCGAGGCCCCCTCCAGGAAGAACACGCCCTTCGTGCCCCGCGCGGCAATAATCGCCTGCACGGCCCTCGGGTTGGCCTGGAAGCCGTGCGACTTCAGCCAGGCCCGTATCCGCTTGATCGAAGGTGGCCTGCCCGGAGCGCGCCCGTAGTTCACCGTCGGCGCCAGTCCTCCCAGCGATGACCTCATGCCGTGGCCCCGCCCGATGATGCCCACGCGGGCCTGGAGCGCCACCCCGCCTCCGCTCAGCTCGTAGGTGACGGCCTCTGCCAGCGTCCCCTTGTCCGCGGCGTGCGGCTTCGCCCGCTTCGCCATCTCTTCCCGGCCGAACTTCGCCGCCTCTTCGAACAGCGGCCGCACGGACGTCGGCACCTGCCGAAGCTGCGCCGCAATCGCCTCACCGCCGATCACCGTGACGGTCAGACCGCGCTCCGCCATCAGACGAACAGCCTCCTGCGGCCGTATTCGGCCTTGACCCGCTGGATAACGCTGAACGCGACCGGCGAGAGGTTGATGCCGGTGTCGATGCTCTGGAGGCTCAGCGTAAAGCCGGACTCCTCCAGGTCCCGCAGCTCCCTCGTAACAAGGATCGTCGCTTCCTTGATCGCCGGCGGCACGCTCGGCCAGCCGAACGCCGCCGTCACCTGCACCTTACGCGGCCCCTCCGGCCAGACGTTCAGCCGGGCGTTCGCTGGCACGATGTCCAGGAAGCGGTAGGGCGACACCTCCGGCCCCAGGGCGGCGTTAGCTGGCCCGATCCAGTAGTGAGTATCCTTCGTCAGCGTCTCGTCTGCCCCCACGAAGGCAAAGTCGTCGTCCAGGTCCGCCTTCACAATCAGTCCCGTCACCGTCGCCACGTCGTCGATATATAGCCGTGTTAGCCCATTGCCGTCGTACAGCCGCATGACGACCGCCGCGTCGATCCCGAAGAAGCGCTCGCACTCGCGGTCGATGAGCCGCGAGACCGCCACGAGTTGTTCGACAATCGTTTCGTCATCGCCCGTGTCGGTCTTGGTCGTCCGCCCGCGATACTCCGGGGCGGAAGCGTAGGCCTCTGTGACGGCCATCTACTAGCCCTTCGCCCTCTTCGTGCGCCGCTTGCGGACGGACTTGTCCTCCGGCGGCCCATCTACCGCCTTCTCCTCCGCCCCAGACCCCGGCTCGCCCTCCGGCTGCTCGCCAGCTTCAGGCTCCGCCGCGGCCTCGGCGTCATCAGCCTGCCCTTCGGCAGAGCCCTCGGGCTCCCCCTGGTCGTTCTCCTCCGGCGGCGCCACCTCTACCTCCGGCTCCAGGCTCGGGTCGAGTTCGAAGCGCTCGAACTCCTCCTGCGATACCTCGCGCCCCGGCGTGCAGAACAGGAAGGCGGCGTCCGGGTGCCCTTCCGGCACGAGCCGGGAGCCGTCGCCCGTCCGGTAGAGCCGCGCGTCCACCTTCACCTTCGGCGACGGTGCCTCCTGGTTGATGTAGCTGATCTTCAGCGCCATGTTTCCGAACCTCCTGCTTAGCCAGCCTTCGCTATCCCAACCACGGTGGCGGTGCCGGGCGTGTCCGCCACGGTCGACTTGATCTTGACGCGGTAGTAGCGGTACGGGGCCTGGGCCACCGCGTAGAAGCTCTTCCCTGCAGCCGCCACAGCCGCCTCCACCTGCACGATCACCTCGTCGCTGTAATCGGCCGCGTTAGCCCCAAAGACCGTCCAGTCCACCGAGGCGGTCGCGACCTTGATGGTGTAGGCCAGCGACTTCCACGGCCCGGTATCGATGGCCGCCAGCGCCACCAGCGAGTTAGTGCTCGCCAGCCCCGCCGGGGCCACCGTCTCGAAGTTGTCAGTCGTTACCGACATACCGTCCTCCCGCTCCGCTTAGTTGAAGGCCGCAGCTGGCACGACGTGATAGAACACGCGGATGCTGACTGTGTTCGCCGCATTGCCGCCGCCGAACTCCCCGTCGCCGCTGTTCGCGATGCGCACGCCTGAGTTGGCCACCGGCGTAAAGATCGACGTGTACGCCGGTGCCTGCAGGCGGACCTGGTCCGTCGCCTGATCGATAAAGCCCGTCGTCTCCACGGTCATAATGTCCGCGCCGCTCACGTACTCGATCACTAGGTTGTCGGCCGTCTCCGTGTACGCTGCGGCACGGTCGAAGAACATGTAAACCTTGTCGACAACGAGCGCCCAGCCCGCCCCGGGTGCCGGCACCAAACTGACCGGCGTCGCCCGCAGGGCGAGCATCTGCGCGTTTGTCAGTTGGACATCGGCAAAGCGGATGCGCTCACCGCCGGCCACCCCTGAGTCTTGCGTTGCCTCAATGGTTGGCATCTCTGTTAACCTCCCGTGCGAATGGGCGGGGAGGCCCACTGCCGGGCCTCCCCGCTGAAGTTCACCGCTGCCGCCACCGTCAGGCTTTAGATGCCCGTGACGGAGCAGAACGCCGCCGCGCGGTAGACCACGAACGCGGTCCGCAGGCCGGCGCGGATCGTCTTCTCGCCTTCCTTGAACTGATCGGCGACGAAACCGACCTCCACCTCGATGCCCCGACGCGGCCGCAGCTCGCAGTGCGTCGCGAAGTCGCCCACCAGGCCGGTGTTCTCGGTGATGCGGTCGCTGACCGTGACCGGCAGGCCCCAGAGCCTCATGACGCCCAGGTCCTGAGGGTTGCCGAGGATGTAGATGCCGTCGGTCGTCCTGGTCAGGCGGATGTCCTGCCAGTCGTTCGGGTGCAGCACGATGTTGCTGGGGTTGGCCGCTCCCGTGACGGCCACCAGCGTGATCGCCTTGTGGATGGCGTCGAACGCTGGGTCGGCGCCCTTCGCCTGCGTCTGGATGCCGGACACGTCCAGGATGCCGGACAGGTTGGGCGCCGTGCCGTCCCCCACCAGAACCTGGAGGTCCAGCCGCCGCCGCAGGAAGAGCGAAAGGCGGCCATCGATTAGGCCTGCGACGCCCGGCACGTCCTCAAGCTGCTCGTCGGTGATGGGCAGCGACACGCCGATGCTCCGCACCGTGCTGGAGTCCTCGGCGTAGGAGACGTCCGCCTCGGCATAGAGCGCGCCCTCAGCGCGCTCCGCAGCCGCCTCCGTCGTCACTGTCTCCCGCATGAACACGACGGCCGCCTGGGTCGTCGGCACGGACGGGATGATGTCCAGGACCTGCGGCCCCAGCAGCGCCGCCTCGACGATCCGCCCGGTGCGGACCGACTCCGGCGGGAAGCCGTCCGTCGTCAGGAACAGCGTCTTCAGATGCGCGATGGGGTTCTCGATGTCCTTGTATTCGACGCTGAGGGACTTCCGCGAGTGCCCCAGCGTGGCTTTGAACTCGTCAGACTCGACGACGTACTGGCCGAGGCTCTTGACGCGGACGGGCCGTTCGCCCTTGCCCTCACCGCCGGGCTGGGCCGGGCGGTTCTGCGGCTCCTTGAGCCACTTGTCATAGGCCTTCTGGTCGCCCTCGGCCTTCACGACGGCCTCCATCTGCTCGGCCTTCTCCTGGAGCGCCGCCAGCTCGTCGTTCCGCCGCGTGATCTCAGCGGCTTTCTCCTCATTGGTGCCGGTGATGCTGATCACCTTCGAGAGGTTGATCTGGCCGTTGTCGCTGGCCTCCTTGAAGATGGCGCCCAGCTCGGCCCGCTTCGCCGCGATCTCCTCGCGCAGTTTCTTCAGCTCGTCCACTTCGCCTTTCCTCCTCCTACTTGCCCGGCACAACCACGCGGTTCATCGCCGCGAGGATGCGCTGGTAGTCTACGAACAGCCGGAGGGCCTTCTCGCTCTCCGGCTCGCTGCCCTTGAGCAGCTCCTCGATCTCCTCCCGTAAGACGGCGGCCGCCTTCGCGACCTCCTCCAGGCGGGAACGGTTGGCCGCCGAAAGGGTCCGGGCCTCCTTCGCCCGGACGGCAGCAAGCGCCTCCGAGCGCTGGACGAACGCCTGCACGTCGGCAAGCACGTGCTCAGCGTGGTCCAGGTAGGTCCAGCCCCTCATATTCTCCCACGGCGGCTCCCTGTCGAACTGCTTGTAATGTGCTGCCAGATGGCGTCGCACTCCCGGCATATCCCCTTCCGGGATATCAGCCCCCATCATCCGGCCAGCGGCGCCGACGCACCCACGCCACACGACCGCGCCGTCCTCCGGGCGGTGGTGCGGCAGCTTCATGTCCTCGAACCGCTCCGGCGGCATCGCCGCCGCCCAGGCGTAGTGCTTGGCGATCCGGCGCTTCTCCGCCGCCGACAGCTCCTCCCACGGCTGGTCCGTGAAGTCGCTCAGCTTGGGGCGGCTCCAGGCGCTATCCTCCGGCGCCATCTCGGTCGCATGGACGCCTACCGCCACCTTGCCGGCCTTGATGTCAACCGTCATCGTGTCAACGCCGGCGCCGACCATCACGGGCGATACCTCCCACACCTTCATCCGCTTCAGGAAGCGCACCGGGCGGCCCTCGTGCTCGCCCTCCGCCCTCTCCAGAATCTTGAAGCCGTAGCTCCATTCCTGCAGCTCGGCCAGATGTTTGATCGTCGTGAAGTGCTCGCGGCCCGACTCCGTGTCCAGGAAGAACTGACCGTCGAAGATCGCCTTGTCGCCCTCCTCGTGGATGGAGCCCCGGCCGACTGGCAACTTGTCCCAGCCGTGGCCCCAGGCCGCCAGCTTGACGCTCTGCTCGCCGAACGCGCCGGGGATCGTGACATCCCCGTCCTCGTCGATCACGTTGAGCGTCGCGAAGACGGCCGTCACGAGCCCCTGGTCGCCCTCCTGTTTGAGTTCCAGTCCCGTGGACCTGTAGACTTTCTTATCCACTCGATCTCCTCCTCATGTCGTCACCGGCACCAGCGTCAGCGTCCCGTGCGGATGTTCCACATTCGTCGCCGCCTCACCGCCCGAGATCGACGTGATCGCCCCGTTGCGCGCCGCGCAGGCCGGGTCCTCCCCGCCGTCGATCATCAGCACCCGCGAGAAGCCGTTAGCCCGGTAGGCCGCTGCCGTCCCCATGTTTGTCGCCCACATCGTCTCCGTCATCACAACGGCCAGCGGCCTACCGGCGTAGTAGGATTCGACGCGCTGGCGTAGGCCGGGGAACTCGTCGTCGGGCACGCCGTTGACCACCTGGCTGAGGCTGTAGCCGCGCCGAGCACCTTCCTCGAACGCCTCCGAGAGGGCGGCCCGCGTGCCGTCGCTGATGCGCCGGCCGCGGTGCGCTGCCTCTCCCAGGACGGCCGCCGTCGCAGCGCTGTCCTCCTCGAAGCCCGCCTCCAGATCGAACGCCTCCGCCGCTAGCCCCCAGCCCCCGGCGATCCCCGCCAGCCACACCGGTCGCAGCGCCTCGGCCATCAGGTCGTCCTCTTCGTCCGGCATCAGCGTGCGCACGCCCACTACTGGCTGCTTGCGACCTGCGCCGTTGCCGCTGCGCAGCGTCACCACCGCCGCCAGGCGCTCCATCGCCCGCTCGGCCTGCGCCCGGAAGAACGCCGTCACGCCGGCCTCAAACCGCTCCACGATCCGCTGCCTTGCCTCAGCCATGCGCTGGGCGAAGGCGTTTGCCGGATCGCTCGCCTTGAACCCCTTCGGCATCGACGGTGCCGCGCTGCCATCGCGCGTCGGGACGATGGTGAATGGCCGCAGGTAAACGTCGTCGTCCGCTCCTACCGGCAGACCGACCGCACGCTTCGCCTCCGCTACCTTGCCCCAGCCGCCGCGGACGGCCCGGTCCACACGCTCGTACACCTTGTCCATGTCGGGCTGCAGCGCCCGCACGTTCGTTAGATCGAAGGCGACGCTCCGGTTCTCGTTATCGTCGAAGTCCGGCAGCGCCTGGATCGTCAGCTCGGCGGCAACGATCCGCTGAATCGGCACGATCCCCTGCTCGATGGCGAACTCCACCAGCTTCTCCACGTTGTCGAAGGTCGCGCGGTCAAGGCCAGCGCCGAGGCCCGCCACAATGGCGGGCACACCCAGCACGGCGCTCACGCGCTCCTCCGGCACCCGTCGCAGGTTGCGCAGCTCCATCTGTTCCGGGGAGAACGCCAGCACCTGCACCTTGGTCGGAGCCGTCATCACCATCGGCTCACCGCGCTTGTCGCCGCCGAACTTCTGCATCGCCATCTGCTTGATCTCTTCGGCGTTCTCCGGGCTCACCCGCGCCCCCGGCGCCGAGCTCTCCGGCGAGATCACCAGCCCCGGCACGCCAAGGTTCCGCATCAGGCTAGCCGTGAAGTTGGCCGCCTCGTCATCGGTGAAGATTTCGCGCAGCACGGAATACAGCGGCGAGAGGCCCTTGCGTGTGTTCTCGGGGTCGAGCCCCCAGCGGAAGTGAACGACGTCGCGCGGGTCGTATTTGACGGGCTCCAGCATCGGCCCAGGCCGGTACTCGTAATGTGAGATGAACACCGAACCGTCGTCCGGCCATTTCGGCTCCATCGTCCAGGACGGCGCCCACCAATACTCCACGACCTTGCTGAGGCCCTCCATGCCCCCCGGCTCCCGGCTTCGAACCTTCAGCCAGTAGGCGTTCCCCGAAGTCGCCCTGTCCACCATCGTGGCGTACCAGAGAAGCGGGCCGGGGTAGTACGGGTTCGGCCGTTCGATCAGACGCGGGAAGGGATGGCGCGGCACCCGGACAAGCTGTCCATCTGCTCCCTCATCGAGAACCGTCACGGGCGCCTCCGGGAACGTGCGCGCGATCCAGTTGACGCAGGCGACGACGATGCTGTTGCCGGTGCCGTCGCCCACTTCCTTGCCGTAGTTGAATTTCGTGCGCGGCAACAGAAACTGCCAGAAGGGGCCTGCCCGGCCCGACCAGCGCATCGCAGCCTTGATCCGCGCCCCGACGGCCCTGAACGGCGCGCCTAGCACCTTGCGAATCAAAACGCGCTCCAGACCACCGGCTGAC
>Ga0209342_10006653_pt1 | contig 11680 bp, 7 predicted proteins | sample RifCSP16_2_FD_184023 | JGI IMG/M metagenome (GOLD analysis project Ga0209342, IMG submission 184023) | Soil microbial communities from Rifle, Colorado - Rifle CSP2_sed 16_2 (SPAdes) (version 2) | ecosystem: Environmental > Terrestrial > Deep subsurface > Rock core/Sediment | place: Rifle... | reverse complement strand
CACGTAGTGGATTGGGGGCGGAAGGCAGATTCTGCGCGTTTATGTTCTGGTTTGGCAGGTTTAGCAAAGTTCGAAAGAGGCGCAAGATGCTCTGAGCGAAAGATATATGAAGATATTGAAGGCCTTTCAGAGCCGAGCGCTCTGGAAGGCCTTTTTTTATTGAGTCCTGAAGAGAAAGGAAAGAAAATGTTATTGAAAGAGCAGTTAAAAGTAAGAGAATTTGAGCTCTCGGATTTGGAATATGTCAAGGATTTGATAAAGAGAACAATAGATATTTGTTACCGAGATGTTTACTGCAAAGAGATTATGGACTTTTTCGATATGTTCCATTGGGGCGGAAATATCCTCAAGACGGCCCAGGACGGATACATTGTTGTTGCGGAAGTGCAGGGGGAAATTGTGGGGACCGGCAGTCTTATAGGGGGCGCTATCCTAAGGGTATTTGTTGACCCTGCGCACCAGAAGCAAGGGATAGGCAAAATGATTATGAACGAACTTGAAATGCGGGCTACGATGAATGCCGTAGAGACTGTGCGATTGCGTGCACTGGCAAACGCAAAAAAGTTTTATGAATCATTGGGGTACCTGACGGTTGCTAACAGCCTGGTCGAACTTGACAATGGCAGGAATTTTGAGTATTATCAGATGGAGAAAAGGTTGAAGTAGAGACATCCTGACCGAAAGTGAACTTTTAGTGAAGGCAAGTAAATGACAAATGTCACAATAACGGCTGCCAAAGGATTTTTGGCGGGGGGGGCGGCTTGTGGGATTAAGAAGTCGGGCAATCCGGATTTGGGATTGATTGTCTGTCCGACGGGGGCGAAGGCGGCGGCGGTCTTTACGACTAACAAGGTTGTATCAGCGGCGGTAGAGGTCTGCAAGCGGCACGTCAAGAACGCCGAGATTCGGGCGGTGGTGGTCAATTCAGGCTGCGCGAATGCGTGTACGGGCGTAAAGGGCGTCAATAATGCCGAACGAATGTGCGGAGAAGCCGCGAAGGCTTTGAACCTGGCGAGAGATACGAGATTGCTTCGCTGCGCTCGCACTGACCGGACCGGCGCAGTGTGCAATACTCGGTACGCAGGAGAAAACGTTCTGGTTGCCTCGACGGGGATTATCGGCGTGCAGTTGCCGATGAGGAAGGTCATCGCAGGGATTGAGAAGGCGGCGGCGAAGCTCTCGGCTTCCGCTTCGGCGGGGCTGGGCTTCGTAAAGGCGATAATGACAACCGACACCAAAACGAAACAGGCGGTAAGACGATTGACGATGGACGATGGAGGATGCACGAGCAGAAAACGCACGCCGGGAATCAAGGATTCTGTCATTACAATAGCCGGTGCGGTTAAAGGGGCGGGGATGATCGGGCCTAATATGGCCACTACGCTATCGTTTATCACGACGGATGCGGCGATAAGCAAGCCCCTATTGACGGCGGCGCTAAAGCGGGCTGTAGGCGATTCATTGAACAAGCTGACGGTTGACGGCCATCAGAGCACGAACGATACCTGTATCATTCTTGCATCAGGCCTGGCGGGCAATCGCCCGATTACGAGCCAGTGCCCCCGGTATCGGAGATTTGCGAAGGTATTGGCGGAATTGTGCGACGATCTGGCCCGGCAGATGGCGCACGACGCCGAGGGGGCGACGCGGATATTCAAGGTTGTTGTAACAGGAGCCGCAACCAAGGCCGATGCCGCCAGGGCTGCTCGGGCGGTGGCGGATTATCCGTTGGTCAAATGTGCGGTGCACGGCGGGGATCCTAATTGGGGCAGGATAATCTGCGCGGTCGGCTCGGTAGGCGTTAAGCTCAATCCAGACAGACTTTCCTGCCGGCTCGATGATATTACCGTCTTCAAGAACGGCGCGCCGCGGAAATTCGACGCGAAAAAGGCGAGCAAGGTCGTTTCGCAGAAGGAGCATAGGATTAGCGTGGATTTGGGGGCGGGCCGGGCGAGCGATTTTTGCTACGGGTGCGATTTGAGCGCCGAATACGTCAAGATTAACGCCGAATACCACACTTAGAGCTTCAGGATTGCCAGCTTTCGGTGGGCGAATCCGCTTTTCAACTCTGCAATCTTTGGCATGGTTCACGTAAGTAAGATTCCGGGGTACATTATTTGTGGTTCGATAGGGCGTGGCAGCCTCATCCCCTGGGGATGGGGATGGTTGCGCCGCTCTTGGAGCTTTGCCATCCCCCCCTGGGGGGAGGCTGCCACCTAGAATTGAACCATGCGCAATTTTTGCAATAAAAACAGTTGCAAAGGCTCCTTGCCCCGTTAGACTATACGGGTTTATTTTCGTCTAAGCTTTGGTAGCTATAATAGTTGAAGAAGGCTTCTGCAAAATTGCAGGTTAGGCCTACTTAATAAAAGAAAAAATCCGTTCTTGATTTTTTCTTTTTAACGCGAACATATTGTCAGACAAGAGGTTAGGCGATTATTGAAGAAAATCACAAAGACGATTTTCTTCAACAATATAGGCCTAACCTGCAATTTTGCAGAACTCATTAGTTGAAGTCGAAAGGAGTGTAAAACGTGAAGACTTTTGGAAATCTGGCTGGAGTTTCGGCGGCGACGTTTGGTTTTTGTGGCGTGGCGGCAGCGGCCGAAGGAGCCGCAACTGCCGGGACGGGCGGCACGCCGTGGAGCTGGTGGATTGCACCGGCGGCGGCGCTGATGGCGTTGGGCTTCGCCTGGTACTTCTACAAGAAAGTGATGGAGGCCCCGGAAGGCACCGAGAGAATGGTTGAAATCGCCCGCTATGTCCGCGAGGGGGCATACGCGTATCTGTTCAGGCAGTACAGCGTCGTAGCGTTCGTATTTGTGATTCTGCTGGCGATCTTCGCGGTTTGCGCCTATTACGGGGTCCAAAACCCGTTTGTGCCCGTGGCGTTTCTAACGGGCGGGTTCTTCAGCGGACTATGCGGCTTTCTTGGGATGAAGACGGCTACGAATGCCTCTTCCCGGACCGCCCAGGGCGCCAGCGTGAACCTCAATCGCGGGCTGCAAGTGGCTTTTCGTTCCGGCGCGGTTATGGGCCTTGTGGTTGTGGGCTTCGGGCTGCTCGATATCTCGCTGTGGTATCTGATATTGGACAAGATTGTCTATACGGCCAAACATATGGATCAGGGGCTGACTCTGTTCGGCATAGAGCTGGTCAAGGCGGGGATGGATCCTGGGCATAAGCTCGTCGAGATAACAACGACGATGATCACATTCGGCATGGGCGCCTCGACGCAGGCCCTGTTCGCCCGTGTCGGCGGTGGAATATACACCAAGGCCGCAGATGTCGGGGCAGACCTGGTCGGCAAGGTCGAGGCGGGAATTCCCGAGGACGATCCGAGGAACCCGGCCACAATCGCCGACAACGTGGGCGATAACGTCGGCGACGTGGCCGGTATGGGGGCCGACCTCTACGAGAGCTACTGCGGCTCGATACTTGCGACAGCGGCCCTCGGGGCGGCCCTGCCCCTGTCGGCGGTTGCGCAAAGCGGGATGGACCCTCTGAAGGCTGTTTTGGCGCCGATGGTTGTCGCGGGTTTGGGTATTGTTCTCTCGGTCGCCGGGGTTTTTATGGTCCGGTGCAAGGAGGACGCCAGCCAGAAGAACCTGCTGCGAGCGCTTCTGTTCGGGACGCTCGGCAGCTCGGTGCTTATACTCATTGCGATTGCCCTCATGGCGATGACGGACTGGATAAGCTGGGGCATATTCGGTTCGGTTGTTTCGGGTCTTGCGGCTGGCGTGATCATCGGCCAGTTCACCGAATACTACACCTCCGACGAGTACAAGCCGACGCGCGGCATCGCCAACCAGGCTCGAATGGGGCCTGCAACGGCAATTCTCGATGGTTTCTCGACGGGCATGTACTCTGCGGGTCTGCCGGTCGTAACGATTGTAATAGGTATTCTGTGTGCGTTCGGCTTTGCGGGCGGTTTCAGGGATGTATCGATGGGCCTTTACGGTATCGGGTTCGCTGCGGTTGGGATGCTTTCCACGCTGGGAATCACCCTTGCGACCGATGCGTACGGTCCGATAGCCGACAACGCCGGCGGCAACGCCGAGATGAGCGGGCTGGGGCCAGAGGTTCGCAAGAGGACCGATGCACTCGATTCATTAGGCAATACGACGGCAGCCACGGGCAAGGGTTTTGCAATCGGTTCGGCTGCGCTGACGGCGATGGCGCTGTTAGCGGCTTATGTGGAGGAAGTGCGGATATGGATAGGCAGATTTGCACAGCAGAGCGCCGATGGGATTTATTACGTCGGCACGGTCGCCTTTGCGGCGAAGGACGGGGTCGGCGACGCCGTGAACGTCAAGACGGCTGAGATTATGAAGTTTGTCGAGGCTTATGGTCTGAACATCATGAATCCAAAGCTGATCTGCGGGTTACTTATCGGTTGTATGATGGCGTTTGTGTTCTGTGCAATGTCGATAAAGGCGGTCGGCAGGGCGGCGGGGGCCATGGTCGAGGAGGTCCGCAGGCAATTCAGGGAAATAGCGGGCATAATGGAAGGCACGGGCAAGCCGGACTACGCCCGGTGCGTCTCAATCTCGACCAAGGGGGCGCAGAGAGAGATGATTCTGCCGTCGCTGCTGGCGATTATTATTCCGGTTCTGACGGGGCTGTTCTTAGGAGTGGCCGGCGTGATGGGACTCCTGGCGGGCGGGTTGAGCTGCGGGTTTGTCCTTGCGATTACGCTCAATAACTCCGGCGGGGCGTGGGACAACGCCAAAAAGTACATCGAAAAAGGCGCCCACGGCGGCAAGAAGCTTCCCGACGGCAGCAAGAACCCCGTGCACGGCGCCGCCGTAATCTGCGATACGGTCGGCGACCCGTTCAAAGACACCGCGGGGCCGAGCCTGAATATCCTGATAAAACTGATGGCGATGGTCAGCGTCGTCTTTTCGGGGGTTATCGTGAAGTTTGGCCCTCAGATCAGCGAAATGCTCGGCTTAGGCGGCAAGTGAGCGAGTTTGCGTTTGGCGAAGCAGTGAAAGACGCTGCTGCTTGCCGTGCTGCTGCGTGGTTGACGTAAACTGCAAATATGTGTAATCTATTGGGGCGGCCAAATAGGCTGCCCCTTTTTGTTTTGTTTGAGGTCTTGGAATTTGACGAAGCGCGACAATTCTGAAGCAGAGATATTCGCCCTGGCTGCTGCGAAAGTGGCGGCGGAGCGGCATTGCACCGAGATCGTTGTCCTGGATTTGCGGGGCAAGTCGCCGGCGACGGATTATTTCGTGATCGTTACGGGCACAAGCGACAGGCAGATGCGGACCGTCTCCGACGAGATATCCGCAGCCGCCAGGGAGCTTGGCCTGCAGCGGTTCGGCAGGGCCGGCTACGAACAGGGCCGATGGATCCTGCTCGACTATATCGATGTGGTAATACACATTTTCGACGCTGAGTACCGCGAATACTACGACCTCGAATTGCTCTGGGGAGACGCGGAGCGATTGACTCCGCCAAAGGCGGATCTTTGATATTGACGATTGATTATTGATGAAGCCGGTTATCGACATACTTGAGGAACGGGTATCCGCTGTGATGGCGGCGGTTGCGGGCGTGGAGGGCTGCGCGGCGATAGTGCGGCCTGCGGCGGACCCTAAATTCGGGGATTATCAGGTCAACGGCGTGATGCCGTTGGCGAAGAAGCTCAAGACCAATCCCCGCAAGTTGGCTGAGGAGGTCGCCAAGAAGCTCGATCTAAGTGATATGTGTGAGCCGGCGGAGGTGGCCGGGCCCGGGTTTATCAACCTGCGACTGAAGGCCGAATTTGTTGCCCACAGGCTGCTTGAAATTAACGGTGATGCCGCCCGGCTGGCGGTGGAGAAGGCCGATAAGCCCAAGACAATAGTAGTGGATTTCTCCAGCCCGAACATCGCCAAGCAGATGCACGTCGGCCACCTGCGAAGCACCATCATCGGTGACTGTATATGCAGAATGTTGGAATTCCTCGGCCACAAAGTAATCCGCCAAAACCACATCGGCGACTGGGGTACTGCATTAGGGAAAGTAATTCTTGGTCTATGGCATATGTGCATGGACGAGAAGAAACATCATAACAAATTATATTATACAACTGAGCTTGTAGAGCTTAACGGTTATGCAGAAAATAAAGAAAGAATAAAAATTCTCTGTCAAGATATACGTAAGAGACATGAAGAAGATTGGGAGGAAGATTTTCTTTATAGACGAGGCGATGGGGAAAGATACTTTAGGCGTTTTCTTAATGATCTCAAGACAAGAGAAGACAGTGAATTATGGGGGAAAATCACAATTCTCTACCAATACGTAAATCGATTGGAAAAATCATTGGTTGGAATGGGCTTAATGATTCCAACTCGTGTTAAGAAAAAATCTTACAAAGAAGATGAGAATCCTTTCGAGTATATCTCAATACCGTATGAATCTCTTTCACGTCATATAACAGCCATGTTGCAAAGGATTGATGACAAAGATAATGAGCAAGAAAAAGACGCTTGGGAACGGATTAGAGAAATTTCGTTAAAATATTGCCATGAGATTTACAAAAGACTGAATGTTAAACTATACATGGAAGACGTCCGCGGAGAGAGTTTTTACAGAGACATGCTGCCGGAGGTGGTTGATGATTTGAAGGAACTGGCGGAAACAAGAATATCTGACGAGGCGGTGTGTGTTTTTCCGGAGGGGTTTAAGAATAAGGAGGGGGAACCGCTGCCGTTTATTATTCGTAAGTCCGATGGGGCATATCTGTATGCGACGACGGATTTGGCGGCGCTGCGCTATCGCATCAATAAGCTAAAGGCCGATGCGATTGTCTATGTTACGGATGCGAGGCAGAAGCAGCATTTCGAGATGCTCTTTGCGGTTGCCGAAATGGCACGTTGGGCGACAAAGGACAGACTGAACCACGTTATGTTCGGCAGTATCCTGGGCGAGGATGGGACGCCTTTGAAGACGCGGTCCGGGGAGAATGTTAAGCTCAAGGAATTGCTGGATGAGGCGGTGGAGCGGGCAAGGGCGGTCGTCGAGGAGAAGAATCCGGAGTTGGCGCCCGAGGAAAAAGCGAAGATCGCAAATGCGGTTGGAATTGGGGCGGTCAAGTATGCGGACTACTCCAATAACCGCACGAGCGATTACGTTTTCAGCTTCGATAAGATGCTGGCGATGGAGGGCAATACCGCTCCGTATATGCAGTATGCATACGCGCGGATAAAATCGATCGAGCGCAAGGCCCAGAGCAAGGACGTTGATATCGAGACCGAGCTGGCCGGGCTGAAGGAATTGAGCCTGACCGAGGCTGCGGAGCTGGATTTGGCCAAGCAGATAATTCGCTATGGCGAGGCGATAGCCTCCGCTGCGGGCGATTACAGGCCCAACTATTTGACCAGCTATTTGTATGAGCTGGCCCAGAAGTTCAGCACGTTTTACACGAACTGCCCGGTCCTGATCGCCGAGCCGCAGAAGAGGCCAAGCCGGCTGCTGCTGTGCGATTTGACCGCAAGGACCATTCGGCACGGCCTGAGCGAACTTCTGGGCATCAGCGTTGTAGAGCAGATGTGAGGGGTTCTAACGCAGACTCTTACCGCGTTTTATAAATGGCACGACTATAAAGGAAACGGAATTCGGCTGTCTGAATAGATTTCTCCGCTCGCTTCGCTCGGTCGAAATGACAGTATAGTACGAAATTTATGAAACGTGGTGCTCTGGCAACGATGTTTCTATCGTTTATCCTTGCAATAATCGGCTATTAAGCTAATCTGTTGTTCGGCTGAATAGTGACGTTTGCAGGTTAAGAATTGACAACACAAAGGGCAAACAGATGGCATATTCGCTTGAAAAGAAGATGCCGAGAGACAAACTGGCGGAGTTCTGCAGAAGAAACCACATCAGGAAGGTATCGGTTTTCGGCTCGGCTTTGGCCGACCAATTGGGACCGGATAGCGATATCGACCTGCTGGTGGAGTTTGAGCAGGGGTGTACGCCGGGGCTGTTTTCGATTGTCAGGATGGAAATGGAACTCGGAGAAACTCTTGGCAGAAAGGTCGATTTGCGGACTCCGGAAGACCTAAGCCAGTATTTTCGTGACGAGGTAATGCGGGATGCCAGAGTTCAGTATCAGTCGTGAAGACAGAATAAGATTATGAAGATCATACAAAAAGACTTTCGCGTCAATACGAAGAGTCGCAATCAGATGGTGGATATCACGTCGCAGGTCGCTTCGATTGCGGCTGAATCGGGCATAAGTGATGGTGATGTTGTGGTCTATTGCCCGCATACGACGGCGGGGATTACGATAAACGAGAATGCCGATCCGACGGTGCCGCAGGATGTTCTGCTGACCCTGGCGGAGCTGGCGCCGTACTCAAATCCTGGTTATCGGCATTCCGAGGGTAATTCGGATGCACACGCCAAGAGCACTCTGGTCGGTTGCAGCGAGCAGATACTGATAAAGGATGGGGCGCTGGTTCTCGGCTCCTGGCAGGGCATATTCTTCTGTGAATTTGACGGCCCGCGAAGCAGGAGAGTCATAGTCCAGGTACGGGGTCAGTAATTCCTACGATACTCAAACTGACCGTTTTGGGGTCAGATTTTAATGTGACTATAGTTTCGCCAACAGGATAAGAGCATCTGTCATTCCCGCGAAAGCGGGAATCCACTGATGCGCCACACTTCCCCCCGGGATGGCGGGGCCAACTGGATACCTGCTTTCGCAGGTATGACAAGGCGAATCGGTCAGTTTGACTACGATAACTTGTTCGACTGGGGTATAGATCAATATGAGCAACAGAACCGGCAAAAAGATTTCTACCAACGTCCTTTTGCTCAGCGCCGTTAGTTTCCTCAACGACCTGAGCAGCGAAATAATAATGCCCGTTTTGCCGATGTTTCTCGAATCGCTGGGCGCGGGGGGCAAGGTGATCGGCCTTGTCGGTGGTTTGCGGGACGGCATCTCAAACATCCTGAAGGTCTTTTGCGGATATTGGTCCGACAAGACCGGTAAACGCAGGATATTTCTTTACAGCGGATATTTCATATCGATCATCTTTAAGCTGCTGCTTGCGGTCTCAAGAATATGGCAGAGCGCCGTCGTTTTTTCCTGCCTGGAGAGGGTGGGCAAGGGTCTGCGAACCGCCGCGAGGGACGCGGTAATAGCCGAGTCGATGGCGAGCGAAAGAGGCAGGGCATTCGGCATTCACAGGTCGCTTGAGACAGTAGGCGCTATCCTGGGCGCCACGGCGGCCTTCGGGCTATTTTGGTTTTTGAAGCTCGAATTCAGGAGCATAATACTTATCGCCGGGATAATTGGTTTTGCGGCGCTTGTCCCGATTGGGTTCGTGTCGGGAAGCGAGGCCCGGCCGCAGAAGATAACGCTGAAGCTCGGCATAGCCGGTCTGCCTGTACGGCTGAAATTGTTTATCCTGGTCTCCAGTGTTTTTGCTCTTGGCAACTTCAGCTATATGTTTTTTGTTATGAAAGCACAGGGCATTTTCGCGGGGAGGCTGTCCGTCGCGGCTCCGATCCTTTTGTATGTGCTTTTCAATGTCGTCTATAGCGCATTGGCCGTGCCGTTGGGTTCTATTTCGGACAGGATCGGCAGGGAGAAGGTAATCATATTCGGCTACATTTGCTTTTCTGTAACAGCGGCTGGTTTTGCGTTTCTTAGCTCGCTGACGGCATATATGGCTTTGTTCGCCCTTTACGGCGTTGTGCATGCGGCGATCGACGGGAACCAGCGGGCTTATGTAGCGGATTTGGCGTGTGAACATTTGAAGGCCACGGCGATTGGGACATTTCACACGGCTACGGGGCTGGCGGCAATTCCGGGCGGCCTGCTGGCAGGATTCCTGTGGGAGCGGCTTTCACCGCAGGCAACCTTTGTTTATGGGGGCGTGATGGCGCTTGTTTCTGTTTTGTTATTCGTTGTCTTCAATCACTTTGCCGACAGGTCGAATGTGGAAGCTTGCCAAAAGACTTAACCCGCATTTCTCACCGATGAGCACGCAGAGACCGCAAAGAATGTTGTTGCCTCCTATGGGCATATACAGTTTTTTTCTCGGCGCTGGTTAAGCCGGTTAAGCCGTCCCGTGGGGACATGGCATAGCCATCTCGGCGTGCTCTGCGGTTAATGAGAAATCCGCGTTAGGCCGGCGCAGTGGGCGTGCTCGGTGTGGGGGGGCTGTGGACCGATTTGTTGCGGGGTCGGATTTGCGCATAAAAAAGGCGAGGTGGTGGGACCGGCTGGGGGGGAGACCGGTGGACCACGCTGCCTCGCCGAGGTTTGTATGCTGCCAAGAGCAGCATGCATATCCTATATTAAAGAACGGGAATCAAGCGAACCTTTCCTATATTCCCGCCACGCAAAAAATCGAACGAGAACACTCCTTCACGGGGGCGATTATTTCCTGCCCCCATCTCATTTCAATATCTAATTATACAGGCTCGAACAGCTAAACGCAAGTGAAAAATTGGGTTTCATGCGTTTTTTTCGCCTTCGTCCGCCGCTTATAAGCGGCATACAAGACGCCCACGTGTACGAATATCGGCAATTTGGCGGAAAACCGTGAGTGAGAAGTCCCAAAATAGCAGGTATTTTCCTGTATTCGCGGGAAGTGGCTCGGCCATCCCTTCGGGGCAGAGGTGCGTCTGGAGGATATCAACCGTCTGGCATGTAGCTGATGGCGAGTTTGAGGCGCTACGAATGAGATACGCACTCGGCGCGACCGCGACCAAACCGGCTCGGGGTATTGCGGAGAAGCTCGGCATCTTTCATACCTGCTTACCCCGCATTTGTCATTAACCGCCGAGCACGCTGAGATGGCTAGGCCATGTCCCCACGGGACGGCTTAACCGGCTTAACCAGCGCTGAGAAAAGATAAAGTTGTATCGCCTCATCGGTCTTACGTAACAACATTCTTTGCACTACAATCCGTCAACTTCTTGTTTTTTATGCTTGATGTTGGAATCCCCGCCACGGCGGGCTATAACTGCTGTCGAAATAAGGTGTTATGCTGTGTTTTGAATTTCGAGTTTGGGTCATTCGGATTTGTCCCGTATGGGATCCCTTGCGGGATTTCGGATTTCGGATTTAGTGCTTCGGATTTGGTTGCGGCCTTCAGGCCGCGCCAAGTTCTCTGCGCGCTCGGCGGTGAGAAATGGGGGCGAAAACCGACGCTCCGTAGTTTTTGTGCTGGCAAGACAAGGCAAAGGCTGGTATGCTGGGGGGCATTGTTATTGGCAGTTGATCGGTTCTCTTGCTTCGAGGAACTGGATGTTTGTCGTGTCGAAGATATCCGATAGATTAGAACGGATGAAGGAAACCATAGAATCAGCCTGCAACCGCGCCGGGCGTGATCCGAGCGAGGTGAAGCTTGTGGTTGTGACGAAATCCGCGAGCCTGGAGGGTGTCAAAGAGATTATACGGCTGGGTATCACGGAGCTCGCGGAGAATCGTGTTCAGCAGTTGAAGAAGGTTTCGGTCCAGGTGACGAGCTTTCTTCAGAGCGGCGGCGAGTCAGGTCTGGCCAAAGATGTGAACTGGCACATGATCGGGCATTTGCAGCGGAACAAGGTCCGTCAGGTCCTTCCCATAGCGTCACTGATACATTCTGTTGACACGCTTCGCTTAGCCGAGGAAATAAGCATTTCGGCGGCGAAGCTGAACTTGCGCTCGAGGGTGCTGCTTCAGGTGAACACG
>Ga0209342_10006652_pt1 | contig 11680 bp, 7 predicted proteins | sample RifCSP16_2_FD_184023 | JGI IMG/M metagenome (GOLD analysis project Ga0209342, IMG submission 184023) | Soil microbial communities from Rifle, Colorado - Rifle CSP2_sed 16_2 (SPAdes) (version 2) | ecosystem: Environmental > Terrestrial > Deep subsurface > Rock core/Sediment | place: Rifle... | reverse complement strand
GGGTTCGACCTGCTGCGCGGGGCCGGGGGCCCCGCCGTCCCCGAGGAGCACCGCTACCAGCTCGACCTCGCCGAGATCGCCGAGCTCTGGCGGCGCGGCAGCGTCGTCTCGTCGTGGCTCCTCGACCTGGCGGCGGCCGCGCTCGCGGAGGACCCGCGCCTCGACGGCTTCACGGGCATGGTGGAGGACTCCGGCGAGGGGCGCTGGACCGTGGAGACCGCGCTGGCGGAGGCGATCCCGACGCCGGTCCTCACGGCCGCGCTCTACGCGCGGTTCCGCTCGCGGCTCGCGGGCACGTTCGGCGAGAAGCTCCTCTCGGCGCTGCGCCGGCAGTTCGGCGGCCACGGCGAGGCGCAGCCCGGGAGGGGCCGGTGAGCCTCCTCCCCGCGCGCCTGTCCGCCCCCGATCCCTGCGCCCTCGTGGCCTTCGGCGCCATGGGCGATCTCACGCGGCGGAAGCTCCTGCCCTCCCTGTACAACCTCCGCGCGAACGGCCTCCTGCCCCGGGGTTTCGCCTTCATCGGCGTCGCGCGCCGGCCCCTCGACGACGCGGCGTTCCGCGAGGTCGCGAGGGCCGCCCTGCGCGAGTTCGCGACCCAGCCGGTGGACGACGCGCTCGCCGCGGAGTTCGTGGGACAGATCCACTACGTGAGGGGCGAGTTCGAGGAGCCGGGGACGTACGAGGCGCTCGGGGCCGCGCTCGCGCAGGCCGCGCGGAGGCACGGCACCTCCGGGAACGCGCTCTTCTACCTGGCCACGCCGCCGAGCGCGTTCGCCACCATCGTGCGCGGGCTCGGCGCCGCCGGGCTGGCCCGGGAGGACGCGGGCTGGCGCCGCGTCGTCATCGAGAAGCCCTTCGGCCACGACCTCGAGTCGGCGCGGGCGCTGAACCGCGACCTCACCGCCGTGCTGCACGAGGAGCAGGTCTACCGGATCGACCACTACCTCGGGAAGGAGACGGTCCAGAACTTGATGGTGTTCCGGTTCGCGAACGGGATCTTCGAGCCCATATGGAACCGGCGCTACGTGGATCACGTGCAGATCACCGTCGCCGAGGACCTCGGCATCGGCGGGCGCGGCGACTTCTACGAGCAGGCGGGCGCGCTGCGCGACGTGGTGCAGAACCACATCTTCCAGCTCCTGACGCTCGTGGCGATGGAGCCGCCCTCGACGCTCTCGGCGGAGGCGGTGCGGAACGAGAAGGTGAAGGTGCTCGAGTCGATCCGCCCCATGGCCCCGGAGGAGGTGCTCCGCGACGCGGTGCGCGGCCAGTACGGCGCGGGCCACGCCGAGGACGGGGAGGTGCCCGGGTACCGGCAGGAGCCGAAGGTCCCGCCGTCGTCCCAGACCGAGACCTTCGCGGCGCTGAGCCTCCAGCTCGAGAACTGGCGATGGGCGGGCGTGCCCTTCTACGTCCGCACCGGGAAGCGGCTCGCCCGGCGCGCCACCCAGATCTCGATCCAGTTCCGGCGGCCGCCCCTCCGCCTGTTCCGGGAGGCCGGCCTCGAGCAGATCGACCCGAACCGGCTCGACGTCCGCATCCAGCCGGAGGAGGCGATCTGCATCTCGATGAGGGCGAAGCGTCCGGGGCCGGACATCTCGCTCGCGCCCGTGCAGCTCGAGTTCAGCTACTCCAGCTTCGGCCCCATCCCGCCCGCCACCGGCTACGAGCGGCTTCTGCACGACGCGATGACCGGGGACGGGACGCTGTTCCAGCGCGCCGACATGGTCGAGGCGAGCTGGCGCATCGTCCAGCCGGTCCTGGACGTCTGGAGGACGCTGCCCGCGCGCGACTTCCCCGACTACGCGGCGGGGAGCTGGGGCCCCGAGGCGGCGGACGCGCTCTTGCGGCGTGACGGCCGGCGATGGGTCCACCCATCGTGAATGCGGGAGGGCAGCCTCCACGCGCCGTCCGACGCCTCGCCGATCCGGCCGCGCTGGCGCGGGCAGGCGCGGAGGAGCTCGCGCGTTGCGCGGCGGACGCCGTCCGGGAGCGCGGGATCTTCACGGTCGCCCTCGCGGGGGGCTCCACTCCGCGCCGGCTCTACGCGCTCCTCGCGGACGAGGACGCCCCGTTCCGCGCCCTGGTCCCCTGGCAGCGGACGCATGCCTTCTTCGGCGACGAGCGGCACGTCCCGCCCGACCACCCGGACAGCAACTTCCGGATGGCGAGCGAGGCGCTCCTCTCGCGCGTCCCGGTCGCGGGAGTCCACCGGATCCTGGGCGAGCTGCCCGACCCGCGCGCGGCCGCGGCGGCGTACGAGGCGGACCTGCGCGCCTTCTTCGGGCTGCCGCGCGAAGGCGGCCCGCCGCCCAGCCTAGACCTCGTGCTCCTCGGGCTCGGCGCCGACGGACACACGGCCTCGCTCTTCCCGGGGAGCCCGGCGCTCGACGAGCGGCGGCGCTGGGTGGTCGCGCCGTGGGTGGAACGGCTCGCGGTCCACCGCATCACCCTCACCCTCCCCCTCCTGGGCCGCGCCCGCACGATCGCCTTCCTCGTCTCCGGAGCGGAGAAGGCGGCCGCCCTCGCGCGCGTCCTCGCTTCCCCGCCCACCGCCCCGATGCTCCCTGCGGCGCTCGTGGCCGCCGAGGCGGAGGGCAGCGTCCTGTGGCTCGTCGACGCGGGCGCGGCCGGGTGAGACTCGCTCGACCCCTATGGCTTGTCAGGGTTCGGCTTGAGAGGGAGGTCCCAAGGCACGCTCCATTCTGTGTCGTACCCGTTCTCATCCAGCTTCGAACCCCAGCATCTCACGGTACCGTACTTGCTGACCGCGCACGCGCACTCGGTTCCCACGACTCCCCCGACCGCAATTCGTATGACGCTCGCCCCGGCCCCATCTACGATTTTCGGTCGGCTCCAACATCCCAACTGCGGGTGGGGTTCCGCACCAGGCGTGGGTCTGGCCCACCAGTGCCAACACCTCACTCCGCCAGCGACGTTCAGGGCACATACGTAGTCGGCAGATTGGAAGACCTGAACGACGGGCACATCCCCGGCAGACACACCCGGGATACTCACCGGCAGCGGATGATGCGACATGGTACGAAGATCCTGGCACGCGGTACCGTCGTCGTAGAAGGTGTGGAACCCCCAGCACATGACTCGCCCCTCGACCACGGAACAAGTTCCCCAATAGGTCGGCGCAATTGTTTGGACATCGGCGAGGGCAGTTCCGGTCTCCGTCACGACATTCGCCGGATAGCGGGACCGCAGTTCGTACATTCAGGCCCACAGCATTCCGACGTGTCCGCACCGCAGGCCTGCTCCGCCGCGTGATACCCGGCGTTGCACGTGAACCCGCAGGCCTGCTCGACGCAGGTGGCAGTCGCGTTCTCGGGCTGCTTGCACGCCTCGGGGAGGCGGCACTTCCCTTCACCGAGGAGGATGCAGTTGGTGTCCTGGCAGGTCGATCCGGGGCCGCATTCCTCGTCCTTGGCGCAATGCGGAAACACGGGCCGGCTGCAGGCAGCGGCGACCAGGGCCGCTGCCGCGAGCGCAATCAAGGAGGGTGTGCGGGCGCATGAATAGCACCCTTAGTAGCACACCTCGGCAAGGCTCCCTCGTCAAACCCTGACCGCGCAGAGCGTCCTCTTGGGGTGACTCGTTTTGGCGGGACAGCCCCCGGCGACCTGCTCACATGCTATCGGCCCGCAGGCCAGCGCCACCTCATTGCTCGCCGGGGCCGCGCGGGCGGATCTCACGCCGCCGAGCTGAGGACGCAGATGCCCTCAGCGCAGTAGGCCTCCTTGCCACCGCAAGGATCGACGAAGCACTGGACGCCCGGGTGCGGACAGGCTGGATCGGCTTCACAGACCGAGAGAGCGCGACAGTCGCAACCGGTGCAGTAGTCGGAGAACGCGCGGCAGTCCGAATCGGTCTCGCAGGCGCCGGGGGCCGGCGGCTCGCAGACCTGCTGGGTACAGGCCCCATCGGGCGGGGTGCAGATACCGCAGCTCGCGTTGCAGCAGACCGTGCCCGGCGCACAGATGGTGGACCCGCAGCGCTCGCCGTCCAGGCGGCAGCCGCCGTAGCAGACCGCCGGGCAGACCGAGCCCGGGTTGCAGCCCGGAGGCGGGTTGCAGGCGCCGTCCTCCGTGGTGCATACCTCACCGACCGCGCAATCCTGGCTCGAGGCACAAGGAGCAGGATCGGCACCGCCTTCGCCGACGCTGTCGCTCCGTGACTGGTGGGGGGTGCCGCCACAGGCCGTGAACAGCGCCAGCGCGGCAGGTAGGGCCCAGGAGATCTGTAGCGGAGCTCTCATCTCATCCCCACGATCGAGTCCGATCGGCCCCATGCAGCAGGCGTGCCTGAGCGTGCTTGACCTGTTTCCGGGCCGTTCCACGGCGCAAGCGGCCTTGCAGCACGCGGAAATCCGAGCGCAGCGTCGGAATCCTGCGGACCAGCGTCCCTCCCGTCACTGCCCGGATCGTTCCAGGAGCTCCGCATCCACCAGGTCCTGAGGCCTCCCGCATGCGCGCTTGTTGGCGATGAGGTGATGGCGCGAGATGACCGGCACGGCCTCGCCGCCGTAGGTGGCCGTGACTCTGGCCGGCCAGGCGTCGGCGAACTCGACGCCATCGATCGAGGTCAGGATGTCGATGCGGTTGGGCTGGATCCCGATCTGGAAGACGATCCCGGCCTTCGTCAGGTCGGCGGGTGAGAGCTGGTCGAGTGGCGCTCCGAAGCGCCCGAGGGCGGCATGGGCGCGCGATGCATTGTCCGGCCTCGCGTTCACCCAGATGTCGAGGTCCTTCGTGAAGCGTGGCTCGGCGTGGATCGCCAGCGCGTGCCCGCCGACCAGGAGGTACTCAACGCCCGCGATGTTCAACTCGGCAAACAGATCTCTGAAGTCGGGGTTCGCGGGCATCCTCACCTCGCCAGGCCAGGTACTCGAGGGTCAGTCCCCAGACGGCTTCGAGGCGTTCGCTCGGCGTCAGCTGCCTCGAGAACTCACGGTCGAACGATCCGTCGTCCTCCTTCTGGAGGATGAGGCGTGCCACACCTTGGAGTCGGCGCTCGCGAGGCGTCATGATTGGAAATGATACCGCGGGATGGAGCTTCCCAGCGATCCCGCACATGCGCTCCATCTGCGGGATGGCCGGGTCGGTTTCCCGGGCGCGCTGAAGGCTACAGGGCGCGCCACGCGGGCGCCAGCATGCCGGGCCGTCGCTCGAGCGCGGCCGGCCCGCGCGGCCCTCGCCCTGACTAACCCTCCCGGGCCCGGCAGAAAAGGGGCTCCTCTCTAGCCTTCTGAGGAACGGAGGCATCCATGCACTTTCGCCGATACTGGGCCGCTCTCCTCGTCGTCATGGCCGTGGGCTTTGGCGTGCTCGCGTCCTACGAGCCCCGCATCCGGGCGGCCATGCCGCCCATTCCCGATCGCGTCGTGACCGAGGGCGGGCGCGTCGCGGTCGACGGCGCCGCGATCAGGCGCGGCCAGAACGTCTGGCAGTCGATCGGAGGCCACGAGGTCGGCTCGATCTGGGGCCACGGCTCGTACGTCGCGCCCGACTGGACGGCCGACTGGCTGCATCGGGAGGCGATCTTCGTGCTCGACAGCTGGGCGGGCAGCGCGAGGTTCGAGTCGCTCCCGGCGGAGCGGCAGGCGGCCCTCCGGGAACGGCTCGCGTCGGCCATGCGCCGGAACACCTACGACGTGAACACCGGGGCGATCGCGCTCGGGCCCGAGAGGGCGGCGGCCTTCGCGGCCAATGCCGCGCACTTCGCGCGGGTGTTCCGCGAGATGTCCAGCGGCTTCGACGCACGGCGCGGGTCTCGTTGGACATCCTCTGCGTCACCATGCCCCGGGTGGCGGCGCCGATGCTCCGGCTGAGGGAGCTGTACCACCGCAGGGGGATCGGGTCGAGCCGCACCGATTGATGCGGCCGCCGCGCCGGATCGAGCCGAGGACGGGGCGGCCGTGCGCCGGCGAGCGATTCAGCTTCAGCAACACGGCGGCATCGTTGCGCGCGACCTCCTCGGTGCGCACCGGCAAACGGGCGCGATCGAAGGGCGTCATCGCCAGCACGAAGTCGTACGTCCTCGCGATCAGGGCGGCGTCTCCCGGATCCGCGCCGTACACGTACCAGTACTCCGCAGGAGCCCAGGGCAACGCCCGGGCCCTGAAGTAGGGCTGCGCGATGCCCTGGAAGATGTACGGAGTCATCGCGGCGGCCTCGATGGTCGCGAGCGTCCCCGCATTCGCGTAGGGCTCGCTCCGGCCAACCCTCGGCCGAGTCATGATGGGGAGGACGACGGCGCCCGGAGGAATCCTGGCCGCGACCGCCCTGTACCGGAGCATCTCGGCATTCGCCGGACGAAGGTGCGCCGCCAGCACCCAGAGGTTCGCGCCCGCCAGCGCGATCGCCAGCGCGGCGACGACCCAGCTCCGCCGCGCGCGCTGCTCGGCGATGGCGACGGCTGAGAGAAGCGCGAAGATCGCGATGACCGGGACGGCGCGGACGTCGATGTACGTGATCTCCCCCTTCTCGTAAGGCAGCGCCACGTACACGCCGAGGAACGCCAGCGACAGGACCGCCGGCGTCACGACCCGCGCGCTCGCCCTGGCGCGCCGCCACCCGACCGCCATCAGGCCGCACGCGACCGCGAACAGCACCACGAGCACGGTCTCGGTGACGACGTCGAAGCGGTCGAACGACGAGGCCAATCTCAGGATCTTCTTGGCCACCGGCAGCCGCCAGAGCGCAGTCCCCTCGTCAGGACCAGATGACAGGACGTGCCATCCGAAGAGCGCTGCCAGAGGCAGCCCTCCCCAGGCGAGGCGCGCCCGCGGGGCCTGGCGCGAGACGAGCGCCACCACGGCGACCGTGCCGACGGCCGCGGCGGAGAACAGCAGCGCCGAGAGGTGGGTCAGGTAGCCGGCGACCAGTATCGCCACGTGGGCGAGGTAGGCCCAGGCGGTTCCGCTCCGGAGGTAGCGCAGCCACACCGCCGTCGCAAGAAGCGTCCACGCGACCGCGAGGCGGAAGCTCCCGAAGCCGTTCACGAAGAACCAGTCCGTCCCCAGGTAGAGCGCCAGCACGCACGCGATCACGACGCTGTATGCCGAGTGCCCCGTCAGCCGCAGGTACACGGCGACGGAGACCGGCAGCGAGGCCGCGACCAGCATCATCCACAGTCGTCCCGCCGAGTACGGACCGAAGGCCTCCACGAGCGGCGCGAGCGCGAGGTCGCTCAGGATGTAGGGAGCGAACGCGAGCTGGAACGTGAATGCGTGCCCGAATCGCCGGCCCCCGTGGAACAGCAGGTCGGCAATGACCACGGCGCGGCTCAGGTGGTTGGGCGTGTCCTCGAATGGCAGCCCGTCGAGAGACCAGAGCAGGGAGAGGTACGCGGCGACCAGGAGGGCCCCCGCGACGAACAGCGGCGTCAGCGGGACGGTACTCCGCCCTCGTCCCGGATACGCTTCGTTCTCGGCTCCCAAGGTGCTGAACGTACCAGACTCGGTCGTGGGAGCGTGCGGCGCTGGGGACAGATCGCCTCGATCCCGCCTCCGCCAGCACCTGCCGAGTTGCCCCAGCTCGTGGCTGGAGCGGCCGGGAGACGTTGTAGGATACGCCGCCGCCGGAGGGATGCCTGGAGCCCACGAGCAAGCGCAATGTCTACCTCGACGTCATTCGCGCCGTCGCGATCGTCGAGGTCCTCCTGCATCACCTCGACCTCTACGAGCAAGCAGGCGCGCCGAAATGGCTCGGAACCCTCGTTCATGCCCCCCTGGGGGTGCAGCTCTTCCATGTCCTGAGCGGCTGGTTGGTGGGGGGCCAGCTCTTTCGGGCTCTGGGCCGCGCAGGGCGGCTCGATGTCGCCCGGTTCTGGGGTCGGCGCTGGCTACGGACGCTGCCGGCCTACTACGCCATCCTGGTCCTGCGGATGTTGTCGGGACGCGACCCGGTCGCGCGTACGGTGGGGATGCTCGTCTTCACCCAGAACTACACCGCCCCCGACGCGTGGGTCGTCACCTGGTCCCTCTGCGTTCAGGAGCACTTCTACCTCGCCCTGCCTCTCGTCCTGCTCCTCGTCGCGCGGCGGCGGCGGCTCGGGCTGGTGGTGGGGTTGGGGTTCCTCCTCCTCTCCCCGCTCCTCAGGTGGTGGGTGTTCAGCCCGTCGCTCTCGGGAAACGACTACTTCGCGCTGATCGAGGCGCCCACCCACATGCGCCTCGATGCCGTGGTCCTCGGCGTGCTCCTGGCAGCGCTGAGCGAGAGGGCAGGGTCCACCTGGATCTGGTGTCGCAAGAAGGCTCCGGAGCTCGCGCTGGGAGGCGTCCTGATCCTCGCTGCCATCGCGTTCGGCCCGTGGCTCTTCGATCCCGAACGGAAGGAAGCCGTCTCGGCGTTCGCGTGCGCGACGGGCATCCTCGGCCTCAGCGTGGGAGGCGCGATGCTCATCCCGGCCGCCGTCACCGCGAGCGTATCGGGAAGGCGCTGGTGGCACGCTCCCGCGAGGTGGATCGCCGATCACGCCTACGCGCTGTACCTCCTTCACACGAGCGTCTACGGCGCGGTGGCCCCGATGAGCAAGCGGCTCGGTTTGCCGCCGGCGGCGATCATGATCGCCATGGTCGCGGCGACGACCTGCGCGGCTTGGGTGCTGCGCACTGCGGTGGAGAAGCCGGCGCTGCGCGCTCGCGAATGGCTCCTGGCTCGGGCCCCCCCGGCGGAACCGCCCGCCCCTTCGATGCTCCTGGCCAGCGACGTCGAGGTCCGCGAGCCCGAACGCCTCGCCGGAGGCCCGCGTCCCGAGGGCGGCGGAAGCTGAGCCGTCCCCTCGGTCCCCCGGCGCCGCACCGGTCACGCCAGGAGCCTGTCCCACGATGCCGGGACGCGGGCCCTGCGAGCCCGCGCGCCCCGCTCGAATTGTTACACGAAAAGTGACTTATGTGAGTCGGCTGTGAGCCGCCCCGCACTAGGTTGCTGGCGCCGACGGCGAGCGCCGGCGGTGGGACGAGCACGCGGCCCCCTGGCGACAGCCGGGTGGGTCGGGCTCGCGTGCCCTGGGCTGTGGATGCCAAACCAGAACCGGGAAGGGCCATGCGCAGAACGACCTCCATCCTCTACATGTTGCCGCTCCTCGCCATCGCCGCGTGCGGGGGCACCGATCCCACGCCGACCGGAGATCCGACGCCGGGTCCGACGCCGGGAACCGCGTTCACCGTCGCGGCGACGACTCCCCCGGACGACGTGACGGGGGTCGCCATCAACGCGCCGATCAAGGTGGTGTTCTCGAAGAGCGCCGACCCTGCGACCATCAACACGACGACGGTCCTCGTGGACGGCGTCACGGGCGCCGTCAGCTATGACGACTCCAGCAGGACGGCTACCTTCACACCCACGGCTCCGCTGGCGAAGCTCACGACGTACCACGCGACGGTGACGACCGGCGCGAAGGACACCACGAGCGTCGCCCTCGCCGCGAGTCATGGCTGGACCTTCACCACCGGACCGGTCGTCGCGACCCGCGAAGCGCACACGCTCGTCCTGAAGAGCGACGGGACCCTGTGGAGCTGGGGCAGGAACACCGACGGCGCGCTCGGCGACGGCACGAGGACCCAGCGCGACGCGCCCGTCGCCGCCACGGCCCTCGCCGGAGTCACGCTGGCCTCGCTGGCGACCGGCGCCAATCACAGCCTCGCGCTCACCAGCGATGGCCGAGTCCTGGGATGGGGAAGGAACTGGGCTGGCGAGCTCGGCCGCGGGACGCACGCGACCCAGGAGCTGGTCCCAGCCGAGGTGAGCGGCCTCTCCGACGTGAAGGCCATCGTCGCCGGCCGCTTCTTCAGCCTCGCCCTCAAGCGCGATGGCACGGTCTGGGCGTGGGGGCAGGGCGACAGTGGCGTGCTCGGCGACGGCACCGATGAGAGCCGGTACAGCCCGGTGCAGGCGCTGGGGCTCTCGAGCATCACGATGATCGCTGCCGGCGCCACCCACGGCATCGCCCTGAAGGCCGACGGCACGGTCTGGACCTGGGGCCAGAACGGCTCCGGTCAGATCGGCAACGGCACAGTCGGGGTGCCAGGTACGCCCGGATCGCAAGACGTGTTCACCCCGTGGCAGGTGGCGGGCATGTCCGGCGTCGTCGCCATCGCGGCAGGCTTTCGGCACAACCTGGTCCTGAAGAACGATGGGACGGTCTGGGGCTGGGGAGGCAACGCCAACTCCCTCTTCGGCGACGCGCCTGCGGCCGTGACCACCCCGATCCAGCTCACCAGCCTCGCGAACGTCGCCGCGATCGCCTCCGGCTACTGGCACTCCCTCGCGCTCACGGCCGACGGGACCGCGTGGGGATGGGGGACCAGACTTGGCGTCGGCGACGGCCTCGATTTCCCGGGCCCGAACACCGCGATCCCGTTGCAGACGGTCGGGCTCGCGGACGTCGCGGTCCTCGCCGGCGGCGACGGCTACAGCCTCGCGCTCGAGAGGGACGGCACCGTGCTGACGTGGGGTCATCCAGACGAAGGGGAGCTTGGGCTGGGGTCCGGGCTCCCGATCGTGTGGACCGCCACCACCGTCGGCGTCTTCTGAGCGCGAGCTCCCCGAGCGCCACGACACGCCGGATCTGCAAACGATACCGGCAGGGTAGCCCTCCCTCCGAGGAGGGCTGCCCTCACCTTGGCTCCACCGTTTCGCTCCTGTCCCTCGACCCGAGGTCACTCCCGCTTGAGCTGAATCAAGGCCAACTCCATAGCACCCGTGTAGTAGTCCTATCGAGGGACTCTCACAGGCGGAAACCCCTCGTAGCGTGCCCGCAGCCACCACGAGGGGCAGGTGCCGGTTCTCGCCAAGTTGAGCAGGCCGAGGTTATCGGGGGTTTGCGCTCCACCCCGGCTCCTCGAGCGGCTGGACGAGCTGCGCCGCGCGGGGACGGTGTGGATGGCCGGCCCCCCCGGAGCCGGGAAGACGACGCTCGCGGCGAGCTACCTCGCCGCCCGCGGCCTCGCCGCCGCCTGGTATCGGGTGGACGAGGGAGACCGCGACATCGCGTCGTTCTTCCATTACCTCGCGCTCGCGGTGCGCCAGGCGGCGCCGCGCGGCAAGGCCCTCCCCGCCTTCTCGCCCGAGTACGGCGCAGCGCCGGGCGCGTTCGCGCGCCTCTTCTTTCGAGAGGCGTGGGAACAGCTCGGCGACCGGATCCTCGTCCTCGACGACTACCAGGAGGCGCGGTCCCCCTCTCCGCTCGACGAGGTGATGCGCGTCGCGCTCTCGGAGCTGCCGGAGCGGAGCGGCGTCCTCGTCGCCAGCCGCGAGCCGCCTCCGCCCGCGCTGACCCGCCTGCTCGCGAACGGCGCCATGGCTCACCTCGCGCCGGCGGAGCTCAAGCTGACGGTGACCGAGACCGCGGCGCTCGCCGAGGCCCGCGGCGGCGCCGCGCTGACCGCGCCTGCCATCGAGCACCTGCACCGGCTGGCGGACGGGTGGGCGGCCGGCCTCGTCCTCATGCTCGCGGCCGCGCACCCCGAGGGAAACCCCGGCCGGCCCGCGCCCGAGGCCCCCCAGGCGCTGTTCGACTACTTCGCGAGCGAGATCTTCGATCGCTTCCCCGAGCACGTGCGTCGCCTCCTCGTCGAGACGGCGCTCCTCGCGCGCATCCCCGGCGATGCCGCCGAGGAGCTCACGGGCTCGCCGGGCGCCCGGAGCGCGTTCGCCGATCTCGCTCGCGG
>Ga0209342_10006649_pt1 | contig 11684 bp, 21 predicted proteins | sample RifCSP16_2_FD_184023 | JGI IMG/M metagenome (GOLD analysis project Ga0209342, IMG submission 184023) | Soil microbial communities from Rifle, Colorado - Rifle CSP2_sed 16_2 (SPAdes) (version 2) | ecosystem: Environmental > Terrestrial > Deep subsurface > Rock core/Sediment | place: Rifle... | reverse complement strand
CTCGGGGATCGCGGCCACAGTGGGCGCGCTCACGGCGAACGGAATAACGCTCAGTGCCTCGACTATAGTGCGGAGTGTTGACACTGATCTTGTCGTCATCGCTGGAGGCAACATATCGAGCGCGGGCGCGAACATCGAATTGTACGGTGGTTCCCACGCGAGCGCGCCGAATCAGGCGTTCTACGATGCTGCGCTCCATACGTTCCGCCTCCAGGGCGGCAGTGCTGGTGGCTCCGTAGCAATGGGCGTACTGACGGTAGCACCAACTTCAGGCACCATTGCCGCGACGTTCAACGGATATGCGAACAACTGGACGGCACATGTTCTCGGCTCTGCGACAGCGGGGCAATCAAAGGGGCTCGTAGTCCAAGCCGGAACAAATAGTGCTGATCTTGCGGTTTACGTCGTCAACGCGGCAAGCACGCTTGAATACTTCCAAGTACGAGGCGATGGGGTAGCGTCCTTCTTTACCAACGCCGTCTCGATGGGCGCTCTCACGGCGACGACGGTAACGGGCACGGGGCTTTTCCTTACACCGGCCAGCGCGAGCGGCGGCGCAGGGTTACGGTTACCCCATGGCACCGCACCTTCCTCGCCAACGGATGGCGATATCTGGACAACCACGGCAGGTTTGTATGTGCGGATCAACGGCGGAACCGTTGGCCCGCTCACCTAACGAGGAGTGACGCGATGACAGACATCCTTGCAATCGGCCGCCAACGGGCCACGCTACTGGATCAACTCAAGAACCGACTGATCGAGTTGGAGACCGACGTGACCATCCTCTATCCCGAGGGGCATGGGCGGCACGAGCGTGCCCAAGCCGACTACGATGCGCTCGAGAAACAAGTCGCGGTCCTGGAGGTGGACACCACCATTGCGGCCTTCAAGCAGGCGGAGGCAGCGCGTCTACTGAGCGAGCAACGCGCGGAGGCAGCGCGCATTCTCAGCGAGAAACGCACCGCGCTCGACACAGCCTTGGCGAACTGCGCCACCGAACTGGCCAACGCCGATGAGGCGCTCACGAAGGCCCAGGATGCCGTGGACGCCCTACAGGCCAGACAGACGCGACTCATCGCTGATCGGCAGGCGCTCGGATGAAACTGACCCCTGAACAATTCGCCCTGACCTATGATGGGATACTTTCCTCGCCCAAGGGCTTTGCCGCCGGTGAGCGTCGAGTGATTGCTAAGATCCTGGACAAACTCGAAGCAGTCGCCGCCCCTACCGAGATCCGCCAAAGCCCGGTAGGGGCGGTGATTACCTTCCGGGTCGCCGCGGAGGTGGACGTGGCAATCGAAGAGGTAGAGCGGAAACTGATCGTCACGGCCCTGGATGCCACCGAGTGGACCGCTATCGCCGTGCGCCGCGCGGATCAACTGGTTGCCTACTGGCGGGATGGCGTGCTTGGGACGGATACGCAGTGAACTGGCTTCCCTCCCGGGACTGGTGGCTGGGTGGCTCCCCCTGGTGGCGGGAGAACCATCCCTTCACGCACGCCGTGGGTGGGCTGGTGCTGTACGGTGCCGTGCGGGTGCTGCTCTGGGGCCTCGGGGTTTCCCCCGCTACCTGGTGGGCTCCCGTTGCCTGCGTGACGTTTCTCTCGGCCTTCCGGGAAGAGGTGGGCAACGTCGAGCAGCCCTGGCGGGCACCGTACCAATGGAAACCGGGCGACATCGGGGACATCGTGTTCGCCACCTTGGGCGCCGGTCTGGCCGCCCTGCTCGTTGGATCGCTGACGTGAAGTCCTTGACCGCTGTCGTCCCGATTCTCGCGCTGCCGGCCGTGGTGGGCGAGGCAACCTACCTGGCCTTGCAGGCGGTGGACGTGCCCGTTGGGTCCGCTGAACTGTTCCGCGCCGCGGGAGCGATCGTCGTGGCCTGGGCGACGTTTTTCACGGGCCTCACCTGGCGGACCTACACCATGACCCGAGCCAACAACCAGACGCTCCATGGAGTGAAAGGCGCTCCGGGCGGAATGGTGGCGGACCTTGCGGCGCTGCGAGACGACGTGCGCGGTATTCCCGCTGACATCGAACATCGGTTTGATGGGGCTGTCGCGCGGATGCAGGAAACGAGCGCGAAACTGGAAGGGCGGATTGAACGGCTGGAAGACCGCCACCTGGGAGAGGAACACCGATGACCCACAAAGCCGCAGTGACCGAACAGATCAAGGCCATTCCACGCCGGCGTTTGGCCGCCAAGATCAGCAAGAGTGTCTTCGGGCTGCTCTTCATCGCCGGGGCAGCCTACGGAGCGGCGACTCTCGGCTGGGCCTGGTATGTGGTCCTGCCCGTCGCGATGTTCGGCGCGCACATCTTCAGTGAGGAGCTGACGCGAACGGCCGTACAGTTCGTGGTGGCGACCGTCAAAGATCTCTTGGCAACCATCCGCGGGAAGAACGGCAGCCCGCCGGTCGCGTGAACGCACCCAAGGTCGTCCCGGTCACGATGACCTTTCACCGGCCACGGCCACCGGGTACCGTTGTGGATGGCGCCTTGGTGCACGCGATGGCGGAGTACGTGGTCAATGAGGGCCACAGCGAACACGCGCCGGCCTTTCTTCAGCGGATCGGTCTTTCGGTCCATGCCCTCATTGGGCCAGACGGGACGATCTATACGGGACCTCCGCCGGAGCGGGTCTGTTTCCATGCCGGGAAGAGCCGCTTTCTGGACCGGGAGAATCTGAACGATAGTTTCCTCGGCTGCGAGTTCTTGGTGGCCGGTGCCCACGACTACCGGAGCTTCCTCGCGGCGATCGACGACCCGGAGCACTCGCCCTACACTGCGGCGCAGTACGATGCCGGTGGCTGGCTCTATGCGGGCTGGAGTCTCCGCTATCCAGGGATCACGCGCGCCCGGATCGTGGGCCACGAAACGGTGAGCGGGAAGGATGTCCGAGCCCATGACGCGAAGCGAGACCCTGGCCTTGCGTGGAGCTGGGGGGAGTTCTGGCGGGCCTACGATGCCTGGTACGGCATCCTCACGATGACCAAGGTAGGCGCGGTGTGAAAACCCAACTCTCCTGGCTGGTGGTGGCCCTGCTCATCGGCTTCGCCTGGCTCAAGGCGCATGATGGCCAGGTGCGGGCCAACGCCTTGGCTGAGGCGCGGGCGGATTCTCTCGCGCTGGTCTTGGATTCGGTTGCGGCGCGCGATACCCGACTGGCGCGAGCCGACAGTCAACTCGCCCGGCATGAAGCCGCCGATCGGGCCCGGTTGGCGGCCTCACGAGCGGCGCTCGCGGTGGCCTCGAGGCGGGCAGATTCCACCGGGCAGGTGCTGGATTCCGTACTCCGAGTGCTCCCGGATACCGCCCCGTTGGCCATTGCCATCACCGATGAACGCCGCCTCCGCGTCTCCTGTACGGTAGCCGTGGAGGACTGTGGGGCGCTGAACCTGACACTCACCGCTCGGACCGATACCCTTGAGGCAAGCATCGCCGAACTGCGGCCGGCGCTCGAGCGGACGAAGGAGATGTGGCAGCAGGCGGAGCAGCGCAGCCGCCCCGGATTCCTCGGGCGGCTCCGGATCGCGCTGCCTTGGATGGCTGGGACTGCCGTGGCTGTTGTGGTGCTGCGTGATATTTTTTGATATCAGAAAATGAGCGCCCTGCGCCGGACCTTGGTCTGGATTTTTCTAGCCGGCGCCGCGGTGACTGGCGCTGCCTTGGGCCTGGGATTCGCCCTGCAGGCCAGCCGCGTGGTGCTGGTCCCCGATACGCTGGGGGGTCCGATGTGGCCCATCGCCCGTCAGGATAGCAGCGGGATGCGCTGCATCATTGAATGGTGGCCGGCCCGGCAGCGATAGAGTAGATTCAGTCCAGCTGAGGAGCAGGCACGGCTCCTGCGCCGGGCTCATAACCCGGACTCCGCCCGTTCGACTCGGGCCTCAGCCATCCTCAGGCCGCCCTGACCAGTCGCCGCGCCCCTGGTCGGGGCACCCAATACCGGAGGCTCCGCAGGCAGTCCCGATCCCCCTCGGCCAGCATACAAGCTAGGAGGTGGGCGCAGGCCACCCCGCGGTAGGCCCGATCTTCACAATTGCACTCCAGTGCCTCGACCAGGGACACCAGGTGCTCCCGCTCACCCCCGGAAACTCTATAGGTGTGGTCGGTGATCCGCTCCACGTCCAAGTGGATAGCCCTTGCGAGGCGCGCCAGCTCGATCTTCACGGCTCCCCTCCCTGTCGGGGCCTGCCTCAAGTCTAAAGCCTTCATAGTCTGACTGGCAATATCTTGCACCAATCCAGGCCAGCCCGTTCGGGGGTAGCCATGGACGCTATGCCAGTCCTTATGATGCTGGCGGCAGAGCCACCGAACCTCAAGCGGCCTACTGTAGTCATCGTGATGGGCTTGGACTTTGTTTGAGCCGCAGACCTTGCACGGTTGATGCTTCAGTTTACCAGTCCGCACTGCCCGCGAAACCTGCTCATAAACCGTGCCAGGGCGCTTTTGGGCTTTATGGGCTTGCCGAGCAATATCCTTGCATTCTGGCGAGCAGTAGAACGGCGGTCGCCACACCGGTTTGCCCGGCTCCAGTCTCCGCATTAACTGGCGGCACGTTCGGCATCGGGCGCTGATCTTCGGCATTCGGGGTTCCTTCAGGCTTGACGCTGCCAACAAATCTATTAGTTTGCGGCACATGAAGCAACCAGCGACTTACATTCCTTGCGCCTGCGGCTGCGGCAAGATGGTGCGGCAGAAGAAGTTTGGTCGCCCCCGTCGCTATTTCAACTCCCAATGCCGCTGGCGGGTCTGGGATCGAGCGCATCCCCGAGCAGAGTTGGAGCGTTCCCAGGCCAGCCAGGGAGCCGGCCAGTTACCCCCGCTCGCCGGGATGGACTGAAATGGGCTCCGCTGGATTGCCAGCCAGGCCCAGGATGCCCACTCCGCAAGCGGCAACGGGCGTTGTTCTGTCCAATTGCCACATCCGCCGGCTAGTAGGCATCTGCCAGTATCGGGGCTGTTCTAGGCCCGGCCGGCGCTTTGCGCGGAAGCAGCCCCATCAGCGCTTTTGCTCGGACACCTGCCGCAATCGGGCGTGGTTGAAGGTGCATCGCCCCAGGACGGACGGATGACGCGGCTCCGCCCGATGCAGCGCTCGACCCCGGAGTACGTCATCACCATGGATGGGGACACCCTGACGATCCGGCCCAAGCGGGTGCGGCGCCCCGAAGCCTCAGTCGCCGTGTCGTGGGATACGATCTACCGGCAAGCGCTTCTTCGCCGGCCCCTGACGCGCCGACGTCGGAAAGCCTGTCGCAATCTCCTGAGGCTCCCGTGATTCTGGTCCTCTGGCTCGCCCTCTGGTTACTGGCGCTGGTTGTCCTGGTGCGGTGGAACCACGTCATCGCCCGGCGCAATCGGGAGCTGGCGGACCTGATGATGCAAGCTACCAAGCAACTGGCCAAGGACGCTGAGGATCGGGTCACGATGAGCGTGCGACTCTACGTCAGGACGGGGGCCTCGATCACCGTGTGTCCCCCGGATCGGTTGCTCCAAGACGCCAAGGAGAATTAGGATGAGTGCCTTTGAACGCTACGGACTCGACAAGAAGGCGGGGCCTGATCCGCTCGGTGACAACCTACCGCCCGTGGAGCGCGCACCTTGTTACGGGCCGTTCTATCCACCGGACGAAGCCGCAGACGACTGTTGTTATGGAACCTGCGCCGGCTGTGGGGCACAGGATGCGGAACTCTGGCGCGTCGGCTCACGCTGGCTCTGCTGGCGCTGTGAGGGGCGACCATGAGCGGCGCGCTGGATCAGGCGCTGGCCGACCTGGTGGACGCCGCCCGGAAGATCGGGGAGTGGAAGGCCGAGCCAGCGCCGTTGACGCCCACGGAACGGGGGGCGTGGAACCTGCGGATTGCAGAATTGACCGCGGCGGAAGCGAACGCGCGGCAAACAATCCATCGCCTATGCGATGATGGAGGTTATCAAGCGACGCACGAGTGTCACATGAACTTGCCAGCGTTGGCGGCCCACATGCAGCGAGCAGGCTGGCACCTGGAACGCTGGAATACAGACTGGGCCAGCTTCCGCGATGGGCGCCATCTGCCGGCTCGCGCCTATCGGCGGGCGGTGATTTCACAGTATGGCCTGCTGGTGGAGCACCGCGCCCTCGGGGGCTACGTCCGCGATGTCTCCGATGGGCCGAAGCGGTTTCAGACACTAGACGAACTCGATGCGCTACTGGCGCAGTGCGGTCTGAAGAGCAAACCCTACGAGGGGCCGAAAACATGACCCGTACCCAAGCCTGGCGGAAGGTGGCGGAGGCGTTTGGGACGCCATCGGAGCGACGGACGGAGGAACAGCGGCAGCTTACGAAATATGGCCTATGCTTCGGCTTGGAGGTACTGGGGTTTGGCTGTATGGGAATACTGCAACTACAGCAGAAGCTCCTGATTACAGGTTGGGATTTGAGGGGAAACCGTGACGGCGCATTTCTCTGGCCCCGGCGGCCGCGTTACGACAGTGAGCGCGCCCTGTTTGCGGGCCTCATGGCGGCGATGACGCAGCGCGAACGCGACCAGTTGGAGCCTGGCCTATGACGTCCGATCGCGAGCATGACCGCGCCACGCTCCGGGAGGTAGCCCAGATCGTTACGGTGGCCGTAACGGCCGCGCTGGTGATCTGGTGGGTGTGGTTCCGATGACGGAGATGATGCGATGAAACTGACAGCCGGGTGGTGCTATCGGCATCACGATGGGCCGAGGCTTGCTCGTCGCCGACCTTGGACAGGCTGTGCAGGGTGCTATGGGGATTGGCGCAAGCGCGATGGCTTCGCCCGAGAGGTCGGATTAGGTTATCGTGAAAACCAGGTGAAGCGATGTCTCAAATGCGGGGCACCGGCAACAGTCTTCGGTGGTCATGTTCATCGAAATGTGCCGCCCCGCCGGTGAGTGACTGGCCGTTGCTCGCCCTGCGTCGTGAGACGCGAGCGGAGGCAGAGGCCCGAACGGCCCGCGAGTGGACGGGACGCGAACCCTGGGATCAGAAAGAGGAACCGATGACGGCGACACTTAAACTCTATGAACTGGCCGACGCCTACGAGCGGATTGCCGAGACGTTGAGTGAGAACGGCGGCGAACTTACCCCTGACTTGGCGGCGCAACTGGACGCCATCGAGGGAGCCTTTGAGGCCAAGGTCGAGCGGGTGGCCCTCTACGTCCGCAACCTGGTGGCCACGGCCGACGCGGCCGACGCGGAAGCCGCTCGGTTAGCGGCGCTGGCCCGCACGCGCCGGCAGGGAGCCGAGGGGTTGACGGACTACCTTATAGCCCAACTGGACCGGGTAGAGAAGCCCAAGGTGGAAACACCGCTGGTCGTGGTGCGGATTCAGCAAAACAGCCGGCCCTCCATCCAGTGGCCTGAGACGCTCCCTATCCCGGAGGTGTACCAGCGGCTGACGATCAGCCTGGACGGGCAGAAGGCATACACGGACTGGAAGGCGGGGGTCCTCCCCGCTGGCTTCCAGATCACGCAGGGAAGACACCTGCGCATCAGTTAACCGACGGGAGGCAACATGGATTGCCCCAACTGCAGCGGGCCGGTCTACGACAACCGGCAGCAGAACGAGACCCGGCGAGCCGAAGGCAAGAAGCCGATGCCCGAGTTCAAATGCAAGGATGCGGACTGTGCCTGGGTGAAATGGCCACCCCGAGAACCTAAGGCGGTATCGAAGACCGGGCCGAACAGCGGGCCACCGGGACCGAAGTGGACCTGGGGGCAGATCAATGCCTGGTACGGGACGAGTCTCAAGGTGGCGGTGAAGCATGTGAAGGAGAACGTCCCCGATGCTAGGGCGGAGGATATAGTGGCCGCGGCCGCCACCATCTTCATCGGCGTCATGCGCGACAGCCACGGTGTCAAAGTTGCGCCGAAGCCACCGCCACCAGAACCGAAGAAGCCCGTCCTGGAGCGGGAGGCGATGGCTGACGAACACGACGACTATCCCGAGGACGATGATCTGCCATTCTGAATGGATCGGCGGCGTGCTGGGGATGCACTCCATCATCGAACTTCATCGGTGGGAGCTCCGGACAGGGCAACAACCCCAGCACGTCCGCCGCCTTGCAGGAGTTACTCTACGCGATGAAGCAGGCTGACCACCGCCGACGGATCGCCACAGGCTTCAACGTCCACCGGGGCGGGTTCTCGATGCCCGCTGTGCGAGGAGAGGATCTGGGCCGGCCATCAGGGGGGCGCTACCTTCCGGGTGATTGGTCCGTCTACCTGCGAGGTGACATGGGCGTCGAGACCGCCGCGCCGTGCGCCGGCTGTGGGTGTACCCGGGTGGTGAGTTGGGGCGCGCATCGCGGGTGCCGCCGCTGTGGACGGACACGGTGAAGCCCTATTATGAGCAGGACGGGATTACCATCTACCACGCGGATTGTGTGGAAGTGTTGCCCGAACTGTCCGAGCTTGGGGCGCTGATTACCGACCCGCCCTATTCCTCGGGTGGCCAGTTTCGTGGCGATAGGATGCGGTCGACAGTGGAGAAGTATGTCCAAAGTGGCACGATGGCCTATCGCCCTGAGTTCGCAGGAGACAACCGAGACCAGCGTTCCTTCCTAATCTGGGCGGGCCTCTGGATGGGTGCGGCACGGATGGCCTCCATCGTCGGTGCGTCGATTTGTTGCTTCACAGACTGGCGGCAGTTACCAACGGTATCCGACGCGATTCAGGTTGCGGGTTGGACGTGGCGCGGTATCGCAACCTGGGCAAAGGGCTACGGCCGGGCCAATTCGACAGGCTTCTCCAACGCCTGCGAATTCGTCGTGTACGGAACGAACGGTCCCGCGGCCGAACGTGATGATTACCCACCTGGCTACTATGAGCGGCGTTCCCTGCGGGATGCGGAGAAGGACCACATTGCCCAGAAGCCAGACGACGTCATGCGCTGGGTATTGAGGGTCGCCCCCCGCGGACGCGCTAATCTGCGACCCCTTTGCCGGCTGCGGCGCCACGCTCCGGGCAGCCAAGGATTTGGGGCATCGGGCCGTCGGCATCGAGGTTGATGAACGGTATTGTGAGATGGCCGCCCGCCGTTTAGACCAGATGGTGCTGGCGCTATGAGCGAAGCCGCGCAGCGCGAACTGGTCTTTGACGCCCATGAGCTGCGCCACCAGCGCCGGCTTCAAATCATCCGCGCGGCGATGGCCCTACACTACCGGATCCGGATGGTCGAGCGCGGCTTCGAGGTAGCCTACGTGTCGGGCAACGACGTGCGCCGCTGGCTGGAACGGCACCCGGAATACGACACGGAAGGCTCGGCCAACTGGCGGGCCGCGGTCTTCACCAGCAAGGAATGGGAATGGACCGGCCAGATGGTGGAGAGCACGGCCCCTGGCGGACACCGGACGAAGCTTCAAGCGTATCGGCTCGTTGGGGTGCCCCAATGATCGGCGTATTCGTACAACTCAACCTAGATAGTCCATTCTCTCACTGTCGCCCAATCGGCTACGTCGTTCAAGAGAATGGGTGCTGGGATTGGGTCGGGGGAGTTACGACCGGTTACGGTCGTTGGAAGGACACGGTAGCGCATCGTCTGGTCTACGAACTTACCCGCGCGCCCATTCCTGCGGGGCTGACGTTAGATCATCTCTGCCGCAACCGGCGGTGCGTGAACCCAGACCATTTAGAGCCGGTCACGATGCGAGTTAACAATCTACGCGGCAACGGGTATTCGGGAAGGAACGCTCGGAAAACCCACTGTCCTCAGGGGCATCCGCTATCTGGAACGAATCTCTACCTAAATCCACGGAACCAACGCCGCTGTCGGATATGCAGAGACCGTCAGTGGCGTGAATGCCGAGCACGCAAGAACTATCCCATGAAAGACCCACAGCCAAGACGGTGCCTGGGCCCAAAGTGTCAACGGTGGGTGATCCAGAAGGCTGGCCATGGTCGAATCGCCCTCTTTTGTTCGGGTTCATGCCGTGCGCGCAGGCATCGCTGGCAATCGGCCCGCGGTGCGCGGGAGACGCGGCGAGGCCCTATGACGTACCGACTCAGGAGACCGTAGCGGGATGACCGCTTGCACGGATCACAGGAAACCCGTAAGTTGGGCTTGGCGTCAGAGTCAGACTGGCGACCAGCGAAGCGTAGGTCTGTGGCCGGTGCTTGCCCTTTCCCTCATCCCGCTACACGCGGGGGGCGGGATATCTGACAGGGTGACGCCGGCCACTCGCGTTCAGGATAGGCCTATGGCCCTGTCGAAAACACTTCGCTTTGAGATCTTCAAGCGCGACAAGTTCACCTGCCAGTACTGCGGTCGTCGGCCACCCGACATCATGTTGGAGGCGGACCATATCGTCGCCGTAGCGGAAGGCGGGGGAGATGGGATGAAGAACCTGACGACCTCGTGTTTTGACTGCAACCGCGGTAAGGGAGCTCACGGTTTAGGCCATGTCGCCCCGGCCCTCGATGAGCATGATCGGATGGCTGCGATGCAAGAAATGATGGAACGTAAGGCGCTGATTGAAATGGAGATTGCCCAGAGCCGCGCCTTCCAAGAAACCGAGGATAATCAAATTGCCGCCGTCCATGATTGGTGGGCAGAAGCGTATGGCGAAGGGGGGCCGGTCACCGAGGCCAGCCGCTGGGAGAAGGCCAGCGGGGGACTGACGTGTTTTCCGCCACCTGATTCCGTTCGACGGATCTTGCGGCGGTTGCCATTGGAGGAGGTCCGTGAGGCTGTGAACATTACGGCCGCCAAGTTCCACATTGGGAATACTACCGCCTGGCGTTACTTCTTCGGAATCTGCTGGCGCAAGATTCGCGGAACGGGCAATGGCCAGAGCGCGGTGGATTAAGCCGGAGTTTTTTACCGACGCGAAAGTCTGTGCGGTGTCTGACCAAGCCGCCTTGGTGTTCGCCGCCCTCTGGGTCGAGGCCGACGATGGGGGCGTGGCTCCTGGCGACCCGCGGGACATTTATGGCCGGCGCTTCATCAAACGCAGTTCGTGGTCAATCGAACACGTTACCGACGCCATGCACGAGCTGTCCGAGGCTGGATTGACCCGCCCTTTTGAGCATCGCGGCGAGCGGTTCGTACTGCTGGCTGACTTCGCTCGGAAACAAGGGATTAAACCCAAGGAGTGGCGGCACTTAGGGGCAGAGCACGACACGGTGACGAACCGCGTTTTATTGGAGTCGAACGCCATTCGACCGGCATTTACCCCTAAGCCGTTAGCAGTAGCAGTAGCCGAAGCAGTAGCAGTAGCCGAAACTACTCTTGTTGGGCTGAAGCCCAACCGGAAGGCCGTTGCCCGGACGTATCAGGCGATCCAAACCCATCTTGCGGAGACGTTAGCCCTGGTGAAGGACGGCCAACGGGAGTGCCTGGCGGCTGACGAGATGCGTGGGATTCAAGCCGAACTGGTGTTCGCCTACTGGCAGGCGAAGTGCGGGCATGAGCGGGCTCTGCTGGATGACAAGCGGCTGGTCCGGTTGAAGCGGTGTTTGCAGGAGAACGGTGGCAACGTCCACGAGCTGTTGTACGCCGTGGATGGATGGGGGAAGGATGGCACGTTCCAGCGGCTCGCCGATCAAGACAACCGGAAGCTGGATGGCATCGACAACATCTTCCGGGACCGGGAGCGGATCGAGCGGTTGGCCGGCCACTCTAAGGCGTGGCGCACCGAGCAAGCGCCGCACCCGATGGCCCTCAAATACCTCGAAG
>Ga0209342_10006648_pt1 | contig 11685 bp, 8 predicted proteins | sample RifCSP16_2_FD_184023 | JGI IMG/M metagenome (GOLD analysis project Ga0209342, IMG submission 184023) | Soil microbial communities from Rifle, Colorado - Rifle CSP2_sed 16_2 (SPAdes) (version 2) | ecosystem: Environmental > Terrestrial > Deep subsurface > Rock core/Sediment | place: Rifle... | reverse complement strand
AAAAAATGATTACACAGATATTTACAGATATTTCAAGGAGTTTTAATCTGTGTAATCTAACCTGCCTGTCGGCAGACAGGTCTTTTATCTGTGTAATCCAGAGATTGTTGAGTTTTTCAACAAGCTCTATAGATTTGACCTTATGTTAAAAAACCCCCTGAACATGCCAAAAACTGAGGCGCCCCTTTATCTGAAGACATTGGGCTTTTCTGATGGAGAAAAGGCGCTTCATAATCTGACACTTCTTAAAGAAACTCTGTTTAAAGACCACATTGAGAAACTTATAAATCCCATCCTATCCGCACCCTCTCCTGATGATGCCCTAAATAATATGGAAAGAATAGTTTCACGGCTTTCCATAAAAGCCATAAATGCATTTATAGCTGATATGGAAAAATTAAAAAATCTTATCACCATATGCGGGGCATCTAATCTTTTATCAAACACTATTGTAACCAATCTTATCTACGCAGAGCAGCTTCTTTTAGAACAAGGCCTTTATAAAAAGAAGGACATAACACTTTTTCTCAATGAATTAGAAATGCAGGCTCAAAACTTCTCCAATCTTAACTCTGCGGCCACGGCGCTCCGTCTTTACAAACAGAGAGAGTATCTGAGGATAGGGGCAAGGGATATTCTTGGCCTGGCGTCCATGCAGGAAACAACATTGGAATTGTCCGACCTTGCAAGCGCATGTCTTGAGACTGCATACAGATTTTGCCTAAAACAACTTAAGGCAGAATACGGGACGCCTCTCTACACAGACATGGACTGGGTGGAACGTGAGTCAGAATTTGTAATCATTGGTATGGGCAAGCTGGGCGGCAGGGAGTTAAATTTTAGCTCAGATATTGATATTATCTATATCTATTCCTCTGATAAGGGTGAAACAGCCGGCATAAAAACAGAAGCCAGAAGTCAGAAGTCAGAAGTCAGAAGCGAAAAGATAAAAAATAAGGTATCGCTCCATACCTTCTATGTGAGACTGTCAGAGATGATAACAAGGCTTATCGGCAGCGTGACAGAAGACGGGATGGTATTCAGGGTTGACTTGAATCTGCGGCCTGAGGGCAAGGGTGGCGACCTCGCCAATTCCCTGCGCAGCGCCGAGATTTACTATGAGTCATGGGGCCAGACATGGGAAAGGGCGGCAATTATAAAGGCACGGCCTGTTGCCGGCAGCATGGAACTCGGCGAAGCATTTCTAAAAATGGTTGAACCGTTTGTCTACCGCCGATATCTGGATTTTACTGCCATTGAAGAAATAAAAGGGATGAAGGAGAAGATCGACATGAGCCTTCTTAGGGCAGCCCCTGATGTCGTTGATGTAAAACTCGGCATAGGCGGCATAAGGGAGATAGAGTTCTTTGCCCAGGCCATACAGCTGATAAACGGCGGGAAGGATAAGCTCATCAGGGAAAAGAATACCTTGTCTGCGATAGAGGCGCTGAAAAAGGGTAGGTATATCACTCCTCCTGATTCTGCTGATTCATTAAAGCAGGCATATATATTCCTGAGGAACCTTGAACACCGAATCCAGATTGTGGAGGGGAGGCAGACTCAGGTAATTCCCGTAAACACAACTGAGATAGAAAGACTCTCCAGGATGCTCGGTTTTAAAGACACACAGGAAAGGAAGGGGACAGAGCAATTCTGGAATGAATACAAGAGGCAGACCGGTGTTGTCCATGAGATATACGATGTCCTCTTTTATAGCCGTTCAAGGGAATTGAACGAAGGTATACCAGGGGATGTACTTATGCTTATGGGTGAAGACCTATCTAAAGATGAGGTTGTGGCAATGTTAGCCAAAGCCGGTTTTCATAAGCCCGAGACAGCCTATGAAAACCTCAGGCTTCTGAAGGAAGGGCCTCCATTTGCACATTTCCCCCCCAGGGCCAAGGCGCTATTAAAGAAGATAGCACCGTTCCTGCTTACACAGATAATTGCATCGCCTGCCCCGGACATGGCCATTGAGCATCTGGAAAGGTTCATCTCAGCCATTGGCGCGAGAACAACTTTTTACTCCCTGCTTGCCGAAAATAAAAAGGTTATGGAACTGCTGATAAAACTATTCGGCACGAGCATGTTCCTGTCAATGGCGCTTATCGAGCGCCCTGAAAATCTTGATTCACTGCTCTCCAATGAACTTCACAAGCCGTTTAAGGAAAAAAAAGAATTCCTTAAAGAACTTTCAACAATGCTGGATGCATCAGCAGACTATGAAGCCAGCCTGGATGCCATAAGGAGGTTCAGGAACAGCGAGATATTAAGGACAGGGATAAATGATATCTTCGGCGATTTAGACCCCCTTGCGGTTTCAAGGCAGATTACATATCTTGCGGATGCATGCCTTATTAAGGCATATGAATTAGGAATGGCAGAACTGGAAAAAAGATTTGGCAGGCCAGGTAGTGATGCCTCATTTGCCATTCTTGCGCTTGGTAAGCTTGGGGGTGAGGAGATAATCTACAGTTCTGACCTTGACATAATATTCGTATATTCGGCCGCTGGTGAGACGAAAGGCCCCAGGCCAATATCAAACCACGAATTTTTTGCTAAACTGGGGCAGCGCATCATAACAATACTGTCAACTACCACTAAGGAAGGGTTCGCATTCAAGATTGACACAAGGCTGAGGCCGTCAGGGAGCGCCGGCCCGCTTGTAGTATCTGAAGAGGCGTTTATAAGATATCACAAAGAAACAGCACAGATGTGGGAAAAACAGGCTATGCTAAAAGCAAGGTCTGTTGCCGGAGATGCTGAATTCGGCTCAAAGATACTGGCTGATATGCAGAGGTATATATATGCCACACCACCCAGCAAGGATGATTTAAAGGAACTCTACAGAATAAGAAAGCGGATGGAAATAGAGATTGCCAAAGAGGACTCCGGTAAGTATAATATTAAATTTGGAAGGGGTGGTCTCGTAGATGTCGAATTTACTGTTCAGATACTTCAGCTTAAGTTTGGCAATAAAAAACCTTCCATCAGGAAACAAAACACCATAGATGCGATTGAACAACTGAAGGATACCAATATCATAACAGAACCGGATTATGCTATCTTGAGGAACGCCTACGAGTTTTATAGACAGATAGAGAACCGCCTGAGGATTGTCCAGAACAGGACAGAAGGTGATATTTTAAAGGGTTCACCGGAACTATCCGGCCTTGCAAGAAGACTGGGCTACAAAGGTGAAGCTGTCGGCAACGTGTTGTTGGAGGATTATTTGACACATGCAGGCAAGGTGAGGGATTTATATTTAAGGACAATAGGAATCAAGGATACCCTGTAATCCCACACACCAAAATCTTTGGTGGGGGTAAATGTAAAACAGCAAGGGTTTCAACCTCTATTTTACGGATAAAGATACTGCTTGCAGACAGGCAGGACTTATAGTATTCATTCTGCTGTGATTATTTATAGATTTTTAAAGAATCTACCTCTCTCGTACATGGTAAGCCATAGATTTATAAAATCAGAGGTGTAGGCACCTATGCAGGAAAAATGGGGTAAATTAGAAGAGGGCGGCTTTTCTCGGCTCTTGCACGACATATTCGTAACTAAGGACAAAGCAAGCGCGCTTGATATAGAAAGCGGCAAAATCAAGAAGAGGTTTTTCTTTAAAACCGGTATCCCTGTCTATGCACTTTCAAACATCCTTAACGAGGTGTTAGGCAGATTGATGGTAAGAAAGGGAATAATCAGCCAGGAGACCTATGAGAAGTCTCTTGAAATAATGCTCAATGAAAAAAAGAAACAGGGAGAGGTCTTGCTGTCAAACAACTCCATAACCCCTCATCAGCTGAATGATGCCTTGAATACGCAGGTAAAGGAAAGACTCTTCAGTGTTTTCAGCCTGACCAGCGGCACATACCATTATTACACGATAGAGAATTTCCCTAAGGACCTCTTCCTTTACCCTGTGCATCCTGCATATATCACCCTTCATGCAGCAAAAATGGGATACTGTCCCTTTGACAAAGTAAAAGAGGAAATAGAAAAGGATGTCAGCCGACTTATTGCCTTCAGTGCAAGGACCGTCTATGAACTGGAGGATTTTCAGCCAAGCATGCAAGAAAGAAAGATATTGACGCTGATAGACGGCAGGAAGACACTTGGCAATATAATTACTGAATTAGAGGCAAGGGCTGTAAAAAAAGAGGAGTTTTATCCGTTTATTTATGCCCTCCTTATAATGGATGTCCTCACATTAAAGGTGGGGGAAAAAGAAAAACTAAAAGAAAAGCCGAAGGAAATATCAAAGGAAGATAATGCCTTAATGGAAAATCTTACCAGCAGGTATCTTCAACTAAAATCCTTAAACTATTTTGAAGTCCTTGGTGTTGCTCAGGATACAGACAATAATACGATAAAAAACGCATATTTTAAGCTGGCAAAGGAATATCATCCGGACAAGTATCATAATACACCTGCTATGCGCTCTATTGCATCAGACATATTTTCAATCATTAATGCATCATACAATACACTTTCAGAGGAGAAATCCCGCATCGCTTATTTGGACTCTTTAAAAACCGGGAGCAAACAAGATGTGGTGCAGGAGGCCGCAAATATTATGAATGCAGAACTGCAGTTCCAGAAGGGAAAGATGGCCCTCTCAAGAAAGAATTACAATGCTGCCAAAGAGGCCTTTGAGTGGGCTATAAAGCTGAACCCTGACGAGGGCGAATACAAGGCATATCTGGGCTGGTCAATCTTCAATATCTCACCAAAGGATACAGCAGAAGTGGAAAAGGCAAAAGGGATTATTGAGGAGGCTGTCTCATCAAATCCCAATCAGGACAGGGCATACTATTTCCTCGGCGTCATTTACAAGATGGAGGGCAGGATAAGGGATGCAGAGACTGCCTTTAGCAAGGCTGTGCAGAAAAATCCAAATATCCCTGAGGCGCTTAGCGAACTCAGACTTATCCAGATGAGGAAACAGAAAGATGGCAAGGGGCTGTTCAAGAAAAAAACTGAGTAGCGCAAAGGCACTTCACCAGCCGCGCAGCTTATTATGACAGCATTGAGTGACAAAAAGAAAAAGTGTTGTGAAAAAAAGCTTGACATGTGTTTTTCGTTTCTGATATGCTTAGTCGCAGTTAACGAAGTGTGTAAGGTATGCAAGAATTGTTTTTGGATAGAGGTATATTAATGACTGTCAAGCCGTGGAAGGCATAAGGGAAATCTTCCACGGCTTTTATTTTTGTCTTTATCTGAAAGCAGCCACATAAGTGGCAACCCGCAAAGGGATGTTTCGAGTTTCAGAAAGGAGGTACAGATGGCTAAAGGTAAGGTAAAGTGGTTCAACGACACCAAAGGCTTCGGCTTCATACAGCAGGAGTCCGGAGAGGATGTTTTTGTCCACTACACGGCAATTACAGGCGAAGGTTTTAAGAGCCTGAAGGAAGGCGATGAAGTTGAGTTTGAAATAACTCAGGGCCCAAAAGGGCCTCAGGCTTCAAATGTTGTAAAGGCATAGCCCACTCACCACATAAAAGAAATATGCCGGCCTCCGGGCTGGCATAGCGGAAACAATAATTTCTGCACACAAATCCAGCCCCCGGTCTTTTGGCCGGGGGTATTTGTTTGTAATTCCCTGCAAATTTTGCTATTCTTTTCCGTATGGAACTCCAGTCCAGGCAGATATTTTCAGTATCGCAGCTCACCCAGGAGATAAAAAATATCCTCGAAAATAATTTCTACTATGTATGGGTGGAAGGGGAGATTTCCAACACGCGTTCCCCCATATCAGGTCATATCTATTTTACACTTAAAGACGAAGGCGCCCAGGTCAAGGCTGTAATTTTCAGGGGGCAAACAAGGGGTATGAAATTTAAACTGACTGACGGCCTCCACGTAATATGCAGGGGCATGGTCAGCGTATACAAGGAGAGGGGAGAGTATCAGCTCATACTGGACCGCATTGAACCAAAGGGTGTAGGGGCCCAGCAGCTTGCCCTACAGCAGCTTAAGGAAAAACTTGCAAAGGAAGGTTTTTTTGATGCAGCACGGAAGAAACCAATCCCCATGTTTCCCAAAAAGGTTGGCATTATCACTTCACCCACAGGTGCAGCCATCAGGGATATCCTCAAGGTCTTTGAAAGAAGATTTTTAGATATCGGTGTTTTAATTTATCCTGTCAGGGTTCAGGGTATGGAGTCTGCACAGGAGATATCAAAGGGTATTGAAGAACTCAACCATTTGGGAGGGCTTGATATAATTATCATTGCGAGGGGTGGGGGTTCTCAGGAAGACCTCTGGGCATTTAATGAAGAGGTTGTTGCAAGGGCCATATATAATTCAAAGGCCCCTGTGGTTTCAGCAGTTGGCCATGAGATAGATTATACTATTGCGGATATGGTCGCAGACCTCAGGGCGCCAACGCCGTCTGCTGCCGCTGAGATGGTTATCCGGTCAAAGGAGGAGTTTAAAGAAAGGCTGTCTGCCATTAATTTTCAATTGATTTCAGCAATAAAAAATATGACGTCCGATAAGAGGATTATCCTCCACAGGCTGGAAAGGGGACTTATTGACCCATCAAGAAGGCTTAAGGAAATACGGCTGAGACTGGGAGACATTACAGACAGGCTCGGCATTGCAATGACACATTTTACAGAGATTATAAAAAAGGATTATAACAACCTCGTGGACAGGCTCAATATCCTGAGCCCGCTGAATATACTCGGAAGAGGGTACAGTATTACAAGGAAGCTTCCATCCATGGCAATACTTCATGACTCAAAGGATGTTGAAGCGGGGGATGATGTGAATGTGATTCTCGGGAAAGGGGAGATATTCTGTAAGGTGACAAAAGCTATCTGACTACACAGATTATAGATGGATTATACAGATAAAGAGGTATTTATTTTATGGCAGAGATAAAATTTGAAGATGCATTGAAGAAACTCGGTGAAATTGTCGATGCCCTTGAGAGCGGCGAGCTTTCTCTGGAAAAATCATTAAAGCTCTTTGAGGAAGGGGTGAGACTTTCAAGGCACTGCAACAAAATGCTGGATAAGGCCGAAAAAAAAGTGGAGATACTTATGCGGAATGAAAAGGGAGAACTTGTTGCCAAACAGTTTGAACCGGAAGAGGATGCATAAAAAGACGGATAATAATTTCCTAATCCGGCAAGTCAGATACGGAGAAGGATTCTTTGGACATTAAGAAATACCTGCAGGAAAAAGGCGATATTGTAAATAAGGCCCTTGACAGGCTGCTGCCAGGAGAGAATGAATTCCCGCAGAAGCTGCACAAGGCAATGAGATATAGTGTCTTTGCAGGTGGGAAACGTATAAGACCGGTGCTTGTCATGGCTTCCGCTGAAACCTTCGGAGGGCTTACAGACAGCACAATTGACATAGCCTGCGCTGTTGAGCTTATACATACTTACTCACTTATACATGATGACCTGCCTGCCATCGACAATGATGATATGAGGCGCGGTATGCCTACATGCCATAAGGTATTTGGAGAGGCACTGGCAATACTTGCAGGCGATGCCCTTTTGGCATCTGCATTTGATGTAATGGCAAACACCCATGCAAGCACAGATGAGGAAAGGCTGCTTCTCCTTAAGACCATACAGGAAATAGCCCGGGCTGCCGGCTCCACCGGCATGGTCGGAGGCCAGGTGCTTGACATAGAGTCCGAAGGAAAGGATGTTGCATTTCCTGTGCTTGAATATATACACATACACAAGACAGGCGAATTGATACTTGCAAGCATCAGGGCAGGGGCTATAATGAAAAATGCAGGCGATAAGGAACTTGAGGCAATGACACGGTATGGCGAAGCCATTGGGCTTGCCTTCCAGATAGCTGATGATATACTTGACGTTGAGGGGAATAAGGAGGACACAGGAAAGAATGTTGGAGGGGATGCTAAAAGGGAAAAGGTTACATATCCGTCAATCCTGGGCATTGAAGAGTCCAAAAAGAGGGCAAGGGAACTTACAGATATTGCACTGGCATCTGTTGAAGGTTTTGGTAAAAAGGCAGAGCCATTGAAGGAGATTGCAAAATATATAGTGGCAAGGAGAAAGTAAAAAACAATTAGAAATTAAGAATTATGAAGTGAAAACATTGTCATTCGTAATTCTTAATTCGTAATTCGTAATTATATGAGAAACTTATTAGACACCATAAATAACCCCGATGATTTAAAAAAACTCGCTATCGAGGAACTGCCTGAACTTGCTGAAGAGGTAAGGGAAAGGATTGTATCCACCATATCAAAAACAGGGGGGCATCTTGCATCCAGCCTCGGCGCGGTGGATATCGCCATTGCTGTGCATTATGTATTCAATGCACCGGCAGATAAAGTCATCTGGGATGTAGGCCATCAGGCATACGCCCACAAGCTTCTAACCGGAAGAAGGGAAGCCTTTGCCACCATCCGCCAGCTTGGCGGAATAAGCGGCTTCCCCAAAATATCAGAAAGCATATATGATGCCTTTGGCACAGGTCATTCCTCCACGTCTATCTCTGCCGCAGCAGGGACAGCGGTTGCGAGGGACCTCAAAGGTGATGATTATAAGGTTATAGCCATTATCGGCGATGGCTCTCTGACCGCAGGCCTTGCATTTGAAGGACTGAACCAGGCAGGCCACCTCAAAAAAGACATTATTGTCATATTAAATGATAACGAGATGAGCATCTCGCAGAACGTAGGCGCACTTTCCTCTTTTCTGAGCAGGAAGATTACAGGAAGGCTGGCAACAAGGATTAAGAAAGAGGCAGAAGGGTTTTTCCTCTCCATCCCCAGGATAGGCAGACGCCTTGTTTCATTAGCCAAGAGGGCGGAAGACTCGCTAATAGCATTGCTCACGCCGGGCATGTTATTCGAAGGCCTCGGCTTCCACTATATAGGCCCAATAGACGGCCATAACCTTAATGAACTTATAAATACCTTCCGTGACGCAAGGGAATTAAACGGGCCGATACTCATTCATGTGCTGACAAAAAAAGGCAAAGGCTATCTGCCGGCCGAGGAACAGCCTGTGCAGTTTCACGGCGTAGGGCCGTTTGAAAAAGAGACAGGCAGACCTGTTAAACCTGAAAGGAAGATTGCCAGCTATACCGAGGTATTCGGCAAGACTATTCTTGAACTGGCAGAAAAGGATGAGAGGATTGTCGCCATAACCGCTGCAATGCCGGAAGGTACCGGCCTTGACAAATTCGCTGAAAGATTTCGTGATAGATTCTTTGATGTGGGCATAGCAGAACAGCATGCCCTGACCTTTGCGGCAGGCCTTGCAAAGGAAGGATTTATACCTGTAGTTGCCATATATTCCACTTTTCTGCAAAGGGCCTACGATGAAATACTGCACGATGTCTGCCTGCAAAACCTTCCGGTAATTATGGCCATTGACAGGGCAGGGATAGTAGGCGCTGACGGCCCCACGCATCACGGTATGTTTGACATATCATGCCTGCGCCATATACCCAATATGGCCATAATGGCTCCAAAGGATGAAAATGAGTTGCGCCATATGCTGAAAACCGCTGTAAAATGCGGAAGACCTGCGGCAATCCGCTATCCGAGGGGGGAGGGTTATAATATTGATATTTCTTCACCCACCAAGGAACTCCCTTTTGGAAAGGCTGAAATTTTAAAGGACGGCAATGCCCTGCTTATTCTGGCAATCGGTGTTACTGTGTATCCGGCAATGGATGCTGCTAAGAGACTGGAAAAAATCGGTATAAATGCAGCGGTTGTCAACTGCCGTTTTGCAAAGCCCCTTGATGAAGACCTTATAATATCATTTGCTAAAAAGACAGGTAAGGTCATGACAGTCGAAGAAAACGCACTGGACGGCGGCTTTGGAAGCGCCGTGCTTGAACTGCTTGAGAAGAACGGCTTATCAGGGTGCAGTGTAAAGAGGATAGGGGTCCCTGACGAGTTTGTGGAGCATGGTTCTCAGAAGGAATTAAGGAGGCTTTATTGTCTTGATGCAGATGGGATAGAAAAGACGGCAATGGATATGACGAAGGATGATGCCAGTAAAAGGAAAAGAGCGTGTTGACAGGCTTCTCGTAAAGCTCGGGCTTGCAGAGAGCCATGAAAAGGCAGCAGCCATGATACTCACAGGCAAGGTGCTGGCGGCAGGGACCGTGGTCGACAAGGCAGGAAGACTGGTGGCGGATGATGCGGAAATAACCATCCTGCCGGGCATCCCTTATGTAAGCAGAGGCGGCCTTAAACTGGAAGGGGCATTAAACTATTTCAGCATAGATGTTAATGGCCTGACAGTTATGGATGTGGGTGCATCCACCGGCGGCTTTACCGACTGTCTCTTGAAAAAGGGGGCAGGGAAGGTTTTTGCAGTCGATGTGGGAAAGGGGATTCTTGACTGGCGGTTGAGGAACGACAAAAGGGTTGTGGTTATAGAGGAGAGAAATATAAGACACCTTGAGTTTAAGGATATTGGAGAAGGATTGGACATGGCTGTAATAGATGTCTCGTTTATATCTCTTGAAAAGGTTATCCCGAAGGTAAAAGAATTTTTAAAGCCCGGCGGACTTGCCCTTTCATTGATTAAGCCTCAGTTTGAGGTCACGAGGGCAGAGGTTGAAAAAAAGGGCATAATCAGAGATTCCATGAAACATGAAAAGGTTATTGACAGGATAAGGATATTCTCAGATGGCCTGGGTTTTATTGTAAAAGGCATTTGTGAATCAGCAATAAGAGGGGCAAAGGGGAACAGGGAATTCTGGATATATCTGGAAAATCCAGCGACCTGACAGACTAACTGCCACAGCCCGCCGTATGCCCCGCCCTCTGGGCGGGGTTATTAACTTTAAACTGTTACAAGGGGTTTGCAAATGGCAACAAAAAAACTTGGTGAGCTTCTTGTAGAGGCAGGGCTTATTACACAAGAGCAATTAGATGCCACCCTGTCGGATGAGAAAAAGGAAAAGGGGAAGAGGCTGGGCACCTTGCTCGTTGAAAAGGGGTTTGCCACAGAACTGGATATTGCCGAGACTATTGCATACCAGCTTAACATACCATTTCTTGACATCCATACCGCAGTGATAGAACCTGAGGCAATTAAACTTGTACCGGAAAAACTTGCAAGAAAGCATGTCATCATCCCGCTCTATATCGAAAAAAAGAATGTCATTAAGATTGCCATGGCAGACCCGCTGAACATGGAGGCGCTTGATGACATAAGGTTTGCCACAAATTACCAGAGTTCGCCCATGGTTGCCACTGCAACGGATATTGTTAAGGCTATAAAGACCCACTATCATATCTCAGTCCCGCTGGAAGATATCGTAGGCAATATGGTTAAAGAAAAATTCATTGAGATAATTCCGGATAGTGAGGCTGGCAAAGATATGGAAGAACTGCTTAAAAAAAGTGAAACCCCGCCTATTATAAGAATGGTGGATTCTGTAATAATCCATGGTATAGAGAGCAGGGCAAGCGATATACACATAGAGCCGCATGACCGCACCGTAAAACTTCGCGAAAGGATTGACGGACTGATGAGGGATGTCATGCAATTGCCGAAATGGGTGCAGGGCGCTGTAACATCAAGAATAAAGATAATGTCGAAGATGGACATCGCTGAGAGGAGGGTGCCTCAGGACGGGAGAATACAGGTTAGGATAGGCAGCAGAGAACTTGACATGAGGATATCGACCTTGCCCACACAGTACGGTGAAA
>Ga0209342_10006647_pt1 | contig 11685 bp, 12 predicted proteins | sample RifCSP16_2_FD_184023 | JGI IMG/M metagenome (GOLD analysis project Ga0209342, IMG submission 184023) | Soil microbial communities from Rifle, Colorado - Rifle CSP2_sed 16_2 (SPAdes) (version 2) | ecosystem: Environmental > Terrestrial > Deep subsurface > Rock core/Sediment | place: Rifle... | reverse complement strand
GGCGCGGCGCATTCCGGCCATCGTTTTCAATTACATCGTCATCCCATCCGCCCTGCTTGGCTTGGCTTGGTGGGCAGCACCGCAGAAGCTAGCGCTCACACTGCAGGTTCTGCTGGTGCTCCTGCTGGTAGTGCCGCTAGGACCCATGGTGTATCGCCTGGCTTACCAGCCGCTCGCCAACGCCTCAGTGCTGGTGCTGCTGATTATTTCAGTGGCGGTGCACTTCGCCATGACTGGCCTGGGCCTGGTGTTCTTTGGCGCCGAGGGCTCGCGCACCCCGCCTTTCTCCGACGCTCAGTGGAAGCTGGGTGTGCTTACCATCTCCGGCCAGAGTCTGTGGGTGATAGGCGCGAGTCTGGCGCTGATTGTGGCGCTGTTGCTTTTCTTCGAGCACACCATCTGGGGCAAGGCGCTGCGCGCCACGGCTATCAACCGGGTCGGCGCGCGGCTGGTGGGTGTCTCCCCGGCAATGGCGGGTAAATTGAGTTTCACACTCGCAGCGCTGATCGGTGCCCTTTCCGGGGTTTTGGTCGCGCCGATCACTACCATCTATTACGACTCCGGTTTCCTGGTGGGGTTGAAGGGCTTCGTCGGTGCCATCATGGGAGGTCTGGTGAGTTATCCCATTGCGGCTGCAGGCGCGTTGCTGGTCGGAATGCTGGAAGCCTATTCCTCGTTTTGGGCCAGCGCCTACAAGGAAGTCATAGTCTTCACCTTGATCATTCCGGTTCTGGTCTGGCGTTCGCTCACCACCCACCATATCGAGGAAGACGAGGAATGAGTCGCCAAGGAATGACGCGCGCACGCGTCGTGCTCGGTGTGTTCCTCGTTTTTATACTGGTCGCACCCATGGTGTTGCCGGAGTTCCATGTCACCTTGCTCAATTACATCGGCCTGTACAGCATCGTTGCGCTGGGTCTGGTGCTGCTCACCGGGGTAGGCGGCTTGACCTCATTTGGTCAGGCGGCTTTTGTAGGCATGGGAGCTTATACCACAGCCTATCTGAGCACGGTCCATGGCTGGTCGCCGTGGCTGAATTTGCTAGTGGGGCTGGCGCTTACTTTCGCTGTTTCCGTTTTCCTTGGGTTTATCAGCCTGCGTCTTTCAGGTCACTACTTGCCGCTCGGAACCATAGCCTGGGGTATCAGCCTGTATTATCTGTTCGGAAATATGGAGTTTCTCGGTGGGCACAATGGAATCTCCAGCCTCCCCGCCATCAGCTTTTTCGGGTTCACGCTCGACACCGGCCGCGAGTTCAATTATCTGATCTGGTCGCTGGTGTTGCTGGCGCTGCTGTCGATGCAAAATCTGCTCGATTCGCGTTCCGGCCGCGCCATCCGCGCCTTGAAGGGAGGGGGGCTGATGGCCGAGAGCTTCGGCGTCGACACCGCGCGCATGAAAATAATCATATTCGTTCATGCCGCACTGCTTGCCAGCCTGTCCGGCTGGCTCTACGCGCACCTGCTCCGATTTGTCAATCCGACGCCATTTTCGATAAACGCCGGCATCGAGTACCTGTTCATGGCGGTAGTCGGAGGCGCCGCCTCGGTCTGGGGCGCAGTGGTCGGCGCCGGGATTCTCACCATACTCAAACAGTGGCTGCAGGACCTGCTGCCCAGTCTCCTCGGGCAAAGCGGCAACTTCGAAATGATCGTCTTCGGCGTGCTGCTGGTGCTGCTGCTGCAGCGCGCGCGCGAGGGTATCATGCCGCTCGCCGTGCGTTATTTTCCCGCGCCGAGGCAGGTGCTGCCGGCGCCGGCGCTGGCGCCAGCGCCAGCGCTGCCGCAGCGGGTACGCCCCGCCGCGGGGGAGGTCTTGCTGGAGCTAAAAGGCGTGCGCAAGGTGTTCGGTGGCCTGGTGGCGGTGAACGACCTGTCCTTTACCATGAGCAGCGGCGAAATTCTGGGTCTGATCGGCCCCAATGGCGCCGGCAAGAGCACGGTATTCAACCTGGTTACCGGCGTGCTGCCCCGCACTGGTGGCGAGGTGCATTTCCGCGGCGAGCGCATCGACACCCTGTCCGCGCGCGCTATCGTCCCGCGCGGTCTGGCGCGCACCTTCCAGCAGGTGCACCTGCTGCCTACGATGAGCGTATTGGAGAACGTCGCCATCGGAGCGCACTTGCGCGGCAGCAAGGGGGCGATCAGTGCTGCGCTGCGCCTGGAACGGGCTGAAGAGGCAATGCTGCTCGCAGAGGCGGCGCGCCAGCTCAAGCGCGTGGGGTTGGGGGCCAGTGTGCACGAGCAGGCGGGCAGCCTTGCGCTCGGCCAGCAGCGCATCCTGGAAATTGCGCGGGCGCTTTGTGCCGATCCGGTACTGCTACTGCTCGATGAGCCCGCGGCCGGCCTGCGCTACCAGGAGAAGCGCGCGCTCGCCGGGCTTCTGCGCAAGCTAAAGTCAGAGGGTATGAGCATCCTGCTGGTCGAGCACGACATGGATTTCGTAATGAAGTTGGTGGACCGGTTGGTAGTGATGGACTTCGGCGAAAAACTGGCCGAGGGCCTGCCGCAGGAAATCCAGACCAACCCGGTGGTACTTGAAGCTTATCTCGGGGGCGTCAAATGAGCGCGCTGCTGGAAGTGCGCGGTCTGTGCGTGGCCTACGGCAAGGTCGAAGCCGTGCATCAGGCCGGTCTGCGCGTGGAAGAAGGGAGGATAGTCACAGTCATTGGGCCCAACGGCGCGGGCAAGACCACTCTCTTGGCGGCTCTGATGGGTATGCTGCCCGCGCGCGGCAGTGTCAGTTACGCGGGCGAGGAAATTGCGCGCATCGAGCCGGAGCAGCGGGTGAGTCGCGGCCTGTGCCTGGTGCCGGAGCGGCGCGAATTGTTTGCCGCCATGACAGTGGAGGACAATCTGGTGCTCGGCGCCTTTCACCGCTATCGCAAGCGCGATCCATCCATAGGCGCGGATTTCGAACAGGTCTACCAGTTGTTTCCGCGCCTCCACGAGCGCCGCCGGCAACTTGCCGGCACGCTTTCCGGCGGCGAGCGCCAAATGCTAGCGCTGGGCCGCGCGCTCATGAGCCGACCGCGCCTGCTGATGCTGGACGAGCCCAGCCTCGGCTTGGCGCCGTTGATCGTGCGCGATATCTTCCGCGTCATCGCCGGTCTGCGCGAGAGCGGCGTCTCCATCCTGCTGGTGGAACAGAACGCCCGCGCTGCGCTGCAGGTAGCCGATTATGGCTATGTGCTCGAGACGGGTGAAATCGTCGTGCAAGGTCCAAGCGCGGATCTCGCCTCCGATCCGCGCGTGATCGAAAGCTATCTCGGTTTGGTTTCTGGCAGCGCCGGGTAGTCCGGATTGCTACAGGGCGGGCCCATGCTTGCCGCGCACTACGCTGGGCGCAGCAAGAAGTCGCGCTAGCCTTATGTTTCACGTGGAACATCAAAGGCGTCTTGCGCCGCAGATTCGGGGTCATTGCAAGCTTTCCTGATGTCCGCGGCGGCATGCCGCACTTCACTTTGTTCCACGTGGAACAACAGCTTACGGATTGAGGGAAATGAGCGTAAAATCGCGCCTCTTTGGCACGGCAGCAGGCGCATGCATTTTTCAACCAAATTCGACGTGATCGTAGTTGGCGGCGGGCATGCCGGAACCGAGGCTGCGCTTGCCGCGGCCCGCGCCGGCTGCAACACCCTGCTGCTCACGCATAACATCGAGACCTTGGGGCAGATGTCGTGCAACCCTTCAATCGGTGGCATCGGCAAGGGGCATCTGGTCAAGGAAGTCGACGCGCTGGGCGGCGCCATGGCGATCGCCACGGACGAGGCCGGCATCCAGTTCCGCATACTCAATTCGAGCAAGGGTGCGGCGGTGCGCGCCACTCGCGCCCAGGCTGACCGGCTGCTATACAAGAAAGTAATCCGGGCGCGTCTGGAAAACCAGCCGAATCTAACCTTGTTCCAGCAGGCAGTGGACGACCTCACGCTGGAAGGCAACCGGGTCAGCGGCGTAGTGACCCAACTGGGAATCCGTTTCAGCGGGCGCACCGTGATCCTGACCACGGGCACATTTCTTTCCGGCCTGATCCACGTCGGCATGGTCAACTACCAGGCGGGGAGAGCGGGCGACCCGCCCTCGCTCAGCCTGGCGGCGCGGCTGCGCGAGCTGAAGCTCCCGGTAGGCCGTCTGAAAACCGGGACGCCGCCGCGCATCGATGGACGCTCTATCGATTTTTCGGCGATGCAGGAGCAGCCGGGCGACGATCCGGTGCCGGTTTTTTCCTACATGGGCAGAGGCGAAATGCATCCGCCGCAGCTGCCCTGCTGGATCACCCACACCAATGCGCGCACGCACGAAATCATCCGCGCTGGCCTCGACCGTTCGCCCATGTATAGCGGTGTGATCGAAGGCGTGGGTCCGCGCTACTGTCCTTCGATCGAGGACAAGATCCACCGTTTCGCGGGCAAGGCGAGCCACCAGATTTTCCTCGAGCCCGAGGGGCTCACAACCAACGAGTTCTATCCCAACGGTATCTCGACCAGCCTGCCTTTCGATGTGCAACTCGAGCTGGTGCGCTCGATCAGAGGCCTGGAACAGGCGCATATTCTGCGCCCCGGTTATGCCATCGAGTATGACTACTTCGATCCGCGCGGCTTGAGGGCGTCTCTGGAAACGAAAGCGATATCCGGTTTGTTTTTTGCCGGCCAGATCAACGGTACCACCGGTTATGAAGAAGCCGCGGCGCAGGGTTTGCTCGCCGGCATCAATGCAGCCCTGCAGGTGCAAGGCCGGGAGGCGTGGTGCCCGCGCCGTGACCAAGCCTACATCGGCGTGCTGGTGGACGACCTCATAACCCGCGGCGTGTCAGAGCCCTACCGCATGTTTACCAGCCGCGCCGAGTATCGCCTGATGTTGCGCGAGGACAATGCAGACCTGCGCCTGACCGAAATGGGGCGTGGCCTGGGACTGGTTGATGAAGTTCGCTGGGAAGCGTTCGAGCGTAAGCGCGAGGCGGTTGGGCTCGAGCTCGAGCGGCTCAGGTCGACCTGGATCAACCCCAAGCTCTTGCCGCAAGCTGACGCGGAGAGGGTTTTAGGTAAAGGCATAGAACGAGAGTATGCGCTTACTGATCTACTGCGCCGCCCCGACGTGAGCTATGCCAGCCTGATGTCCCTGCCGGGAGCGGGAGAGGCCGTCGTCGATCCAGTGGTGGCCGAGCAGGTCGCGATCCAGATTAAGTACGACGGCTATATCGCGCGCCAACACGACGAAGTGCTGCGGCGCGAGCAATACGAGGCGACCGCGCTGCCGCGCGATCTCGATTACCGTGCCGTGCGCGGCTTGTCCAAGGAAGTGCAGCAAAAGCTCAACCTGCACCAACCCGAAACCATAGGCCAGGCCTCGCGCATCTCGGGTCTGACGCCGGCTGCCATTTCCCTGCTACTGGTGCACCTGAAGCGCGGCTTCGAGGATGCGGGAAAGCGCGTAGCGCCATCCCTGGACGCGGTCCCATCCAAAGACGTCCGCCGCAACACCGACGAGGGTCTGGCGGACGATTCCCGCGCACAGCGGCCCGCGGCATGAGCACGGCCGATCAGCTGCAGCGCGGGCTCATAGGGCTGGGCCTGGCGCTGGACCGGGACACGCAGCAGCGTCTGCTCGACTACATCGCGCTGATCGAAAAATGGAACCGGGTGTACAACCTCACGGCGATACGCGAGCCGGAAAAGATGGTCAGCCATCACCTGCTCGACAGCCTGGCCGTGGCGCCGCATCTGCGCGCCGGGCGCCTGCTCGACGTGGGCAGCGGCGCCGGACTGCCCGGGATTCCGCTCGCCCTTGCGAATCCGGACATGCAGGTGACCCTGCTCGACAGCAATCACAAGAAGGCCGCGTTTCTGAATCAGGCGGTGATCGAACTGAAGCTGAAAAACGCCGCGGTATGCAGCGAGCGCGTCGAGGCCTGGCAGGCGCAAGACAGATTCGACGTGATCATTTCACGCGCCTTTTCCGACATGGGCGAGTTCGTGCGCATGACGCGGCATCTGCTTGTCCCGGGCGGGATGTTCGCAGCGATGAAGGGCCTGCATCCCTATGAGGAAATAGACAAGCTGCCGCCAGACTGCAAAGTGCAGCAGGTGCTGCCGCTGGCGATTCCCGGCCTCGACGGCGCAAGGCATCTGGTGTTGATCGGACTGGACGAACAGGCGGGATGATGCCGCGCATCCTTGCCGTCGCCAACCAGAAGGGTGGGGTGGGCAAGACCACGACCAGCGTCAATCTTGCCGCGAGCCTTGCCGGCGCCGGCAAGCGCGTGCTCCTGATCGACCTCGATCCGCAGGGCAACGCCACCATGGGCAGCGGCATCGACAAGCGCAATCTGGAGCGCAGCGTGTACCAGGTGCTGCTCGGCCTTACGACGGTGCAGTCGGTGCGGCAAAAGTCCGAAAGCGGCGGCTACGACCTGGTGCCGGCGAACCGCGAACTCGCCGGCGCCGAGGTCGAGATGGTGGCCCTGGAAAATCGCGAAACGCGGCTCAAATCGGCATTGGGCACAATTGCGGAGGAATATGATTTCATTCTCCTCGATTGCCCGCCTGCGCTAAACCTGCTCACGCTCAACGGGCTGGTCGCGGCCGACGCGGTGCTGATTCCGATGCAATGCGAGTACTACGCTCTGGAAGGTTTGAGCGACCTGGTGGAGACCATACGCAAGGTGCGCAAGCACCTCAATCCGCGGCTCGAGATCGAGGGCTTGCTGCGCACCATGTACGATCCGCGCAACTCGCTCGCGCAGCAAGTCTCGGCGCAACTGCAGCAGCATTTCGGCGACAAGCTGTACGCGACCATCATTCCGCGCAACGTGCGCCTCGCCGAGGCGCCGAGCTACGGCGCGCCGGCGGTGAACCTGGACCAGGCGTGCAAGGGCTCGCAGGCGTACATGGCGCTGACCGACGAGTTGCTGTCGCGCCTGGCCATCGCGCGCGCCTAGAAAAGGGGAGCAACAAATGAAGGGACTGGGACGCGGACTGGACGCGCTGCTGGCTAAGGACGAAGATGCCGGCGCCGACGATACCCTCAAAACGCTCAGGCTGGAAGAATTGCAGCCGGGCAAGTATCAGCCGCGTACGCGCATGGACCAGGCGTCGCTGGAAGAACTGGCGCGCTCGCTCAAATCCCAGGGCGTGATGCAGCCGATTCTGGCGCGCAGCCTGGCCAACGGTCGCTACGAAATCATCGCCGGCGAGCGACGCTGGCGCGCCGCGAAACTTGCCGGTCTGCGCGAAGTGCCGGTGGTGATCCGGGAGGTGCCCGATTCGGCCGCGCTCGCCATGGCCTTGATCGAAAATATTCAGCGCGAGAACCTGAATCCGCTGGAAGAGGCCAGCGGCATTCACCGCCTGATCCATGAATTCAAAATGACACACCAGGAGGCGGCAGAAGCGGTAGGCCGCTCCCGCGCCGCGACCTCGAACTTGCTGCGTTTGCTGAACCTGCCGCAATCGGTGCAGGCATTGCTCTACGACGGCAAGATCGATATGGGCCACGCGCGCGCGCTGCTTGCGCTGGAGGGGCGGCGCCAGGAGGACGTGGCAAAGCGGGTGGCGGAGCGCGGGTTATCGGTGAGAGAGACGGAGAAAGCGGTTCAAGACATCCTCAACCCAAAACAAAAAAAACCGGGCAAGCTCAGGACCAGCCGCGACATCCTGCGCTTCGAAGAAGAGCTTGCGGAAAAATTCGGCACCAAGGTCGAGATAAAACCCGGCAAAAAGGGCGCGGGCAAGCTGGTGATCAGCTATGCGAGCCACGAGCACCTGGATGATCTGCTGTCCAAGTTCAAGGGCTGAAGTTCGCGGCGGGAGCGCCAATATTGCCTGGGGGCCATTTCAGAGTTACCGAAATGGCCCCTGATTTTGGGGGAGCACGAGGGGTAGGTATCGCCTCGTATAGTCAGACACGCTCAATTGCTGCGGGTAAGCGGCACGAAGCGCACCGGCAAGCTGCGTCGCGTCGATATTGAACCGTCAACCTGTTTCACCATCACATGCAGGAATTGCACTTCGCCGTCCGCGCCGACCGGAATCACCATGCGCCCGCCCGGCTTCAATTGCGCGACCAGTGCGGGCGGAATGTGTGGCGCGGCGGCAGTGACGATAATGGCATCGAAGGGTGCGCGCTCCGGCCAGCCGATATAGCCGTCGCCTATTTTTGTTTCGATGTTTTTGTAGCCCAGCTGCCGCAGCAACGCCGCAGCATTTTTCCCCACCGGCTCGATGATTTCGATCGAGTACACCTGCTGCACCAGCTCGGCGAGCACTGCCGCCTGATAGCCGGAGCCGGTGCCTATTTCCAGCACCGTGTCGCCGGCTTTGGCGTCTAGCAGCTCTGTCATAAGCGCGACGATGTAGGGCTGGGAGATGGTCTGGCCGTGCCCTATGGGCAGGGGGCGGTTAGCATAGGCCAGCGCGCCGTAGCTCGCGGGCACGAAGCGATGGCGAGGGACTTTGGCCATGGCGGCCATTACTCGTGCACTGAATACCGCGCGGCCGGTTTCCGCGCCGGTGTCGCGCGCCATCGCCTCGATCTCTTTCAGCAGGGCCGCGCGCTCGCGTGCGTACGGATCCTGCGCCTGGGCTTCGCCTGTGGCGAGGGCGGCGACCAGCCCCAGCGTGCTCAGGATAGAACGACGTTTTGTTTCGGCAGCCATGGTTTTCAGTCTAGTCCGCTCATCCGCCTTTGTCATCTTGCGGCGAGGCGGCGCCTGCGCTCGGTCGGCGACGCGACTGGAACAGAGCGCGGTCGGGTGCGGGGGGGTTTAAGAGGGACACAGCACCCCGTTCAGACCGCGCCCGAATACCTCCAACCTACGCGGTCGATATTGATGTGGATCAAGGCATTGCGTTCACAATCACTGAATTCTGAATTGACCGTGCGCAGTCAAAGCCGCTATAATTTCCACGTTTTGCAGCGAGGATAGCGGCGAGTGTGGCGAAAGTTCCGCCCGGTGATCGGGTTGCAAGTACTGGCCACAATAATCATCGCATCGATTGCGGCCTGGTTTGCCGGCGTTCACGGCGCGATTTCGGCGGGCCTGGGCGGCCTGATCAGCATTACTTCCGGGCTGGTGTTTGTGTTTCTGGCTGCAAAAAGCGCAGGAGAAAAAGGGAGATCCGCAGGGGCGGTCCTCTTCGCCGCACTTAAGGCTGAAGCGGCCAAACTATTCCTCGCAGGATTGCTGCTTTGGCTCGTTTTGGCGTTCTATCAAGAAGTCGTCGTGGTCGGGCTGATAGGATCGTTTGTCGTATCGATCTTGATTTTCAGCATGGCGCTATTTGTCGGCGACAAGACGTAACACGTTTTTTGGACATGGACAAATCAGGCTAGACAAAATGGCTGCCGGGCAGGAACTCACCGCAACAAGCTACATTCAGCACCACCTGAGCTTCAAGGCCCAGTCGGTCGGGGACGGCGCGTTCTGGACGCTGTATGTCGATTCGCTGGTGACCGGCGTGATTCTCGGTGTCGTCGCCACTGCCTTGATGTGGTTGGTGGTGCGTGGCGCGACCTCGGGCGTGCCGAACAAGCGCCAGGCATTTGTCGAACTGCTTTTCGGTTTCATCGACGATCAGGTGAAGAGCGTATTCCACGGCAAGCGCAACTTCCTTGCGCCCACTGCGCTCACCGTGTTCGTGTGGGTGCTGCTGATGAACGCGATGGACTTCCTGCCGGTCGACATCATGGCTTGGATACTGACGAATGTATTTCAGCAGCACGAATTCAGGATTGTCCCCACCGCGGACGTCAACACCACCTTCGCCCTGTCGCTGTCGGTATGGCTGCTGATGATTTATTTTTCCATCGCGGCCAAAGGCCTGCGCGGCTTCGTTCACGAACTGTTCTGCGCGCCCTTCGGCGCAAATCCCATTCTGTGGCCGTTCAACTTCGTGTTCAATCTGGTCGAATACGTGTCCAAGCCGTTGTCGCACTCGCTGCGGCTGTTCGGCAACATGTATGCGGGCGAGATCATTTTCCTGCTGTTGTGGGTGTGGGCCGCGACCAGCCTCAGCGGCGTGTTCTTCGGCGTCATACTCGGCGTCGGCTGGTCGATCTTCCACATCCTGATCGTGGTGCTGCAGGCGTACATATTCATGATGCTCACCATCGTGTACATCTCGATGGCGCACGACAGTCATTAATTTTCCCGTCAACCCCAGATAACACTTTATTTCGTTCAAGAAAGGACACTACGATGGATAAAATTCAAGCCCTGGCCATGATTCAGGCCTACACTGGCATCGGCATCGGCCTGATGGTCGGACTGGGCGCCATGGGCGCCTGCATCGGCGTGGCCCTGATGTGCAGCCGTTTCCTGGAAGGCGCTGCGCGCCAGCCCGAGCTGATCCCGCAACTGCAGGTCAAAGTGTTCCTGCTGCTCGGCCTGATCGACGCCTCGTTCATTATCGGCGTTGGCATTGCGATGCTGTTCGCGTTCGGCAACCCGCTGCTCGCCGTCGTCGTCGCCAGTTAACTTGACCGCACCGCTGGTCCTGTCGCACCGGACCAGTGCCCGCCAGGGAATTCGAACATGAACATCAACTTGACACTGATCGCACAGGCGATTTCGTTCGCGCTTTTCATCCTGTTTACGGTCAAATTCGTCTGGCCGCCGCTGATGAAAGCGATCGAACAGCGGCAGAAGCAGATAGCCGACGGCCTGGCTGCGGGCGAACAGGGCAAACAGCAGCTTGAGGCCTCCGGCAAACTCGCGAACGAGGAACTGGGCAAGGCGCGCGCGCGCGCCGCTGAAATTATCGCCCACGCGGAAAAGCGCGGGCTGCAGATGATAGAGGAAGCCAAGAACTCGGCCAAGGCTGAGGGTGATCGCCTGATCGCCGGTGCCAAGTCCGAGATCCAGCAGGAAGTCTCGAGTGCCAAGGAAGCGCTGCGCGAGCAGGTGGCGGCCCTGGTGGTCAGCGGCGCCGAGAAAATCCTGCAGCGCGAAGTCAACGCGCAAACCCACGCCGAGCTGCTCAACCAGCTGAAGCGGGAGTTGTAAACCCTTATGGCCGAGACCGCTACCCTCGCGCGGCCCTATGCCGAAGCGGTATTTCGCCTCGCCGAGGCGGGCGGCGCGCTCGCCCCCTGGTCGGGTACGCTCGGCACGCTGGCACAGGTGGCTGCGCATCCGGACATGCAGGAGTGCCTGGCCAAGTACGATCTGACCGCGTCTCAGTTGCAGGAGTTGTTCCTGTCTTTGTGCCCGGGCGACCTGTCGGCCGAGGCGAAAACCTTCATCGGGCTCCTGATCGAATACGACCGCCTGACGCTGCTGCCGGAAATTTTCGGGCAGTTCGAAACGCTCAAGAACGAGCGCGAAGGCGTGGTCGACGCCCAGATTATTTCCGCTTTTGCCCTGGAGGGCCCACAGCTCGCGGGCCTGGTGGCGGATCTGGAAAAACGCTTCAAGCGCAAAATCAATCCCCAGGTAAGCATCGACCGCGATCTCATCGGCGGCGTGCGCGTGGTAGTCGGCGACGAAGTCGTCGACGGCTCGGTGCGTGGCAAGCTGAACGCGATGGCCGCCGGCCTGCTCGCGAGCTGAGAGAACACCTAAGGTTCAGGAGAAAGCATGCAACAGTTGAATCCTTCCGAGATCAGCGAGCTGATCAAGAGCAAGATCCAGAATCTTGCGCTGTCCGCCGACGTCCGCACCCAGGGCACGGTGGTGTCGGTGACCGAC
>Ga0209342_10006645_pt1 | contig 11686 bp, 14 predicted proteins | sample RifCSP16_2_FD_184023 | JGI IMG/M metagenome (GOLD analysis project Ga0209342, IMG submission 184023) | Soil microbial communities from Rifle, Colorado - Rifle CSP2_sed 16_2 (SPAdes) (version 2) | ecosystem: Environmental > Terrestrial > Deep subsurface > Rock core/Sediment | place: Rifle... | reverse complement strand
TGATCCTAGGTTGGTAGGAGACGATGATGAAAACCTCGTACTGGCTTGTGGTCGGACTTACTCTCGCGGGGACCATCGCCGTCGAGAACCTCGTTCTGCAGCCCCTTCGCACGCAGGCTATGGCAGCCGAGCAGGAGGCCGTGAAGCAGGCAGAGCAGAACGACCTGCGTGCGGTGATGGGTGACGTGGATGTGTGGGCGGGACTCAACACCCCGGCCCCCAAGCACCGTTGGAGCGTCCGCGACGACGCCAAGCTGTGCCTCGCCCTCAACGCCTACCACGAGGCCCGTGGTGAGCCCTTCGAGGGGCAGATCGCGGTGAATCAGGTGGCGCTCCGCCGTGCGAAGCACGAACTGCGGAAGGTCTGCGCCGAGGTCTACAAACCCGGCCAGTTCTCTTGGACGACCGACCGCCCGCGCGGCAGCCCTCTCCCCAGGGGAGAGACGTGGCAGTGGGCGCTGGCCGCCGCGGAGCAGGCCCTGGTGTGGTCGCAGCGCGGCGAGGGTGAGGATTTCTCCGAGGGCGCGACGCACTACCACACTTTCGCGGTGAACCCCCGCTGGAACAGGAACATGGTGACGGTGGCGCTACTCGGCGGACACCGATTCTTGAGGAGTGGGATCTGATGCTACTGACCTTCAAGGTGCTGACCGTGGTGGTGGTCGTTCTGATCCTATGGATCATGATCGACAACGCCTCGGATCGCCAGCGCCGCGCTGTTCACGACCGGTGAGCTACTACTCCCTCTGGCAGGTGACGAGCCCCTGGTTCGTCTGCGGGATTACCCTGGGCAACCTTCGGACGGTAGAGAGGGTGTGCCCGATTCTCGGGTACATGATGGGGTGGACGGCGGAGCGCGTCGAGGACTACTGCGCGAAGCGCAGGTGGACCTTGACGACCGGCATTGCCCCAAGTACAGTGGAGCAGTCGATTCAACAGGAGAGCCCGTGAAGAGTCACCGTCAGGAGCAGCGGCGTATCATCGCCGCGCGCCGCGCAGCCGAGCCCGAGTGGTTCACCCGGTTCGTCAAGAACTGGATTGCCACTCTCTGGAACGCCATGGCCACCACCGGCCGGGGCTACCGCCGTCCCTCCATGAGGCACACGGGGAAGGGCACGGATCGACGCCTGGACAAGCTGCCGTCGGACGTGCGGGAGCGCGTCCTGGAGAACATGAAGATCGAGAGCGCGCACGACGCCGTAGCTCAGATGCAGAGCAGGGCAGAGCGCCGAATGAGTGCAGGGAGAGCGGTAGGCAGGATCTGACAGATTGCGAGGTAGTAGGAAGGTCCTACGCACGGCTCATAACCGTGAAATCCAGGTTCGATTCCTGGCCTCGCGACCAAACCTATGAAGCAAGGGTGGCCGGAGTCGGCTCAAGTTAAAGGCGGTCAGGTGACTGCTGTACGGCTGCGGGAGGGGGCTGAGGCGTCCTACTACGCGGACCCTAATCGGTGCCGGAACTGCGGCTTGGTGATCCAGGTTTTGACTCACCAAAAGGTGAGCACTGTGCGCCAGAAGAAGTTTTGCTCTCAGCGGTGCTCGGCGATCTTCAACAACCACGGTAAGCCTAGTAGGGTGACGTTCAGGCTTTCAGCCAGGAGGGCCAAGGCATTCGTGGGTTTTGAGGGGTTGACCAAGGGCGAGTTGATGGCGGGAGCCAAAGGCTACCAATCGTGGCGCAGCCGGATTACTTCCCACGCGAGACACGTCCTCAAGACAGCGGGCGTGCCCAAGGTGTGCGGGGTGTGCGGGTACTCGCGGCACGTAGAGGCGTCCCACAAGGTAGCAGTTCAGCACTTTGGGCCTGCGGCAAAGATGGGGGAGATCAACGCACAGGGGAATCTAGAGTACCTATGCCCAAATCACCATTGGGAGCACGAGCATGGAATTGCCAGGGTAGCTCAGATGGGATCGGAGAAGACGAATCCGGCGTGAACTAGTTCCATTGACAAACGGCGGTAACCCGGGCAAGATTCGGGTACGAACTACGGAGAGCGCATGACCAAAGCGAAAGATCACTACGGAGAGGTTTTGATGGTCCCCATCTATGGGCCGGCCGCGAAGGCCATGACCCCGTTGATGACGAAGGATCACCTGGGGGGCAAGGGTTTTGGGCTGGTGAAGATGGCCAACATGGGCATCCCTGTCCCGCCGGCCTACATCCTTCCCACCCCACTGTGCCGGGAGTACATGCTGAGCCCCGCGGCCACGATGTTCTACGTCAAGGAAACGGTGATCCCGGCCATCAAGGCCGATCTCACGTCAATCTTCGGGTACATGCCCCTGGTTTCTGTCAGGAGCGGTGCGCGAGACAGCATGCCCGGCATGATGGACACCATCCTCAACGTCGGGCTCGATACCCCGACGTGGAAAGAGTGGATTGCCCGTCTCGGCAAGCACTGTGCGCGGGACTGCTGGACTCGCCTTGTCGAGTCCTTCACGAACGTCGTGGCGGGCGTCGAGAAGGGTGATCTCCAGGGCAAGACCGACAAAGCGCAGTGCGCGCTCTACGCCAAGGCGATGGGCCACAAGTTCCCCGATGCCGATGGTCAACTGCTGGAGGCCATCGAGGCGGTGTTCAAGTCGTGGGGGAACGAGCGGGCCAAGTCCTACCGCCGGATGAACGGGATCAGCGAGGAGTTGGGTACAGCGTGCGTCGTCCAGGCGATGGTGTTCGGCAACATGGACGCCCAATCCTGCACGGGGGTTCTGTTCTCCCGAGACGGAAGCACGGGTGCCAAGGCCATCATGGGCGAGTACGTGATCAACGGCCAGGGAGAGGATGTGGTGAACGGCGGAGGGGCGGTCAAGCTCCCGGTGGCTGACCTGCACACCTGGAACCCGGAGGTTCACGCGGAATTGGTGGCGACCACAACCAAGTTGGAGGCCGAGTGGAGGGACATGGTGGACATCGAGTTCACCGTCCAGAGCGGCAAGCTGTGGGTGCTCCAGGTGCGGGCGGGCAAGCGGACCGCGCAGGCTGCGATCAGGATTGCCCTCGACATGAATGCCGAGGGGACTCTGAGCGTTGCGGAGGCTGTGCTGGAGCGGGTGACCCTGAGCCAGTTCTTCGCCGCGCGCCGTCCGGTCATCAACCCGGAATTCAGCGTCGAGCCGGATGCGAAGGGACTTCCCGCGAGCATGGGGATCGCCGTTGGGCGGGTGGTGTTCTCCTCCAAGGAAGCGGTGTCAGCAGCGGCCGAGGGCCCGGTGATCCTCCTCGCTGAGGAGACGAATCCCGATGACATCGAGGGGATGAACGCGGCGAAGGGCATCCTCACGAAGCTCGGAGGGGCCACGTGCCACGCAGCGGTTGTCGCCCGCGGCATGGACAAGGTGTGCGTCGTCGGATGCGAGGCCTTGGTCAAGGCCGGCAAGGGGTGGGCAGTCGAGCAGGGGAACGTGAAGAAGATCATCAAGGAGGGGGATTGGATCTCCCTCTGTGGGGTGACCGGACGGGTGTGGTTGACCGCCGTCCCGGTGGTGGACGGGTCTAACAGCGAGGAGGTCAAGACCTTCGAGGCCCTCGCTCTCTCACTCGTGGACTTCCTCCAGGTGGCGACCACCCCCGCGGAGGTACGCCCGAAGGGGACGCTGATCCTGGGCTACCACTTCTCCCCCGAGGAATTGGCCAAGGCCGTTTCTCAACTGGAGCGGGGCATCATAGACCTCCGCACCCCCGCTGACCTTTTCGCTGCAGAGGATGTAGCGCTCCTGGGCTGTACCGGGCAGTTGGCCCCGGCCCCCGCCACGGCCTTCACTTCGGCGATGGTACACGTCGTCTGCAAGGCCGTGAGCGCCCCCGGGAAGCTCAAGTACATCGGCAACAATTACCTGACCGGAGCGCATATCGCCTCCCTCGTCAAAGCCGGGGTCAACCCAATTCACACGGTGAACAGCCTGGAGGGTCTGATAATGGCGGATGGCCTGTGCCTCATGGCTCCGACCTGGGGCAGTGGGCTAGTGGACGGCGAAGTGGTGATCAAGGTGCGGAAGATGAAGGCCGCGCTCGGGGAGAAGTTGGAGCCCCTGAAGATCACCGACCGGGCGACCATCGACGAGTTTTCCAAGGGGACGGTGGCCATGTCAGCCCTCCAGGTCCTCCAGAGCCTGCTGAGGGCTGCTTGACTCCGATGCTGAACCTGGGCTACTCTCCCTGGGATGCGTGTGCGTGTCCCGGAGAAGCGGCGGTGATCACCGAGTGCCCGAAGTGCGGGAGCGAGGGGGCCTACCTCAAGGTGGAGGGGCCCGACCTGTGGCTCCGGTGTCTGTGCGGTCTGAACAAGCTCATGAGCACGAAGCTCAAGACCATGATCATCGAGAACGTGGACAGCGGAGTGGTGGTGACCCTACCGAAGCCGGGGACGAAACTGTGGGATGCCCTTCAGGTGGTTCTGGCCTACGGGCCAGCGAACTCAGACCACGTTACGGAAATGACGAACCTCAGCCGGCGCGACCGGCAGACGGTGAGCGAGGTCAGCAGCCAGTTGACGGTGCTCAAGCACAAGGGCCTGATCGAGGCGCTGGACCATCGCAAGGGCTTGCCCGGCGGTAGCACGTGGAAGATCACGGCCCGCGCGAGCGCCCTTCTGGGGGCGTGACGTGGCGCTTGCCATCGACCTCAAGGCCGGGTTCAAGTTCTACGTGGGGGACGTGCGGTTCTCTGTCAGGGAGTTGAAGGCCGGGGAGAGGGCGGTACTATCCGGTCCGAGCGCGGACTTCCTCGTCACCGCCCACGAGGCCACCGAGGTACTTCCGGGGGTGTTTGTCAGCGTGGGCGTTCCCCAGGGGACTACGGTTCTGCGTCCTGAGTGGGTGAAGCTACTGATCGAGGCCCCGCGCGAGGTCAAGATCCTACGAGGGAACCTCTATGAGCAGATTCGCCATCCCCGAGGAGATCGCCATCCAGGCGGAAGCCGAGGGCCTGCCCAGGCTTGAGCTTCAACGGCTGGTCGATCACAGCACGCGCGCCACGCACGCACGGGGGAACCGCCGTTGCGGGGAGTGGGTCTTCCTAGTCCAGGGTGGGGTGGTGTTGAACTACACGAAGGACGACGCCCATGGATTCCGCTGCCAAGCCTGCCGAGACTCCGGGAAGATCGTCGTCTTCGACGAGCACGAGCCCTGCCACGGGCAAGGGTGCGAGGAGTGCGACAACGGCCTTCGGCGCTCGTTTGTGGCTTGCCCTGCATGCGACCGGCAATAGTTCCCTTGACAAACACCACACCCGCGGGCACACTTGGCGGGACTCAACCAACTTGAGGAGTGCCGAACGTGAAGGGTGCCTACTACATGCCGGTCCTGTGGGGCCGGAAGCAGTTGGTTATGCGCGCCGTCTGTGGCGGTCCCTACAAAGACAAGCCCGCCGGATTTTTCGGCGTGAAGATGGCGGCGGAGATCGACCTCCCGTGTGACGTGGACGTGCCGACGAAGGACTACAGCACGCCGACCGTACAGATCATGCAGCACGGCCTTCTGGCCGCGTATCGCGCCCTGATCGCCGACAAGCCGGTGTACGTGGGGTGCATGGGTGGGATCGGCCGGACCGGCCTCTTCCTCGCGTGCCTCGCCAAGATCAGCGGGATCGCCGACCCGGTGCGGTTCGTTCGTGCCCACTACCTCGCGCACGCGGTGGAGACGGACATGCAGCAGTTGTACGTCCACGACCTGGACGTGTCGTGGCTCACGAAGGCCGCGAAGTCTTACGACGCGCGCACCCTGGAGGCGTTCTTCAGGACTTGACGAACGGAGACGGCCGGGTTTAGAATTCAGCATCAACCTACGGAGAGCGCATGTATCACCTGCGGAAAGACACCCTGGCGTTTCAGCGGGCGCGGCCCCTGATGACGAAGCACGACGCCAAGGACGTGCCTCTCGCCGTGACGGTCGCCAACATGCTGGCCTTCGAGAAGCACTCCGGTCAGGCGAACGTGGAGCACGGGGCCGTCAGCTTCTACTTCCTCAACCACGTGTTCAGCGAACTGCTGAAGAACGACCCGAACCTGCCATTGAGCCCGGCCGGGGCCGAGTTGGCGGACGCCTACACGAGGACCGCAAGCCTGCACGCTCAGCGCCTTTTCTACTACATGCTCTTGATCTGCACCCGGGAGGCCCGGCACGTTCACGCGGGTGGGATGCTACAGGACGTGCTCGAAGAGTACGGGCCACAGTTCAAGGCCTTCATCCAGGGTGGCATGGGGAGCAGCGAGAGCGGGGCCGTCAACCGGCTGCGCCAGACGCCCCCGGTGATGACCCTCGGCCAGTACGTGAAGGGCACGGTGGACCTCTTCAACAAGTGCTCCTACAGTGGGGGCTACGGGGGGCCCAAGTGGGGCAACATCGCCAACTGCCTCCGGGCCTACATTTTCGGTGAGATCACCGCGGAAATGATGGTGGACGTGGCGTGGACTCTCGCCCACAACGGGGGCCCGATGTTCAACAAGGGCATGCTGTATGAGACGTACGGGAACGCCCTATACAAGATCCTGGACGTGCAACGCAGCGGACAAATGCCGCAGTTCATCGCCCAGGGGGCGGATGGCGAGATCGCTGATGATCTGAAGCCCCTTATTCAGGTGGCTAAGGTGGCTCTGCCGGATCTGTACACTCCCGGCTACGTGGATTGGTTTCTCGTGGAGGCCCTGGGGGCCGTCCACTCCTACCCGAACGAGAAGAAGGCTCAGGTGGCCGCGTACGGGAAGTCGGAGAAGGTGCTGAAGGCTGAGGCGATGAAGGCGAAGAAGGACGCCGCGGCTCTGGTGGAGAAGCAGGCCCTGGAGGCCAAGATGTTCCACATTGGTCCCGGAGAGTACGCAACCATTGAACTGAGGAAAGCCGCATGAGCAAGCCCTGGTTTGAGGACGAGAACTACGGCTACCAGCCGTTGAGGGGTGAGGGAGGGGCCGTGGTGCCTTTCACCGGGCCCATAAGTGGGCGCGGGCCCACCACCGCGACGAACGACCCCGACCACGTGAAGATCGGTGGGAGCACGGTGCGGTGCTGCGATACTCACCCGCCTCTGGAGATCAAGCACGTGGCGAGCGGGAAGAGCTACCAGATTTGGGGTGGGTCATGTCTTCGACCGAACCCGGAGTGGGGGAGGTTCGATGTGGAGGTCGGTTTCGACAGCGGGATGCGACGCCTCGGGAAGCAGTACCCGTGGGACCCCAAGAGGGTCGAGCAGGTGCTGGTGACCGTCCAGGACAGCATGGGGCCGAAGTCGCCGAAGGAATACCGGAAGCTCGTGGATTGGGTGGCCTGCCAGTTGATCGAGGGGAAGCGCGTGCATGCGGGTTGCATCGGTGGGCACGGACGCACCGGGATGTTCCTCGCAGCCCTGTACGCCCACATGACGGGAGAGAAGGACGCCATCAAGCACGTGCGGGACCACTACTGCGCCAAGGCCGTGGAGTCGCCCGAGCAGGTGGACTTCCTGGTCAAGCACTTCGGGATCACCAAGGCCCAGGGGGCGAAGTTCAAGACCTATGCCAAGGCGGAGCCGAAGACGACTACGGTGGAGGAAGACCGGGAGAAGTTTTTCAACCGCAAGGGCTACTACCCCGATCCGTCCACAGACCCCGATTACTACGTGCCGACGCCAAACGCTCATGTTTACCGGGCGACCGGAAGCAGTGGAGGTCCGACCGAGGCCGGCACCGGTATGAGCGCCCTCGACTGGCAGCGGTACATGGCGGGGCTCGACAAGAAACTAGGAGGGTCAGGCCTCAAGGCATACCTCCCCGAGGTTACGGTGGAAGTCGTCGAGGTCAAGCCGATGCGTACGCGGGGCACTATTTGGCACCGCACGGTTGACGAACGCGGGGACAAGGGCTAGACTTTCCACATGACGGTAATGCTCAAAGTGCAGAACACGAAGTTTCTGGAGACGCTCGGCGTTCCCGGGGATATGATCGCCTCCATGGAGGGTCAGGGCGTCAAGGTCCTGATCGGCTGGACGGACGTGCATTTCGTGGACCACGCGGACAACCCCCTGATCTCATGCAAGTTCAGCAAGAGCACGAACGACGTGATGAAGGGCAACGTCCCGGTGACGATCATGGAGGGGATGAAGTCGCAGGTGATAGAAGCCCTCAAAGTAGCCGTCAACAAGGCGGCGAGCATCAAGTCAACGAACGGGAACCCGAAGCCCCTACACGCGGGGGGGAAGGAGTTCATCGCGGCGTACTCCGGCTTGGGAAAAACCCCTGCCGCGGAGGTCACCGCTAAGGTCAAAGAGTCCGTAGCCAAGGCCAAGTCTACGGTCAAGGCCTGGAAGGCCCCAACGGGAGACGCCAAGATGAAGGTGATGAGCGGTACCAAGGTCAGGCTGAGGGACGCCGACCGGCTCTATCAGCCGGTGTACGGGACCAGCCATGACGCCAAGTATTTCGTGGTCGCACTCCACGCGGACGTGCGTCTCGCCTGCAAGATCGAGGGGAATTCAGTGAGCATCCGTGCCGAGGGCAACCTGACCAATGAGGTAAAGACAGCCCTCAGCAAGGTCGGGCTCGGAGGGCTCAAAGAGGGCAAGGGCGGGGCGTACCTGAGCGGACACTTCGACTGCGCGCAGTCTACCCCGGAGCGCCTGATCGGGGCGGTCCTAGCCGGAACGGGCCTGGAGTTCGAGACTCCGATGCCGAGCATTACCGCCATCAAGAATTTCTCCGCGGGCGACATGTGATGGACCTGCAGCGCCTTGAGGCCATCAAGATCGGGGAGACGGCCCCCGGGGCACCCCTACTCGCAGGGCTCACTGGCGAGCCTACGACGTGGCGGTGCGTGGAGATTCTGAAGCACGCGGGCAAGCGGACGTGGGTTTTCGACGTGGGGTTTCTCGGAATCTCGTGCGGTACTGTCGAGATCAGGGAAAAGGGTGGCAAGCTGGAGATGCACGATGGCACAGCCCAGCGCTGAACTCGTGGGGTGTGTTTACCCGCTGGCGGACGCCCTTCAGCTTGGGTTGGCCCTCCACATGACGGAACCTCCTCGGCTGACCAGCCTCCCCGGGAGAGAACGCCTGATCTCTGTTACGGACGACCTGGGTTACCGCCTGGAGATGAAGGTCCAGGCCGGAGGGGCCACTCCCGACGAGGCTTGGGTGTACCTACGAGCGCGGGGGAAAATGTTCTTCTTCGTCCGCTACCACAGGCGGACGAACACCCTGGACCTGTTCGTCGTCAACCGGGAGAAGGTCAAGCGGGTTGACTCCAAGACCATGAACGGGCTACCATTCGACACCGTATTGAAGGAACTTGCTGGCGACGGAGCGTTCGTCGCGTGTTTCAGCAAGACGCAGTACGCCGATACCTGGACCACCGTCTACATCAACCGACCGACCATTGCTGATCCTTTGGACAACGGACGACACGCGCAAGATCGAGCAGCGGCTCGGTAAGCAGCTAGTCGGCGTAGAGTTCAGGGTCGAGAACATCACCGGGGGCCTCCCAAGGGTCCAGCCCGGGGACGTAGTTCTTGGCCTTGGCACGGCTGCCCTTGACGTGGTGAAGTCCTCGGGGCTGTGCCCGAAGAACGCCTCCCTCACGAGTCAGCGCTACCCAGCACTGCACTGCATACCCGCCGCGGGCGGGACCGCCGAGCTTGCCCTGACGTTCGCCAGCGGCATCAAGGACAAGGAATACGACCGGTGGGTGAGCGTGATGCTCGACCTCAACCTAGCGATTCGCCGGGTGAGGACCGGGACCTGGAAGCCCACGTACGGGAAGTACAAGTGGGTGACCGACTTCACCGAGGCCTGCCACTTCCTCAAGGCGCGCGCCGAGAGCACCGGGCTCATCCAAGAATATGCGCTGGACAGCGAGACGCTGGGCCTCGACTACGTGGACCCCGCGCGCTACATCATCATGCTCCAGGTCAGCTACCGGCCGGGCGAGGCCGACTGCATCAAGTTCACCTCCGCGGAGGACTTCGACAAGAGGACCCTTCCGGGAATGCCCCTGCGGGACCAGCTTCAATGGCTCCTGACCGACAAGCGGTTGAGCATGCGGGCCGCGAACGGGAAGTACGACCTGAACTGGATAGCATGGAAAGTCGGCATCACCAGCGAGAACTTCAAGCTCGACACCATGCTAGTTGGCAGCCTCTGCGACGAGAACCGCGGGAACTCCCTGAACCTGCACTGCAAGTGGTACATCCCGGAGTTGGGGGGCTACGATGACGCCTTCAACGCCAAGTACGACAAGGCCCGGATGGACCTCATTCCCGACGAGGATCTGCTGCCCTACGGGGGCGGGGACGCGGATGCGACGTTCCGCGTCAGCAAGCATCTGAAGCATGAGCTTCTTCGCGATGAGGCCCTGACCAAGTTCTACGTGAACATCCTCCACCCGGCGGCGCGCGCCTATGAGCGGGTGGAGCAGACGGGGATCTGCATCGACCTTCCGCGGTACCTAGCCTTGGAGGCGGAGATCAAGGGGGAGATCAGGCGGCTGGAGGCGACCGCCCTGAGCATCCTCCCCATGTGGCTGAAGTACAAGTTTTCGGACGACCTGAACCTAGGCCGTCCGGCCCTAATCCGGGAGTTCCTTTTCAGCAAGCGTGGGTTGGGGCTGAAGCCTGAGATGTTGACGGCCGGGGGCAAGGACGGCAAGGGGGAGAAGCTGCCGTCCACGAGCGGTGACCACTTGGAGTGCTTCCTCGACCACCCCGAGGCCAAGCCTTTCATCGAGGCCTACATGGAGTGGGCCTCTGCGGTCAAGACCCTACACACGTACGTTTGCCGGAGGGACGACACGGGGAAGATCGTCACGGGCTTCCTCTCGCACGTGCGGGCGGACGGGAGATTCCACCCTACGTTCTTCATGTTCAACGGAGATGACGATGACGGGGGGACGAACACCGGCCGGCTGAGCGCTCGCGATCCCGCGATCCAGACTCTGCCGAAGCACCGAGGGTGGGCGATGCGGTTGAGGGCTTGCTTTGTAGCACCTCCGGGCATGCTGATCATGTCCAGGGACTACTCCCAGGGCGAGTTGAAGATCACCGCCTGCCTTGCCCACGAGCCGGCGATGCTCCAGGCCTACAAGGATGGGAAGGATCTTCACCAGATCACGGGGGCCACCATCGGTGGCTACACCTGGGAGGAGTTCCAGGCCCTCAAGAAAGCCGACCCTAAGGAATTCAAGCAGCTACGCCAGAACGCCAAGGCGGCGAACTTCGGACTCATCTACGGGATGGGTGCCGAGGGCTATCGCGACTACGCGAGGTTCAACTACGGGGTGGAGATGAGCCTCGGCAAGGCAACCGACGACCGGGATGCGTTCTTCACCCTCTACAACCGGTTGCCCTATTGGCACGAAGAGTACAAGAACTGGGCCCGGCGGGAGGGTATGGTGCGGAACCCCCTGGGGCGAATCCGCCACCTGCCACTGATCCATTCCCCGAACCGTGAGGTGTCCAGCAAGGCCGGCCGGCAGGCGGTGAACTCACCCGTGCAGGGGGCCCTGTCCGACATGAGCCTCTGGAGCGCGGGGATAATGCACGCCAGAGGGTGGGATGCCGATGCCCCTCTGATCGCGATGATCCACGACCAAAATCTGTGGTACGTGCCCGAGGACGACTGGCAGATCCACGCGACCCGCAGCCAAGAGGTGATGGAGAACCTGCCGTTCGAGATCGTGGGATGGAAGCCTCAGTTGACGTTCACCACCGATCTGGAGATCGGGGCC
>Ga0209342_10006644_pt1 | contig 11689 bp, 8 predicted proteins | sample RifCSP16_2_FD_184023 | JGI IMG/M metagenome (GOLD analysis project Ga0209342, IMG submission 184023) | Soil microbial communities from Rifle, Colorado - Rifle CSP2_sed 16_2 (SPAdes) (version 2) | ecosystem: Environmental > Terrestrial > Deep subsurface > Rock core/Sediment | place: Rifle... | reverse complement strand
TGATCCTGTACAGCCTGTGGCTGGCGGTGGCCACGGCCTCCTTCTGGGTGGTGCGCATCTGGTCGCTGTTCGAGATGTTCGAGAGCATGTACCAGGCCGGCCGCTGGCCGGTGGGCATCTACCCTGAATGGCTGCGGCTGGCGCTGACCTTCATCGTGCCGGTGGCCTTCGCCGTCACCGCGCCCGCCGAGGCGCTTACCGCCCGGCTGACGCCCCAGACCCTGGTGCTGGCCCTGGCCGTGGCGGCGGGCTCGCTCACCGCCTCCCGGCTGTTCTGGAAGGTCGGCCTGCGTCACTACTCGGGCGCCTCGGCCTGAGTGCGCCGCCGAGAGCCCTGATCCCGAGTTCGATCCCATGAGACAACTGGTCAACGCCACCATCGCCCAGACCAAGATCACGATCCTGGCTTCCTTCCAATACCGGGTGCAGGAGGGCATCCAGCTGCTGGGCCTGCTGACCGAGTCGGTGATCTACCTGGTGGTGTGGACCACCATTGCCCGCGCCAGCGACGGGGAGGTGGGGGGATTCACCGTGGGCGAGTTCGCCTCCTACTTCATCGCCTGGACCTTCGTGCGCAACGCCACCACCGGCTGGAGCCCCTGGGGCATGGAGTGGCGCATCCGCAGGGGCGAGTTCAACGCGTTGCTGCTGCGGCCGGTCCATCCCTACTGGACCGACATGGGCGACATGTTGGGCGGCAAGGCCATCCAAACCATCACCCTGGTTCCCACCATGGCGCTGCTGGTGCTGGCCTTCCGGCCGGAGTTCACCCCGGTGCCGTGGTCGCTGGTCGCGCTGGTGCCGGCGTTGTTGCTGGCCTTCCTGCTGCGCTACACGCTGATGTACGCCCTGGCGGTAACCGCCTTCTGGACCACCCGGGTGACCGCCCTGTTCGAGGTGTGGTACGCGGTGGAGTTCTTCACCTCCGGGCGGGTGGCGCCGCTGTCGGTGCTGCCGGCCTGGGCGCAGAGCATCGCCGGCGTGCTGCCCTTCCAGTGGATGTTCTACTTCCCGCTGGAGTTGCTGCTTGGCCGGCTGACCCAGCAGCAGGCGCTGCAGGGATTCCTGATGCAGGGGCTGTGGCTGATCGGGATCATCGTGCTGATGCGGGTCGTGTGGCGGGCGGCCATCCGCCAGTACGGCGCAGTGGGGGGCTAAGCGTGCGCTACCTGCGGCTGTTCGGGACCTACCTGCGGTTGAGCATGCTCAACGAGATGCAGTATCGGGCAAATCTGTTTTTGCAGCTCTTCACCTCGGTCTTGTCGCTGGCCAACGGCCTGGCCGGGTTGGCGCTGGTCTTCTACCACACCCAGACGCTGAGCGGTTGGGGGCCCAATGAGCTGCTGGTGGTGGTGGCGGTCTACACGCTGATTGCGGGGTGGATCCGAGCCATGATCCAGCCCAACATGTGGCGCATCATGGAGGGGATTCAGGAGGGAGCGCTGGACTACACCCTGACCAAGCCGGAGGACGCCCAGGTCCTGGTCAGCATGACCAACTTCGAGCTGTGGAAGCTGGTCGACGTGGTGCTGGGGTTGGCCCTGCTGGTCTACTCGGTAGCCCGGCTGGGCGCGCAGATCGGGTTGGGCGAGGCGGCTCTGTTCGCCCTCATGCTGATCTGCGGAGGGTTGATCATCTACAGCCTGTGGCTGGCGGTGACCACCACCTCCTTCTGGGTGATCCGCATGTGGGCCATCTTCGAGTTCTTCGATCGCATGTACCAGGCCGGCCGCTACCCGGTGGGAATCTACCCGAGCTGGCTGCGGCTGATCCTGACCTTCATCGTCCCGGTCGCCTTCGCGGTCACCGCCCCCGCCGAGGCGCTCACCGCCCGGCTCACCCCGCAGACGCTGGCCCTCGCCCTGGGCCTGACCGTTTTTGCCCTGGCCGGCTCGCGGCTGTTCTGGAAGTTCGGCCTGAGGCACTACTCTGGGGCGTCGGCGTAGACGCACTTGACTTGGCCAAGGCTGGCGAGCGAGCCAACAGGACTGACCGGGGGCCGCTCCTTACGCCTGCAGGCCCAGAAGCCACAGGAAGACTGGGGTCGGGATCACGCGCACCGGGTCGTCAAGGTCGAGGTCTGCGGCAGAGAGAATCAGCCCGCGCCGGAACGAATTGCGAATGGCCAACTTGTCCGATCCTGTCACCCGCCGCTGGAATTTGACCTCGACGGCGGTCTTCTTGGTCCGGGTACCAGATAGAAAGTCTATCTCCCTCTTCTGCTTCGAATGCCAGTAGAAAAGCGACTGCGGGGAGGGGAACGCCTCGACCAATCCCGGCTCGGCAGCTCGGTACAAGGCCATGCCTACCACCGCCTCGACCATGGAGGCGGCTCGTGCCCCCGGACCTCCGGGCTGGATGAGCGTGGGGATGGCGCCGAACAGGGGGTCGGTCAGGTAGAGCTTCTTGTTCTTGCGCAGGGCCATCCGACCCCGGCCTGGATCCCAGAAATATACGACTAACAGCGCAAACGCATCGCCGAGGACCGACGCGTAACGATGGGCGGTGTCCGGGCTGCCGACGCCGATCTCGGTCGACAGATCGCGGAAGCTTGAAGGGCTGCCAAGGGCCCGGACCGTATGGTCGAGCAGGGCGAGGGCCGTGAGCCGATCGAACCCCGCACGGTCGATGTCGCCCGCCAGTACGTCCCACAGTATGCGAACGGTTCCTTCGGAAACTTCTCCTCGGTGGAGGTAGTCCTCGATAGCCCGCGGGAACCCACCCACCCGGAGGTAGGCGTCGAGGCTGCGCGCGAGGTCGGGGAGGTAGCGCATCGCTTCGTGGAGTACATCGTCGGAGCCCGGGTCGAGGAAACCGGCGACCCCCAGCGGAGAGCGGGCATGCTCGGGGATGCCCTGGACGGAACAGAACTGGCTGAACGACAGGGGGAGCAGGATCCTATCAGGGGAGGGATCGGATCCCCGCCGCCCGGGGAGTCGCTCGGCGCCCCTGCGGATGTCGGCTGCCGACGATCCCGTCAGAATGAAGCAGTCGTGAATCGCATCGGTCTGGTCTCTGAGATACTTGACTGCGCGCTGCCACTCGGGGATCAGGGAGACCTCGTCGAGCACGATGCGCCAGGGTCCCGTTTCTCTGGGAGACATGCTCTTCGCTTGCCGGACGACCTCCACGATGTCGTCCGGGCTTCGCTCCAGATCGAGCGAGTAGTACAGGATGCGCGGCCAGGCGTCGCCTGTGTCAAGCAGCCGCCTGATGAGCATCTTTACCGCAGTGGTCTTGCCGACCTGTCTAGGCCCGCGCACGGTGTAGACGTTGGGGCTTGAGAGGTCGAGCTGCTCGATCAGTGGCGGCGCCCACGAGAACGGAGCCTGGGCTGCCCTGAGCAGGTGTCGATCCAGGTTAATAGCGGCCCGATCTCTCCACCACGGATTTTGTTCGATCAGCCGCTGTCGGACCCGCTCGCTTGCCATTTGTCCTTCCTGTGAGACAATACCACTATAGTCTTGTCTTATCTATAAGACAAAAGGTAGTAGGTGTCAAGGAAAACAAGACCAAGACTGGGAGCTCAGCGGCAGTACGGCCGAGTTAGGTACAACGTGCCGTTGGTGGTGGAGTCCACGTTGGCCACCGCCCCGAGGCGAAACCGGTCGATTCGGCGGTCGCCGTTGTTGATCGGGTCGGGCGCCAGCTGGGAGGCCTCGTCGATCCACCAGGCCAGGCTGCCGGAGGTCCCCGACTGCCAGTCCATCTCGACGACGTGCGGTGCGTCGCCGATATTCACCCAGGCGCTGTTGTTCCAGGTGCTGGAGTTGTTCCGGATGCGGGTGCGCAGGCGGTGCCGCCGGCGGACGTGTAGCCCAGGTCGAGCTGCAGCACCGCGGTCGTGTTGCTGTCGCCGTAAAGAAGCACGTGGTCGGCGTTGTTGGCCATCGTGGTGGAGTTGGGGTCGAAGTAGAAGCGGGCGCGGTATCGCGGCTCGACCCCGGGGGCATTGTCGGTGACGTACTTGGCCGTAGTAGCCGAGGTAAGCGGGACGGACATCCCCCGCGTCCCGGCGGGGGCCAGAGAAGCTGCGGTCGTCACGCTGGTTCCGGTACTGGCGGTCCAGTATCCGAAGCCGCCGCTCTCGAAGTCGTCGGCGAAGATGGCGTCGGGGAGGGCGGTGCCGGAGCCGATGGAGGTGAAGCGGCGCGACTCGAAGGCGTCGAAGTACACCGTGCCGGACGTGCCGCTGTCCAGCCCGGCGACGGTGCCCAGGCGGACCTGGTCGATGCGGCGAGCGGAGTTGTCGAAACCGGTGGCGGCCGGCTGGGGCGCTCCATCGATCCACCAGTCGAGGCGCCCGTTGACGGCAGACTGCCAGTCCAATTCGAAGTAGTGCGCGGCGTCGGTGATATTCACCCAGGCGCTGTTGGTCCAGGTGCTGCTGTTGTTGAGGGCGTTGACCCTAACTCGGTAGCCCCCGGCCGTGGTGAAACTGAACTCGAACCGCAAGACGACTGTCGACGAGCCGGTGTAGCCGTAGAACAGGTAATAGGCATTGTTGTTGGCCATCGTCGATGAGTTAGGGTCGAAGTAGAAGCGTGCCCGGTAGCGGGTCTCGGCGTAGGGGATGGTGTCCTGGACGTAGCGGGCCGATGTGCTGTTGATCAGCGCCTGCATGTCGTAGGTTCCGCCCATGGCGGCTGCGGTGGTGACGGTGAGGGTTCCGCTGCCGGTGCTGCTGGATTCCAGTCACTTCTAATCGCCCTGGTTGGGCTTCGTCCGCGTCGCGATGCCCAATGTACCGAGTGTGATGAGGCCAATCATGCCTCCTGCCACGAGCTCGCCGGCGAAGGGTCGTTGCGCCCACAGGAATGTGGCCGCTAGTCCGGTACCCCACGCGACAGTAGAACCGGCAACCCACAGCTGCCATCTCAATGCTGAGCCCCGCATTGCGAAAAGGTGGCCTATGGAAGCAAGAGAGCCGGCCATGGCGCCCACGAGGATTGCCAGCCATCCTCCGCTGAATGGATCCGGCCAGCTGATCGCCCATGACGAGGCCAGGACCAAGCCATAGCAAGCCATAGTCGCTGGAATCCACGCTGGGTTGCGGCGTGTGTGTGGTGGGCCGGCGTACCACTGTCCAAGCGCGCCAACGGTCCCTCCGAACAGACCTCCCCCAAGACCCGACAGGAACCCGATAATGGTCGACTGGATGCGGCCCAGGGCTGCCGCCTCCAGAGCCTTCATAAGGGGAAAGGTGACCGAGTATGCAACCATGGTGAGGAACAATCCGATCCACCAAGCCAGCAGCCACCCGACAGCGGTTGTTCCGATCCAGGTTAGGGCCCTCACCGTCCAAGCCCGCGTCATGGGGAGCCACCTACCAGGGCTAGGGCCTGCCACGCATTCGCAGGGGCACAGATCAACCGCGCCTCGTCATCTGGCAAGGCGAGCGGGCCGCCTCTTACTTCCTGAGGGGGGCGGATCAACAACAGGGGCGTGGGGGCCGGTGGCGAGAATCTTGCGAGCGGCTGGAAGCCTTCAACGTAGAGTTCATGCCAGGGGAACCACCCTCTAAGTCCCTCGAATGTGAGCTGACCCTGGCAAATGTCGAACTCCAATGTGTAGCGATACTTGATCGATGGTGTGACTGCCGGCGGCTCAAGCGGGTTTCGGCCCGATGCAGGACTTGAGATGAGGTCAATGTCGACCTGGGTGACGCAGCCCGATGGGCTTCTTGTAACCTGAGCCACTGAAGGTGGAGGGGCCTTCGCTGACGCTGTTCCCCACCCAACTGGCACGGGAGCCCCTCCGAGCTGAATGTAGTACACGAAAGCAACCTCCGACCACCCCGTGTCGGCCGAACTTGACACGAGCGGGGGCAAAAGAGGATTCGTCTCTATCGTCACCTCGTGCCAAACTCGGGCGCTCCTTGGACTTCCGATGCCCCCATAGAACCCCCTGTCATCCCCTCTGTGTAGCGATGGCATGAGTGCCCCTACGGGCACAATACCGTAGACACTCTCACTGTATGTAGGATCCTGGTAGTGAGGATCGTATAGGTGCACGAATGGAAGGACGGGCCAAGCGATGAACGCCGACGACCATATCCTGTAGCGCCTAAGACCAGATGGGTCCGTTCCGTTGACTGGATCATCTTCCGCGTATGCCCAACGATTGCGGGAAGCTGGGCGTTCAGCTGAAGCTGGAGCTGGGTCCCTTTGCAGGAACCTACCATCGCCAGGTCACTTATCTTAACCACCTCCTTCCCGGGCAGGTGGGACTGCCACACCTCCTGGTGCAGGATGAGGATACCAGTCCGACACGCTGCACACGGGAGGTGTCCTCATGCTCGCCGAAATCGAACGCTTCGTCCATTGGGTTCGCCGCCGCAGCCCACAGGCACGCACCTGGAGAGACTACCAGTATGACCTCCGCCTCTTCGCCCGGTTCATGGGCGATCGCGAGCTCAACCAGCTCACGTTTCGGGATATCGACCGCTTTGTAGCATTCCAGGCGGGGAGAGGCTTCAAGCCCGCCACCATCAACCGCAGGCTGGCTGCCGTCATCTCTCTGTACGCCTTCCTCTCGGACGAAGACAGCAGTCTGGTCTGCCCCGTCATCCCCAGGCGCCACCACCTGGGCGAGCCACAGCGGCTGCCGCGCCCGGTCGGGGACGAAGACCTCGGCAAGTTCTTCGCCTCGGTAGACAACACCCGGGACCGGGCCATGTTCATGCTGATGCTGCGCTGCGGGCTGCGCATCTCCGAAGTGGCCTGTCTCCAACTCGGGGACCTCTACCTCGACGAAAGGTACCCTCGCCTGGTCGCCCACGGCAAGGGCGCGCGGCAGCGATCGGTATACCTCTCGCCCCAGGCGGAATACGCGCTCAGGGCATATCTGGCCGAACGCCCGTCAGTCGCCAGCGATTTCGTCTTCCTCAGCTACCGGAACAAGGGCCTCTCCACGACCGCGATCCACAGGCGCTTGATGCGCTGCCGGGAACGAGCCGGCGTCACCCTCACCGCGCATCGCCTGCGGCACTCCTTCGCCACCGATCTGGTCAATGCTGATGCAGCGGTCACCTCCATCCAGAAGCTCCTCGGCCACCGCTGGCTGGAAACGACCCAGATCTACATCCAGGCCAACGACAAGCAGGTGGCTGAGGACTTCTACGCCGCCTGCCGCAGGCTCGACGGGTGGCAAATGCCGTACTTCCTCTTGGAGACGCCGACGACATCCGGCAGCGGCATGGTAGAAGGTGCCCGATGAGCGCCCGGGCCAAGCCTACCACCGTGGCGGAGCTGTATGACTGGGCGCTGCGCCATGCCCGCGACAAGCGTTTGGCGGCCGATCACGCCAGGCCCCATCCTACTTGCGAGTGGCCCCCGGAGAACATCGCCGTGCTCGAGGAGTACTGCGAATGGCTCAGGGCCGGCGGCGCCGGCCCGGCGGTGATCCGCACGATCTACCTGCCCATGGCTGGGCACGTCCTGGGGCTGGCGCTCAAACCCCACCCCGAGCTGGACCTGGACACGGACCTCCAACGCGGCCTTGAATACCTCAGTGCCAAGCAGATGAGCGCCCAGTGGACGGACGTGTGCCGCTGTGCTGTGCTCAAGTTCCGCCTGTTCTTGAGCCATCGACGTGGCATGGTGGAAACCAAGGTCTCTCGTTACGATCCGAAGCCCCACACTGAAGGCCTCCCTGGATGGCTAGTCGATGAACTGCAGCGCTATCAACGCGTGCAGCAGCGCAATTGGCGATCCGCTCGACTGGAGGACGGCATCCGCCGCTTCTGGGGCAGCCACCTGCGCGTGTGGCGGTTCTTGTGCGAGCGGCATGCTGTCCAGGACCTGGCCGACCTCAAGCGCCGGCATGTCCTCGACTTCGTCGACCACCGCCTGTCCGCTGGCTACGCAGTGTCGGGCATCAACGCCGACCTGCGCACCTTCCACTCGTTCCTGGGCTTCCTGCAGATGCAGGGCTACCCCGTTCCACAGGCGCTGCTGCGTAGCCGTGGGCTTCAGCAGCCGGAGGCCCTGCCGAAGTTCCTCACCGACGAGCAGGTGCGTCTGCTGCGGGACGACTTCGAACAGCGGGCGGTAGAGGTAGGAGACTTCCGCCAGCGGCGGGATGCTCTCCTGGATCGGGCCGCCTTCTACCTGCTCGGCAGAGCGCATTGCGGCTGAGTGAGGTCGAAGAGCTGCGGCTGGAGGAGTTGGACCTTGCCGGCCGGAAGCTGATCGTCCGCCAGAGCAAGGGGATGAAAGACCGCGCGGTGCTGATGACGGACACCACGGTCCGGGCGCTCCAGGAGTACCTGGTGGTGCGGGGGCCGGGACCGACCGATCACGTCTTCCTCTACCGCAACCAGCCGGTGTGCAAGGACCTGATCCGCTCCCGCATCAAGGCGGCCGGGAGTAGGGTGGGCGTCAAGGTCAGCCCCCATCGCTTGCGGCACACGGCGGCGACGCAGCTGCTCAACGCTGGCTGCCGGGTCACGTCGATCCAGAAGTTCCTGGGGCACAAGGCGCTCAATACCACCATGGTCTACGCCCGGGTCCATGACAAGACGGTTGCGGAGGACTACTATGGGGCCATGGAGCAGGTGGAGTGGCGCTTGGAACTTCCCGGGACTTTCGCTGACTCACATTGCTGCTACCCCGAGCCCACGCGCAGGTGTTTGCTTGGATTGGTTGAGCGCATGGCTGACCCGGACTTGGACGCAGACCATCGACTCGTGATCCTGGCCCAGATACGGGAGACGCTGCTTGGCCAGTCAGCGTATGCTTCAACCATCCCCGTCACGGCAGGCGCACAAACCCCGCTATTGGCGGGTCGTTAGCCTGCCGTCCAGTGCATCGACTACTCGAGCCAGATCGGCCTCCGTGAATCCCGACGCGGCCAGGTGAGAAACGCTGAGCCAATATGTGGTGACGGCGTAGCGGGCGACCACAGTGCAATACGTGTCACCCGCTCTCATGTGGCATTCGATGTACAGACCATCGGCATGCGGGGCAGCGTCGGTAACTTCAAGGGGCTCCACAGGTGTGTCAAAGTCTGGGTTGATCGATCCCGCCACAGCGGCTAGGTTCTTGAATCCAGTCTCTGCCGCGCTGGGTTCCTCAAACTTGTAGAGATTCAGCGTAGCGATCGTTCCTCCACGGAGGCTGTAGCCGACACTGCATACTGAGCTGGGATGTGCCCCGCTTTCCGCTGAGACTCCTCGGTCAGGTGTTGTCATGCCAGCGTCTGCTGCGAATGTGTCCGGTTTTGGCATAAGCTCGATAAGGGAGGCGGTGCACGGCCTGTCGGGCATCTGCCGGCATGCTCCAGCCAATAGGATCGCGACAGCCGCCATCCCTCGTCTGCGAAGAGGATTGGTCAATGCTTCCCTCCATCGAAGTATGTGACAGGGAACCGGGGTCCCAGGCCTGCGTCAACAGGGAACGGGGCAACGTAGACGAGGCGCAATGGCCGTTCGCCGCGACGGAGGTTGAACTGATATTCGAAGAGTACCGCTCGGAACGACTCTGCTGTCACCAGGCCAGGTCCGTGATAGAGCTTGATCCCGAGACGGATCGCCATGCCATCCAGGGGATCGTCGCCGTACCACCAGAATCTCCCCGAGCCTGGATCGTCTCCTTCTTGGTGGGCCTTCCCTGCCCCCATGTGGAGCTCGATGGGCCTGAAGCCGGCAGCGCGACCTACGTATCCGAAGTGGATGTTCCCTACGACATCGCTGTCGTACCAGCGGCAAGCATTTTCGGAGGCGCAGAGCCGGATGTTATCGCCCATCTCATCATCTATCTGCGTCTTGAAATCCCAGCGGGCCCCAAAGCGCACGAGAGATTCCCACGACGAGTATGCCTGGGCACGATAGGGGTCCTCGCGGATCTTGGAGTATATGCACTGGAGATCGAGGGAGTGCTTCTCCCAGAGTGTCTCGATCACGGCCCAGAGGGCGTCGGGAATGACAGGACCAGCGAGATCGACAAAGGTGCGGATGTTCTCGACATCGGCCGAGGAGGCGTTTGCGTTCATCGCCCGGATCAACCAGCCCGTGAGATTGTAGTTTTCAACCGAGTCTGGGCAGATTGATCCGCTGCAGACGCGCAAACCGGAGGGATCGACCAAGTTGATGGGGTTGTTCCGGACGTACGTATAGAGGTTCCAGTCTGCGGGAACGAAGGGATCGGCTACAATCGGATCCGGCTGGATCCACTGGTTAAGATAAGAAGCATAGTACCTGGCCCGCATGTAGAGAATCCCTGAGCTGTCGGTCTGCTCTCCCGCGAATCGGAATATTGAATCGGAGGTTCCACCAGTGCTTAGCGTCGTCCCGAATGGCTCGTAGCTCCCCGCCAGCGTGACATCCGCGGCTGCATGCGCCAACTGCCTCACGCTCCCGAGCGCATCACCCAGGTGAAACTGCCACCCTCCCGGCTGCTCCTCGCCGATGCGGGCGAGGCCGTAGAGGTAGGCATTGCCACCGTCGGAGAGCACCTGGGTGAGGCCGGCTGCGAGGTCGAGGGTGTAGTTGATGGGCACGCCATTCACCGTCTGCCGCAGGCGGTCTCCCAGGCCATTGTAGGCGAAGGTGTAGCTGTTCGCGCCCTGGGTCACGGAGGCCAACCGATTGGCGTGGTTGTAACTGTAGGTGCTCAGGCCGTCGGAGAGCAGGTTGCCGTTGTCTGACCAGGTGTAGGGCACGCTGTCGACACTGCTGAGGCGGTTGGCGATGTCGTAGACGTAGCTGTTGGAGGCCAAGTGGGTGGTCTGGGTCAGGCGGTTGCCGACCGCGTCGTAGCTGTAGTGGAAGAACGGGCCGGTGTCGTAGTCGGCGGCGGTGAGGCGGTAGAGCGGGTCGTAGTCGTAGATGATGTTCTGGGTGGCCAGGCCCCCGCCCATCGGACCGATGTAGCTCTGGCGGCGGGATTCAAAGGCGTCGAAGTACAGCGTGCCGTTGGTGGTGGAGTCCACATTGGCCACCGCCCCCAGGCGAACCCGGTCGATCTTGCGGGCGCTGTTGTTGATGGGGCTCGGCGCCGGCTGAGGCGCCCCATCGATCCACCAGGCCAGGCTGCCGGAGGTGCCGGACTGCCAGTCGAACTCGATGACGTGCGGGGCGTCGCCGATGTTCACCCAGGCGCTGTTGTTCCAGACGCTGGCGTTGTCGCGGATCCTGGTCCGCAGGCGGTAACCGCCGGCAGTGGTGTAGCCCAGGTCGAGCTGCAGCACGGGGGTGCCGCTGCTGTCGCCGTAGAAGAGCACGTGGTCGGCGTTGTTGGCCATGACGATGGAGTTGGGGTCGAAGTAGAAACGGGCGCGGTAGCGCGGCTCGACCCCGGGAGCATTGTCGGTGACGTACTTGGCGGTGGTGGCCGAGGCCAGCGGGACCGACATCCCCCGCGTCCCGGCGGGGGCCAGGGAGGCGGCGGTGGTCACGCTGACGCCGGTCGAGGCGCTCCAGTAGCCGAAGCCGCCGCTCTCGAAGTCGTCGGCGAAGACCGCGTCGGGGAGAGCCGTCCCGGAGCCGATGGCGGTGAAGCGGCGGGATTCAAAGGCATCGAAGTACACCGTGCCGGAGGTGCCGCTGTCCAGCCCGGCGACGGTGCCCAGGCGAACCTGGTCGATGCGGCGGGCGGAGTTGTCGAAACCCGTGGCGGCCGGCTGGGGCGCTCCATCGATCCACCAGTCGAGGCGCCCGTTGACGGCAGACTGCCAGTCCAATTCGAAG
>Ga0209342_10006643_pt1 | contig 11690 bp, 13 predicted proteins | sample RifCSP16_2_FD_184023 | JGI IMG/M metagenome (GOLD analysis project Ga0209342, IMG submission 184023) | Soil microbial communities from Rifle, Colorado - Rifle CSP2_sed 16_2 (SPAdes) (version 2) | ecosystem: Environmental > Terrestrial > Deep subsurface > Rock core/Sediment | place: Rifle... | reverse complement strand
GAGGCAAAAAATATTCTGAAAAATATTAAAGAGGGTGATTTTGTAATAGCCCTTGCGGATAAAGGCAACCAATACACATCCAAAGGGTTTGCCGGCTTTCTCAACACCATCTCATCCAAAGGCAAAAGACGGCTCTGTTTTATTGTGGGCGGGGCATACGGCCTTCATCCGTCAATCTTAGAAGGCGCAGATTCGGTTCTTGCCCTTTCTTCCATGACATTCCCCCATGAACTGGCGAGGTTGATACTGCTGGAACAGATTTACAGGGCATTTACCATATTAAATAATGAACCTTATTCGCACTGACCGGCTGTCTCCGGCAGATTGCAGGCCATTTACCCACGCACCAAAATCTTTGGTGTGGGGGTTTAACATCCGGCTCCCCTGAGTACTCTTTATGAAACCTGTTATCCTCATAGTCCTTGATGGATGGGGCATAAACCTCCGCAGGGATGGAAATGCCCAGATTAAGGCAAAGATGCCTGCCCTTGACAGGCTGTTTAAGGAATACCCTGTAACAAGATTGAATGCCTCTGGCCTGTCAGTGGGCCTGCCGGATGGCCAGATGGGTAATTCAGAGGTCGGCCATCTTACCATGGGCGCAGGCAGGGTTGTGTATCAGGAACTCACCCGCATTGACCATGCCATAGAAACAGGGGAGTTCTTCAAAAACAAGACCCTGCTGGATTCCATCTCCGCAATAAAAAAACACCGCGGCTCTCTACATCTCATGGGTCTTGTATCAGACGGCGGCGTCCACAGCCATATAAACCACCTTTTTGCTTTGCTGGATATGGCTAAGCAGAATGGTTTGGATCAGGTCTTTATCCACGCATTTTTGGATGGAAGGGATACGCCGCCAACGAGCGGCAGGGGCTATATAGAGAATCTCCAGGCATATCTTGATAAAACAGGCGCGGGAAAGATAGCAACCATCTCAGGCCGCTACTATGCCATGGACAGGGATAACAGATGGGAAAGGGTGGAAAAGGCATATAAGGCATTGCAAGGCGGAGACGGCAGGTGGTCAAAGGGGCCGGTTGAGGCTGTAAGCGAGGCATATAGCAAAGGCGAAACTGATGAATTTGTGCTGCCCGCTGTCATAACGAGCAACAAAAAGCCTGTAACTACAATAAAAGACGGCGACGGGATAATCTTTTTCAACTTCAGGGCAGACAGGGCAAGGGAGCTTACAAGGGCATTCACCCAGGACACTTTCAGGGGATTTCACAGAGAGGCCAAACTAAAACTATCCTCCTATGTTTGCCTAACAGCATACGACGTCACCTTTAATCTGCCTGTTGCCTTTTCTCCGCAGGGTTTAACCAATATCCTCGGCGAGGTCTTGAGCAAGAACAGAATTAAACAGTTAAGGGTTGCAGAAACAGAGAAATATGCCCATGTAACCTTTTTCTTTAACGGCGGCATAGAAAAACCGTTTGAACTGGAAGAAAGGGTTCTGATACCATCGCCCAAGGATGTGGCAACATATGATAAAAAGCCTGAGATGAGCGCATATCCGGTCACAGACGAGCTTGTAAAAAAAATCAGGGGAGGCGATTATCAGTTTATCCTTGTAAATTACGCAAACGGCGACATGGTAGGGCACACAGGGATTATGGACGCTGCTGTGCGCGCCTGCGAGGTAATAAACGAGTGCGTTGACAGGGTTGCAACCGCTGCTGCGGAAAAGGGATGGATTGCTATTATTACATCAGACCACGGCAATATTGAGCAGATGATAGATTATGACACAAACGAACCGCATACAGCCCACACCACAGACCCTGTCCCCTTCTTGCTGATAGATAATAATAGAAAAAATGCGTCTTTAAGGGAAGGCGGTCTGTCGGATGTGGCCCCTACAATTCTTAATCTTATGGGTATTGAAAAGCCTGCTGAAATGACCGGACAATCATTAATCAAGGAATAGGCGCAATCCATTTCATTTTGCCTTCTTAAGAACCATACATACCCATTCCCCTTCAGTATATATCCTGAATACATTGAAGCCATGCCCTTTATAAACATCTTCCACTTCCTTAGCCCTGTCCCCGAGTATCCCGGAGAGTATCAAAAACCCTTTATCCATTATCCTTGCGCTCAGGGGAACGGCTATCCTTATAAGCTCTTCGGCAATTATATTGGCAAAGGCAATAAAAAAGGCCGGCCTCATCCTTTCCAGGGGCCTCCTGCTTATGCTGACTTTCTTATTCACATTATTCAACCTGATGTTTTTCCTGGCAACCTTTAATGCCTCCGGGTCTGTATCAATGCCCGCCACCCTGTCCGCACCCAGCCTTGCGGCTGTTATGGCAAGGATGCCTGAGCCTGTGCCCACATCCAGGACGCTGTGCCCCCTGATGGCATGGGACAGACTATCTGCGGCCCTGAGGCACATCCTGGTGGAGGCATGGGAACCTGTGCCGAATGCCATGCCCGGGTCTATCTCTATTATTATCCTGCCGCGTCTTTTTGCAGCCTTCCTCCATGTGGGTTTTATTATTATCCTTCTGGAGACCCTTATTGATTTAATACCTTCCTTCCATTTATTAAGCCAGTCTGCATCTCCAAAGATACATCCGCTGTATGTCCATCCGTATGCCTCAAGTCTGTTTTTCAGCGCCTTCTTTTTTTCGTCAAGGGATGAATCCAGCGGGATGTATGCTGTAAGGCGCTTTTTATTGTCATGCCCTTCCTCCAGTACGCCGGCGCTTCCAAGCTCTATCAAAAAGGCAGTTACCGGCTCTGCCTTGTCCGCAGGTCCTGTGGCTTTTATCTCAAACCATTTTTTTATCATACACCTCATTCAATAGCAGATGGTCTCAAAAAAGAAAACAATTTTCTTGACAAATTTTTACGAGTAGCTTTTAATTTCTCTGCTCCGTTGGAAACCTTTAAATCCCTTTGCTTGTTTACTGCGGAGTTTTACCCTTCCCATGATTCGCAGCGAGGTTCTCCTATGGCCGGCAACAGCAATCCATTTCAAGAGGTTCTGGACAGGCTTGAGGATGTAAACAGGCATCTGAATCTGCCTCCTGCGCTTTATCACAGGCTGCGCTCACCGCGGCGCTCCCTTATTGCGACCATCCCCGTAAGGATGGATGACGGTTCAGTATGCTATTTTGAGGGCTACCGGGTGCACTATAATACTGCACGAGGCCCTGCAAAAGGCGGGATAAGGTACCATCCGAATGTTTCGCTCAATGAGATGATAACACTTGCCGCACTTATGACCTGGAAATGCGCTGTTATAGATGTGCCGTTCGGCGGCGCCAAGGGCGGCATCGCCTGCGACAGCACAAAGATGAGCCGTAACGAGATAAAACGTATGACCCGCAGGTATACGCATGAGATAGCAATGCTGATTGGACCGGAATCCGACATACCTGCGCCGGATATGTATACCAACGAGCAGGTAATGGCCTGGATAATGGACACATACAGCACCATAAAAGGATACTCTGTTCCGGGTGTTGTTACCGGCAAGCCTGTATGCATAGGCGGATCCCTGGGCAGAAAGACAGCCACATCCCAGGGGCTTGTGACAGTCCTTCTTGAGACAGTAAAACATCTTGGGCTTTCAACAAAGGACCTCACAGCTTCCATCATCGGCTTTGGCAATGTTGGCGCAGCAGCAGCAGAGATACTCTGCGAAAAGGGGCTGCGTATAGTCGGTCTTGCGGATTCCAGGGCTGCCATCTATAATCAAAAGGGTCTGGATATCAAGGCTGTAAAAAAGCACAAGGCTGATACAAAATCACTTGCAGGTTTTAAGGACGCAGAACAGGTTTCAATGGAAGAGCTTATCGGCCTTAAGTGTGATGTGCTAATACCTGCTGCTGTGGAAGGCCAGATAAATTCAAAAAATGCAAACAGTATAAAGGCCAGGATTATCGCAGAGGGCGCCAATGACCCTACAACACGGGAGGCAGATGCCATACTCAATGACAAGGGTGTGTTTGTGCTCCCTGATATCCTGGCAAATGCCGGCGGTGTTGTTGTCTCATATTTTGAATGGGTGCAGGATATACAGAGATATTTCTGGCATGAGGATGAAATACAGAAGAGGCTTGAAGGTATTATGACAAAGGCCTTCAAGCATGTCATGACAATAGCCCTGGATAAAAAGGTGGATATGAGAACTGCTGCAATGATCCTCGGGGTGGGCCGCGTGGCTGAGGCAAGCGCAGTAAGAGGTCTGTATCCGTAGTTATCAACAGCTGTTGATAACCCTGTGGATATTTTTGGGGGTGTTTTATTACTATGAATGTCAACGAAGTCTGGAAAAAATGTCTTGAGAGCATCAGGGGGCAGGTACCCAGCCAGCATTTTGATACCTGGTTTAAGCCCATAGTTTTAGCGGGTATCAATGAAACCTCGCTGGAGCTGGAAGTCCCCAACCGCTTTTTTTTAGAATGGCTGAAGGACCATTATTTTGCAGTCATAAATGAGGCCATAAAAAAGGCAAGCCAGCGGGAATATTCCATTATATGGCGTGTGGGGAAAACAATTGCCCAGCGGACCAAGCATGTTCCCCAGCCATCTCCTGCGCAGGCAGCCGCAATCGCAGAAAGAGTCTTGACCAACACCGGTCTCAACCCTAAGTGCACCTTTGAAAATTTTGTTGTGGGAAAGGATAACCAGCTGGCACATGCCGCCTGCCTTGCTGTTGCCAACCAGTTTTCCAACAGATACAATCCGCTTTTTGTATACGGCGGGGTCGGTCTTGGAAAAACACACCTTCTTCAGGCCATCGGGCACAGGGTCCTTGAGAGGACCAATTCCACAAAGATATGCTACTACACTTCTGAAGGCTTTATGAATGAGTTTGTAACTGTGCTTCAGCGGGGCAAGATAGACGATTTCAGGAATAAATTCAGGCGCGCAGAACTTTTGCTGATTGACGATGTTCAGTTCTGGGCAGGGGGGGAAAAGGCGAGGACAAAGGAGGAATTCTTCCATACCTTCAATGCCCTTTATGAGGCGCACAAGCAGATAGTGATTACCAGCGACAAATTCCCCAAAGACCTTTACGGGCTGGAGGAGCGGCTTAGAAGTCGGTTTGAGATGGGCCTAATCGTTGATATTCAGCCCCCTGACACTGAAACAAAAATGGCTATTCTTCAGAAAAAGGCTTCTCTGGAATCCATCGTGCTTCCGGACGATGTCACCTTTTTTCTCGCATCTGTAGGTGGTTCAAATGTCCGGGACCTGGAGGGCTATCTTGCCAGGATAATTGCCGTATCTTCGCTGACCGGCACAGAAATCACCCTGCCAATGGTCAAGGAAACGCTGAAAAATATAATCAAGGACAACAAGGTGAAAGCGATAACTGTTGATGGTGTCCAGAAGATTGTTGCATCGTTTTTTGATATAAAGGTTGGCGACCTTAAATCCAAAAGCAGGGTGCAGAACCTTGTTTTGCCAAGGCAGATAGCGATGTATCTTGCAAGGGAGTGTTGTAAGTCCTCATTCCCAGAGATAGGCGCGGCCTTTGGCAATAAAGACCATTCCACTGTTATCCATGCATGCAATAAAGTAAAGGGGTTGGTAGAAAAAATTCCCGAGCAGCGCAAGGTGGTTATCTCTATAAAGAACCTTCTGGAAAAACCAGGTTAATATGCTGTGGATAAGGATGGTGCCTTTTGTGGATTGTTTTAATGATGTTTTAAAAATAATGAGGTTGTATGGGAATTTTGTGGATAAACCAGATTGTTTTCAACAGGCATATTTTTTTAATTGAACATGTAAATTATATTGTTAGAGCAGTTTCCACAGAGAAGTGGTAGTATTACTACTAATATTTTTTTAATATTATATAAAGATTAATAAAAAAGGGGTGTTGATATGAAATTTCAGATTGAAAAAGAGATTTTCCTGAAAATTCTTCAAAGGGTTCAGGGTATTGTAGAAAGAAGAAACACGATGCCGATACTGGCGAACATATTAATTACTGCAAAGCAGGGGAAAATAGAGGTCGTAGCAACAGACCTTGAGGTGTCAATAAAAGATGTATGTGATGCTGTGGTAACAGAGGAAGGAAGCATAACAATAAACGCAAGAAAACTGTTTGAAATAATAAAAGAGGCCCCGCAGGAAAAAATAAACCTCTCCACAGAAGCAGGCGGAAAGATAACCATAAAAAGCGGAAAGGCAAGATTTAATATATTAGGGCTTCCAGTGGACGAATTTCCATCATTTCCTGCCCACGACGAAGGAAAGATGTTAAGGGTAGACCCGGGGGTAGTTAAAGAGATGATAGAAAGGACAGCCTTTGCATCCTCAACAGATGAAACGCGATACAATATCAATGGTGTTTTTGTGGAAAAGGACGGGGCAAACGTGAGGATGGTGGCCACAGACGGCCATCGTCTTGCGTTAATGGAGCGGAGCAGTGAATGGCCCGCGCTTGATAAGGGTGTTATACTGCCGAGAAAGGGTGTCCTTGAGCTAAAGAAGCTCCTTGATGATAAAGAGGAAACCCTTTATCTGTCTTTTACATCAAACAGCATGGTGGTGAAAAAGGACGGCACAATTATAATAATAAGACTTATAGACGGGGAGTTTCCGGATTACCGGCAGGTTATACCAAAGGGCAATGAGAGAAAGATAAAGGTAGAAAGAATAGGTCTTTTAAGCTCCCTCAAGAGGGTCTCTCTCCTATCAATGGAAAAGGGAAGGGGTGTCAAGTTCAACATATCACAGGGGAAAATAGAGCTGTCATCCAGCAATCCGGAGATGGGAGAGGCAAGGGAAGAGATAAATGTGGACTACAAGAATGAGGGTTTTGAGGTAGGGTTTAATGCCACCTACATGATTGAGGCAGCAGGGGTTATGAAGAGCGACGAGGTGGTCCTTGAAATGAAAGACCATGAGAGCCCGGCGATATTAAAATCAGCAACCCAGGATGGGTACATCTACGTTATAATGCCCATGAGGATATAAGAAAACAAAGCTCGGAGTTTTGACCCTTGACAAATCTGTGACTTGTCAAGGATTGAGTTCGCGGTTCGGAAAAATAAGGAGGTGTTTTATGGCTGGAGTAAACAAGGCCATTTTGGTAGGCAGGCTCGGCAAAGACCCTGAAATAAAATATACACCAAGCGGAACAGCAATAGCCAACTTTACAATTGCCACAAGCGAAAACTACAAGGATAAAGACGGTCAGAAGCAGGAGCGGACCGAATGGCACAAGATTGTCGCATTTGGAAAGCTTGCAGAGATATGCGGCGAATACCTTGCAAAGGGCAAACAGGTCTATATAGAAGGCAGGATACAGACCCGGAGCTGGGATGACAAGGACGGCAACAAAAAATATATGACAGAGATAGTTGCCAACACAATGCAGATGCTGGGAAAACCGGATGCAGCTGTCTCGCCAGGCCAGACAGCCGCTGCAGAGGGCAGCTCAGCGCAGGAACCTTCTGTAATGGAAGAGGATGTGCCATTTTAGGTTACAGAATTTAGAGTACAGAACTCAGAGTACAGTGTACAGAACACTCAACTGCCACAGTTCGCCATAAGCCCTGCCTTGTAAGCAGGATTGAGGCGAGCAAATGGAAATTAAAGTTTTGTCTTCTTCACTCTTCACTCTCGACTCTGAAGTCTCAACAAACTTCCAACTCACCCAAACCCATGCTCACCAAACGCATCATACCATGCCTTGATGTAAAAGACGGCCGTGTTGTAAAGGGCATCAGCTTTGTCCAACTTAGGGACGCCGGGGACCCTGTAGAGTGCGCCAAGGCGTATGAAGAGCAGGGGGCCGACGAACTGGTTTTTCTTGATATCACCGCATCCCACGAAAAGAGAAATACCATTATTGATATTGTGGAAAAGACCGCAGCAGAGGTATCAATGCCCCTGACTGTGGGCGGCGGCATCAGAACCCTTGAGGATATAAAGGAACTTTTAAGGGCCGGGGCTGACAAGGTCTCCATAAATACCGCTGCTGTGGCAGACCAGGAATTTGTAAAGAGGGCATCCGAAAGGTTTGGAAGCCAGTGTATAGTGATTGCCATTGACGCCAAGAGAAGGGAAGCTCAATGGCGCATGGCAGATACCAGCAATATGAGCGAAGGATTTAAGTACTACACGCCGACACAGGAGGCCCTTGTGCCGGCATGGGATGTATACACGCATGGCGGGAGAAAGAACAGCGGGCTGGATGCTTTAAACTGGGCAAAAAAAGCAGAAGGGCTTGGTGCAGGCGAGATACTTCTTACCAGCATGGACAAGGACGGGACAAAGGAGGGCTACGACCTGGACCTCACAGCCGGCATTTCCAGCGCTGTCTCCATACCTGTTATTGCCTCAGGCGGCGCAGGCAAACTGGAGCACCTTTACCTCGCATTTAAAGAGGGTAAGGCCGATGCAGTGCTTGCAGCATCCATATTTCATTTCGGCGAGTTCACCATACCACAGGCAAAGGAATTTCTAAAAAAGCAAGGGGTAGATGTAAGGATATAAGAAAGAATATACAGAGAACCCGCAGTTATATAACCATCATTGCATCGCCGTAACTGAAAAACCTGTAACCCTGCTTTACAGCCTCCTTATATGCGGTCATTAGAAATTCCCTCCCTGCAAATGCCGCAGTCAGCATGACAAGGGTTGATTTTGGCAGATGAAAATTTGTTATAAGCACATCAACCGCATTGAACCTGTATCCCGGATATATAAATAGCCCCGTGCTGCCGTTTAGCTCAGGCGTTTCCCAGCCATACCTGACCATTGTTTCCAGCGCCCTTGTAACAGTTGAGCCCACAGCAATGATACGTCGCCCGTCCCCATGCGCCTGTTTTATTGCATCAAAGGTTGCGCGGTCAATTTTATAATATTCCGGCGCCATCCTGTGCCTGGTGATATCCTCCTCCTTCACAGGCATGAACGTGCCGAGCCCTGTGTGCAGGGTTATATAAAGCGCCTCCGTACCAAGGTCTCTAATCTTTTCTATCAGGTCATTTGTAAAGTGCAGGCCTGCTGTGGGCGCTGCAATCGCGCCCCTCTCCTTTGCAAAAACCGTCTGATAGCGTTCTCTATCAAGAGCCTCAATCCTATCTTGCTTCTTGCCTCTTACCTCTTGCCCCTTGCCTCTTTTAATATATGGCGGAAGGGGCATCTTTCCTATCAGTTCAATTGTATCGTCTATTGAAATATCGGCGTGGAGTTCAATAATCCATCCATCGCCGACTCTTCTTTCTGCGATTAAGCCCTTTAATCCATGCTCAAAGATAAGTTCAGAACCTTTTTTGAGGCCTTTAGATGGGTTTGTCAGGCAGCTCCAGGTTTGGGATGTGGGATGTGGGATGTGGGAGGCAGGAGGCAAATTTTCTAATTTCTCATTTCTTATCTCTAATTTCTGCACTAGCAGAACCTCTACTAAGCCGCCGGTTGTCTTTCTGCCAAAGAGCCTTGCAGGTATGACCTTTGTGTTATTCAGTACGATTACATCACCGGCCTTCAGATATTCAGGCAGCTCAAAAAATCTTCTATGGCTTATTGTCCCTTCTTTTCTGTTGAGCGCCATAAGCCGGGATTCATCCCGCCTCTCGCACGGAAACTGGGCAATAAGCTCCTTTGGAAGATGATAGTCAAATTCCTCAAGCTTCATTATTAAATCCCTAACAGGCTGCTGAAAAAGCCATCTTCGGTGTCATTCCCGCGAAAGCGGGAATCCATAACTTATTGATTTTACAAAGACTGGATTCCCGATAAAAACTTCGGGAATGACAAAAAAGGCGTTTTTCAGCGTCAACCAATTAAAACACCCTCCTGCTGATATAAACCAGAAGCAGGCCTGCCAGCATGGAAACCAAGCCCATTACACGCAGCGGCCTTTCTGGTATCTCCTGCAGGGTAAGTGCCCATTCCTTTACCCTTGCCGGAAAGGCAAAATAAGGCAGCCCTTCTATTACAAGCACTAAGCCTAATACACTTAAAAAATAAGCCATAAAAAACCTCCCATAAAAGACAGGCTGAGGTTAAGGCTAAGGTTGAGCAAATAAAAACCTCAGACTCAACCCAAACCCCGCCTTGACCTATCTTTGCTCAGCCTCAACCTTGACCTTAACCTGCTTGTCTTTCACTCGCTCCACAGATGCCTGTCCACATACTGTGCAAGTATCTCCTGCATCCTTGCAGGCGGCGGCACGGCAAAAGAGGAGTTTATTACTGCATGGGCTATTTCATGCGCCAGCACGCCGTCCGTGATATCCACAAGCGACACATATACAGCCTTTGCCTTGTGGTTGTAAAAGGCTATGGGCGATTTTCCGAGGTTGCCTATGCCCAGGTATATCAATTTCAATTCCTTATACGAGGGATAAATGTATATCTTGAAATGAAACTCAGGCGGATACATCTCAAGGAGCTTTTGGACCTGTTCCACAATCCTGTCTACCCTGTTTTTTGCCAGAGCCGGATTCTTTTCCTGTCCTTCGCTGAAAAGCTGAAGTCCGCTGCCGATTTTTCTTGTAAAGTCATAAAAGTATTTGTCATCCGAATAGTAAATGGTTGAATATTGCGTTCCGTATGTCTTTGTCAATTCCTCTGCAAAAAGGTCAGATGCGGGGCCGGCCGCCAGAATCTGCATAACAGACAGCATGGCAAGGCAGATGGCAGGATAGGGCCTTAAGATTAATGGACGCAGGGCCTTAAAAAGGCAATAATATTGTAAAGGGTTTCTATTAGGAGTCACAGAAAGGCGGATATTATGAGGTTTTGAAATAATTTGCAGCCCCCTCTAACTCTTGAAGCTTTTTGGACATCTCCTGTAAAAGGCGCTCCAGTTCTTTATTTGCAGAAGGGTCTGATGCCATGGCAGTTTGCATTTTTGAAGTCAGCTGTGAAAATTCCATCACCCCGGCTTTCAGATGCCCCATATTTTTATCCAAGGTGTCAGTATGCTCATTGATGCTGTTTGCCAGTTCCACAAACTGGTCGTTTTCTCTCAGTTTGAACCTCTGGGTCAGGTCGCCTTTCTTAATAGCATCCAGGATATTTTCAAAGCGGTACAGAGGGCCTGCAATCCTGTGCGACAGGAATATGAAGACAGCTATTCCTATAACAGCGCTTATCCCCACTATTATAAGGTTTGAAAGGAGGAGCATAGGCAGGAAAAAGTCGTATGTGCGGGCTATCCGAAGCTCTGAGCCTAAATAACCGGTTGTCAGAGTGCCCTTTGACATGTAAAGGAAAAGCCCGGCAGCCAGAAAGGCCTCTATGAGTATAATAATGAGAAACTTGACGGTAAAATTCACCTGGAACTTCTTTTTAATAAAATAATTCCTTCTTCTGAATGGCAGCCTATTTCCCATTTAAAAATACCTCTTTTATTAAGATTGTCATTCCCGAGGTAGTAATCGGGAATCCAGTATTAAAACAATGGATGCCCGATAGATACATTCGGGCATGACAGTTATTAAATATTGGTTGTAGGGGAGGGGCTTGTCCCCTCCCGCTGCAGGCGGCCACAAGGGCCGCCCCTACGGTTTTTCACCGGCAATTCCCTTCAGCAGTTGAACATCAATCTCTATTTTAGCAGAGCCTTTAACATCCCTCAGCCATTCTTCCATGACGCTTTGTTTTTTCTGTTCAAGCAGGGATGTTTTTATGCGGTTGTAGATTTGCTTAAGGGGCGGTATGCCGGACATTTTCGTTTTTATAACATGCAGAACAACATACCC
>Ga0209342_10006636_pt1 | contig 11694 bp, 12 predicted proteins | sample RifCSP16_2_FD_184023 | JGI IMG/M metagenome (GOLD analysis project Ga0209342, IMG submission 184023) | Soil microbial communities from Rifle, Colorado - Rifle CSP2_sed 16_2 (SPAdes) (version 2) | ecosystem: Environmental > Terrestrial > Deep subsurface > Rock core/Sediment | place: Rifle... | reverse complement strand
CATTGGCACCGAGGACATCGCCATCGGGCCGGCCAACAGCGGTCGGACCCGTGTGATCATCACCGTGCCTGCTGAAGCGCAGCTCGGTGCGTTTATCGTCACTGCCGGGATCTACACGTGGGAGAAGGCATCCGGCGGCATCGGCCCTGACCTCGAGTGGACGACCAGGTTCAACGTCGCGGACGCCATCTCTCAACCGGCACCACCCGAACCGACTGCAAAGACCAAGAACCGAACGAGCGAGGGCCCGCAGGTCGCGCTTCTTTGGAGACGCGGAGAGCAGATCGACCTGCTTCCGACGAACCCCGGCAAGACCGACGAAGTGCCCGCGTCGGAGCTCGCACAAGACGAGGAGTACCGCGAGCTCGCCACTCTAGGAGAATCTCCGGTTCTCACTATCTTTCTCAACGAGGATTACTCGCCACTTAAGAAGTACCTGCGGGGACGCCAGGCCGAACTAACGAAGATCGGTAGCGCTCACGCGTACAACCGCTACGCGATCGACGTCGGCGTCGCGCTCCTTGTTCTTCACCACGAGGCCGAGCAGCGCAGGAAACGGGGTGAGCACCCCGACGAGGATCTTCTCGAGGTCGGACGTGCTGCGGCAGCCCAAGGTGCGATCAGCATTCTTCCGCACTTCGACGCCCTCGCACGGGAGGCCGGAATCGATGAGTAGTTACAGGACAGGGGCAGTCTGTTCAGTGGGAGTGATGCCGGGGCATCGCGGGGAAGCGTCCCAGGGCCGTCCGGAGGTTCAGGCCCGTGGGTCGCGGCCGTAGCTCATGCCTCGTCGCAGAATGCGGGAAGTGTGACGCCCGGATTCCGGCATGCGAGACCCCGAGTCAATGAGTGCGGCGGGGCGCTGAGGGGTGCCGTCAGGACGAGCGTGCGGCGACCGCGTGCCACGGCCTCGAGCTGACGGCATCCGCTGACGGAGTCTCAAACTCGTGCTTCCCGAGTCTACGCCTCGGGAAGCGCCGTATCCGCTGGCGGGATGACGGTGCTGACGGGTGCCGTCAGCGAGGGCGCGCGGAGAGGGACGGCTTCGGGTTACCGGGTGTCCGTGAGCGGACGAGGCGTGTTTGTCCGGCAGAGTCGCCGCAAGACAACCGGCCTCCGGCCTGACTTCGGAGCCCTGCAGCTCCGCGAGGCGCTGGAGCCAGCACTCGAGCGGAACGAGTCACAGGTCTTTCGCGAAGTCGAGCGGGCGATCGACCGGACGATCGACCGGACACTACGGAAGGACAGGCTCTGATTCGAGGAGACAGACTTGCGCGGCGAGCTCGCCAAGCGCGGATGCCTTCCCGCCGACGTCTAAAGCGGAGCGGGGAAGTCGCCCTCGCCAGGCCAGGCCGGGTAGTGGCCCACGGCCGGCCAGGACGAGAGGATCATGACGATCCGAGTGCCGCCCTCACTTGCGACGCTGTGGCGCTCGCCGGGCTCGAAAGTGAGCAGGGTGCCCGGTCCTGCCTCGATGACGTCGTCGCCGGCCTCGATGCGCGCCGTTCCCTCGACCACCGTCAACCAGGCCCGTTCACGCACCTGGTGGTCGCCCAGTTCCTCACCGGGCGCGAGGCGGATGATGATGGCGCGCGCCCCGTCGACGGTCTCGAGGACCGCCGCCAAGCGGGCTCCCTCGGGTGCCTCGATCTCTCTCGTGTCCCACGACTGCATGGCGCGGATCCTAAGTGAATGACCTGCAAGGACCCGAAAAGGTTCGCCGGCCCACTGGGACGACGACGTCGAGCAGCGCCGCGAGCGGCCCCGGCTCGTCCCCGACGCGAGCAGTAACAAGCGCCTCCCGGCCATCCACGAGCAGGACGAAGTCACCGGCTCGACGTTCGGCGCCGGTTGCTCGATCAGGCCGAGGTCGTCGCCGGTTGCGTAGTGGAGGTGGTAGGTCGGCACTGCGCGCGCCATCGGCCGAGTTGACGATTGGTTGACCGCGGCGGGATCATTCCACCATGGATGACTACGAGGTGGTCGCCCAGGAATTGAGCGAGCTCGGGGAGAAGATTCGCGACCTTGAGGAGCGCCTGGCCGAGGTCGAGAGAGTGAACGCGCGACTCGAGGATGCTGCCTTGACCACGGCCCGTGCTCTGAGTGAGGTCTCACGTCACTGGGACGCGGTGTACGAGGCGATGCGCCGCGCGGAAACCGCCGACCCAGAACTTGTCGCGCGATCGCGAAAGGGAGGCGGGATCCAAGCGACGAGGCGCATGCGCTGATCGTGCCCAGCCCGTCCAGCCGCGAACGCGGCTGTAGCCTCCTCTTTCGAACAAGCACTACTCCTACCTCTGGGCACATGTCGCACTCCCACCAGAAGGCGACAAGTCCAGCCGCTAACCGCTCAAGCCATCGGGTTCTCGGTCATCGGTTGTAGTGATCCACGACGTTCACGTGGCACTCGGGGCATTGGCGATCCGACTCCATCGCGCACCCCATGCAATAGAGCCCGTCGCATTTCGGGCACCACATGGCTGTAGCCCTGACTTTGTCTGTTTGGTCTGACATGACCAATCGGACGGTGACAGGGCCTGGAATCGCATAGACCTCGCGCCCACAAGTTGTGCAAGCGCCCATCGCAGCTCCAACGCCCGAGTACTTCGGCTTGCTGGGAGGCGCTGTGAGTGCGCTTGCTAAGCGGCCTAGGAGTGACATGACGTCCGCCTCCAATCCGGGCACATCGCCGTAGCCGACTAGCGGCGGGGCGCTGCCTAAGTGCATAGCCTCTCTCCAGCTCAGACGAGCACATCAGGGAATACGCTGAAAGACAGGCCGGCGTAGCGGTCTGCAGCTCGTCTGCATAACGGACCCGGTGAGCGCTGCGGCTTCCGAGCACTCCGAAGTAATGACGGCGATGCCTCGCGGGGTCGCGTCTCATGAGCCGGGGGAATTGAGTCGGGCGTAGCCTCCAAGCGGATCAGCGACGAGGAGGTGAGCGCCGCGCGCGCGAAGATCGCGGCCGGCGCCACCCTCCGCTCCGCGGCCGCGGAGATCCCCTGCGCGGCCTCGACGCTCTCGGTCCGGATCAGGAAGGCCGAGGCAGCAGAGGCCGACACCCGCGGCCGCGTCCCGCTCAGCGAGCAGGAGCTCGTCGCCGCCGGTCGCCCCGAGTACGTCTTGAAGCTGAAGCGGATCGCCCTCGGTCCGGACACCGGCACCCGTGACCGGCTGAGCGCACTCAAGGAGCTGCTCAGGCTCGAGCCCGCCGGCTCCGAGGAGCTTGAGCTCGGCTCGGTCTGGCACGTCTATCCCGACGAGATCGTCGCCGAGAAAGAGTCGGACGCCCCCGGCGGTTAGCCCGGGGACGGGCTCGGCCAGCCGTAAGCAGCTCGCGCGCGCGGTACGCCTGAAGCTCGAGTCCTCGCTCGCGCAACCGTAAAGCCCGCGGTGAAGGGGATCGGCCTGCGAAGCGCAACACCGCGGGCGGGCTGGACGTGACGGTCGAGGCGGCCTGCTGCGCTTCAGCGCTGAAGCGCGACGATACACTCGGAGCTACAGCTCTGGGAGCCCTACGTCCTCAGGAGAGGCCGCAGATGTCCGAGCGAGAAGTCTCGTCGGACGGTGCCGCGCCAGCCGGCGATCCCGTCGTCCGTACCCCCCGATCAGCGTCTGCGCGTGTTCGTCAGCTCCACGCTCGAGGAGCTCGCGTTGGAGCGCGCCGCGGCGCGCGGAGCTATCCAGCGGTTGCGCTTGGCACCGGTCATGTTCGAGCTCGGAGCGCGACCGCATCCCCCACGCGTCCTGTATCGCGCCTACCTCGACCAGAGCCACGTCTTCATCGGCATCTACAGCCCGACCCGCATGCCTGGCTAGCGGGACAGGATGTGGTGTCGCACTCCGCCAGCGGGCGCGAAATCCATCGAGGTCGCAATCAGCGGGCAATCCAATCGGGCGCTACGCGGCGAGCTCGTCCTGGGCGCCGACCTCGATCGGATTGTTGAGCGGATCCTGGCTCCATTCGAACCAGCCGCCGTCGTAGACGGCGATCCGCTGCCAACCCATTACGTACGCGTAGAACCAGGTCTCGCTCGCGCGCCAGCCGGTCCCGCAATAGAAGGCCACCCACTTGTCGGCGGTGATACCGGCCTCTTCCCAGTTGGCTGCGATCTCCGGGTAGGCGCGCATCGTGTTGTCCACGTTGCGGTAGTGCTGCATGTGGTAGGCATCCGAGCCGCAGTTGCCCCAGATGTCGCCGGCGATCCGGCCGGCCGCGCCGATGTAGTTGTAGCCACTGACCTTGCCGATGTGCTCGTTCCAGGTCCGCACACTGACCAGAGCCGCAGGTTCTTGGTTGGACAGGATCTCCTTGGCGGCGTCGATGTCAACGATCACCTCCGGACGCAGCGGAATCTGGACGCCGAACGACGGGACTGGCACGGGCTCGCGAACGATCGCCTCGAGCGGGTTGCCCGCCTGGACCCACCGGTCGTACCCTCCGTCGAGGAGGCGGATATCGTCGACGCCGGAGTAGCGCAAGATCAGCGCTGCGCGGGTGGCTGAGATCTGCCCCGCCCGGCGCCCCGGCCACTTCTCGTGTGCATGGCCTTCGGTATCGCGGCCGTAGAGAATGACGGTGGTGTCGTGGGTGATTCCGAGCGAGCAGAGAGTCTCCTCGAGCTCCTCCGGCGACCGGCGGTTCCAGTCATCCGGATTCTCGAGCCGATTGGTGTCGAGATAGAGCGCCCCGGGGATGTGGCTCTCCTCGTACTCCTCCGGAACCCCGAAATTGACGTGGAAGAGCAGGAACGGGCCGGTCGGCGCAGCCTCCGGCCGACCACCGTCGAGCACCTGCCGCAGCCACTCGGTGTGGACGAGCTTGTCGTACCTCGGGAGACGCTCGAGGGGCAGGGTGTCGTCGGCCGCCCACGCGACCCATCCTTCTTGGTAGATCCGGACACCCGTGTGGCTTAGCTCGGCCAGCCTCGTCCGGAGCGCCAAGACGTCCTCGGCGCGATCGCCGTAGAGGACAACCTCTCGGCTCGGAACGACTCCTTTGGAGGCGAGTAGCCGTTCGACCTCGGCGTCGTCGACGCTGCCGAGCCAAGCGCTCGGAAAGGCAACAGCTCCGGCGATGTGACCCCCTCGAGCGGCTCCGCCCAGGCGCCAGCCGTTGTACGCAGGCAGCGGTCGGACGTCAACGATCGCAAGGTCTGGGTCGGTGAGGCGGCCGCGGAGGTCGGGCGTGGAGATTGTCGAGCGCACAGCCACGATCCTAGTCACCTTACTTTACAAAGTAAAGCGACTATCCTTACCCGGTCGCCCTTGGCGCCGCCGGCTTTGCGGGAGTGAGCGGCCTACGGGTGAGGTCGTGAGAATGGGCGGTTGGTCGTCTCGAGGCTGCTCGAGTCCTGTCCCTGTGTCGGTTTGAGCGGATCGTGGGGTAGCCCATTCGCCTGGTCCGTTTCGGCCGGAATGAGCCTGTTGCCCGGGTGCCAGCGCGGCGTCGCACTTCCCGCAAGACACGACACATAGGACGGGGGATTGTCTAGTTGACTTCGGAGGCGTGGGTTGGGCTATGCGGCGGCCTTCGGCTTCCGCCTCGCCTTCCGCTCCCGCTTGCGAAGGGCTCGCTCGAGGGGGCCGAAGATCGCGTCCGCCGTCGCCCTGTCCGCATCCGAGAGCTTGAGCGGCTCGATGACGATCTTCGCGTCGGCGTACTTGGCCTTCCACGCCGCGATCCGCTCGGCCACGTTCGGGATGTTGAGTCCGGCGGCTGCGTACTCGGCCGCGATCCGCTCGGCCAGCTCGTGATCCGACGGCAATGTGTACTCGACGTCCGGCTCCCAGCCGTCGCTGACCGGGGAGCCGCGAAGCTCGATCGTTACACGCTCGTCGACCGGCTGGCGACCGCGCTCGACGTACGCCACGACCTCGAACGCCTGGAACGCGCGTCGCCGCTCCGGGACGCTCATCGTGCCCCATCGCTCCGCCAGCGTCAGCCGCTCATCATCGAGCCCGGCTGTCTGCCGCGCCTCGAACAGCCGCTTCTCGGCCTCCTCGCGTCGAGCCTTGGCCGCGTCGTAGGCGGGGCCAACGACCTCGGGCGCGACGGTGCCGGCCACCGCCGCCTCCTTCCATTTGGCCTCGTCCGCCTTCGCCAGCGCCACGGCCTGCTCCACCGGGGCCAGGTCAGGCGGAGCCGGAGCCAGCGGGCGGTACGCCAGCCAGTCGAAGAAGGCGCGCGTCACCAGTGCCTCGACCTCCGCCGCCGGGACGTTTGCCCGAGCGGGGCACTCCGGGCCGGATACCATCCTCGGGCGGCAGCGGTAGAACCGGTCTGACGGCGAAAGCCTCCGCTTACAGCAGGCGCAGCGCAGCACGCCCGAGAGAAGAGCCCCCTCTGATGCCTTCTTCCTCGGCTTCCCCTTCTGCGGCTGGGCTGCCTTCCAGAGCAGCGGGTCAACGATCGGCTCGTGCGCCTGCTCGTTGATCATGTCGCCGTCTTGTTTGCCTCGCGAAAGTAGAAACGCCCAACCCTTGTAGACGGGGTTCCGGATGGCGGTCTGCACTGCCGAGTTGGTCCAGAAGGGCTCGCCCTTCATGTTTAGTACGCCGCGCTCCTCCAGCAGCTTCGCGCACTCTGTCCATGAGCCTCCGGCGGCACGGAGCTTGAACAGGTCACGGATAGCCTCCGCGTGTTCGCTCGGGACAAGCTGCCGCCTCACCGGGTCAGCCCAGCGCTCCTCGGCCGTGAGCCTCGCCCGCTCCGCCGAGCTCAGCACCTGTGGCTCCTTCTCGTTCCGGCAGTAGCCAATCGAGACTCTCGCCGAGGGGTGGATGCCGTACTCGATCGCGCTCCGTCGAGCGTTGGCCCAGTTACGGCGATGCCGCTTCCACTGGAGGCGAGCGAGAGCCGCCTTGACTGAGAACGTCATCTCGTCGTCGTCGCTGCCTCTCGCCGTGTCGAGCCCCTCAGCCGCGCACACGAGCCGCGCGTTCGCCTTGTCGAGTGCGTCCCAGACCTCGGCCGTACCGAGCCCGTTCTCGCGCGTGAGGCGATCCTGATAGGCGACGATGATCCCCGCCGCCTTGCCCTCCTCGCATGCCTTGACGGCCGCACCCAGCTCGCGCTCCTTCCAGTGCTTCGAACCCGAGACGCCCTGCTCGACCACCTCGGCCGCGAGCTTGACCCCCTCGCGTTCCGCCCACGCCTTGATGTCCCGCCGCTGCTCATCGAGCGAGATCGTGTGCTCCTTCTTCCGGGACTGCCGGATGTATGGGATGAGCGGCTTGTCTGCCATGATTCTCCTCGGGTGTGGGGCGGCCATTCCACACCCCGGACTTCATTATCGCAGATTTGGGCAATCGTCCGGTTTGATAGGCATGTAAGCGGGGCCTCGCGTCAGGTTCGTCTCAACGCGGCGCGGAGAGGAGCCGGACGATGTCCGTGATCGAGACGAACCCGACGAGGCGACCGTCGTCGTCGAGGACGAGCCCTCGGTGGAGGTCGTGTGCGTCGAGTTGCCAAAGCGCGGCGAGAGCCTCGTCGTCCTCGTGAAGAACGGGAACCTCTGCACGCGGAACCATGCGCTCGCTCACGTGCCACTCGTCCCATTCGGTGCGCGGTGTCTCGAGCACGCGGCGGAGCGGGAGAACCCCGAGCACCTCGCCGGCGCGAACGACGGGGTATGAGGTGAAGCGGGCGACCCCGGCGACGGCGTCCATGAACTCGCCGAGCGTCTGCTCCGGATGCGCTGTGGCGGGTTGCGGAACCATGATGTGGCGCACGTCCAGCCCTGACAGCGCCTCCCGAACTGCGAGGTAGCGCGCCTCCGAGCTTGCCGCCGCGAGCAGGAACCAGCCGAGGAAAGCGAGCCAGGCGCCGCTGAACGCGCCCTCGGCCATGAAGAGGAAGACTCCGCCGGCGATCATCAAGAAGGCGAATCCGCGGCTGATCCCGGCAGCGATCGCGGTCGCCTGTGCGAAGTCGTGCCTGCCGGCCCAGAGCGCCGAGCGCAATACGCGACCGCCGTCCAAGGGCAGCGCGGGCAGCAGGTTGAACGCGAGCAGGAAGAGGTTGATGTAGCCGAGCCACGCGGCGACGGCGTCGATCGCCTCAATGGGATGGGCGAGCGCGGTGATCAGGACGCAGGCGGTGCCGACGACGAGCGTCACGAGCGGGCCGGCGATCGCGATCCGAAATTCCGCACCGGCGCTTGGGAATTCGCCCTTGAAGCTGGCGACGCCGCCGAAGAGCCAGAGGGTGATCCCCTCGATCTCCATCCCCTCACGACGGGCCTGGACGGCGTGCCCGAGCTCGTGCAGGAGGAGCGAGCCGAAGAACAGCACCGCGGCGACGACGGCCATCGCCACGTACGTGCCCTTCGAGAGTCCCGGGTTCTGCTCCGGGAAGACGGCGGACGCGAGCGACCAGGTGATCAGGGCGAACACGATCGCCCAGCTCCAGTTGAGACCGATCTTGACGCCGGCGATCCGGCCGAGCGTGAACGTGGGATTCAGTGGCGCCTCCCTACGTGAGAACGTGGATGTTTCGGCGAGCGCACATCTCCGTGAGCACCTCTGGCCACACGCTGACGCTCACCTCTCCGAGGTGCGCCTTGCGGAGGAGGAGCATCATCGTCCGTGACTGACCGATCCCGGCTCCGATCGAGAGCGGGATCTCGTCGTTCACGATCGCCTGGTGGTAGGGGAGCTCGAGGAAGTCGAGCTGTCCTGAGAGCTCGAGCTGCCGAACGAGCGACTCCTTCGTGACGCGAATCCCTCCCGACATGAGCTCGTGCCGGCGCCGCGTGACGGGGTTCCAGACGAGGATGTCGCCGTTCAGGCCGTGCATCCGCCGCCCGTCCGCGGAGAATGTCTCGGTCGACCAGTCGTCGTAGTCCGCGGCGCGTAGCTCGTGCGGCAGGCCGTCCGCGAGCGGCCAGCCGATCCCGTAGATGAAGATCGCCGCGTGCTCCTGGAGGATCGCCGTCTCGCGCTGCTTGCGGGGGAGGTCGGGGTATGCGTCGAGGATGTCCTCCGCGTGGATGAAGGTCAGCTCCTCGGGGAGCGGCGGGTAGCGCGGGTCTGCGAGCGCCGGCCAGCGCTCGCGAAGGAGGGCCTCTGCTTCCTTGAGCACCTTCCAGATGGACCGCACGGTCTGCGTCAGGCACTCGAGGGTCCGCTGTTCGGCCGTGATTGCCTTCTCCCAGTCCCACTGGTCGACGTAGGCCGAGTGATCGTGATCGAGGAAGTAGTCCTTGCGGACCGCTCGCATGTCGGTTAGGAGACCTTCGCCGGGCGACATGCCGAACTGCCTGAGCGCCATGCGCTTCCACTTGGTTGCCGCCTGCACTACTTCGGCATCGATCGGGTGGAGGTCGCGGTCGTTCGAGATGTGGAACCGAACAGGCGTGCGCGAGCCGTCCCGGTCGAGGTAGTCGTTGACGCCCGAGGCGGCGTCGACGATGAGAGGCACCTGCACCATGGTGAGGTTCAGCTCCTCGCAGAGACGGTCCTCGGTCAGTCGCTTCGCCGTGTAGAGCGCCTCCATCGTCTCCCTGGGCTCGAGAAGCGATGTGTAGTCGTCAGGCAGGACTCCATCGAGTTCCTCGTAGTTGCCGATCCCTGGCCCTGCCAGATCGGCCTCCTTCGCGGTGGTCATGGCAACCTCCTCGGCGAATGCGGCTCTTGTGCCCACGGTAGGGCTCGTCGCTTGCCCGCGCATCAGGGGAAGCCTGCTCCCGGGGTGCGGCTTTCCCCGCAGTGCTACAGGGCTCGTGCGGCCGCGATCACCGCGTCGATGTCGGGCAGCTCGCTGCCGAGCATCCAGGCCGCGACGATCGTCTCGCCGTCTCGGATGAGGAACGCTGACCTCATCGCCACGTCCGCCATTCCGAGCGGCTCGAAGGCGACGCCGAGCGTCCGCGTCGCCTCGCCGTTCCAGTCGGAGAGAAGCGGTACGTCGACGCCGAGCACCTCAGCCCAGGCTCGGTGCGACCAAGGGGAGTCCCGGGAGATCGCGAGCGGACGAACACCCGCCTCGGCGAGATCCGCGCTCCTGTCCCGCAGGAGCATCAGCTCGTCCGTTCAGGTCGGCGACCAATCCCAGACGTAGAAGCAGAGAAGGGTGAGCCCGGCGCCGAGAACCTGGCGCAACGGCTGCGACTCCTCCCGCGGGGCTGCCCAGACCTGGACGTCTGGCACCCGCTCTCCGGCTTCGAGTCGAGGTGGCCCGTCAGGCGCTGGAAGCCGCTCGGTTGCCTCCGCGACCTGACGGGCCACCTCGACGATATCTCGGTTCGCCGTGTAGATCCGGAGCTGGCGATCTGCGCTGTTCCCGCGGGCGAGGATCTCGAGAACTCCGTCGAGCTCGCGCTCGGATCCGAGCTCGCGTGCGTGCGGCGTCAGCTCGCCCACAACCCGCCGAATGACGCGTGACACGGGCACGCGGTTCCGCCTCCCGCTCGCGAGGTCCATGATCGGCGCCTCGAGCCCGTATCGAGCAGCGAGCCACTTGTTCTCGCTCGTCAGGATCCGGTGGTACGACGGGATCTCCCGGCCGGCTTCGTAGTGCTCACAGAGCTGCTTGACGAGCGCTTGGCAGTACGCGGCGATCGCGACTGCGTCCTCGACACGGGTGACCGCGTCGCAGATTCGGACTTCGATCGTGCCGAGATTCGGGTGCAGGCGGATGTCCCACCAGATGTGCGTGTAGTCGGCGATGCAACCGGAGCGCTCCAGCTGGCCGACGACCTCGGCGTAATCGGCGTAGTCACGAAAACGCGGCGGTGGTCCCGAGCGCGGGAACGCCGAGAAGACCATCTGGCGGCTTGATGCCAACCCCGTCGGCTCACCTCTCCAGAACGGCGAGCTCGCGGACAGCGCGAGCAGCGGCGCGAGGTGGGGGAGAAGTCCATTGACGACCTTGACGGCCTTCTCGGGATCGTCCACCGCGACGTGCACGTGCATCCCGAAGATGAGCTCGCGGCGCGCGACATACTGGAGCTGGTCGATGAGCGCTCGGTAGCGGTCCTTGGCCGTGATGCGCTGGCGCTCGAAGAGACTGAACGGGTGCGTTCCCGACGACCCCACACGCGTGCCGTTCTCGCTCGCGATCCGTGTCACGTAGCTGCGGAGTGTCGTGAGCCAGCGCATCACGTCTCCCGCGTTGTGGCACACGGGAGTCGAGATCTCGAGCACCGACTGCATGAGCTCCGCATTGATCCTCGCTTCGAGCTCATGCCCGGTGACGGCCTCGAGCATCGTCTCGATGTGCTGCACGAGGTCGAACGTCGTCTCGTCGAGAAGCTGGTACTCCTCTTCGACCCCGAGCGTGTATGGATCTCCGACACCGAACTTGTGGTCGAGCACGCTCGCCCGTGGCTCGCTGACGCTCCCGGTTATCGACGCCGGGAACGCTTGCTTGCCGCCGTTCTCGGCGCTCATGCGATCACCGCCTCGACCTCGATCTCGACTTTCCATGCGGGGTCGAAGAGACCGGCGAGAACGGTCGTGTTGGCTGGCTTCGCCTCGCCGAAGACCTTCACGTGCGCGCGCGCGAAGCCGTCGAAGTCGGCAGGGTCGACGAGGTAGACGCGCGTGCGAACGACATTCTCGAGTCTCGTTCCCGCCTTCTCGAGCGCGGTGCCGATGAGCTCGAGACAGAGGAGGGTCTGGTCATAGATGTCTGCTGGCGGCGGTGAGCCGTCGGGCGGGTTCGCCGCAGTACCGGACACGTGCACGCGG
>Ga0209342_10006630_pt1 | contig 11703 bp, 10 predicted proteins | sample RifCSP16_2_FD_184023 | JGI IMG/M metagenome (GOLD analysis project Ga0209342, IMG submission 184023) | Soil microbial communities from Rifle, Colorado - Rifle CSP2_sed 16_2 (SPAdes) (version 2) | ecosystem: Environmental > Terrestrial > Deep subsurface > Rock core/Sediment | place: Rifle... | reverse complement strand
GGGCGCCCGGGCTCCTGGGCCCGCGTGCCTCAGAGCTTGTGAACGAATCTCCGAGCGATCCTCGGGATCCATCTCTGCGGTTGAGGCATTCTGAGAAGGACCTGCCGGGGGAGGGGAGGTTGATCTAGGGAGTGGAGGGGGCGGCCAAGCCGCCCCCTCCCTCCTTAGACCTCGTCCCCCCTCTCTGTTTTCGATCCGCGCGCGGGAACGGGCGTGGCAAGCAGAGCCCCAATGGGGCGCTGCACGAAGGGGGGATGGGGGTGAGGCGCGCGCCTATGGGTAGCTGATCCCGCCCGGTTTGGCCCGAAAGGTTCCTGCCGGGAACCACTCCGTCAGGTTGATCCCTGAGACGGTCTGGCCGCCCTCGACGACGAGGGTCCGCAGCGAGGTGCCGTTGGCATAGGCTGCCTCCAGGCCGGAGGGGGCGTAGGCTACGATCTGATACCTCCCGGCGGGGATTTCCGAGAAAGCAAAGAACGACTGATTGGTCGCTGTGCCCACCCACCACCAGTACCCCGTGTCGATGTTGAAGGCCACGACAACGAGCTGGGGTATGCCCTCGCTCGGATAGCCGAGGTTACCCGTGATCCCCCCGGGAATGGAGGAGGTCGCGGGAGGCGCCGGAAGGGTCGAAGTCCGCGTGGGAGTGCGGGTGGCAAGAACGACCCCGGGAGGCAAGGGAATGCCATCTTGCGGGCCATACCAGTCGCACAGATCGATTCCTTCGGTCAACGTCCCTTCGGCGACGGTGAAGGCGATCAGAGTGTGATCGGTGCAGCCCTCGCCGAGACCGCAGGGGACGGCGAGCGTATAGGCGCCTCCAAGGAAGTAGTCCGGCATCCAGGCATAGGCCAGGTAGGTCCCCGGAGGAAGGGCAACTTCATAGAGTGCCTGCCCGGCCTCAATCTCGAGAGTGCTCACCTCTCCGGTTCGCATATTCTGGAAGTAGGCCGTCATGGCGGGGATGCCTTCCGAGGGATAGCAGACTCTGCCCTCGGCCCCGGCCGGGCCTTCCGTCGGGGGCGGGGCACCGGTTTCGGAAGGAGGCGCGAGAGTGGGCGCCGAGGCCGTGAGGGTGCCGGCCACCATGGTGTAGACGCCATCCCAGTCCGGCGTCGCAGGTGGCGGTAGGTTGCACGCGGCGGCAGCGATCGCCAGGCCGGCGAGAGTCAGGGCGGTGAGATGGCGCATGCGTCCTCCCTTATTCGGTGGCTCCGTCGGTGACATAGATCGGATTGCTGAGGATCCAGGTTCGGCGGCGGCCGCGGAAGTCGGCGGCTGCCTCCAATCGGTAGACGCCCGGCGTTTTGACGGTTTCCACGATTGACTGCTGATCGTACACCTCGCGGATAACCTGCCCGTGACACAGCAGGCGAATGTCGGCGCGTTGGGGAAGCCACGCTTGAAGCGTGACCGCCGGATGGGCCGGGATGGCGTCGCCCATCAGCACGGCGTGGTCCTTTCCTTGCGCGGTAAACCGGAAGCCCCTCGTCGGCGCGGGTAGGTCATAACCGACGAAGCAGTGCCCCTGACGAAGGCTGGCGTAGATGCTGAGCCGGTCGGCCGCAGTGTCTCCGGTTAGCGGTTCGTTGGTGAGGACGTGGGTGTTCACCGCCCGGAAGAGGAACTCGTAGGGAAAGACGGTGGCGTGGAGGGGACCGGCCCGGATGTTGAGCGCGTGGGCGTCAGACCCGCCGATGGCCACGACCCGGCGCCCCTGGGCCAGCAGCCGGTCCCATTGCCGGATTGCTTCCGGGAAAGGCCCGCGTGCGATGCGGGGCGGGTTGTAGCTGTAGAAGAGGCCGGCCGGGATCGAGGTCAGACGCGCCTTGAAGTCGCTCATGAAATTCCAGATCTCAATGCCGGTATATCCCCGCAAGCCCCAATCGACCCACGAGAGATCTTCCTGGCGAAACTTGGGGGCGGCCGGATCCACCGGATGGGCGAAGAAGGCCAGTCCTCCCAGGCGTGCGATCTCATCGAGGAGTCGCTGGGGCTCGGGAGCAAGCCGGGCGAGCTCCCTCTCGGCCCCAAGCACGAGCAAGTGGTTCTTCTGAGGCACACGCACCTGATCGTGGATTTCTTCCCCAACCAGGAGGAGCACGCGCTGATCGCCATCGTAGCGGTACCCCTCCACACCCTCGACCCAGACGTTGTGGTCGGTGACCACGACGAAATCCAGGCCGGCGCGCAGAGCCGCATCACCGATCTCGTCATGCGTCCCCATTCCGTCGGAGAAGGGAGTGTGCATGTGAAGATTGCCAGCGTATTCGTAGATCAAGCCGGCCTCGATCGAAGAGAAGTCTGGCTCAGAAGCTGGCGGGGATGGGCTCGGCCCTTCGCCGGCGCCCGGCGTCGGCGGGAGTGATCAGCTGCGTCCCGCTTTGCGCGCAAACGGCGATCAGCTGCTGCCGTTGTCCCGGGCTGAGGGGGGCCAGGTGGGTGACGACCATCCGCAGACGCTCCTCGAGAAGACAACGGATGAGCTCTTTCCACGCCGGCCCGGCCGGAAGCCGGTCGACAAGCACAGAGACATCTTCCGGATTGAAAGGGCCGATTAACGCCTCGAGGTCGCGCAGGAACCCGTCGTCGCTCCGAAGCCAGCGGAAGGGCCGCCTCGGCTCCCGGACCTCGAGCGGGTGGCGCTCGATCTGGTAGACAACAATAGGCTGGACCACGGCTGCGCTGGCCATCCGGCGTTCCCTCTCCCTCCGGGCCGATCGAGCTGAGAATATCACAGACTGGCCCACCCGCGCAATCCGGCGCGTGGGGCCAAGAACCGGGCGACCAGCCGAGACCATCCGTCGCGTACAGGGATCGCTTGCGGTCGCCGTAGTCACGGCGGCGTGCTCGGGTCCTCCGTCATCCGGCACCCTGCCCGGCCGCTTCGAGGGGGAGGCGCCGGATCGGCGGAGCGTGAGGTTGGCCGCTGCCCGGGTTTATAATCCGACGACCGGAGGCCAAATGACACCGAGATCGGCCCCTGCATTGGCGGCTCTGCTTGGCTTCGTCTTTTCTGCCTGCGCCTTGGCTCCCACCGGCCCGACCCCATTTTCCTCCGGCTCCCCTGACAACGCCGCAACCCTGACGGACCCCATCGGGCTCGTCCAATCTCCGGCACCCGCTGAGACAGCGGAGACCGGGTGCAATCCGATCGAGTGCCTGGTATCCAGCCCGGAGCCCGGGGCGCCGGCGCCCACCCAAGAGGCATTCCTCCGGCGCCGGGTTCTCCTTCCCACTGCCGATGAGATCCTGCGACTGGCAAACACAGAGAGGGAGGCGCTCGGCCTGACTTCCCTCTCGGCCTCCGCCACCTTGATGAACCTTGCCTTCGGCCGCTCGGAGGACATGGTCGCACGGAGCTACTTCGCTCACACCGATCCTGCGGATGGCCATCTGGTCGCCGAGACCATTCTGATCGGCGGTGGGTATGCAGGGAGGCTGGGGGAGAATCTGTTCTCCTACAACGGACCGCTCGGCGATTTGGCTCTCGACGCCCTAGCGGCCTGGATGAGCAGCCCGGAGGAGAGATCGCTGATCCTGGATCCGACATTCTCCCTCACCGGCGTGGGCGTGATGGGCGACGGGGCGCGATGGACGGTTACGCAGCTCTTTGTGGAGAGCGGCCCGGCGGAGAGATGTGATTGTGAACAACCGTGATGCGGCCCAGGTCTTCTACAACATAGCCGATCTTCTCGAGATCAAAGGCGAGCAGATCTACAAGGTGCTCGCCTACCGGCGGGCAGCGGAATCGATCCTATCGCTGGGAAGGGACCTCCGCGGAGTCTGGAAAGAGGGCGGGCTCGAGACCATCCCCGGAGTGGGCAAGGCAATCGGTGCCAAGATCGATGAGCTGTTGCGTACGGGGAAACTGGAGTTCTATGAAGAGCTGAAGGCGGAAGTGCCGGCGACGCTCGCGGAAGTTCTGCGGGTGGGGGATGTGGGCCCAAAGAAGGCCGCTCGGTTCTGGAAGGAGCTTGGCATCACAACGCTCGACCAGCTCGAGCGAGCGGCGCGAGACGGCCGGCTGCGGGGGCTTTCGGGGATGGGGGAGAAATCCGAAGCGCGTATTCTGGCCAGCATCGAGGCGCTTCGGCGGCGCCAAAGCGGCCGAATCCCGATCGGGACGGCACGCCCGATCGCCGAGAGCCTGCTCCAGCGCCTGCGGCAGGCGCCCGATGTGGCGAAGGCGGAGATGGCCGGCAGCCTAAGGCGATGGCGGGAAACCGTCGGCGACCTCGATCTGATCGTCGGAGCGACCGATCCGGACGCGGTGATGCAGGCCGTCCGCCAGTTTCCCGAGATCGCACGGATCAAAGGGCAGGGGGAGACCAAGTTCAGCGCAGAGTTGGTGGACGGGCTCCGCGTCCAGCTATGGGTGCATCCGCCGGAGAGATTCGGCACTGCTCTGCAATACGCCACAGGTTCTCAGGCCCACAACGTCCGCTTGCGCGAACGGGCCCTCGATCTGGGGCTCTCGCTCTCCGAGCATGGCTTCAAGCGCAGCGACGGGAAAGAGATCCTGTGTGCCGAAGAGGCGGAGGTCTATCAACGCCTGGGGTTACCCTGGATCCCGCCGGAACTGCGCGAAGACCAGGGGGAGGTCCAGGCGGCGAGCGCGGGACGCCTCCCGGAGCTGGTGACTCTTGAGGCTCTCCACGGCGAGCTCCATTCGCACACCGACTGGAGTGACGGGCAGAACACGATCGAGGAGATGGCCCGAGGGGCACGCAGCGCCGGCCTTTCCTACCTGGTGATCTCCGATCACTCGCAGAGCCTGGGGGTGGTAAACGGCCTCACCGTAGAGCGGCTGCGCATGCAATGGGAGGCAATCGCCGAGGCACAGCATCGGCTTGGGGACTCGATCCTGCTGCTGCGCGGGGCCGAGGTGGAAATCCGCGCCGACGGCGAGCTCGACTACCCGGACGAGATCCTGGCTGCGCTCGATGTGGTGACCGCCTCGGTGCACACCTCGCTCCGTCAATCGCGCGAGCGCGTCACGGCGCGGATGCTCTCCGCCGTTCGCAATCCCCACGTCGATGTGATCGGTCATCCGACCGGGCGCATGGTGGGAGGGCGCGATCCGGCCGAACTCGACCTGGAGGCGGTGCTGGCCGCCGCCCGCGAGTCGGGCGTGGCCCTGGAGATCAACGCCCACCCGGCCCGGCTTGATTTGAAAGATGCCCATGCACGCCGGGCCGTCGAGATGGGATGCCGATTGGCCATCAATTCCGACGCGCACAGCCCGGCGGATCTCGAGCTTCGTCCCTACGGGGTGGCCACGGCTCGTCGCGGATGGGTGGGCGCGGAGAGCGTGGTGAATGCCTGGCCTCGTGAACGGCTCCTGGCCTGGCTGGGGCAACGGGGCTGAGGGGTAAGCCGGGCCGCACCCGGATTGTCAAGACCGTGGCGCATCCTCCCGCCCCAGCCGGGGTTTCTTCTCTTTGAGGCATCACTGGCCTCGATTCCCCCGAGGAGGATCTATGCCCCGAATCGCCTTCGTCACCGATAGCACGTCCTACATCCCTCAAGACCTTATCCAGAAGTACGACATCAAAGTGGCGCCGCAGGTGCTGATCTGGGGAAACGAGCAGCTGCTCGACGGCGTCGATATCACGCCCGATCAGTTCTACGCGCGCTTAAAGACGGCCGAGGTCATGCCGACGACCTCCGAGGTGAACGCGGGCACTTTCAAGACCATCCTCGACCCGCTGGTGGCTCAGGGCCTGCCGGTGGTCATGGTGCTCATCTCGAGCAAGCTTTCCGGCACGATCAACTCTGCTCAACATGCCAAGGAGATGCTCCCCGCCGGTGCGAGGGTGGAGATTGTGGATAGCGAGGCTACCTCGATGGCCCTGGGGTTCCAGGTGCTTGCCGCCGCTCGGACTGCCGAGGCCGGCAAGTCGCTGGATGAAGTCGTTCGAGTCGCCAGGAAGGCGAAGGAGCACACCGGGGTCTTCTTCGTGGTCGATACGCTGGAATTCCTGCACCGAGGCGGCCGGATCGGCGGAGCCTCCAAGCTCTTCGGCACAGCGCTGAACATCAAGCCGCTCCTCGAGCTGCGGGACGGGCGGGTGGAGCCTGTCGAGCGCATCCGGACGAAGGCGAAGGCGCTGGCCCGACTTCTCGATGTTCTCGAAGAGCGGATCGGGGGCCGGAAACCTGTGAGGCTGTGTGCCATCCACGCCGCCGCTGAAGACGAGGCCCGGGCGCTCCTGGAAAAGGCCGAGAAGCGCTTCGGCCCGGTGGAGTCGTTCATCAGCCCAGCAAGCCCGGTGGTGGGGGCCCAGGCCGGGCCGGGGACGGTGGGCATGGCGTTCTCCTTCGGGGTTTGAGCCCAAAGGTCGCGGCACCCATCTCAGGTCACACGGTTGCGGCCGGGCCAGCGGGCCCGGCCTGCCGCGTCCAGGCGCACACGACGAGAGTCTCTCGATTTCGGAAGAGAGTGTGATAGAATCCGGACCGTTCCGACCCTCTTAGGGGATTCCGCCCCCGGGATCAGGAGGAAATGCCAGTGATCGGGAAGAAGGCGGCGAGCCGCCGTCTTCGCGCGAGCCCGCCCCGGCACCGCTAGTTCCTCGGTCTGGCATACACGCAGGTGCAGCCGTCGTGAACCCACGTCGTACGGTCACACTTCTTATCTTGACGGCTGTCCTGATAGGCCTGGGAGTCGCCGTCGCCCTCACCGTCAATCTGATGCCGGAGGAGGCCTCTCGGCAGGCCCAGATGGTGGACGGCCTGTTCCGCGGCTTGATGGGGGTCGCCACGGTGATCTTCCTGGGCGTCGAAGGCGCCCTCCTGTACGCGGTCCTGCGCTTCCGTCGGCGACGGGGCGACGAGACCGATGGCCTTGCCGTCCATGGAAACAACGCGCTGGAGGCGATTTGGATCGCGATCCCGGCGTTGATCGTCATCGTCATTTCCTTCGCCTCGTTTCGGGTGCTCATAGCGTCCGGGGCTTCCGAGCCGCAGCCTTTGGTGGTCGAGGTGGTCGGGCGGCAATTCGTCTGGGAATTCCGCTATCCCGAGGCGGACGTGGTCTCTTCGGAGCTCCACCTGCCGCTCAACCGGCAGGTGCGTTTCGCCATCTCCTCTGATGATGTGATCCATTCCCTGTGGATCCCCGTGTTCCGCGTCAAGCAAGACGCCACCCCGGGCCGGGTGGCCGAGATGGTGATCACGCCCACCCGCGCCGGCCGCTATCCCATCCGCTGCGCCGAGTTTTGCGGCGCGGCGCACACCACGATGACGAGCGAGGTGGTCGTGGAGAGCGCGGAGGAGTTTGCCGCCTGGCTCCAGGCGCAGCAGGTGGCGGGGATGTCGGGCGGCGCCGGCCAGGCGGGGCGCCAGCTTTTCACTCAGTATGGATGCAGCGCCTGCCACGCCCTCGCCGACGCCGGAGCCCGAGGGACTGTGGGCCCCTCGCTGGATGGGATCGGGACGACGGCTGCCTCGCGCGTGCCGGGCCTGGATGCTCGAGCCTACATCGAGCAGTCGATCCTCGATCCCCATGCCTTCGTTGCCGAAGGCTTTCCGTCGGGAGTGATGCCTCCGAGCTTCGGGGAGCGTCTCAGCCAAGAGCAGCTTCGCGCCCTCATCGACTACCTGCTCAGCCAGTAGCCGCTGCTCGCCTCTCAGGAGATGCGTCATTATGTCTGCTGAACCCGTCGCCGCCCCAACGTCCAACTGGCGGCGCTATTTCGGCTGGAACACCGACCACAAGGTGATCGGCGTCCAGTATATGGTTACGACCTTTCTCTTCTTTCTCCTCGGGGGCCTGCTCGCCGTGTTGATCCGGACAGAGCTCGCCCGACCCGGCCAAGACCTGGTCGACGGAACTCAGTTCAACCGCCTCTTCACCAACCACGGCTCCCTGATGATCTTCCTCTGGATCATCCCGGTCCTGGCCGGCTTCGGCAACTATCTGATTCCCCTCATGATCGGCGCCAAAGACATGGCCTTTCCCCGCCTCAACGCCCTGTCCTACTGGCTCATCCCCCCGGCCGGCATCCTGATGATCGTCAGCTTCTTCGTCGGGGCTGCCGACACGGGTTGGACCGCCTACGTCCCCCTCTCGATCTCGGCCCCCGACGGGCAGACGCTGTGGGCGCTCTCCATCGTCTTGCTCGGCGTCTCCTCGATCCTCGGTGGTATCAATTTCATCGCGACGGTGGTGACCATGCGGGCGGAAGGGCTCACCTTCGGCCGCCTGCCTCTCTTCGTCTGGGGGATGCTCGCCACGGCCCTGCTCATGGTCGTCGCCACCCCCGTGCTCTCCGCCGGGCTGGTCTTGGTGGCGATGGACCGTATCGCCGGCACCCTCTTCTTCTCCGTCGGCGTCGGCGGCGACCCCATCCTCTGGCAGAACCTCTTCTGGTTCTACTCTCACCCGGCGGTGTACATCATGGTTCTGCCGGCGATGGGCATCGTCTCGGAGATCTTGCCCGTCTTCGCCCGCAAGCCCATCTTCGGTTACAAGGCCATCGCAGCCTCGAGCATGGCGATCGCCATCTTGGGGATGCTGGTCTGGGCCCATCATATGTTCGCCAGCGGGATGGACCCCCGCCTCCGCATCCCCTACATGATCACATCGATGATCATCGCTGTGCCTACGGGCGTGAAGATCTTCTCCTGGCTCGGAACGATCTGGGACGGGAAGCTCCGCTTCACGACCCCGATGCTTTTCGCTTTAGGGTTCATCTCCATGTTCCTCATCGGCGGCATCACCGGGATCTTCCTTGCCTCGATACCGGTCGATCTCCACGTGACCGACACCTACTTCGTTGTCGCCCACCTGCACTTCGTCCTCTTCGGGGGCAGCGTCTCGGCGGTCTACGCCGGCCTCTACTACTGGTTCCCCAAGATCACCGGCCGGATGTACGACGAGAGGCTCGGAAAGGCCCACTTCTGGATGAACTTCATCGGCACTAATCTGGCCTACCTGCCGATGTTCCTGGTGGGTCTCCTGGGTATGCCGCGCCGGGTGGCCGACTACGCTCCGGAGTTCACCTCGCTCAACTTCCTGGCCTCGATTGGCGCCTTCATCCTGGCGATCTCGACCGTCCCGTTCCTCTACAACGCCATAGTGAGCTGGGCGACTGGGCCGAAGGCCGAAGCCAATCCGTGGCGGGCGCGAACCCTCGAATGGCAGACTACCTCGCCTCCGCCCGCGCACAACTTCCCGGTCCCGCCTCACGTCACCGGCGGGCCCTACGACTATGGGGAGCAGGCTCCGTCGACATCGTTGGCTCCCGCCCCGGCGGCCGGCAAGTGAGGGGCACGACATGACACAAGACGCAGCAACCCACTCCGGGACCTTCGCGGCGGGAAGAGCCCTGGGGCTCGATCACCTCAAGCTCGGCACGTGGCTCTTCCTGGCTTCGGAAGTGATGTTCTTTGGAGGGCTGATCGCCGCTTTCCTGCACTACAAGGTGAATAGCCCCTCTCCGCAAGCCGGTTTGCTCTCGGTGCCCCTCGTTGGTGCCAACACATTCGTCCTGCTCACTTCAAGCTTCACGGTCGTCCAGGGCCTTGCGGCTATCCGGCGAGGGAAGCGCGGCGGGCTGATGGCCTACCTGGCGCTCACGATCCTTCTCGGTGCGGCGTTTCTCGCCGGGCAGGCGTATGAATTTTCCTCGCTCTACCGCGAAGGCGTGACGCTTCAAAGCAGCGTCTTCGGCTCGAGCTTCTTCACCCTCACCGGTTTCCACGGCATGCACGTCTTCACCGGGCTTGTCTGGGCATCCTCGACGCTTCTCCGAGCCGCCCGAGGGCACTATTCGGCGGAAGACCACGGGGGCGTAGAGGTCTTTGGGCTCTACTGGCACTTCGTCGATATCGTCTGGATCGTGCTCTTCACGATCATCTACCTGGTATAGGAGCCTGCCATGACTGCAGAGCCTCGACCAGCTTCCTCGCCCCGCCGATCTGGTTACCTGCTCATCTACGGGATCCTGGCGGCGCTTACCGCGGCGGAAATCTGGATCGCGACCCTAAGCCTGGCTGCAGCCGTTCGCACGCCGGTCTTTCTGACGCTGTCCTTCTTCAAGGCGAGCCTCGTGGCCGCCTTCTTCATGCACCTGAAGTCTGATTCCCGCTACTACCTGCTCATCTTCCTCCTCCCGGTGGCCGTGGTGGTGGTCTTCGGTCTTGTGATGCTGATTCGGTAGGCCATGTTCGACGCTCCCTCACCACGAACGATGGGGGGCTTCTGGTGGCTTGCGTTGGCCTCCGCCGTGAGGTCTGTCTCCTGATCGTCGTCGGCGGTGTCGTCCGCGTGACCGGGTCGGGGCTGGGCTGCCACGATTGGCCTCTGTGCCCCGGCAGCCTGCTTCCGCCGCTATGCATCGACGCGATCCTGGAATACTCCCACCGCCTTACCGCATCCCCCACGTCACCTCCTGTTCTGGCTGCGGCGGTGGCCGCCTGGCTCAGGCACCGAAGCGACCGTTGGATTCTCCGTCTGGCGCTGGCCTCCCCTACTCCAGCGTCTACCTCGCCCGGCTCTTCGCCGCCCTGATCGCGGACACGCTCCTGCGCGCGAGCTGAAGGGCGGGGGGCTCCTCAACAACCTCATCCCGGACGACCGTCTTCGGCCGAGACACGAAGTGAGACCCGGCACGAAGGACGTGCGGCGGCTCGTCGGGCCCGCTGCACTCCTGCTCGCGGTCTCTGCGCGCCGGTTCAACGGCTTTTCGCTTCTCGGCCAATACTCTTCGGGCCGTATCCCGTTCTTCCCTGACCTGTCAGACCCCTAAACTCTTCTTAGGCGCCTCGAAACCGAGTGTAGACTCATGAGGCCGTGAGAAGCGCCTCGGAGCGGAATGATCGCGCCGCTCGGAGGCGCTCGCCTAAGCAATTCCAGGGAGGCGTGAGATGTGCCAGGGTCGTGAATCGGCGCCGATTCTGCGGTCGATGCGCCTGTTGGCGCTCGGCCTGGTTGGGGTGATCATCGTCCTCGGCCTGGCGCTCGTGCTTCTCAGCATAGGCCGGCCATCCTTGCCCGGCGAGGTCGAGCGGATCGATGCCCTCGCCAACAGCACCGACGACTGCGTCGTATGCCACAGCCGATCGACGCCTGGCATCGTCGAGCAATTTGGCCACAGCACGATGGCGGCGGCCGAAGTCCGCTGCCGCGATTGCCACGAGGTCACCCCGGCCTATCCTGGCGCCGTGGAGCATGAGGGCGTCTTCGTGTTGGCGCAGCCCACCCCTGGGCTGTGTGAGCGGTGCCACACGGCGGAAGTCGCCCAGTTCTATCAGAGCCGGCATTCGCTTCCTGCCTATGTGGCGATGGCCGGGGTCGAGGAGCTGACGCGGCCTCACATGGCGATGTACTCGGCGATTCCGGAGGGTCAGTATGCCCCCGACCGGATGCGCCACGCTCTCTTCGCGATCGAGGGCCCCGACGTCACACCGTTCGCCTGCGCCTCCTGCCACAACATTGGCCGCCCGCAGCCCGACGGCTCGGTTGGAGAATGCCAGCAGTGTCACCTGCGCCACGAGTTCAGCTTGCAGCAGGCCCGCAAGCCGGAAACGTGCAATGCCTGCCACATCGGGCCCGACCATCCGCAGTGGGAAATCTACGAGGAATCCCCGCACGGCATAGCCTACGCCACGGGCGGCGACCTGTGGAACTGGGACGCCGAGCCCGGAACTCTCACGGTGAGCGATTTCCCTGCGCCGTCCTGTGCCACCTGCCAC
>Ga0209342_10006628_pt1 | contig 11704 bp, 10 predicted proteins | sample RifCSP16_2_FD_184023 | JGI IMG/M metagenome (GOLD analysis project Ga0209342, IMG submission 184023) | Soil microbial communities from Rifle, Colorado - Rifle CSP2_sed 16_2 (SPAdes) (version 2) | ecosystem: Environmental > Terrestrial > Deep subsurface > Rock core/Sediment | place: Rifle... | reverse complement strand
CAAGAAGGTCGCGCTGATCATCGCCCAGGGCGGACTGGGCGACCGTTCCTACAACGATTCGGGCTATGCTGGCCTGACCAAGGCGGCGCAGGACTTCGGGGTCCAGATCAAGGCCATCGAGTCCCGCGATCCGGTCGGCCAGGGCGAGCAACTGTTGCGCCAGGCGGCGAAGGCAGGCTTTGACCTGGTCATTACGCTCGAGTTCACGCACTTCGAGCCCCTGGCCCGCGTCGCCCCAGACTTTCCCAACACGAAATTCTCGATCCTGAACATTGCCGTGGAGAAACCCAACGTCGTCTCTGTCATCTTCAAGGAGCACGAGGGGTCCTTCCTCGCCGGTGCCCTGGCCGCCATGGTGACCAAGGACACGAAGATCCCGGGGATCAACCCGCGGAAGATCATCGGAGTGATCGGTGGGACCAAGTCGGTCGGGATCGACAAGTTCATCGTGGGGTATGAGGAAGGGGCAAAGTTCATCGACAAGGAGACCAAGGTACTGGTTAGCTACTCCAACTCGTTCGGCGACCCCGCCAAGGGGAAGGAGCTGACGCTGGCCCAGTTCCAGCAGGGTGCGGATATCGTCTATCAGGTGGCCGGCGGTACCGGCGAAGGCGTGATCGCCGCCGCCAAGGAGACCGGCCGCTACGCCATTGGAGTGGACTCCGATCAGGACTACATCGCCCCCGGACACGTGCTGACCAGCATGCTGAAGCGCGTCGACCTGGCGGTGTATGACTTGGTGAAGCGGCTGGTGCAGGGCAGCTTGAAGGGCGGCGCTGTCATCACCCTCGGCCTGAAGGAGGGCGGGGTGGGGCTGAGCGAGATGAAGTTCACGCGCCACATCATCCCCAAGGCCTACGTCGACCGGGTGGAGCAGTTGCGCAAGGACATTATCGCCGGCAAGTTCAAAGTCACCGACATCACTCAGAAGTAGTAATAGAGTTGAGGGGGCCGCCGCAGCGGCCCCCCGACCGCATCCGCCGATGGCCGAGGCCGTGCCCCTGGTGCGCATGGAGGAGATCTCGAAGGCCTTTCCGGGCGTGCTGGCCAACGACCGGATCACCTTCGAAGTCGCCGACGGAGAGATCCACGCGCTGGTGGGGGAGAACGGCGCGGGCAAGACGACCTTGATGCGCATTCTGTACGGCCTGGAGCGGGCCGACGCGGGGCGCATCTATTGGTCCGGACGCCCGGTGGCCATCCAGAGCACGGAGGACGCGATTCACCTGGGCATCGGGATGGTGCACCAACGCTTTCAGCTGGTGCCTTCCCTCACCGCGGCGGAGAGCGTCACGCTGGGACAAGAGCCGCGGCGCGGCGTGTTCTTCGACCGGGCCCGGGCGCGCGCCGTCGTCCAGGAACTGGGAGCGCGTTTCGGCCTGGCGGTCAACCCGGGTGCACGTATCGCCGAACTGTCCGTCGGTGAGCAGCAGCGCGTGGAGATCCTGAAGCTGCTCTACCGACAAGCCCGCCTGCTGGTCCTCGACGAACCCACCACCGTGCTGACGCCTCAGGAAGTCGCCCAATTGTACGAGGTGCTCCGGCGCCTGGTGGCGGAGGGCCGCACGGTTATCTTCATCACGCACAAACTGGCCGAGGTGCTGGCAGCCTCCGATCGGGTCACCGTGCTGCGCCGGGGGTGCGTCGTAGGCACCCTGCCGACGCGTGAGGCCACGGGCGAGGGGCTGGCCCGCATGATTGTCGGCGAAACGATGCCGGCGATACTGGCGCGCGGCGGGGAGCCGCCGGGCCCTCCGATGCTGAGGCTGGAGCGGGTCAGCGCCGCTGACGATCGCGGTCTGCCGGCGCTGGTCGAGATCACACTGGAGGTGCGGCGGGGCGAGATCCTAGGGATCGCCGGTGTAGAGGGGAACGGGCAGAAGGAACTCGTTGAGGTCGCCACCGGCGTGCGCCGTCCCACAAGCGGCCGGTTTTTGCTGAACGGACAGGATCTCACGCGTGCGGACGTCGCGGCGCGGCGCCGGGCCGGCCTGGCGGTGATTCCAGAGGATCGCTACACCGAAGGCCTCAGTCTGCCCATGACCATCGAGGACAATCTGATCGCCACGCGATATCGGGCGCTAGCCACACGGGGTGTGTTGCGGATGGTCGCCGTGCGGGCCGAGTCTGCGGCACTGATGCGTCGCTTCGACGTCCGGGCGCCGCATCCGCGGGTTTCCGCACGAACGCTGTCCGGCGGAAACCTGCAGCGTGTGGTCGTGGCGCGCGAACTAGGCGGGGAACCCGCCGCGCTGATCGCCGCCCACCCTACGCGCGGCCTGGACATTGCGGCGGCGCGGTTCGTGCACCAGCAGTTGCTGGAGATGCGGACCCGCGGCGGTGCGGTCCTGCTGATTTCGGCGGACCTGGACGAGATCATGGCCCTTGCCGATCGGATCGGCGTCCTCTTCGCCGGGCGCATCGTCGGAGAGCTGTCAGCGGCGGCGGCGACCCGCGAGCAGCTAGGGCTGCTGATGGCCGGCCGGAGTGCGACTGCGTGACGCGGACAGTCGTACGCCCCCAGTGGGTGGGCGAGCTGGGCCGCTCCTTCGTCACCTTCAGCGCGGCCCTGGTCATCGGAGCGCTGGTGATGGTGGCCACGGGACGAGACGCCTGGGGGGCCTACCGCACCCTGTTCGCCGTCGCCTTCCTCGGCGCCCAGAACCTGGCAGACACGCTGCTGGCAGCCACCCCGCTGATCTTCACCGGGCTGGCGACCGCTGTGGCCTTCCGCGCCGGCGTGTTCAACATCGGCGTAGAGGGGGCGCTGTACCTGGGGGCGTTCGCCGCGGCCTGGATAGGGTTCACTCTCACCGGGCTGCCCGCGGGCCTGCTGATCCCGCTGGCCTTCCTGGCCGCGGGGCTGGCCGGCGCGCTCTTCATGCTGATCCCCGGGGCCCTACGGGCGTACCTGCGCGTCGACGAGATCGTCACGACGATCATGCTCAACTACGTGGCCATTTCCTTCACCTCGTACCTGGTGAACTACCCGTACGCGGTCCCAGGGCTGGCCAACGCCATGAGCCCGAAAATCGCCTTAGCGGCGCAATTGCCGCGCCTGCTGCCCCCTTCCCAGCTCAACCTGGCACTGATCGTCGTTCTGCTCCTCGTTCCCCTCGTACACTGGCTGCTCAGCCGTACGACGCTGGGTTACGAGCTGCGCGCCCTGGGCAGTAACCCCATCTTCGCCCGGTGGTCTGGGGTGCCCGTCCCGGCGGTTATCCTGCAGGTCATGCTGCTCAGCGGCTTCATCGGAGGGCTGGCCGGTGCCGGCCAGGTCCTGGGGGTGAACTATCGTTTCGTGGACAACTTCTCGCCCGGATACGGGTTTGACGGCATTACCATCGCACTGCTGGGCCGAAACACGGCGCTCGGGAGCCTGATCGCCGCCGTCTTGCTGGGGGCGCTCCGCAGCGGCGGCGCGACCCTTGAACTCTTCGTGGACATCCCCAAGGACCTGATCCTCATCTTGGAGGCGACAATCATCTTCTTCGTCACGGCGGAGTTCGTGTTGACCTTCCCCCGGAGGCGGCATGCAGGCGTTCACTGACCTGGCCTTCGCTACGCTGCGGCTGACCACACCGATCATCCTGGCGGCCCTCGCCGGGCTGCTTAGCCAGCAGGTCGGGCTGATCAACATTGCGCTGGAGGGGATGATGCTGGCAGCTGCCTTTGCCGCGGTTCTAGGCGCGTTCTACGCGCAGCACGCTCTGGTTGGGGTGGTGGCGGCCGTGGTCACGGGGATGCTCGTCGCCCTGGTGTTTGCGGTCTTCGTGCTGCGCTTTCGGGCCAACCTGATCGTCGCTGGACTCGCCGCCAACATCCTGGCCCTGGGCGGCACCGGTTACCTGCTGCAGGTGCTCTACCAGACGCGGGGTGCCTTCGCTCCACCGGGGCTGCGCGGACTGGGCACAGTGCACATTCCGGGTCTGTCCCAGATCCCGATTCTCGGGCCGATCCTGGATGGCCACTCCCCGCTCGTCTACGTCACCTGGGTCCTGGTTATCTTGACGTCCATTTTTCTCAATCGCACCGTGACGGGTCTCCGCGTCCGGGCCGTCGGTGAGCAGGCGGAGGCTGCGACCACGGTGGGGATTCCGGCGCGCCGGCTGCAGTACGGGATGTTGCTGGCGGCGGGGGGCCTCTGCGGGCTGGCCGGTGCGCAGATGTCATTGGGCAACCTGCAGTTGTTCGTCTACAACATGACCAACGGCCGTGGTTTCATGGCGTTGGCCGCCGTCTTCTTCGGTCAGGCCCAGCCATGGGCCACCACACTGGGAAGCGTGGTCTTCGGTTTCTTCGACGCCCTTCAGATCCGGCTGCAGACGACCGTGGGCGTACCGCCGCAGATCACGCAGATCCTTCCCTTTCTTTCCATCGTCGTCGTCCTGACGTGGGTCTCATGGAGGAGGTACCGTGCGCGCCCCGTGGCCGCCTGAGGTACTCGCCACCGGATACGCGGGCATCGACATCATCGCCCGCATCCGCCGGCCCGTGGAGCCGGGGTGGACAGGGATCATCGAGGAGACCGCGCCCGAGCCGAGCCGCGGGGGGTGCGCCCCGAACGTAGCGGTAGGGCTGGCCCGCCTGGGGATCTCCACGGGGGTGGCCATGGTCGTGGGTGACGATCCCGAGGGCCGGGAGTACGTGCGGGCGCTGCAAGCCGAAGGCGTGGATACGCGGCATGTGCATGTGGTTCCCGGCGGCCGCACACCGCGCACATATCTGTTCGTCCCCCCGGAGGGCCCGACCAGCCTGTTCTTCGATCCTGGAGCGGCGGCCCAGTGGACGGCGGCCATCGAGGTAGATCTGCATGGCGTCAGGTTGGCGGTCCTGACGGTCGGCCCGCCGCAGTACAATCGGCAGTTTGCGGCCCAGGCTGTGGCGGCGGGGCTACCTCTCGCCTGGCAGTTGAAAGGTGATCTCAGCGCCTATCCACCCGACCTGGTGCGGGAGTTTGTGGCGGGCAGCCGCTTTATCTTCATGAATCGCCTGGAGGCTGCCTACGCCGCCGCCGTGTTCGGGGTTCCCGCGGTGGCGGATCTCCTCCGGCGCGGGCCGGAAGCGATCTTCATCACGAGCGGGCCCCAGGGCAGCGAGGTCCTCACGGCTGGCGGATCACAGGTTGTCCCGGCAGCACCCGCGACGGTGGTGGATCCGACGGGGGCCGGCGACGCCTACACCGCGGGGGTCTTGGCGGCAATGCTGCGCGGATGGACTGCGGGAGAAGCGGCGCAACTGGGCGCTGTGGTCGCGGCGTTTGTCGTGGAGGCTTGGGGATGTCAGACTGCGCTGCCGGCATGGGAGGCGGCGGTGGCGCGCTACACGGCGGTGTTCGGTCCGCTGCCGGGGAGGGTGTGACGCATGGGCACAGCGCTGCTGTTGATCGACGTAATCAACGACTTCTTCGATCCGGCCGGCCGCAACTACCATCCGTCGTACGAAGCCATCCTGGCCAACATCCGGCGGGTGCTGTCGGCGGCACGGCGCTCGGGCACTCTCGTGATCCACTGCATGGAAGGGCACCGGCCCGGTGTGGACTTCGAGCACCGCAAATTGCCCGTGCACTGTATCGTGGGCGAGCACGACGCCGAACCGGCGCAGGGGATCGAGATCCTCGACGGTGAGGTTGTGGTGCGCAAGCGGCGCTACAGCGCGTTCTTCGGTACCGACTTGGACCTGGTGCTGCGGGAGCGGGGGATGGAGCGGCTTTTGGTCGCCGGCGTGAAGAGCCACGTCTGCATCCGGGCGACGATTCAGGACGCTTTCGGCTATGGATACGAGGCGCTGCTGGTGCGGGAGTGCACCGGGTCGAACCGCCCGCACCTGCACGAGGCCAGCATGGAGGACATTGAGCGGTACATGGGCCGGGTGATCAGCCTGACGGAAGCCCTGTCTCTGCTCGGGGAGGCCTAGCGGTGGGAACAAGAGCGTGGTACCTGCGGGTCCGGCCGGAGGATGTTGCCCGGGTAGTGATCGTGGTGGGCGACCCCGCCCGGCTGCAGCTGTTCAAGGAAGCGCTGTCCGGCGCCGAAGTGGTGGGGCGCGATCGGGAGTTCACGACCATCACGGGAGCGTACGAGGGGCTGCGGCTCTCGGTGGCCGCATCCGGCATCGGCGCCCCGGCGGCGGCCATCGTATTGGAGGAACTGGCCCAACTCGGCATTTCCGTCGTCGTCCGCGCGGGCACGATGATGGCCTTCCGGGCCAAGGTTGGCGATCTGATCCTCGCCCAGGCCGCCTGTCGCTTCGAGGGGACGAGCGCGGCCTACCTACCGCCGGAGGTGCCGGCTGTGCCGGACGCCGGGCTCTTCCTCCGCTTCCGCGAGGCACTGGTGGCCTCGGGGTCTAATCCTGCCGTCGGCCTGGTGGCCAGCAGTGACGGATTCTACACCCACTTAGTGGCCCGAGCCGACGGCCGGATGCCGGGGGCGCACCTGTTGCCGCGCCTACTGGAGTGGAACGTCCTGGGGGCGGACATGGAAACCTCCGCCGTATTCACCATCGGGCAGCGACTCGGACTGCGCACGACAAGCCTCTGTGTGGCCACAGTTGATGGGCATACGGGCAGGATGCTTGAGCCGGCGGAGCGGGAGGAGGCGGAGCGGCGCCTGGTGGCGGCTGTCTTGCATGGTCTCCGCGCCGCCGTGGACGAACGATGAGCGGCCGTCGGTATCTTGATGATCTGATCGCCCGCTTTGAAGCGCTCCGGGCGAATCAACTGGAGCCGATTCAGCGCGCGGCGCAGTACTGTGCCCGGGTCATCGCCGGAGGTGGTCTCGTCCACCTCTTCGGGACGGGCCACGGCAGCATCCCCGCTCTGGAGGCCTTCCCTCGCACTGGCTCCTTTGTGGGGTGGCATCCCATCGTGGAGCCGGGGTTCAGCCCGCACCTGCGCGTGGGCGGCGAGGGGGGTGTCCACCAGTTCCGTTTCCTACAGGCGGCGGAGGGCTTCGGCCGGGCGCTGCTGGAGGCGCAGCCGATCCACCCCGGCGACGCGTTCGTGATCTGCTCTCATTCCGGCGTGAACGCAGTCATCGTCGAGGTGGCGCTGCTGGTCCAGCAGCGGGGCCTGCCCGTGATCGCCATTACCTCACTGGAGCATTCGCACCATGCCCGCCCCCGGCACAGCGGCAGGCGGCGGCTGTTTGAGGTGGCCGACGTGGTCATCGACACCGGTGCGCCTTTCGGTGACGCAGCCGTGGAGGTTCCGGGCCTGGAGATGCGGGTGGGGCCGGTCTCCACACCGCTGGCCGTGGCCGCCTTGCACGCGCTCATCGCCGAGACCGCCGCGCTGCTGGTGGCGCAGGGCCGACCTCCGCTCGTGCTCGGGCACATCGATCGTGAGGGTAAAGCGGTGCCGGCCGAACTGCGGTCGGAGTACATCTCCGCCTACCTGACGAGGTTGTGGAAGCGATAGAGGGTGGTGTGGCGATGAAAATGGCAGCGGTCACATACGGGCACCTGATCGGTGGGGAGTGGCATATCGGAACGGACACCTTCCCCGTGATCAACCCGGCCACCGGGGAGGAGGTAGCGCGGGCCACGCAGGGTACCGTGCGGGAGGCGGCGAGCGCCGTTGAGGCGGCCGCAGGCACCTTTCCGCGCTGGTCGGCGACGCCATCACGGGACAGGGCTGCGGTCCTGCACCGGGTCGCCGCGCTGTTGCGGGAGCGCCTCGCAGCGATGGCGGTGCTCCTCACACGCGAGCAGGGGAAGCCGCTGCGGGACAGCCGCAAGGAGTTGGCCACCACCGCGGACGTCCTTGATCTCTACGCGGAGGAAGCCCGCCGCGTGGGCGGGGAGGCGCTTCCCGGAGAGACGGGCGACACGTTTAGCTTTGTGCTCCGCCAGCCCGTGGGCGTCGTGGCGGCCATCGGCCCGTGGAACTTCCCGGTCGAGCTGCTCGCGTGGAAGATCGCGCCGGCGCTGGCGGCAGGATGCACCGTGGTCGCCAAGCCCCCCAGTGAAGCCCCGCTGACCGTCTTGGAAATGGGCCGTTGCTTCATGGACGCGGGACTTCCGGCGGGTGTCCTCAACATGGTCACCGGGCCCGGCCGCACCGTCGGCGAGGCGCTGGTCACACACCCTCTGGTGCGGAAGATCGCTTTCACTGGCTCCACAGCCACCGGGCGGCGGATCGGCGCGCTGGCGGCAGAGCAACTGAAGCGCGTCACGCTAGAGCTGGGTGGAAGTGCCCCCTTCATCGTCTGTGAAGACGCCGACCTGGAACGCGCCGTCCCCGATGCGGTGCGCCGCTCCTTTTCCCACGCTGGGCAGATTTGCATCAGCGTGAACCGGATCTACGTGCACAAGCGCCTGTTCGGCGAGTTCACCGATCAGTTCGTGGAGCGGACGCGGCGCCTCGTTGTTGCCGATGGACTAAGGGTTCCCGACGCCGATCTGGGGCCGATGGTCAGCGAGGCGGCTCGCCAGCAGGTCCAGGAGCACGTGGCCGACGCCATCGCCAAAGGAGCGCAGGTGCTCACCGGAGGCCGGGAACCCGAGGAGGACGAATACGCCCGGGGCTTCTTCTACCTGCCGACGGTGCTGGTCGACGTGGAGCCGGCGATGCGCTGCATGTCCGAGGAGACCTTTGGACCGGTGGCGCCGATCGCCCGCTTCAGCACCCTCGACGAAGCCCTGGCGATGGCGAACGCCACCGAGTACGGCCTGGCCGCCTATATCTACACCCGGGATCTGAAGACTGCGCTGGACGCTGCTGCGCGGCTGGAGAGCGGCGGAGTCGGCGTCAACGTGAACGACATCACCGATCTTCGCATGCCGTTCGGCGGATGGAAGGCGAGCGGCGTGGGGCGGGAGTTGGGTCGCTATGGCCTGGAATCGTACCTCGAACTGAAACACGTCCGGCTGCGTCCCTAGCCCCTGACCAGCGGGGACAGTCCGGGGCGGGATCGGTGTCGCGAGCCGTGTTGCCCGGTCGCCCGGCGCATGCTAGGATTGTTTACGCTGTACGTCAGGCGAATTCCTGAAAGGAGGGATGGGTAATGGCCGTCGTTGTCGCCCAGGCGGGCGTGGCACTTTGCCCATCCCGGCGCATGGATCGCTGAAGCCATAGCGCCCTTCCGTGCGCGGCCGTGGGCAGGTGCCCGCGGCCGTTTCGTTTTCACTCCAGCACGGGAGGGTAGACCGTGGACTCTCATTACAATCTAGAGCCGTTTGTCGGCATGGTGATCCGCGGCAGCGGTGCACTGGTGACCGTCCATGACGCGGCGGGCGGCGAGTGGCGCTGCGTGCTGCGCGGCCGCCTCCGCAGGATGGTCGGCAACGCGACGAGCCCTGTGGTCGTGGGGGACCGGGTGGAGGTGCGCCCGGTCGGCCCGGGAGAGGGCGCCGTGGAGAAAGTGCTCCCGCGCCGCTCCCACCTGACGCGCCGCCAGCCGCTGGGGTCGCGGCGGGATACCGGGCAGCGCGGCGAGCAGGTGCTGGCGGCGAACCTGGATCTGGCCGTGACGGTCGTCGCGGCGCCACCCCGGCCGACGGTGATCGACCGCTACCTGGCCCTGGTGCGTGCGGGCGGATGCACGGCCCTCGTGTGCGTCAACAAGATCGACCTCGTGGACCAGGACGCAGTTGAGGATGCGGTCGTGCCATATCGTCTGGCTGGAGTGCCGCTGCTGTTGACCAGCGCGTTGCGCGGCGATGGCGTCGACGATCTGCGCCGACACATCGGCGGCAAGTTGGTCGCCTTCATCGGCCCCTCCGGCGCGGGGAAGTCCAGCCTGCTCAACGCGCTGGATCCGGCGCTGAACCTGCGGGTGGGCGCCCTCAACGTCGCCGGAAAAGGAGCTCACACTACTACCTGGGCGGCGACCTACCGGGTGGCCGACGGGCTGGTCGTGGACACCCCCGGGCCTGCGGGAGATCGGCTTCCTGGAAAACGAAGGTGCGGATGCGGCGGGCGATCTGTTCCCGGAGATCGCGGCGCTGGCCGGGGGCTGCCACTTCCGCGACTGCACGCACACGCACGAACCGCGCTGCGCCGTGAAAGCCATGCTGGCGGCCGGGGAACTCGACGAGGAGGTCTACCGCCGGTACTACCGGCTTGCCCGCAGCGGCCGGCATTGAGAAAGTGAGTGCAGTTGCGGGAGGAGGGAGACGACGGCCACGCGCTCGGTTCGGCTTATGGTCTTCGGGTCTGGCTGTCGATCTTGCACAATTGGACGTGCGGTGGACCGGCCTGGCGGCGGGGTTGGTGGACTACAAGATCTCGGCGATTGACGCGACCTGGTCGGGGCTGCTGTCTACCCGACGCAAGTCCTAAGGGCTTTCGTAGATGTCGGCGCGGGACCAGGGGAGGGCGACCGCGCCCGCCGCGTCGGGTTTCGCCAGCAGGGCCTGAAAGACGCTGATCCGGCCGTCGGCGAACGCGTACGCACAGCCGGCCATGAAGATGCGCCAGGTGCGGTACTTGCCTTCGCCGACGAGGGCCACAGCTTCATCGCGCCGCGCTTCGATCCGCTGCACCCAGAGGTGCAGCGTGCGGGCGTAGTGCTCCCGCAGTCCCTCCACGTCGCGGACCTCAAATCCCGCGGACTCGGCGACGACCAGCGCGTCGCTGACACTGACGAGGTCGCCGTCGGGGAAGACGTGCGCGTTGATGAAACTCGCGCGGCGGCCCAACCGCAGCCAGATCGGTGGTACCCGTCGCCCCGAGATGCCGTGATTGAGGAAGAGCCCGCCGGGGCGGAGGAGCGCCCAGGCGTGGCCGAAGTACTCCGGCAGCCGCGAGCGTCCGACGTGCTCGAACATCCCCACGCTGACGACCTTGTCGAACGCCCCCTCCGCGACTTCCCGGTAATCGCGGACTTCGACCCGGCAGCGGTCCTGTAGCCCCGCTTCGGCGATGCGCTGCTGCGCCCAGCGGGCCTGCGGTTCGCTCAGCGTCACGCCGAGAGCCTGGACCCCGTAGCGCTGCGCGGCGTAGAGCACCAGGCTCCCCCACCCGCAGCCGATGTCCAGCAGGCGCTCGCCAGGTTGCAGGCGCATCTTGCGGCAGAGGTGCTCGAGCTTGGCCTCCTGCGCCGCGTCCAGCTCTTCCGTCCCTGCGGGGAAGTAGGCGCAGGAATAGACCATGCGGCGGTCCAGCCAGAGGGCGTAGAAGTCGTTGCCGACGTCGTAATGATGGCGCACGGCGGCGCGGTCGCGGTCCAGGGAGTGCACCGGTCCGCTCAGGCGGGCCCGCGCCGGGGCTGAGCCGGAGCGTGACGCCCGCGGCAGCAGCAGCGCCTGTACCGTGAGTCTGGCCCACTCCCGGGCGGGGCGGCGCGTAGTGGCGGCCCGGACCATGGCCGCGATGGCAGCTTCGAGGTCGCCCTCCACGTCGAAGTCGTTGCGGACATATGCCTCGCCGAGATTGAGGTCGGTGGGGGGGATGAGCATGCGGCGCAGCGCGCCCGGGTGGTTGAGTGCGAGGACGAAGCGCGACCCCGCGGTGCCGACGACCGCGCCGTTCCACAGCCTGATGGCATAGTCACGGGGTGGCCCGAACAGCAGGGTCAGCACCTCGACCGCCTGTGTGGCCGCGCGCTCATCGACCCGCCGTGCGGCGGGCTGCGTGATCACGCCCTCAACCTCCCCGTGTGGGTCTTCTGTACTTCGCTGCGCAGACGCGGACTCCCGCTGCGAGGGCGGAGGTGTTCGCCCGTTGGAGTGGTGCCGTCAGCCAGAGAACGTGGGGTGG
>Ga0209342_10006625_pt1 | contig 11706 bp, 10 predicted proteins | sample RifCSP16_2_FD_184023 | JGI IMG/M metagenome (GOLD analysis project Ga0209342, IMG submission 184023) | Soil microbial communities from Rifle, Colorado - Rifle CSP2_sed 16_2 (SPAdes) (version 2) | ecosystem: Environmental > Terrestrial > Deep subsurface > Rock core/Sediment | place: Rifle... | reverse complement strand
GATCACCGTCTCCGTCGGCATCGCGGGGTATCGGGACGGGGACACCGTCGACGACGTGATCCGGCATGCGGATCTCGCGATGTACGCCGCCAAGAAGGGCGGGAGAAACCGGGTTGTGGACTACGATGGCCTGGTCGAGCCAGAATGCAAAGCAAACAATCTCGATCAGCATAATCGCGGCAAAATCCCATTGCCACGGGAATAGACTTCGACTCGGTTCCCGGCAAAATCCGCAAATCAGGCGCAACAAGACGAGTCCGGCAAAGACGGCTCGCCCGGGCAGTCCCCGTAATCATTTGATTCATTGGAAATAATGTGGCGCGCCCCATCTGAAAGAATTCGAACCGCATCCGAAATCCCTATCGAGGTGGACCTGAAGGACGAAGACGTCGTCCCAACATACGTGAGGATTTCAGAAAAAGTGTTACATCTCAGCAGGTTAGGTATGACCTACACCAGCATCTCCGAATGCCTTGGGGTTAATGTGTGGATGGCGAAAAGGGCTACCCGCTGGGGCAAGACCCATCCAGATCACCGTGGACACCTACGGCCATCTGATCCCTGGCGCAAACCGTAAGGCGGTCAACGCTCTCGACGACCCGGGTTGGGATATGGAAGCCGCCCACAAAGCAAAAGACATTGATACCAATCAGAAAATAGCCATTATCCCCACATAATGTATTAGATAACATAGTGCGTTAGTTCGCTATTATCGAACTTTAGACGTATTTTTTCTAAATAAATTGTATAGACTATAACCGGCATATGTTCGATAATGACGAACGATGGCGATGGAACATCTCATACATAGCACGGCGGGGATCGAACTCGCTCGCATGCTCGCGGAGATCGGAGATCGGATCTTTACGGCTGAACGTGCGAGGGGCCTCGCCGCCTCCCTCGGGATCTCTCCGGGATACATCCGCCAGGCTCTGCACCACCTCGCTAGGTCGGGCTGGATCGTCCGCCTGCGAAGGGGTACCTACGCACTCTCGGGAGCAGTCCCGGGCAGCGTGCCCCTCCATGAATTCGAGATCGCGATGGCCCTCGTCCAACCGGCGGCCATCAGTCACTGGTCCGCGCTTAGCTACCATGGCCTGACCGAGCAGACGCCCAGGCATGTGTTCGTTCTGACCCCCGCGCGGTCGGTACCACGCCTGAGGGGAAAGAAGAAGCTCGCGGACCCTGGATATCCGGTAGGCAACACGATCTACCGATTCGTGCAGGTCAAGCCGGAGCGCTTCTTCGGAATCGAGGAAGTCTGGGTCGAGGAAGCTCGGATAAGGATTACCGACCCGGAGCGGACGCTCGTTGATGGCCTGACGGCGCCGCAATACTTTGGTGACTTTTCTGAAGTGCTCCACGCTTTCGAGATGCGAAGGCCCAAGCTCGAACTGGAACGGATCATCAATTATGCGCTGAAGCTCGATGCCGCTACTTCAAAGCGGCTAGGCTGGGTTCTGGAACATCAAGGGGTGAAGTCATCCCGGTTAAAGGATCTGCGAGCGGTCCCGATCAAGGGATACCGCATCCTCGACCCAACGGGTCCACGGCGAGGCCCCTGCGACAGCCGGTGGATGATCCAGGTAAACCTCCCCGGAAAGGTGAACGGATGAAGCCCTTGCGCATTCGCCTTCAGGAGGCCCGCCAACAAACGGGACTGCCATGGGAAGTCCTCGAGCGGGACTACCTGCTGTCCTGGATTTTGGCCGGGATTTCTCGCGTGGATGCCCTGCGGGATACACTCGTCTTCAAAGGCGGCACGGCACTCAAGAAATGCTACTTCGGAGATTACCGTTTCTCCGAGGACCTGGACTTTACCGGCGTGAGATCTGCGCCAGCCGGCCGCGCGATGACGGCGGTAATGGAGAGTGCCTGCTCTCTCGCCGTAAAACTCCTGGATCCGTATGTGCCTGTCGAGATCGTTTGCGAGCGCCACGTGGAGCGTGATCCGCATCCCGGCGGCCAAGAGGCTTTCGACATCCGGGCTCGCTTCCCCTGGCACCGGCGACTACAGACCCACGTGATGGTGGAAGTCGCGATGGATGAGAAGATGCTCAAAGCCCATCTTTATCGCACCGTCCTCCACAGCTACGGCGAGCCTTTGGAGATCCAGGTCCATGTGTACTCGTTGGAGGAAATCGTGGCGGAGAAACTTCGCGCCATTCTGCAGCACGCCCGGGCGATTGAGAACCGGGGCTGGGTCAGGTCCCGCGCCCGTGACTATTACGACCTCTGGCGGATCCTCGAAACCTACCGCGACCGTCTGGACGTCGCGGATTTCCCCGCGTTCCTCCGCGAGAAGTGCGCGATTCGGGATGTCACGTTCTCGGGGCCAGAGAGCTTTTTCCCCGATTCCATGCTCATGGATGTCGAGAAAACGTGGAACCAGTGGCTTGGCCCGCTGGTCCCGGAACTTCCTTCCTGCAAAACGGTGATCGAAGGGCTCCGCTCCCAAATTGCCACGCTATTGGGGACACCGAGGTAATAATCCGCAATAGCGCTCCTGTGCGCTAACGCTCCTCGGGAGATTTCCAGGACCGAAGACGTTCTAGGGCGTCGACACTTCCTATCAACTCGCGGGCGCTCTTCAGCCTGTCCAACATCCTCAATCGTTCGTCGGTATCCAATTCCGCCACTCGTCTTTCCGCATCGGCGAAAAACTGCTCAAGCCGCTTTGATTCGGCCCACCGATCAATGATCTGGAGTAGTTCTTCCTTGCTGTCCTTGAGAGCCTTTGCGGCCTGGCGCTCGGCTTCTTCACGCCGCCATTTCGCTTGTTGTACCTCCCACTGCTGGCGTTCCAATTCGGCCTGACGCTCTCCCTCTTCGATGAGGCGAGCCACGTCAACAACCGCTCGCTCCAGCTCTTTCACTATCGCCGAAATACGGCTAGCCAAGTCGCGATCTATTGTCTCTCGCCAATGATGCACCCACTTCGCACGCCAGTAAGGGGAATACGCCTGCAAGCAAAGCCGGCCGCTAGGAAAATCACGCTTGGTTGTCCAGGTGCGATCAATTGCATAGCGTCTTCGTTTCGGTGCCACGTATTCCGATTCTCGAACATACTCCCCATTAACGTAGCGAAACTCCACCTTCTCCGACATCTCGACGATCGACAACCCAAACGCCACCGTCCCGATGTACACGACGGTACAGCGCGCGGGTGACCAGTGGGTCCAGTATCTTTGAACCCCGCCCTGCCCCTCGCGTTCGTCCACTTCCACCCGGTGAAGGTGCTCGCCATGTGATGCGATAACGACTCGATGTCCACGGGATTCAAAAGACAAAAATAGTTGATTCGCAAAAGACAGCACCTTGTCGAGTCCCGTTTTCGAGACAGTCAGGTCAACCAGCAGCTTCTTGTAAGGTTTCAGATAGATGGAGTTAAACGACAAGCGCCCGGACTCGAAGAGTGACTTCGCCCCTTTGATCAGCGGATGTTGGTCTGGAAATGCCTCTGCAGGCCTGGTTCTCTTTCTTCGTCTCGAAATGGGCGGGCGAGGCAAGGGGCGCGTTATCTTGATCTGATCCTGGCCTCGCGACCAAACCAGTTCATCCCCGGGCCGTGCATCCGGCAGGTCAGGTTTCTTGGGAGCCTTTCCAACGGCAAGCTTGGCCCAGTATCCGCGCTGAGGCCTTGGGACGTTGAGCAAGGTACAGATCCGGCCCATGTAGCTCGACGAGACGTCGTACCGGGCCGCCACTTTGAGCATCGGCTCGGACCAGACGAGTGCGTATAGTTCCTCGCGCGTCAATTGAGCCTCGGTTCACACGAAATCCGCAACCCCCGCGCAACCAGACAGGGGGCCAGGCAGGTGCGCCAAAATGGCGACATGCAACTAGCCGAGCGCCTCGGGGTTAACCTGTGGATGGCGAAGAAAGCGGCCCGGTGGGGCAAGATCCAGAAAGCATAGGCAGGGCAGCATAGACAGGATTGACACGCGTGTCGATCAGGAAGATAATGTAACCCTAAAGGAGGTTACATACCATGCTGCAAGTCCAATTGGGCAAGGCCATCGACCTCTTCGCCGGTTGGGGTGTCCGCCAGAAAGAGCTAAGCCGTTTCCTCGAGGCCGGCGTCGTCAAAGCCAGCCTTTCCGGACGGGGAAAGGGAAGCCTGAGGTTGCTTGACGAGCACTCCGTCTACGACGTCTACCTCGCCCACACGTTCCATGAACTTGGACTCCCGCCGCGTCGGATCGCCAAGATCGTCGAAAACGTGCGACCGCACTACTCGGCCTGGATCACGGGTAAGCAGAAATGGCTTGTGCTCCGTTTCCGCCCGACCGAGAGCGAAGCCATGGCGACAACGACGATCCGGATCGACCTGTCGCAGCCTCTCTCCCTGATCCACCATTGCGAGTCCGAGAAGGAAGAGGTCGCCCCGATTCACCGGGGACGCCCAAAGGACGATTGGAGAAAGCGGTTTCGGGAGGCAGCGGACGCCATAGCCAAGGAGATGCGGGAGGCAAGGATCACCGAGGAGGACATCGACGAGGCCGTATCCGACGTCCGATCAGGGCGCAGTTCACGCGCCGGAAAGGGCGAGACGGCCGTTGTCACCATCACGGCGAGGTAAGCGCCACCGCTACGTTCTTGACACGAGCGTCCTCATGAGGGGAATCCAGGCTTTCTTCCCTCTCGCCCGGAAGGAGCAGGCCGTATCGGCCAATCCCTCTCGCCTTCTCCTCGAGAGATGGCTGGATAATAAGAAGCGCTCCTTCGATCTCATCCTGACCGAAGATATCCTCGACGAGTACAAGGAGGTGCTCAACCGCCTCCGGATCCGGGCCGCCCATAACGGCAACCTTATCGCCTCGTTGCGTCGTGGCGGCGTGCTGGTCCAACCTTGGTACTCCGTCGAGATCTCCCCTGACCCTGCTGACGATATCTTCTTCGCCGCCGCAATAGCAGGAAAGGCTCAAGCGATCATCACATCGAACCCGAAACACTTCCCGCCCGTCAACGGGATCAGGATCCTTTCCCCGAATGACGCCCTGAAGGAAATTCCCTGACTCATGTCGGATCTCGAATCACTCCGCAAGAAGATCGCCGAGGAAGAGGCACGGCTGGCCCGGATAGAGAAGGAACGGACGGAGGCGCTCACAAAGCTCCAGGAACTCAAGGACCGACTGGCAGTAGAAGATTCCGCACCCACTCTACCAAAGCCAATCCCGCCAGAAGGCCTGCCCTTCCCATCCAAGATTCCCTCTACCGCCGAGGAGAAGGTTGCCCTCTTCCGGAGCCTCTTCCGGGGCCGGGAGGACATCTTCCCTCGACTGTGGGAAAAACCGAAGACCGGCCGGAAAGGATACTCACCTGTCTGTTCGAACGAATGGGTCCAGGGCATCTGTCAGAAACCCCGCGTCAAGTGCGGAAAGTGTTCCCACCGGGCCTTCCTCCCTGTCACCGATCAGGTTATCCTCGACCATCTTCAGGGCCGACACGTGATCGGGGTTTACCCACTTCTTCCGGACGAAACTTGCTTTTTCCTTGCGGCCGATTTCGATGGACCGTCGTGGCAGGAGGACGTGGCGGCGTTCGTCGCAACCTGCCGCAGGATCGGGGTCCCGCCAGCGGTCGAGCGGTCAAAGTCGGGAAAGGGGTCCCATACCTGGTTCTTCTTCTCCGGCCCGGTTGCCGCCTCGGTCGCCCGGCAGATGGGCTGTCACCTCCTCACAGAAACGATGTCGTACCGCCACCAGCTCGGAATGGCCTCGTACGACCGCCTTTTCCCCAACCAGGACACGATGCCGGCAGGCGGGTTCGGGAACCTCATCGCTCTCCCCCTCCAGCAGAAACCGAGGAAGGATGGGAACACCGTCTTTCTCGACGACAATTTCAAGCCGTACCCCAACCAGTGGGCATTCCTCGCTTCCTTCCCTCGGGTTTCCCCGGAAGCGGTCCATGCGATCGCAGAAGAAGCGACACGGATGGACCGTGTGATCGGGGTGCCGTTGGCCATCCCGGAGGACGAGCACGACACGAAGCCGTGGACCCGCCCCCCATCCCGGAAGTCCGTCGCGGTCCCCATCGAGGGCCCCCTGCCTAAAGAGGTCCGGGCGGTCCTTTCCCAGCGGCTCTTCGTGGAAAAGGTGGGGTTACCCTCCCCCCTGGTCAATCGGATCAAGCGACTGGCCGCCTTCCAGAACCCCGAGTTTTACAAGAAGCAGAAGATGCGGTTTTCGACGGCAACTACCCCGAGGGTCATCTCCTGCGCCGAGGATCATCCGGAACACGTCGCCCTGCCGCGGGGGTGTCGGGACGATCTCTCCGAGTTGCTCGCCGGATACAACATCCATCTGGCGATCGAGGACAAACGGAACGAAGGGGAACCGGTCGCGTTTCGATTCCAGGGCCGCCTGACCGGAATGCAGGAAGAAGCGGTGAAGGCTCTCCTTTCCCACAACGATGGAGTCTTCGTCGCTCCGCCCGGCACCGGAAAAACGGTGGTCGGCGCATATCTCACGGCCGCGCGCGGGCGCAATACCCTTGTCCTTGTCCACAGGAAGCCGATCCTCGACCAGTGGGTCGCGAGGCTTTCCTCGTTCCTGGGAGTTGATCCAAAAACCATCGGCCGGATCGGGGGAGGGAAGAATTTGCCGACGGGCCGGCTCGATGTCGCCATGATCCAGAGCCTGGTCCGCAAGGGCAACGTGAACAACCTCGTGGCTCGGTACGGTCACGTTATTGTGGATGAATGCCATCACCTCCCGGCAGTTTCCTTCGAACGGGTTCTCGCAGAGGTGAAGGGTCGGTACGTCACAGGCCTCACCGCCACCCCGTATCGCCGGGACGGGCACCAGCCGATCATCCACATGCAGTTGGGTCCGGTCCGCTTTGCATCTTCACGGCAGCGCCACGCGACGGAACAGCCCTTCGAACAGAGGCTGATCCTTCGGGAGACAAATTTCGGCCCTGGCGAACTCGGCCCCGACGCGGGAATCCAGGAGATCTATGCCGTCCTCGCAGCAAACGAGGACCGCAACATGCTCATCTTCGATGATGTACTGAAATCGCTTGAAGAAGGCCGATCCCCTATTCTCTTGACGGAACGGAAGGACCACCTCGATCTTCTGGCCGAACGTTTTCGGAAATTCACCCGCCACCTAGTCGTCCTGAAAGGGGGAATGACCGCCCGGAAGCGGAGAGAAGCGATGGAGAGGCTCGCGTCGATTCCGTGCGACGAGGAACGGCTGGTACTCGCCACGGGCCGGTACATCGGCGAAGGATTCGACGACGTCCGGCTCGACACGCTGTTCCTCACCCTCCCCGTCTCCTGGAAAGGAACTCTGATCCAATACGCAGGGCGTCTGCACCGCCAGCGCCCCGAAAAGAGAGAGGTACGAATCTACGACTACGTGGACCGGAACGTCCCGATGTTGGCCCGAATGTTCGAGAAGCGGATGAAAGGGTACAGTGCTCTGGGCTACGCCAAGACGTCCGACGAAGAGCCTTCGCGGTCCGGGTACCTTCCGCAATCCCGACAGCCGAATTCACCCGCGTCGAATCGACACCGTCAGCCCCGGAGCGGCGCCGCCTATCCGCCAGAGGATTCGTTCTCATCGGGACGGCTGATCTTATCCGAAAGCATTCGAACCGCCTCGGAGATTCCCTTCGAAGTGGACCTTGTTGAGAAAAAACCTTTCCCGACTGGCGCGAAGGGTCCACGGCGGAAATGATGCATCCGCAGGCCGGACTCGACGCATCGGCGACCAGGGATCTCGCACGGCTACTCTTTCACGACCGTCGCTGGCCCTTCGCCTTCCGGCGAATCGGGAACGGGGAATTCCATGCATCCAGGTGAACTGGCTCGACTTCCATTCGACCGGTTGGTTCGAATTAAATAATGTGGCGCGCCCTAGAGGATTCGAACCTCTGGCCACTTGATTCGTAGTCAAGTGCTCTATCCAGCTGAGCTAAGGGCGCGTCTGTGAGGCAAGTCATCCTACTGTAAAGGAAATCCCCCGTCAACACCGTCCCAGCGGAACCTCTTTTTCACCCCGATAAAGTCGGTTGTTTGCGCGGGGTTTGCAGTCTATTCCGCCTTTCCTTACAGCCCCGCCTTGCGAAGACCTTCGAGAATCCGGTCCTTGTCCTTCTGCTATTTTTACGGGAGCCTTGTGGCAAAGGACTCCGCGGAAAATTTCGGATTGATGCGGAGGAGTTCCTTTGCCGTTTTCCGCGCTTCCTTTTCCCTGCCGTACGCCTTGACGGTTTCCTCGCAATCGCTTCCGTTCTGGAAATAGGCCATTCCCAGGTTCCCGTAGTAAATGCCGGGCGCGAAGGGCTCGAGGCGGATCGACTGTCTACGCCAGGATAGACACCGCCCTGTTTGACAAGCTCTGGAGCTCGACTTTCACTTCCGAAAGAATTTCGTTTCTGAATCCCAGCGACGGATCACGGTTTGGCGGTGAGCGTGCTCTCCCAGCGGGTCAACATCGCCCCATTGCGCGCCTGCACGACCACCTCGCGGACCATGCCGATGCCAGGCAGGTACTGGCGCTCCACCGACAGCCCGACGTCGGGCGAGGGCTGCTGCATCAGCACGATGTACCCGGGCGCTTCCCCGGCCGGCCCCTTCAGCATGACCGGCCCCCACATCCGGAACGTCTGCTTGAACGACTTGTCGGCAGGCTCGTACTGCCACCGCCGCGGGGTCTTCAGCGGCCACGGCCAGATGGGAGCGGGCGGCTCGAAGGTGCCCTCCTCGTCCCCGCTCTTGATCTTCGTCACGACCAGTCCGGCGTCGGTGAGCTTCCACCACTCCTCTTCCACGACCACGTTCCCGCGCCGGCTCACGATATGGGTCCCCATACCGTCGGCCCCGGCTGCGGTCTTCGTGAGCGGGGCCCGGAACCGGCCGTCGGTTTCAAGCACCATGCCGGGGGGAAGTTGGGGTCTCACCCCGGGCGCGAACTGCTGCTCGAAGGCGTACTGCCAGACCGTGCCCGGCTTCAAGGGCACCAGATCGCCGGGCTGTCCCACCTCCAGGGCCTGGACCGGTGCGACGTGGAACTCGGCAGATCGCCAGGGCTTCCCGTCGGCGGTCACGTCGAGCCGGTATTTCCCGGGCGGCAAGGGCCCGGCCTTCGAACGCATGTAGATGGACGCCCGGTCGAGACGGGCGATCGGGATAGTAGCCTTGTTGATGACCTGATTGGGTGGTCCGGCCTTTCCGACATCCACCGCCGTCCAGGTCGCTCCGAGGTTCCGGTACGACTCGCCCTTGGCGAGCCTGACGACAGCTGTGACCTCCTCCGTGGAGCCAACCGGAAAGCTCGTCGTTGGATAGACGGGCGAGTAGTCGGCGGCCCCGGCGAGGCAGAGCTGGAGGGTCTGCCCGTCGGCGGAGCCGTGAGCGAGCAGGAGAACAGCGAGTCCCATTATGATGCTACGGATCAGGAGGTTCTTCACGCGTTTTGCCAGCGTCATGCTCGTCTCCGTCAGCGTGTGACCGTGAACCGTAAGGTCACGACCAGTTCATCGCTCAGGTGGAAATCGATCCGGTAGTCGCCGATGGGCCAGGGCCGTCGCCCCCGGCGGAGCCGGAAGGTGCCCGCCACCGACCCCGTTGTTGTAATGATGCAGCCTGCTCCCGACAGGTTTCCCGAAACTCCGACGAACGGCAGAACAGGAGGATTGCACGGGGTTTGCGGTCCGGCCGGCCTCTCCAGAAGGGGCTGGTTCCCCTCCCTTGCTGCAAGATGCGTAAAGAAGGAATTTCCTGTCTCATCTTCCGCAGGAGTGCCTCCGTCCTACTTCACGCCGCAGGAGAAATCCATATCGAAGCTCGCCGTCACGTCAATAAACTTTCCTTTGAGCTTTTCCAGGCCCCCGAGCTTTGTGCCGACAATCGTCCCGGTCATCCGCCGTTTCCCCAGCGTGGCATCGTGCACCGTCAGTTTCAATATGCCCTTTCCACCAAACTTGCGTTCATCATTTTTAAGATCGAAGAATCTGACCCAAATCTTGTCGAGTTGAATATCCCCGGTCATGCCCGTCTTGATCGGATCCTCGCTCACGATGGAAATCTCTGCCTGTTCGTATGAACTCCCGTGCAGGATGCCGAAGTTGGCAAACATAGTCGGCTTACACTGTCCCACCAATCCCGTTTTCTCGTCCCCTTTCTTCCCTTTCACTTCCGCGGTCACCGCCCCCGAGACCTTCATGGTAAAGGCTTTGACCACATCCGCTTTGCCCCCAGCAGATGGACCGAAGGGACCGACGTCTCCTGCCGTCGCTATGTTACCCAATGCTCCTGCCACGCTAATCACAATGCTGCCGATGATCCTCAACACATTCCGATTCATAACCGTCCTCCCTTCAAATTCTCACCCGCCCTACGGCGCCTCAGCCGGATAGAACTTGATCTAATCGATTCCAATATTGTAGCTGACCTGATCCACTGAAACCTCTCCAACTGCAAGAGAGGAGTTCCCGCGTCAACACCCTCTCCGGAAATCCCCTTTTTCACCCAGAAAATGCCGGTTGTTTGCACGGGGTTTGCAGTCCGTACGGACTCCGGAGGAATTTCCCTTGTGCAGATGGAAGGGTCTAAGAGGGGCAGGTTACCTTAGTGCAGTCCCTTAGTGCAGGTGGAGGGAACCGGGGTGCGTTCGAAAACAGCAACATCGGCGGCCTAGCGGAAAGTGATCCGAGGCGAATCCGGCTACGGATGCCAGGCACCTAATGAAACACAGACGTGGGCGGAAAGCGGGATCAGGATAAGGATGCCATCGCAGTTCGGGGCCGCGGACAACCGACCCAGGGAGACGATCATGACAAGGAGAAGGACTGTCGGAGCATTGACATTGGCAATCATGCTAGGCGCCGGTGCCTCCGGAGCATGGGGACACGGTGAGAAGGATGCGCCGCGAGGGACCCCGCCTGAAAAGCTCGGAAAGGTGGACTTTACCGTCTCGTGCAATGCCGCCGCGCAAGAGGAGTTCAACCGGGCCATGGCGCTATTTCATTCCTTCTGGTTCGACCCGGCGAAGAAATCTTTCTCAAAAGTCCTCCAGCACGAACCGGAATGCGGGATGGCGCACTGGGGCATCGCGATCATGACGATGGGGAATCCCTTCGCGTGGCCGCCCAACCCGGTCGCGCTCAAGGCGGGTGCGTCGGCGATGGCGGAGGCGAAGCGGGTGGGCGCCAAGAGCGAGCGCGAACGGGCGTACATCGGTGCTCTGGGCGCGTTCTTCGAAGATTGGGAGACCACCGAGCACCGGCCGCGGGCGGTGGCCTTCGAGAAGGCCATGGAAGGCGTTGCGGCGCAGTATCCGCAGGACGTGGAAGCACGGATACTCTATGCCCTCGTGCTGAACGTCACGGCGCTGCCCACCGACAAGACGTTCGCCAATCAACTCAAGGCGGCTGGCATCCTCGAGCCGTTGCTCAAGCAGTACCCAGACCACCCGGGGGTCGCCCACTACCTGATTCATACTTACGACTATGCCCCGCTGGCCGAGAAGGGGCTTCCCGCCGCCCGGGCCTACGCCGGGATCGCGCCGTCGGTCCCGCACGCGTTGCACATGCCCTCGCACCTGTTCAGCAGGGTGGGCCTGTGGCGTGAGATGGTGGAGGGGAACCGCGCCTCGTATGCGGCTGCGAAGAACGAGCTGACGGAGAAGACCCTCGACATCGGCACCTACGATGCCCTGCATGCCATGGATTACATGCTCTTCGGTCATCTGCAGC
>Ga0209342_10006620_pt1 | contig 11713 bp, 13 predicted proteins | sample RifCSP16_2_FD_184023 | JGI IMG/M metagenome (GOLD analysis project Ga0209342, IMG submission 184023) | Soil microbial communities from Rifle, Colorado - Rifle CSP2_sed 16_2 (SPAdes) (version 2) | ecosystem: Environmental > Terrestrial > Deep subsurface > Rock core/Sediment | place: Rifle... | reverse complement strand
GCAACGTAGGCCGACACTGTTTCGGGCCAGAACCAAAGTGGCCTGTTCAACAGTGTCGGCCTTTTGTCGTCTATCTGAATAATGGAGGTCGCCATGAGCCGCAATCCAAAATCCCGCCGGTTGGGGCACTATTTTGACCTCCCGCCGCGCTGGCGGTGGATATTCTGGCCGGTCGTTGCCGCCAGCGGCGGCGGAACAGCCATTGCCCTGTGGCTGGAAGAAGAAGCCATCACCGCGGCTGAATGTGTGCCCCTCGCCGCACTGCCCGGCATGGCCGCGTTGCTGTATTGGTTCAATCATCTTGTCTTCAAGGCGACCCAGCCTCGCCGGGAAGACTTATCGGACAAAACTACTTCAGGAGAGAAGAATCGATGAAACCTTTACCCAAAGAGTCAACGCCACACTGGCATACCCTGCCCATCGAAACAGTATTCTCTCGCCTGAACGCCACGCCCGCCGGGTTGACCGGAGCAGAGGCGGTTCAGCGTCTGGCGGAACATGGCCCGAATGAACTGCAAGCCGCCCACCGCATCTCACCGTTGGCGTTGCTCTTCGAGCAGTTCAAGAATGTGTTGATTGTCATTCTGCTCGTGGCGACGGCGCTCTCCGCCTTCCTCGGCCACGGGACCGAAGCCATCGCCATTGCCGTCATCGTGCTATTTGCGGTGCTGTTGGGGTTTGTGCAGGAATACCGCGCCGAACGCGCCATCGAGGCCTTGCGCCAAATGGCCGCACCCACCGCCACCGTCCTGCGTGATGGCGAGGAAGTTGAACTTCCAGCCCGTGACCTCGTGCCGGGCGACGTGACTCTCTTGCGCGCCGGCGACAAAATCCCCGCCGATGTCCGACTCATTGAAGCGGTCAATCTGCAAATCGAAGAGGCCGCCCTCACGGGCGAGTCGGTTCCGGTGGAAAAACACGCCGCGCCAATTCCCGGTAACGATTTAGCCGTGGGTGATCGCAAGAACATGGGCTACGCTGGCACCGCCGCCACCTATGGCCGGGGCCGCGCGATGGTCGTCGCCACCGGCATGAACACCGAGTTCGGCAAGATTGCCCAAATGCTCCAAACGGTGGAAACCGGCAAAACCCCTCTGCAAGAAAACCTGGATAAGGTCGGTCACATGCTGGCGCGAGCCGCCTTCGTGATTGTGGCGATCATTGTCGCCCTGGGCCTGTTCCGCGGCCAGCCCTTCATCGAGATGTTGATTTTCGGCATTGCCTTGGCGGTGGCCGTAGTCCCGGAGGCCCTGCCCGCCGTGGTCACCATCTCGCTTGCCCTCGGCGTGCAGAGGATGGTCAAGCGCAATGCGCTCATGCGCCGCCTCCCGGCGGTGGAAACGCTCGGCAGTACCTCGGTGATCTGTTCCGACAAGACCGGCACACTGACGAAAGACGAGATGACGGCCCGCAGAATTTTTGTGGCCGGGCAAGTGCTGGAAGTGTCCGGGGCGGGCTACGAGCCGCACGGCCATTTCTCGCGCAATGGTTCCACCTTCGAACCATCCAACCCCTTGAAACTGCTACTGCGGGCCGCCACGCTGGCCTCCGACGCGCACATCGTCCATAGCGAGGCTGATGGCCGCTGGCACGTCAAAGGCGACCCGACTGAGGGCGCGTTGGTGGTCGCCGCCGCCAAAGCCGGGTTACACAAGGCCGACCTCGACACGCAATTCCCGCGCGTGAATGAAATCCCGTTCACCTCCGAGACCAAGCGCATGACCACGCTCCACACTGCGTCGGAGGGGGCAGTCGCCTATTCCAAAGGCGCACCGGAAATCATCCTCGACTCGTGTGCGCGGCAGTTGACGGCGGAAGGGGAGGCGGCGCTTGACGCCGCCAGTCGAGAGGCGATTCTGGAATCGGCCCGCCAGATGGCGAGCGAGGCCCTGCGTGTGCTGGCGGTGGCCTCCAAAGCGGGCGGGACACTGGAAACCGCCGAACACGACATGACCTTCCTCGGATTGGTGGGGATGATTGACCCGCCGCGCCCCGAGGCGAAGGCCGCGATTCAAACGTGCGAGCAGGCCGGGATTAAGGCCGTGATGATTACCGGCGACCACCCGCTGACCGCGCAGGCCGTGGCCCGCGAACTGGGCCTGCTTAAAAATGGCCGCGTGGTCACCGGAGCAGAGTTGGAAGCGATGAGCGAGGCTGAGTTCGAGCGCGAGGTAGAAAACATCGAGGTCTATGCCCGCGTCTCTCCGGCGCACAAACTACGCGTGGTCACGGCTCTACAAAAGAACGGCCACATTGTGGCGATGACGGGGGACGGGGTGAACGATGCGCCCGCACTCAAGAAAGCGGACATCGGCATCGCCATGGGCATCACCGGCACGGACGTGACCAAAGAGGCCGCCGCCATGACGCTCACGGACGACAACTTTGCTTCTATCGTCGCGGCGGTGGAAGAAGGGCGTGGCGTCTTTGGCAACATCAAGAAATATCTGATGTACCTGTTGTCATCCAACATCGGCGAGATTGGCCTGATGTTCGGGGCCACGTTGTTGGGCCTGCCCCTGCCGCTGACCGCCGTGCAAATCCTGTACGTCAACCTCGCCACCGACGGCCTGCCCGCGCTGGCGTTAGCGATAGACCCGCCCGAACGCGATCTCATGCGCCGCAAGCCACGCAACCCGCGCACCGGCATCTTCACCCGGCCCGTTGTCACCCTCATGGTGGTGGGTGGACTGTGGTCGGCGGCGGTCAACCTGGGCTTGTTCACGTGGGCGCTGAGCTCGGGCCGCAGCCTTGAAGAAGCCATAACGATGACGTTTGTCTCGCTGGTGCTGATTCAATTCTTCAAAGCCTACAACTTCCGCTCCGACCGGCACTCAGTGCTGAATCGGCCATTTGCCAACAAGTGGTTGAATTGGGCGATTCTGTGGGAAGTCGCGCTGTTAGTCTTAATCATCTATGTGCCTTTCCTGCACGATGCCTTCGGCACCTACTATCTGCCGCTGGTGGATTGGGCCATCGTCATTCTCTTAGCCCTCACCATTTCGCCCGTGCTGGAACTGGCGAAGTGGATGGAGCGGCGCGGGTGGTTTGGCGCGATCACGTCGTAAGACCCAATACGGTATCGAACTATTGACCGATTGATTAAGAAGAAATCAAGTGTATGGCTGAATTTGCAGAACAGGCGCGAATTTTCCTGGAGCAAATCATTGCCCGGCTGGGCTACGGCGGCATTGTGCTGGCGACAATTCTCGAAACCGTTTTTCCGCCATTGCCCTCGGATCTAGTGGTGCCCGCGGCCGGCCTGCTGGCCGCGCGCGGCGAGATGCATATTGCCGGGATTGTCATCGCCGCCACCTTCGGCTCGCTGATGGGCGCGCTGGTGTTGTATGCCGTTGGCCGACGAGCCGGGGAACCGCTCACACGGAAGTTCATCCGCCGTTACGGGCGCTGGCTGTTACTACGCGAAACCGATCTGGATAAAGTCGAACGGTTGTTTAACCGCTACGGCAAAGCCATCATCCTGTTTGGCCATCTCATCCCGGGCGTGCGCAGCCTGGTCTCTTTGCCGGCCGGGATGAGCCGCATGCCGTTGCCTCACTTTGCTCTGTTCACGATGCTGGGCGCGGGGGCCCGCGTCACTTTGCAAACCGTCACTGGCGCTCTCCTCGGCCACCACTGGCCGCGGTTGATCCTGGTGATCGAGGAGTTTGAGTGGCTGGTGTATCTACTGATCGCTGCGGCGGTGGCGGCTGGCCTGATGAAGATCGTCTGGGCCATGCACTCGCGCCTGGCAAATACTAAGACCGTCGAGGTGGACTGATATGGACTGGATTACCAACCCCGAAATCTGGGTTGCGCTCATCACCTTGACCACGCTCGAAGTCGTGCTGGGCATAGATAACGTCATCTTCACCCGGCCAGTCGTTAGCCTCATGGTGGCGGGCTATGGTCGGCGGCGGTCAACCTGGGCCTGTTTGCCTGGGCGTTGAATTCTGGCCGCCGCATCGTGTCCGACAGTGTCCGACAGTGTCCACGCCGACGTAAACACACGTCACGTGCTCGCTATAGTTGTTAAGTGTGCGCCATGTTTGGCGCTGGTACGGTGAGTATGACCATTGAACTCGTCTTGATTGGATTGCTCATCCTCGGCAACGGCTTCTTCGCCGCGAGCGAGATGGCGCTGGTAGCGGCCCGGTCAAGTCGGCTGCAAACTCTGGCAGAGGGCGGGGACCACCGGGCGACTACCGTTCTGCAGATCCGGGCAAAGTTCGGCGAGACGACGGCCGCGGTACAGGTGGGTGTGACCTTGGTGGGGACGCTGGCCGCCGCCCTGAGCGGCGCAGGCGCGGTCCGGCAACTGGCGCCCCTCATCGCCTCAGTTCCCGGCTTGGCCCGGTACTCGGAAGAGATTGCGGTGGGACTGGTCGTGGTGGTGCTCTCATATCTCTCATTAATCTTCGGCGAACTAGTGCCCAAGCGCCTGGCGCTGCGGAATGCCGAGGGGACGGCGATGCTGCTGGCCGCGCCGGTCTATTTCTGGTCGCGGCTGGTCTACGTCCCCAGCCGCCTGCTCGCGGCTTCCACCAACTTAGCCTTGCGCCTGCTCGGCGTGAAGCCGATGCCTCAACCGACGACGAGCCAGCAAGAGGTGGAATTGATCGTCCGCCAGGGCGCGGCGGAGGGCGTCTTCGAGCCAGCTGAGCAGGCGCTGATCCACGGCGTGTTCCGTTTCGGCGACGGCACCGCGCGCGACATCATGACTCCGCGTACTGAGATGGTGGCTTGGGAAGTTAACCGCTCGGTTGCCGAGGCCCTGTCTATGGCGCGCGAGGCCGGGTTCTCGCGTTATCCCGTGTATGAAGGTGATCTGGATCAAATCGTCGGGATGGTGCATGTGAAAGACCTGAACCGCGTTTCGGAGAAGGCCACGCTGCGCGGGCTGGTGCGTGAGGTGTGTATCGTACCGGGAACCGTTACCCTGCCCAAACTGTTTGCCCGGCTGCAGAAGGCGCGTACGCAACTGGCCGTGGTGCTGGATGAATACGCCGGCACCGCCGGGTTGGTGACGTTGGAAGACTTGTTAGAGGAGATCGTGGGCGAGATCAAGGACGAGCATAGCCAGCCGGATGTGTTCCTCCAATGGCAGGCCGATGGCACACTGCTTGCCTCCGGGAGAGCGCCCGCGGATGAGGCGGCGGAGACGTTAGGTATCCCGTTAGATCGGCCTGGTGTTTACAAAACGCTGGCCGGGTTTGTCCTGCACCGACTGGGCCGTATCCCGACGGCGGGTGATCGCTTCGTCTTTAAAGGCTTTGTGTTCACGGTGTCCGAGATGGATCGGCTGCGGGTGGCGTGGGTTCAAATTGCCCCGGCCTCTCCCTCTGGCCGAACGGAACGTGAGCAAGCGCAGGGCCAACTGGAAAACGATGAATGAACGACCGTGTTCGAACTGAGTCACCGCCAGCCGAGTTGCCCAAGTCCGCCTGCGTATTGATCATCGCCGCGTGTATTTTGGGCCTGGCGATACTTCAGCCGGCAACATGGTCGGCTCGAACATTTCCAACCGGGGCAGCATTTTTCAGGAAGAGACGAGGTGCAACTCAATGCCAAAACGAACGGCGCAATCAACCCGCACCGGCCAGTTATCCGGGGTGCAATTGGAGATCAGCGGCATTCATAACGATGGCCTGCGCGAATCCGTCACCCTCATCAATCGGGGCACAGTCGTGCAGCCGCTGGGCGGCTGGGCGCTGGCTACCCTGCGGGGCGAACGCTTCTACTTTTTTCCCGATGACTTAATCTTGCGACCAGGAAAGATGGTAACTGTTCACAGTGGGCAGGACGCACCTGACATGTCCTCGGCAGCGCCGCATGAACTGCAGTTGGTGTGGGCACACGAGCAGATGTGGAACAATGGCGGTGATATGGCCGTGCTGTTCGATGCCAACGGCGTGGAGGTGGACCGCTACGCCTATCCACACGAACGGATAATGGGCAGCGGCAACCGACGCCGCAAGCGACTGCTGCATGACGGCGAGACCTGGTGCATAGAGGATCAGCCAGCTTAATAGTATCGCTGAGAGAGAAGTTACTTCTCTTCACCCGGCGCCCGCGGGGCTCGTGTTGATCTGCCAAGTAGCGGACGCGAAGCGGGCCGAAGCCTCGCCGGAGCCTACACGCCCGGGCTGGTCGTGGTCGCTGCGCGTGCGCACCGCAGCGCCAGACCGGCCCGGGTACCTGGAAAAGAGTCATGAGACAAGAGACAAGGAGCAAACAATGAGACGAGCAAACGTACCGAAAGAACCCGGACCGAGCGACTTCCTCAATCCGGAATGGATCTCCCGGACTCTGCGCTACTGGCTATCGCCCCGCCTGATCTGGGTCGTGGTGATCAGCGTGGTGGGCCTGTGGCTGCTCTCCGGCTTCTACATGGTCGGGCCGGGCGAGCAGGGCCTCGTGCTGACGTTTGGCCGGTTGACCGGCGTGCGCGAATCCGGGTTGCACTACCGCCTCCCGGCGCCCATCCAATCCCAGTTTGTAGTAGACACGGCGCAGGTGCGCACGGCCGAGGTCGGCTACCGCACCGAGGCCGGCAGCCAAAATGTGGTGCTGGAAGAGGCGCAGATGCTCACCGGCGACGAGAACATGGTCGTGGTGCAACTGTTCATCCAATACCTAGTGCAGGACCCGGCGGCCTACCTCTTCCAGGTGCGCGACGCGGAGGATGTGCTCAAGGCCTCGGCCGAGATCGCGCTGCGCTCCGCCGTCGGGCAGAACACGATTGACTTCACCATGACCGAGGGGCGAGTGCAGGCGCAGGAACAGGTTAAGACGCTCCTCCAGGCGCTGCTCGACCAGTACCGAACCGGCCTGCTGGTCACCGAGGCCCGGCTACTGGCCGTGGACCCGCCGGCCGACGTGCGCGATGCCTTCCACGACGTGGTGCGCGCGTTCGAGGATCGGGAGCGGCTAGTCAAGGAAGCTGAGGGCTACGCCGAACAGGTGGTGCCGGCGGCGCGCGGCGAGGCGGCCCAGATGGTGCTGGAGGCCGAAGCCTACCGCGAGCAGCGGCTGATCCGGGCGGAAGGTGACGCGGCCCGCTTCCTGACCCTGCTGGCCGAATACCGCAAGGCCCCGGAGGTGATGCGCGAACGGCTGTACCTCGAAAGCATCGAACGCGTTCTATCCGGCGCGGATATCTTCGTGTTGGAAACCGGCAGCGGCGGAGTCTTGCCGTTCCTGCCGCTGACCGATCTAACCCCGGCTGCGCCGCCGGTCGTCGTTCCCACTGAACCCGAAGCGCCGCCCGCCCCATAATGGCTTATCGAGTACGAGTATAGGAGCAAGCCCATGAAGAAACTCATTGTCATCGGCGTATTGGCCGTGTTGGTCTTCGCCGCCTTTCAGTCGGTGTATTTCGTCGGCGAGTGGCAGCAAGGCCTGGTGTTTCAGTTTGGCGATCCGGTGCGGGTGGTGCGCGATCCTGGCCTGTACTTCAAGGCGCCCCTCGTCCATGATTTGGTCCTGCTGGACAAGCGCGTCCTGGGCACCGAACCCCAGGGCGCCGAGTATCTGACCCTGGACAAGAAACGGCTGCTGGTGGACCACGTCTCGCGTTGGCAGATCACTGATCCGCTGCTGTTCTACCGCACCGTGCGCAACGAGGTCGGGGCCATGGCCCGGCTGGACCAGGTCATTGCCGGCCGGTTGCGGGAGGAGATCGCCAAGCACAACTTTATTGACATCGTCCGCGAGAAGCGCGAGCCGATTATGGCGACGGTGACCGACGGCGTGCAGGAGGCGGCCGCGTCGTTTGGCATCACGCTGCTGGACGTGCGCATTATGCGGATTGACCTGCCGACCGAGGTGCAGGCCAGCGTTTTCGCCCGCATGCAGGCCGAGCGCGAGCGGATCGCCAAGCGCTACCGGGCTGAGGGCGAGGAGCAGGCGCTGGAAATCCGGGCGGCGGCCGACAAAGAGCGCGAGATCATCCTAGCCACGGCGTATGCCCAGAGCCAGGTCCTGCGGGGCGAAGGCGACGCGCAGGCCGCGTTGGTGACCGCAAAGGCCTTTGGTCAGGACCTGGAGTTCTACGGCCTGGTGCGGCGGCTGCAGGTGTACGAGACGATCCTGGGCGAGGGATCAACCATCATCCTGCCGCCGGACTCAGATCTGTTGCGCTACCTGGAGTCGCCGACTTTTGTGCCGCCCGCTGACGCGGAAACGGCGACGGCGGGTGACTGACGTCTTGAGGAGAAACTCCATCATGCGCAAACAAACTCTCATTGACGGACTGAACCACGACCTGGCTGGGGAATACCAGGCCATCCTGCAATACCTGCAACACTACTTCGTGATGAAAGGCCCGGAGCGGCTGACGGTGGGCGAACTTTTCAAGAAGATCGCCATCGGCGAGATGAAGCACGCCGAATTCCTGGCCGAGAAGATTGTGGCGCTGGGCGACGTGCCGACTGTGACGCCATTGCCCATCGTCCAGCCGGCCACCGTACGCGCCATGCTGGAAGCGAACCTCGCCGCCGAGCGGCAGGCGATAATAGACTACATGCCGATGCAGCACTCGCCACCCTGTTGGGATTGCTGGCCCTCGCGCTCAGCCTGTGGGCGCTGAGTCGCAGGTGGCTGATGCCCGCCCATCCTTGTCACTGTTCATTCACCGTGGAGCAACCGCAGCAGACTTTAGGAACCAATGATGCGCGACATCATCCATCGGCATAACCGCCTCAATGGCATCACTTTCAGCATCATTGAGTTTGGGCTGATTGCGCTGTTCGTTGGCGCATTCGGAATCTATTATCGTACTTGTTTAGCGTCTGGTTGCAGTTGCTCCCACATCTGGCGCGTTGGCGCGAAAAACGCCATGCGTAGCCATATGTGCCCAAGAGACTGACCGCCTCAGCGCCCTCGTCACCGACCTGCTCGATCTCTCGAAGATTCAGGCCGGGACCTTCGTCGTCCACCGCGAACCTTGCGCTCTCGCTCCGCTCGCCGAGCGCGCGGCTGCCCGCGCCCGCCCCGCCCCGGCGCTCGCCTGTCTTTCGACATCCCGCCTGACCTCCCCGCTTTCCCGGCTGACCCGCCGCGCATCGAGGCCGTATTGCGCAACCTGTTCGAGAACGCCGTCAAATACTCGCCCCCTGATTCGCCCATCCGCCTCACCGCCCGGCCGTCCAATGGCCGCCTCCTCATCCACCTGGCGGACGAGGGGCCGGGCATTCCGCCCGAACATCGCGGAAAAATTTTCGACCGCTTCTATCGCATTGAGTCCGGCCTCGCGCGGCAGGCCAGCGGCGCGGGCCTGGGCCTCGCCATCTGCAAGGGGTTCGTAGAGGCGCACGGCGGAAAGATATGGGTCGAGCCAAGCGGGAGGGGGACAGTATTTGCCTTTACCTTGCCGATGGGACAAATTGCCGGTTTGTCAAAACCCGTGGGACAAGCTGGCAGCTTGTCCCACCCACCCTCGTAGGACAAGCCGCTGGCTTGTCCTAACGCTGGAGGGCAAGCCGCTGGCTTGTCCGGCCCCAAATGAGCAACCTCGACTACCAAATCTTCTACCGCCGCCACCTCCCCCACTTCCAGCCCCCGGTGCGACTCTGTTCATCACCTTCCGCCTCGCCGGTTCCATCCCGGCAGAAGCGCTGGAACAACTTCTCGAAGAAAGCCAGCGCATCGAGGCAATGCTCGCCAAAATTTCCGACCCGACGGAACGCCGCCAGCGCGCCTGCGAGGAACAGCATCGGCTCTTCGGCAAGTGGGATAAGGCCCTCGACGCCAGCCAGAGCGGCCCGTTCTGGCTGCGCGAGCAGAGTATCGCCGCACTCATCGCCGAGAGTCTGCACTATCGTAATGGCAAGGTCTACGATCTAGACGCTTTCTGTATCATGCCTAATCACATTCATCTGGTCTGTAAACCGCTGCCTAAAACGGATGGCCCATATCATGCTATCTCCGCTATCATGCATTCTCTCAAAAGCTACACGGCCAATGAAGCCAACCGGTTACTTAGCCGAGACGGCGCTTTCTGGCAGCATGAGAGTTACGATCATGCAGTCCGCGACGACGCCGAATGGCGGCGTATCATCAATTACGTGTTGAACAACCCCGTCACTGCCGGCCTCGTCTCAAACCACGAAGATTGGAAATGGTCATACTGCAAATACCCGTAGGGCATGCCGCTGGCTGGCCCCGCTTTGGACGATCTGGCAGACCGCCCTACATCTTCGTAGGGCATGCCGCTGGCTGGCCTCGCTTTGGACGATCTGGCAGATCGTCCTACGATGACCTATGAGTTCCCGTACCGCTGTCCTCGTCGTTGATGACGAACAGCCCTTGCGCGACTTCATCCGCAAGAACCTCGCCGCGCGGGGGTTTGCCGTCCACACGGCCGCCAACGGGCTGGAAGCCCTCGCCCTGTTCAATACCCACCCCCTCAACCTGATCATTCTCGACGTGATGATGCCTACGATGGACGGCCTGGAGACCACGCGCCGCATCCGGCAGAGCTCACTCGTGCCTATCATCATCCTCACCGCCCTCGGCGAGGAGAAAGATAAAGTCGCGGCGCTCGACCTCGGGGCCGACGATTACCTCACCAAACCTTTCGGCGTAGAAGAACTCATGGCCCGCGTGCGCGCCGTGCTGCGGCGGGCCAAACCCCAGCCGCTCTCCACCTCGGCCAAAACCCTGCAAGCCGGCGATCTCCTCCTCGACCCTGCCGCGCACGTCGTTACCCGGCGCGGCGAGCCGCTCAAATTTACCCCCACCGAATTCGACCTGCTCTACCACCTCATGCTCAACGCGGGCAAAGTCGTCACCCACCGGGAGCTGCTCCAGCGCGTGTGGGGCGCGGAATACGGCGACGAAGCCGAATACCTGCGCGTCTACATCCGCCGCCTGCGCCAAAAAGTCGAAGCCGACCCGCTTAATCCCCGCCATATCCTCACCGAACACGGCGTCGGATACCGTTTTGAGTAGGGCAGCCGCCCGGATCTGTCCGCCGGCCCAGTAGAGATATTCCTCCGGAATGTCTCTCCCCATCTAATTCATCTCGACCCTGCGCCAGGCGACTGACCGCCTTCGCCACTCCTTATTCACGAATTTTTTATATTTCGCCCGGGGGAGTTTATGCGCCGTTTCCGCCTTTGACGGTAGAGTGTTTAGAGAGGCGCTCCTCGCTGCGAAAGGAGGTCATACCCGCTCTATATCTCAGTCCGTTTCCTCATCTAACCACTTCCATCCCTGGAGGAGAAAAACTATGTCTCGCAAAATGCTCAATCTGATCAACCTGTTTGTCGTCCTGGCGTTCGCCCTCGCCGCCTGCGGCCCCGCAGCGACGACGGCCGCGCCGACGGCGGCCCCCACCCAGCCCCCGCCTCAGCCAACCACTGAGGAACCGCAGGCGACGGTCGTCCTGACCGAGGCGCCCATCCCCACGAAAGAGCCCGAGACCCTGGTCATCGGCTTCACCGCCTCACAGACGGGCGCGCAGAACGTTCCCTCAACGGGGCAATTGAACGGCCTGCAGCTATGGATGAAACACGTCAACGAGGCGGGGGGCATCCAGTTGGCCGATGGCGCCGTGCTCAAGTTTGAAGCCAAGTTCTATGATGACGAGAGCAACAAGGACCGCGTGCAGGAGCTGTACACCAAACTCAGCACCGAAGACAACGCGGACTTCCTGATCAGCCCATACTCCAGCGGTCTGGCTGACGCGGCCGCCGTCATCGCCGAGCAG
>Ga0209342_10006617_pt1 | contig 11714 bp, 10 predicted proteins | sample RifCSP16_2_FD_184023 | JGI IMG/M metagenome (GOLD analysis project Ga0209342, IMG submission 184023) | Soil microbial communities from Rifle, Colorado - Rifle CSP2_sed 16_2 (SPAdes) (version 2) | ecosystem: Environmental > Terrestrial > Deep subsurface > Rock core/Sediment | place: Rifle... | reverse complement strand
CCAGCGCAGTTGGTCCGGGTCGTTCCAGTCCATCCAGTAGCCCAGGCGGATGGACTGCTCGGTCTGCACGGCGGCGTAGCGCAGCACGCGGGCTTTGCACATGCGCACGAACTGCTCAAGCCCGTAGTTTTCGATATCTTTTTTGGACTTGAAGCCCATCTCTCTCTCGACCTCGACCTCCACCCACAGGCCCTGGCAGTCGAAGCCGTTCTGGTAGCGCAGCTTGCGGCCGCGCATAGTCCAAAAGCGCTGGAACAGGTCTTTATAGGTGCGCCCCCAGCCGTGGTGGACGCCCATCGGGTTGTTGGCGGTGATCGGGCCGTCGATGAACGACCAGGGCGGGTCGTCCTCGTGCCTCTGGCGCAGCTTCTCGAAGGCGCGGCTTTGCGCCCAAAAGGCGAGCAGCTCGCGCTCCTGGGCGGGGAAGTCCACCTTGGCGGGCACTTCTCGAAAAGGCATGGCTCCTCCTCAATTAAATAAAAACGCTCGTCCCGCACAGGGACGAGAGCGTGCGTTCAACGTATCTCCCGCGGTACCACCCTGTTTCCCGCCGAGGCGGGCAACTCAATCAGGCGCGGCCTGCAAGGCCAGACCCACGCCGCTGGTAACGGGCGGCGAACCCGGCGTTCTTACTGGCGCACGTCAGCTTGCTGGCGCTTGCCATCCTGGCGCACGCTTTCGGATTGCGGCTCCGGAAGGATTTTCGGCCTGCGCTCCTGCCCCGGCTCGCACCAACCCGGGTTCGCTGACAGAAGGCGGCAGGCTTACTCGTTTCCATCGTCGCCTTTACAGGTTAGATGGCGTGGATTAAACCATAGTTTTGGGAATAGGTCAACCGGGCTTCGGGTCTGGTGTCCGGATGTAGCGCGCCACGCGCCAGGCACCATCCGGCTCCTGGCGCCAGACCGCCAGTGCTCGCCAGGTGAGCGACGTCGGATCTCCACCCGCCTTCGGAACAAAGGTTCCCCAGTAGCGGATCCGTTCGAACGCCCATGGCGCGAAGATCACGGTCTCATCGATCTCGAAATGGTAGTCCGTGGTGTACGCAGCCAGGAACGGGCTTAGTAGGTCGCGATAGCCAGCCTTAGTCAGCGTCGGGCGGTTTTCGATCATGCCGACGAAGTCCTCGGTCAGGTATGTGAAAGCCCGATCCACATCTCCGCTGTTGATCGCGGCGATGAAAGCGGCGTGCGCCTGCCGGATGGCGCTTTCCGCCTGGGCAGGCGGGCTATCCGGGTGCGCCGCTCGCTGGGGTTCCCGTTCGAGTAGAGACTTCTTTTCTTGTTTTGTCATCCAGGCAAAAGAATGCTGGCGCTATGGATAGTTCGGAACGTTCAAGCCCAAGAGAATGTCTCGCCGATACCGGGCCATGCCTTCTTCGACGATCCCATTGCTTAGCACCCCTGACCCGCCTCGGGGCAAAGCCTCTTTGCCTGCAAACAGCGGATCATCCGCAAACGTGTAAGCGGCCACCTCGTAGGCGTTCTTGTCGGGTTCCTTCACAATCAGGTGGATATGGGCGAGCATCCCTCCTTCTGAGCCAGGCCGGGCTGTCAAGAAGGTGTAGGCTCCCTGCGCATTGGTGCGCAGCCAACCCCGCAGTGTGCCATGCACCTGGGCACAGCCGCGCAGGTCGCCTGTCTGCGGAAAGTGTCCGGTTTGGTCAGCGTGGTAAATATATAGAATGACCCCTTGGGCAGGGGTGAGGCCATTGGACTGATAAACAACACCGCTGATTTCGATTTTGTTCTGGTCTGCTTCCGTATAGTCAGAGAGGGTTCCGACGTGTTGCAAGTCTTCGTCGTGCGAGTATTCGAGCGCGCCTTCACAGCACAGACAACTGCCGCCCACCACCTCGGGATGGGTGACTTCATACCAGCGATTGGAGAGCGTGACTCGGATGCCACCGAAGTCAAAGACGAAGCTCACGCCTGTTCCAATGCCGAGAAGTATGGTCCAGATAGCGATGAGGGATTTTCTGCGCATTCGGCTGTTACTCCCGAATTCTATCTCAACTTACGTGCACCTGAGTTTATCGTGACGGCTTGGCTGAAAACGTACACGCCCAATTGTTGAAAGAACTTATCTAAGATGTCAGTTTAACGAACAGAGCGACATCAAAGATGTTCCAGATCATCCAAATCTTTATATCTTCCGCTTGCTTTTTTATTGATTTTCAAGTGTTTTAGGGAAATGATGTTCACTTGAACGCCATCCAACTCGTCTATTATTCGTTCTTGGTAGCATTCATCGAATTCAACGCCTGAAATAGATGTAGCAATTTCAATTCGGATGGGAGGCACTCCCATCCGAATGATTTGATCCTCTTTTAGAAATATTTCGGGCTTCAACTCGGGGACGTCAAAACCGAATTCTTTCAAGGCAGTTGTAATTTTTTCTGCATTCAGGGGATGTGTCGCGATCCAGACATCCATATCCGCAGTCGCTCTTGGATAACCATGATAGCCAACCGCATAGCCACCGATTAGCAAATAGTCAACTCGATGAGCGTCGAGTAATCGTAAAAACTCTTTGAAGTCTGGTGGAAGCTGGGCTGTAGCCATAAATGATTCGCCGCATTACTTCGATGGCATACAAACGCTGATAGGGAGATTTTAATTTCCAGTAATCCTGCTCATCGGAAGGTTCTAACAGAGATGATATTGATATCGCGGTTTTATCAATCCTGAGGTTAAAGGAGGCGTCCATACGATGAATATACCAGCAAATAGTCATCTCGTAAACAGGCGATCCTTCTTCTGCATTAGACTTTTGCCTGGGCCAGGCAGGGCTGGTGCACTATTGATGTGCATTTCCTACCTGAGAAGTGATAACATCATATTGGAATTTACTTTGTATGATACCGGCTGAAAATCCCCATCTGCGGGCGGTCTTGCAGGCGCTGTTCGTGGTCTTTCTATGGGCCACCTCCTGGGTGCTCATCAAGTGGGGCCTGGAGGACATCCCAGCGCTCACCTTTGCCGGGCTGCGCTACACGCTGGCGTTTCTTTGTCTCCTGCCGGTTGTATATTTCTCCAGCGGGGCGCAGGATAGGCATACTCAGGCGCGGAAATCCTGGGGTCGCCTGGTCATACTGGGCCTGCTTCTATACACCATCACGCAGGGGGCGATCTTCCTGGCTTTGTTTTACCTGCCAGCGGTGACGGTGAATCTGCTGTGGAGTTTTAGCAGTGTAGTCGTCGCGCTGATGGGCATGGTCTGGTTGGCTGAGCGTCCGACCCGCTTCCAATGGTTTGGCATCTGGTTGGCTGTGCTGGGCGCGTTCATCTACTTCTATCCGGTTACGATCCCAGCCGGGCAGCTCATCGGGTTCCTGGTGGCTGCCTGTGGGGTCATCGCCAATGCCGGGGCTGCGATTCTCGGGCGGGAAGTCAACCGGACGGGCGCAATCCACCCGCTCGTGGTGACCGCGGTCAGCATGGGGGTCGGTTCGATTACACTGCTGGGGACCGGCATGGTGGCGCAGGGGCTGCCGCAGATCAGCGCGCAGGGCTGGCTCATTATCGCCTGGCTGGCGATCGTGAACACGGCTTTTGCCTTCGCGCTTTGGAACCATACCTTGCGCACGCTTCCAGCGGCGGAATCGAGCATCATCAACGGCACCATGTTGATCTGGATACCCGTGCTGGCGGTGCTGTTCCTGGGCGAGCGGGTGACTGAGCAGGAGGTGCTCGGTCTGGTCGTGGTCGGCGTGGGGACGCTGATCGTCCAACTGCGCCAACCCGAGGCGCTTGCCCGGCTCCTCAAGCGGCGATCATAAGATCTGGGGCTCTGCTCACCTGAAGGGTAGCGCATAAATCGCTATCGTGCCGGAGCGGTAGATGGATACGGCCGCGGGGAGGTCCACCCGCGGCAGCAAGCCCTGTCGCTCCAGCACGTATTCGAGCGGGCGATTGCTCCCTGGCTCGACGACTACCAACAGGCGCTGATAGCCTGCGACCAGGCCCTCCTGGTAGTAATACTCAGCGGGTACATTGTACAGCAGGAAGTAGTACCTCAGCGGGTAATTGATCGGCACGGCGGCGAGCACGGCGTCTCCGTCTCGCAGGTTGTCTTTCAGGTACAGCGCCACTTCCTGTGGGATGCTTTGCTCCTCCGCATCTGCGGCGCGCGCCGCGGCCCGGTTGTCCAGCGCTCTGAAGGCGAGCAGAATCGCCAGACCCAGGGAAGCCAGGATGAAGGCGCTCTCCCACCAGCTGGCTTGTTTGAACTTGAAGCGCTGTAAGAGGAATTTTGCCAGCCCGACCCATCCTGCTGCCACCCAAATCAGGAACAGCGGCAGCAGGAACAGCCAGACCTTGGGGACGGCGACGATCTGCTGGACGACCAGCATGCCCGCCAATCCCAGCCCCACCGCCAGGTGCAGGGGAAAACGGTGCGCGGCGACCCGTTTATGGAATACGAGGGAAAACGCCGCGCCGGACAAGACGAGCAGGTCGAAGTATGCCGGCCAGCCCAGGCGCCACATCCGCCAGGTGGCGCCGACCCGCCCAGGGATGCTCTGCATAAATACCTCCCAGCCCGGCGAGCGCACGTATTGGTTGGCGGTCACCGCGCTGAAGCCAGACACTCGCAAGACAGGTACGTAGAGCAGCAAGGTGAGCGCGGCCGTTGCAAATCCAGCTCCGAGCAAATAGAGGGGGAACGACCTGCCGTAGGCTGACGAGGTATTCCTCCCCAGCCAGCAACAGAACAGCCAGACCATCAGCATCCCGAACGGATAGAGCATGGTTGGGATGGTGTAGAAACCCAGCGCTGTAGCCAACGCCAGTAGTCCCCAACCCGCCAGGTTCTTGTGGCTTTTCAGATAAGCCCCCAGGACCAGGCTGAGCAGCCAAAACAGAATCAGCATTGTGTAGCCGCGCGCGTTTGCGGAGTAGTCGATCAAAGCCCAGGAGGCGGCGACCAGGCCCGCGCTCAGCAGGGCGACCCGGCGGTCGTAAAGCAGCCTGGCTGCCAGGTAAGCCGCGGGCGCCAGCAGGGCGCCGCTCAGGAAGGCCGGCAGCCGCACTGCCCAGGGCTGCGGGCCGAACAGCAGGTAAGCGGCGCGCACCAGGACAGTGTGGAAGATGTGATTGTTGGGCAGGTGGTAATCGCTGATCGCTGCTCGAAACGGGCGCAGGGCGAAGGCGATGAAGGTATAGGATTCGTCGTAGCGGAAAGGCTGCGCCAATAATCTGCCGCGGACATATATCCCCAGGGCGAACAGAAAGAGCAGGCTGAGCAGGTAGCGGGGGTCGCGCTCGATGTTGAGCAGGGACCGCCGCAGTTCGCCCAGGTCCCTCCACAAATTTCGCCAGGCTGAAATCAGGCCCTGCCAGGCCCGCCTGGCCAGGGACTGGCTGGTGCCCCGGAAGAGGAATGCCCAGCAACCCGCGGCGAGCATGCCCAGGCTCAACAGCCCCAGCCAGATGCGCAGGGGCTGGAACAGCAGGGGGGTGAACGCCTCGACCTGGCCGTCTCCCGCCAGGGAGTCGATCAGCGGTTTGAGGGCGGAAAAGGGCAGCCAGGAGGCGATTGCCAAAATCCCGCCGCAGACGATCAGGGAGATAACAACCAGGAGCCAAAAGGCAGGGACTTCATTCCTCCAGGGTGCTGATATCGCCTTCGGGTAAACCGAGGGCGCGGGCTTTGAGCAGGCGGCGCATGATCTTGCCCGAGCGCGTCTTGGGCAGGCTGTCGACAAAGGTGATCTCTTCGGGCCGGGCGATAGGGCCGATCTCGTGCGCCACGTGGGTGCGCAGTTCTTCAGCCAACCTGTCGCTTTTCTCCACACCAGCCCGCAAGATCGCGTAGGCGTGAATGGCGTTGCCCTTGATCTCATGCGGCAGGCCGATAGCCGCCGCCTCGGCAACCGCCGGATGAGATACCAGGGCGCTCTCCACCTCGGCGGTGCCCAGTCGGTAGCCGCTGACCTTGATCACGTCGTCGATGCGCCCGATGACCCATATGTAGCCGTCGCTGTCCTTGCGCGCCGAGTCGCCCGCCTGGTACATGTCCCCGAACTTGCCCCAGTACTGGTCCTTGTAGCGCTGCGGGTCTTTCAGGATGGTGCGCAGCATGCCGGGCCAGGGCTTTTTGATCACCAGGTAGCCCTCCTCCCCGTTGGCCACCGGTTTACCTGCATCGTCGACCACGTCGACCTCGATGCCGAAGAGCGGGCGGGTGGCCGAGCCGGGCTTGAGCGGGGTGATCGGCAGCGGCGAGATCATGAAACCGCCGGTTTCGGTCTGCCACCAGGTATCCATGATCGGGCAGCGCTCCTTGCCGATCACGGTGTAGTACCACTTCCAGGCTTCGGGGTTGATCGGCTCGCCAACCGTGCCGAGCAGGCGCAGGCTGCTTAGGTCGTGGCGGTTGGGCCAGGCGTCGCCGAAGCGCATCAGGCCGCGGATGGCGGTGGGGGCAGTGTACAAGATGGTGATGCCGTAATTTTCGATCATTCGCCACCAGCGGTTGGGGTAGGGATGGTTGGGCGCGCCCTCGTACATGAAGCCGGTTACGCCGAGGATCAGCGGCGCATAGACGATGTACGAATGCCCGGTGACCCAGCCGGGGTCGGCCGCGCACCACCAGCGGTCTTCGTCCTTGACGTCGAACACGTACTTCAGCGTGGTGGAGATATACACCATGTAGCCGCCGTGGGTGTGCACGACCCCCTTGGGGCGCCCGGTGGTGCCGGAGGTGTATAGAATGTAGAGCGGGTCCTCGGCGTCCATCACCTCTGTCTGGCAAAGCGGGCTGGCAATCGGCAGGCTCATCAGGTCGTGGTACCAGTAGTCGCGCCCGGACTCCATGTAAACATCCTGGCCCGTGCGCCTGACCACGATGCACGATTCGATGGACGGCTGGCGGGAAATAGCCTCGTCGGCGATGTCTTTCAGCGGCACGATCTTGCCGCGCAGCCAGCCGCCGTCGGCGGTGACCAGCACCCGGCTGTTTGCGTCCTCGATGCGCTCCGCCAGGGCTTCCACGCTGAAGCCGCCGTACACCACGCTGTGGGCTGCGCCGATCTTGGCGCAGGCCAGCATGGAAATGATCTGCTCGGGGATGCGCGGCATATAGATGGTGACGATATCCCCTTTCTTGACGCCCATGCTGCGCAGTACGTTGGCGAATTTGCACACTTCACGGTGGAGGGCGTGGTACGAGTAGGAGCGGGTATCGCCAGGCTCGCCCTCCCAGATCAAAGCCAGCTTGTTCTTGCGAAAGGTCTTGAGATGCCGGTCGAGGGCGTTGTGGACGATATTGGTCTTTCCGCCGACGAACCACTGGAAAAATGGGGCGTTGCTCTCATCCAGTACCTTATCCCACTTCTTGAACCATTCCAGCTCGCTGGCCCGCTCGCCCCAATATCCCTCCATGTCGGTGATAGAGCGCTGGTAAAGGGTTTCGTATTCCTGGATATGAGCCGCTTCGACGATGTCCGGGCTGGGGTAGTACACCTCACCTTCCAGTTGGTTTAGTTTTATGCCCTGCTGGTCCATATTCCACTCCTTTGGCTGAGAATAAAGGTAACGATTTGAAGGCTTCTGCGGTAATGGGCAGATTTTAAGAGGTTTAGGGGCGGGTGTCAATACGCCCAGGCTGGCTCTCTTCATCATCGTGGAGATGGGGTGGGAAATTTTCCCTCTTGACAAATCATGCATTTCGCCTAAAATTGAATTTAGGATATCCAAAATTAAAAATTAGGTATCATTCTTTTCAAGATCTGCCCTTTTACGGGTTGTCTCTTACCCGAGCTGAGGGACAGTTTATCGGTATGGAGGTGAAGATGAGTACACCCATCACAAGACGAGGCTTTATTAAATCGGGCGCGCTGGCGCTGCTGGGCATCGGCGGAGCGGCTGCCGTCGGCCGGGCTGGAGCCAGAGGAAAGCTGGCGCCCCCGGCGCACGAGGGGCATGAGGCCATGCCCGGCACGGTTGGCGAGGTGAATCACGAAGCCAATGGATTCAACCCGACGGATATCCTGACCGATTTCGATTACGGAGAGGTATCCACGCTGGAGAACGGGCAGACGCTGCGGGAGTACCGCATTGCCTCGGTGAACAAGAATATCGAGGTCGTGCCGGGCATCGAATACCCGGCCTGGACCTACAACGGGCGCATCCCGGGCCCAACCATTCGCTGCACCGAGGGCGACCGCATCCGCATCCACTTCGCCAATGGCAGCACCCACCCGCACACGATGCACTTCCATGGCATTCACGCCGCGGAGATGGACGGCGTGCCCGATACTGGTCCGGGGGTGATCGAGCCCGGCGGGAGTTTCACTTACGAGTTCGACGCTGAGCCTTTCGGGCTGCACCTTTATCACTGCCATGCCTTTCCGCTGGCGCGCCACATCGCCAAGGGCTTGTATGGGGCGTTCATCATCGACCCGCAGGGTGGGCGCCCGCCTGTGGATCACGAATTCGTGATGGTGATGAACGGCTTCGATGTGGACTTTGATGACGAGAACGATTTCTACGCGGCGAACACCATCCCGTTCCATTACCAGATGCATCCGATCAAGATCAGGGTGGGCGAGAAGGTGCGTATCTACCTGGTGAATATCCTGGAGTTCGACCTGATCAATTCGATCCACCTGCACGCCAATTTCTTCCACTATTACCCCACCGGCACCAGCCTGACGCCAACGGAATATACCGATACGATCATGCAGACCCAGGCGCAGCGCGGCATCCTGGAGTTCAGTTATAAATTCCCGGGACTGTATATGTTCCACGCTCACAACACCGAGTTTGCCGAGCTGGGCTGGACGGGTAATTTCCTGGTGAGCGAGTGACTTGGCGCGCGGGCATGAATGCCAAACTAATCTTAATGGTAAATTGGTAGAGGTGACGTGATGAGCGAGCAACTAAAAACCAGCACTGGCGCAGTTCCAAAACGACTGAATCTGGCGACCGCCGCGCTGCTCGTGCTGCCCCTGGTGGCGCTGGGGGCGGTGATCGCCCTGTTCTTGAGCACCGGAGGCGGCCTGCAGCTAGCCCCGCCCGCGCCGGTGGAAGCGCTGGCGGTCGAACGCGTGGTGATGAAACCGGGCAGCATCGAAATCCTGTTGCGCAATGCCAGCCCGGCTGAGATTACCCTGGCCCAGGTGATCATCAACGACGCGGTCTGGCCTTTTACAGTTTCTCCGGATATCAGCATCCCGCGCCTGGGCGAGGCGACGGTCCACCTGGAATACCCCTGGGTATATGCAGAGGCGTACGGAATCACGCTCTTTACCAGCAATGCGATCGCCTTCGATGTGGATATCCCGGTGGCTTTCGAGACGCCCCAGCCAACCGGGCGCACCTTCTGGAGCTTCACATTGATTGGCCTGTATGTCGGCGTGATCCCGGTCTACCTGGGGTTGTTCTGGTTCCCGGCGCTGCGCCAGCTCGGGCGGCGCTGGATGGTGTTCCTGCTGGCGGTTACCGCCGGTCTGCTGGTGTTTCTCGGGCTGGATACGCTGGCAGAAGCCCTGGAACAGGCGGGCGCAGTGCCCGGGCCATTCCAGGGTGTGGGGTTGGTGGGCCTGGGCGCCGTGGCGACTTTCTTCCTGCTGGAGGCGATCTCGAGACGGCAGGCTGCTGGCGGCAGGAGCGAGGCTTCCCAGCGCCTCTCAATTGCCTACATGATCGCCATCGGCATCGGCTTGCACAACCTGGGTGAAGGCCTGGCGATTGGCGCGGCGTATAACGTGGGCGAGATAGCCCTGGGCACCTTCCTTGTGGTTGGCTTTATCGTGCAAAATATCACTGAAGGGCTGGGCATTATCGCCCCGGTGCTGCGCGACCGCCCGGGATGGGGCCATCTGGGCCTGATGGGGCTGGTCGGCGGAGCGCCGGCGATCCTGGGAGCCTGGATCGGCGGTTTTACCCCCTCGCCGACCCTGGCGGTGCTGTTCCTGGCTGTAGGTACGGGGGCGGTCTTTGAGGTGGTGTACGAGATTGCCCAGTTGATCCGCAAAGACACCGCCCGCCAGCCCATGCCGCTGACGGTCTTCAGCGGCATCCTGGCGGGGATGGCTCTGTTGTGGTTCACCGGTTTATTGATTAAATAGGAAAATGAATCATATGGAATGGCTATTTCGTTTGGTCGCGGGGATATTGCTGCTCAGTGCGCTGGGTATCTCTGTGACCTATCGTCACCGTGCGAATAAAAGCGGAGATGATATCTCGCCAAAAGAAGAAGGCAGGCTGATCCTGGCGCTGCGCTCTATTTTCGGATTGGCTGGATGGCTTTCGGCATTGGTCTATTTGATCAACCCATATTGGATGGCATGGGCACAACTGGATTTACCTGACTGGGCGCGCTGGACCGGGGCAGCGATCATGGCGGTTTGCCTGCCGCTGATTTTCTGGGTTTTCAGCAGCCTGGGGAACAATGTCACTCCCACGGTGGTGACCCGCCGTGAGCACTCGCTGGTGGTACATGGACCTTACCGTTGGGTGCGGCATCCGCTCTATACGGTGGGTTTCATTTCTTTCATCGGTTTCAGCCTGTTGTCTGCTATGTGGTTCACTGCCCTGGCGTTGGTGCTTGGCTTCAGCGTTTTGGTCATGCGCACACCGTTGGAAGAGAAGCGCTTGATAGAGAGATTTGGTGACGAATACCAGGAGTATATGCGCCGTACGGGTCGCTACCTGCCCAGGTTGATAAGGGTCGGAAAAGGTGTCAATACAGTAACTGGACTGGATCTGAATAACAGGAGAGGGTCAGATTGAGCGCTGAAATGCTGTTGGCTATCCGGTTGGCTGGCCTGATCGCCATCCTGGGCGCCCTGGTCTACGCCGTCGGCGATACATTGCTGCTCGCGGCGAAAGCCAACCTGGCTGATTACCCCAAACTCGAGCCGCACCGCAAGCTGCTCTCCGGGATGGAAAGGATGGTGGTTATACCTCCCCGGCGCTTGATGTGGGGCGGATTGCTGGGCGTTTTTGCCACCCTGACGATGCTGGTTGGTTTCTGGCTGGTATACCAGGGCCTGGCGAGCGCTGGGGTTGGCCTGGCGCTGCCTCCCGTGGTGCTTTTCGCGGGCGCTTCCGTGGTGGGAGCTTTCGGACATGGGTCGTTTATCTATCTCGGTGAGTATGTCCAGGCGTTGAACCGCGTACAGGTTGAATCCCAGCCGGTTTTGCTGGAAATGCTCGCCCGTCACCGCAAGATCATGATCATAATCTATGCATTTTTACTAATCTCCATCCTGAGCGCTTCGATCTGGTTCAGCGTGGTGGTCGCGGGTGGAAAAAGCGCATTTCCAACCTGGATGGCGGCTGCGAATCCGGTCGTCGCGTTTTTCGCCTGGATGGTGATCAAGCGTTTGCTGCCCAAAAGGCTGGTGGATGCCACGGAGGGCGCCGGCTTCAATATCGCCTACCTGGTTTTCTTTATCCTGGTGACAGCCGCGCTGTGGTAGACAGGCAAGGAGAAACGGAAATGTTCGCGATGCGTGAGAACCTGACCCAAACCATTGAGGACTATCTCAAAATTATCTACGAGCTGACCGCGAGTGAAGGGCGGGCGATGACTAACCAGATCGCCGCGCGCCTCGGCGTACAGCCTGCCTCCGTGACCGGGATGGTAAAACGGCTGGCGACCAGCGATCCGCCCCTGGTGGAATACCGCAAACACCGCGGGGTGCTGCTCACTCCCGCCGGCAGGCAGGTGGCGCTCGAGATTATCCGCCACCACCGTTTGCT